>Ga0233424_10000006_pt1 | contig 360834 bp, 315 predicted proteins | sample Watercolumn_Towu_FD_181011 | JGI IMG/M metagenome (GOLD analysis project Ga0233424, IMG submission 181011) | Freshwater microbial communities from Lake Towuti, South Sulawesi, Indonesia - Watercolumn_Towuti2014_125_MG | ecosystem: Environmental > Aquatic > Freshwater > Lake | place... | reverse complement strand
ATAGTAAATATCGATGAAAATCCGCTTCTTCTACTCCAGCGCCCAAAAATCTTTTCTCAATTTTGTGCGCGCAAGCATTAATTACCGGGCCTCTTGTTTGCTCCTGCCGCCAAAATCCAGAGACATATCAATAGTAAAAGTTGCACAATTGACGACTATGTAGACTATACACCCGAGATTGTGCCAGTAAGACAACAACCCCAAAAAATTGTTGCTGATTTTGGAACAGGCTAAAACCGGCTGGTTTCAGCCAAATGCGCTGAAAAATGCGCAGTGCGGGGCGGCGGATTCCGGTTTTTGGCTGGAGCGCCGCTACCCGGGCTTGGTGCCGTCTGGCAGTGTGGCGCCGGCGAGGGATTTGGCATCAGCCAGCTGGCGCGCGGTCACATCCGCGCCGTTCAAGTTAGCGTGGCGCAGGTCTGCATTGGCCAGGATCGCGCTCTTCAAGTTGGCGCCGGAGAGGTCCGCGCCCAGCAGCGTGGCGTGGCTCAGGTCGGCGCGCTGCAGGTTGGCGTTCGCCAAAGCTGCGTGGTTAAAGTTGGCGCGCACCAAATTCACGCCGGCCGCGCCGTTGTTCAGCACCTGAATTACCAGCCGCCAGCGCGCGTCAATGCGCGTCTCATCATCCAGCAGGGTGCCGCGCAGCAGCGTCAGCTGCAAAGTGGCCTGCGTCAGGTTGGCGCCGCGCAGGTTGGCGCCCTCCAGGTCGGTCTCAATCAGCTCCGTTTCAGAAAGGTCGGCGTTGGCCAGGTTCGCGCCGCGCAGCGATGCGGTTTGCAGGCGGCACCACTTCAGGTTGGCGCCCGTCAGGTCCGCCTCGGCCAGGTTGGCGCCGGCCAGGTCCGCGCTTTGTAGCTGGCCGCGCCCCAGCGCCGCTCCCTTCAGGCTGGCAAAGCGCAGGCTGGCGTTGCGCAAATCGCAGCGCGAAAGGTCGCAGCCGTTCAGGTTGGCCATGTGCAGGTTGGCGTTGGCCAAATCCACGCTGGTCAAGTTTGCATCGCTCAGGTCAATGTTCACCAGCCACAACGGCTTGGGCCGGTTCAGCAGGTCCAGGATTTCGTAGCGGCTGAGCTCAGTCACGGGCGCCCCTCAGCTGGCGCCGGTTGCCACGGGGCGCGCCGGGTCGGTAATCCACTCGCTCCACGAGCCGGCATACACGCGCGGCGGCTTGTGGCCCGCATGCTGCAGCGCCAGCGCCGTGTGCGCTGCCGTCACGCCGGAGCCGCAATACAAAATGCAATCGGCCGCGTTGCCACTGGGTAGCAGCGCGTCAAAATGCGCGCGCAGTTCCGCCGCCGGCCGGAAGCTGCCGTCCGGCTGCAGGCTGTCTGTGTGCGGCGCATTGCGCGCGCCGGGAATGTGCCCGGCTACCGCATCCAGCGGTTCCTCTTCGCCGCGGAAGCGCACGCCGCTGCGCACATCCAGCAGCGCGCGCTGCGCATCAGTGCGCGCTGCCGCCACATCCGCTGCGCTGGCCAGCAGTGCGTTGTTGAGATTGGCGCTGAAGCGGCGCGGAGTTTGTGCGGCGGGTGCGCTGCTCAGCGCGTAGCCAGCTGCCTGCCAGGCGGGCAGCCCGCCATCCAGCACGGCAGCCAGCGGGTGCCCCAGCCAGCGCAGCATTAACCACAAGCGTGCGGCCATCGTGCCGCCGCTGTCATCGTAGGCCACCACTTGCACGCCTGCCGTGATGCCCCAACTGCCCAAAGTGCGCTCGAGAACCCCCACATCCGGCAGCGGATGGCGCCCGGTTTGGCCGGGGCGCACTGGGCCGGAGAGGTCCCGGTTCAGGTGCGCGTAGTGCGCGCCAGGAATGTGGCCGCGCTGGTATTGCTGTGCGCCCAGCTCCGGCTCCGCCAGCGCAAAGCGGCAATCCACAACCACCCACTGCGGGTGCTGCAGGCCGGCCGCTAGCTGCGCGCTGCTGATTAATGTTTGGTATTGCATGCGCGGTGATTATAACGGTGCAGTTGCGCTGCACTGTTTGACAGGCGCACGCCGCCACCGATAATACAAGCATGCAACCAGCCAAGCTGCCTGCGCCGCAATTGATCACAGATGCCGCTGGCCTGCAGCTGCTGCTGCAAACGCTGCGCGCGCAGCCCGCCATCGCCGTGGACACGGAGTCCAACTCGCTGCATGCTTACCGCGAGCGCGTGTGCCTGCTGCAGTTCTCCACGCCGGCGCAGGACTTTATTCTGGATCCGCTGGCGCTGCCGCAGCTGGCTGAGCTGGGCGCGGTGTTTGCCGATGCGCGCGTGCAAAAAGTTTTCCATGCCGCCGAGTACGACCTGATCTGCCTGCAGCGCGATTTTGGCTGGCGCATTAGCAATGTGTTTGACACGATGCTGGCGGCGCGCTCGCTGGGCTGGCCGGAGCTGGGCCTGGCAGCGCTGCTTACCAAGCGCCACAACATTCCGGTGAACAAGCGCTTCCAGCGCGCGGACTGGCGCGCGCGCCCGCTTTCGGAGGAGCAGCTGGCCTACGCGCAGCTGGACACGCACTTTTTGCTGGCGCTCTGTGCGGACCTGCAAGCTGAGCTGGTGCGCCAAGCACTGCTGCCCGAGGCCAGCGAGGAGTTTGAGCGCCTGCTGCGCAGCACGGCGCGCGCTGCGCAGCGCGCGCCGCAAAACGGAGAGCCGCGCGGCAGCTTCTGGCAGGTGGTGGGCGCGCGCCTGCTGGCGCCGCGCGCGGCTGCCATCTTGCAGGCGGTGTATGCCTACCGCGAAGCTGCCGCGCGCAAGGCAGACCAGCCGCCATTTAAAATCCTAAGCGATCAGCTGCTGCTGGCGCTGGCGCAGCAATCTCCGCGCACGCCCGGCCAGCTGCGCAGGGTTGGCCTGGCCAGCTCACAGCAACAGCAGCACGGGCGCCAGCTGCTGGAGGCCATCGAGCAGGGCCGCAAGGCCAAGCCGCCGGAGCTGCCGGCGCAGCCGCGCACCGATCCGCGCGTGCTGGCGCGCTACGATGCACTGCACAACTGGCGCAAGGCGCGCGCAAAAACGCGCGGCGTCGAGTCGGATGTGATTGTGGCGCGCGAGGCGCTGTGGGAAATTGCGATTAACAACCCAGCTGCTGAAGCGGACCTGGATGCCGTGGTGGAGATGGGGCCGTGGCGCCGCGCGGCGTATGCCAGCGAGCTGCTGGGCGTGGTGCAGCGCGCCAACAACGATCCGCAGTAAAGCCGTGCTGCAAGTCACCTTTCACGGCGCGGCCGAAACCGTCACCGGCTCGCAGCACCTTTTAGACATGGACGGCACGCAGCTGCTGTTGGACTGCGGGCTGTTTCAGGGCCGGCGCTCAGAGAGCTTTGCGCGCAACCGCCTGCCGCCGTATGCTGTGCAGCAGGTGCAGGCCGTGCTGCTCTCGCACGCGCACACCGACCATTCTGCAAATCTTCCCACTCTGGCACGCCTCGGCTTCTCCGGCAAAGTGCACTGCACGCACGCCACCAGAGACCTCGCCGCGCTCATGCTGCGCGACTCCGCAAAAATTCAAGTCTCCGACACCGAGTTTGTAAACAAGATCCGCCGTCGCCGCCACGAGCCGCCGGTGGAACCGCTGTACCTGCCCGAGCATGCGGAGGCGGTGCTGGGCAGCCTGCAGGGCCATGCTTATGAAGAAAAGATCGCAGTGCTGCCCGGCGTGGCAGCCACCTGCTATGACGCCGGCCACATCCTCGGGTCTGCCTCCATTGTCTGCCAGCTGGGTACCGCTCGCGGCTTGCGCACCATTGGCTTCAGCGGCGACCTGGGCCGCAACGACATGCCGATCCTGCGTGACCCGGTGGAACTGGACACCGAACTGGACCTGCTGATCATGGAAGGCACTTACGGCAACCGCCAGCATGAGAAGCCGGCAGACGCTGTGGAGGCGCTGGCTGCCGTGGTGCGGCGCGTGTGCGAAAGCGGCGGCAAGCTGATCATTCCGGCCTTCGCTGTGGGCCGCGCGCAAGAGCTTACGTACTGGCTGCACCGGCTGATGGAAGCGGGGCGCGTGCCGCGCATCCCGGTGTTTGTGGACAGCCCGCTGGCCAGCGGCGTTTCCAAAGTGTTTGGCGAACACAGCGCCATCTTTGATGAAGAGACGCTGGCTTTCATTGGCACGCAGCCGCAGGGTGCGCTGCGCTTCAAAGAGCTTACCTACGTGGGCTCGGCGGACGAGTCGCGCGCGCTCAACGAGCGCAGCGGCCCGTACATTGTCATCAGTGCCTCGGGCATGTGCGAGGCCGGCCGCATCCTGCATCACCTGCGCAACAACATCGGCGACCCGCGCAACCTTATCCTGATTGTGTCGTGGCAGGCGGAGCACACGCTGGGGCGGCGGCTGGTGGAAAGGCAGCCGATGGTGCGCATCTTTGGCGAGGAGTTTGCATTGCGCGCACAGGTGCAGGTTATCAACGGCCTGTCGGCGCATGCCGACCAGGCGGGCTTGCTGCGCTGGGCGGGCGCGCTGCGCGGGCGCGTAAAGCAGGTGGCGCTGGTGCACGGCGAGCCGGATGCGCTGCAGGCGCTGCGCGCGCAAATGCTGGCCGCCGGCTTTCCCAACGTGCACATTCCCAAAATGCACGAGACGCTGCAAATTCCCTGAGGCGCGCAGTGCATGCAGTTTGATGCGGCGCAGCTGGAGCGCCTGGAGCACGAGCGCAACATCTGGCTGGCCACCGCGCGCCCGGACGGCCGCGCGCACTTGGTGCCGGTCTGGTTTGTGTACTGGCAGGCAGCGATTTACATTTGCGTGGAGCCGCACAGCGTGAAGGCGCGCAACCTGGCGCGCGACCCGCGCACAACCCTGGCATTGGAGGATGGCGACCGCGCGCTGGTGCTGGCCGGCAAAGCCGCGCCCGTGACCGTGCCGCCGGAGGTGGCTGCGCGCTTCAAAGCCAAGTACAACTGGGAGCTGGGCACTGATGCGCAGTACACCAGCGTGCTGTGCATCACCTTGCTGCAGCGCGTGATGGGCTGAAAGCGGCTGCTAAAATCCGCGGTGGAGAGGTGCCAGAGTGGACGAATGGGACGCTCTCGAAAAGCGTTGTGGCTTCACGGTCACCGTGGGTTCGAATCCCACCCTCTCCGCCAGTTGGAAGTAGGGAAGCTGGCGGCAGCTGTCGCGCCGCGCCCGGCGGCTGATTTGCACTCATTTTTTCGCGAAAACTAACAGGCTTCATCCAGCTGGGCCAACAAGATTTTTTGTTTCCCATGGATCCCGAACAACAAAAGATCACTGAAAAAATTGCCGGCGCGGTAGAGCAAAAACTTGCCGGCGAGGGCTCCGGGCACGATTGGTGGCATATCGTGCGGGTGTGGAATATGGCGAAACACATCGCCAAATGCGAAGGCGCAAATTTTTTTGTAGTGGAACTTGCCGCGCTACTCCACGATATTGAGGATTGGAAATTTCACGCCGGGGACGATACTGTTGGTCCAAAAATGGCCCGGGAAATTCTTGAAAAATATCTGGCACCCGCCGAAACTATTGACCATGTCTGCGACATCATCGCCAGAATGTCTTTCAAGGGTGCTGGGGTAAAGACTGAGCTGAAAACGCTTGAGGGAAAAGTTGTGCAGGATGCTGACCGTCTAGACGCCATCGGAGCTATAGGTGTTGCCCGCACATTCGCTTATGGCGGGCACAAAAACCGTTCAATCTATGACCCCAACAAAAAGCCAGCTATGCACCAATCTAAAGAGGAATATTTTGAGAGTGAAAGCCCGACGATTAATCACTTTTACGAAAAACTTTTGCTTCTGAAAGACAGAATGAATACAAAAACCGCGCAAGAACTTGCCGAAGGACGGCATCGCTTTATGGAAGAATACTTGGCCAGATTTTTCCAGGAATGGGATGGGAAGATTTGATTTGAAGTTGTTGTCTTTAGTGTTTGCAATTGAGGGCCGCTAAAGAAAAACTTGTAATCGTCCCAACCGAAAGGGTCGCTGCAGCGTCAGGGGCGGATTGGCGCGGACGGAAGGAAGGGCGTCCGGCGGGAATTCTGCCTGCTTCTCAAACTCTTGGCGTAATTAGTTCGAATGATTTCGGGAGCACACTGCCACTAACGAGAAGCTCGGGTGCGTACTGGTGGCTGGCGCAAATCCGCGCCTATCATTTTTTCTAATACTAAAGCACACTGGACGAGTGCTTTTTTGTGGCGGGTAGGAGGGGGAGGCGCGCTGCAAAGCTGCAGCATTCGAGTTGCCGGGCATGGATCGCTCAAATGCGGCAGCCGGCTGGCGGTCCTGCGGCGCAATTACTCTGCGGTGACCAATTCGCTTGATTCAGCGCTGCTTGCGCTGGCCCGTGGCTCCGTGCGCATCTCCGCCAAAAACAGCAGCCAGGCCACGAACACCGTTAACAACGGCAAGAAGTCAACCGCAATTCTGGCGAGGCGCGCAATCGGCAGCGGGAGCGCACTCTCTGAATAATGCGGGATCAATGCCAAGCCCAGCAGCAGCATAAGCTGCGCTGCATCGCGCCGCCGATAGTAGATGAATACCACGGGCGCAATTGCAATCACCAAAGAATACGGCTTCAGCCGCGGCACAAGCAGCGCAAACACCAAACACAGGAACAGAATTATCAGGCGCGGCTCAAAGGCTGCTGTGCGCTGCCGGTAGCGCATAAGGTGAAACAAGCTGATTGCTGCAATCGCAGCAGCACCGGCCAGATAGGTGAGCTCATCACTGTAGGTGGCGGCGTTTGCGGGCCAGGCACCCATGCCGGCTTTCTCGGCAACCCAGCCGCCCACCGCCGGCAAGGCCGCGCGCCAGAAGAACAAAGCTGAGGTGTTTGCAGCGCCGCCGGCTTCACGCTCGTACTGAAACAAGTTCGCATCCAGCGCGCGCTGCCACCAGTTTGAGCCGGTGGTCGCTGCGCCCAGGGTGGTGGCGCGAAAATTCTGGAACTCTTGTGGAAACAAAAGCGGATTTAGCGCAAACAGGAAAGCTGTGCACGCTACGCCCCACGCAAAAGCGCGCCAGCGCGGGCGCGGAAAGGCAAGCACTGGCAGCATGAGAAAGAAGGCGGGCAGCACCTTAAAGAGTGCCGCCATTGCAATCAATACTCCGAATCTTTTGTCATGTCCACTAAGCAGTGCCGCGAGCGCCAGCCAAAGCAGCGCTTGTTCCAGCAGGGCGGGGTTGCCAGAAGCGAAATCCCAGATCAGCGTAGCGTTGAGTCCGAAGCACAGGATCAACAGAGCCGCTGGCCGCGTGAGCAGGTTGAACTTCCAGAAATGCTGCGTCCACAACCGTGCCAGCAGCCCGGCGCCCAGCAGCTTCACGCCAAACCAGGCGGTAGCAGCTGCCGGGTATGTCAGCAAAGTGAATGGCAGCGGCAATAACAGTGCCAGTGGCAGATACACAAAGCCGATCAAGTGCGTACCCGGATAGTAGGCAAGCGCTTCGCCTGAATAGGGGTTTAGGCCGGCTCGCAGCAGCAAAGCCGCGTTGTAATGAACTGGAAAATCCCACTGGTAGCGGCCAACCCACACCACAATCAGCAGCCAGATGCCGAGCAGCCACCAGGTGCTGCGCGGCACGCGCTGCGCGCCATCCGTTGGCATGAAGAAGTTGCGCATCAGTCAGGCGGTCCGAGCCCGCTGGCTGGTTGGGCAGCTCGCAGCCCGCAAAGCTTTGGGGTTGATGAACGGATAGGGGCTGCAAGGCGATCCAATCACAATGCTCCGGTTCTCTGCCAAATAATTGTTGCACACGTGCGTTGCAGGTCCTTGCTATCAGCAGTCCGCGGTTACAAACCTGTTTGGCAACCAAACGCCACTGCGTAATCTGCGCCAGGCGCACCGCAATTTATATGAATGTAGTAAAGGAAGATTGCTGTAATCACAACCTGTGCGCACCACATTCCCAGCAGCAGTTTTTCACCGTATTTGGAATCGCGTAATGCCAGATTTGCCAGGCAGACGAACGGTAGCGGAAACGCCACAATTAAGTAATGCCGGTGCACCCAAAATCCAGCTGGCAAGTACGGGCTGAGCAAATGCCCAAGTGTGAACAAGAGACCCATGCCAATCAGTGCGGATTGAATCAGAAACACAGTCGGCGGAGTTTGGGCTGACGGCAAAAACTCCGGCCACTTTATAGGCGACTGGTCTTTGTAACTTTGATACAGGCTGGTGCAGGCTGTATACACCAGCCGCCCACCAATATACGCGAAGGCTGTCAACAGGAACGTTAGAGCCGCGAAAACCACATAGGTTTCATGCCCGCCGACAATTGGATACGTTGCAAACTCCGCCTCGTGGTACCCGATTGAGGATACAAACGATGTCCCCAGCGCATATTCAAACCAGTCCCGCCCATAGCGCATAAAGTGCCAGATGTATCGAAAATATTCGCTGACGGGCGGCGCATGGAAATTCCAGTCGATGCCGCGTTGGCCGGATTCGCCGGCCGCAATGTAGGCCAGCCAGGGAATGAGCGGCAGCGCCCCGATTGCGGACCCAAGCACCCACGCCGGCCAGTGCACAGCCTTGCGGTTGAACAGTGCGCTCCACAGAAAAAGAGCAGCTGCATAAAAGATACCACTCATTTGAATTTGGCCCAACAGTGCGCCGAGCAAACCCCAGAAAAAGGCGCCCCAAAAACTGCGGCGCTGCCACCAAGCCATCAAAAAGAAGATTGAGAAGATGGGCAGCAGCTCCACCGGCCAGAGCTTTCTGGAGAAAAGAACGGCAGTGAAATTGACGCTGGCAAGTGCGCCGCCCCAATACCATTGCTGCTGCTCTGCGCCGGAGAGGCGCTGGCGCGCAAAAAGGAACAATATAACCAGGGCTAGTATGGCGCCAACTTGAATGGCGCGCACTAGGCTGGTGGGTGTGTCGAGCCCAAAGCCCTGCGCAAGGGCGGCCATGATCCAAAGCGCCATACCGGGTGCGTCAACGCCGCTTCCTGATATGAAGCCGCGCATTGGAATTGGTTCGGTCTGTCCGATGGCCTGGGATTTGGCAAACCACCCCGCCTCGTCCGCTTTATATTCCATGTCCTGCACCCAGATCAGGCGGAAGACACTGCCCAGGCACAGGCAGAGCAAAATAAAGATTGTCCAGTTGCGGGCGGTACTCATTGGCTGCGGGGCTGCTTAAGTTTCGCGGGCGCCCTGAGATGCCGGTGCCGGGCTACGCAGCGGATGCGTATTGGTGCTGGCGCACTGGGGACAATCCACAGCGGTGTACAGGTGCTGAATGGGCATCATACTGCAGGGGTGGTGCGCGGTAGTGTTGGGCCGGCGTCGAAGGCGGGTGCTCGTTGCCTTTAGACGCACGCAACCGCGCCATTAACTCCGCCTTGCGTGTGGAGCGCACCCGCTAGTGCGCTAATCATAATCTGTGTTGCGGCGCTGCGCAAAATTGCACGCTGTCTCTTTTCAGCAACGCTCTGCTGCCAGTGCAGCCGCAATAAAAGCAAACGGGCCTGCAGTGCAAGCCCGTTCAACACTAAAGCTAAAGGGGGCGCTTGGCTACGGCGCGGGCGCTGCGGGTTCGGCCGGCATGGCCAGGCTTTGCTCTGGCAGCGGGAACAGGTACGGGCTGTTGGCCGGCACCAGCATAATCTTTACGTTGTCGCTCAGGTTCTGCACATAGGTGTACTGCAGCAAGTCGGGGCTGCTCTTCAGTGCCTCGCCAATTTCGCGCAGCGCCTTGGCCTGCGCCAGCGCTTCAATCAAGTTGGCGTCCGCCTTGCCTTTCGCTGCAATTACGGCCGCATCCGCCACGCCTTGGGCCTGCTCGCGCGCCTGGTTGGCTTCCTGCTTGCGCTGATCCACAACGAAAGTCTGCCGCTCAACCTCCTGCTGGGCAATTTGTTTTTGCTCAATCGAGGCCGCATACTCTTTGCTGAAGGTGATATTGCGCAGTACGAAGGTGTCAAGTTGCAGGCCGTTAGCTGTCATTAGGTCTGCCAGCCGCTCGTTAATTAGGCCGGCGAGTTTGTCGCGCGCGCCACTGTACACATCTTCCACCTTGAACTGGGAAACAACATCGCGGATGGTGCCGCGGGTGAGCGGGCGCACCAAGTCGTTGGTATAGCGATTCTGCCAGCGCACATGCACATCCACCACCTGGCTGGGATCAATGTAGAAAATCACAGATGCATCTATGTTCACTTCCTGCCCGTTGGCTGTGCGGGCATTTACGGCGTCATCGCCCTGCACTGCGCCTTCAGTTGGGACCGCGGACATCGTATAGGTCTGCTTGGAAATAGGGTATGTGACAACGTTCTCAAAAAACGGAACGATAAAGCGCAGGCCGGGCTCCAGTGGCAGGGCGCGAAAGCCCTTGGGCTCAATAGCGCTGATCACCACACCGCGATCTGTGGGCTGCACAAATATCAAGCCTTGGCTAACGGTAGACAAGCCAAACGCAAGTAACAGTGCGCCGATCACCAGGCCCACCACACTGGAAACGGATCCGCCGCGCAAGGCGGTGTAGATGGCAAATACCACACTGGCCACAACCAACAGCCAGGAGAAGCTGGCAAGCGTACTGATCAACAAAGCTACATTCATGATTTACTCCTGAGTAAATTGTTTGGCACAGGTATTGCGGAACACAGTGCAAGCTACCCGGACGCAAAAGTTATGTTCTCAACCGCACAATAGTATAGCGCCGTTTGGCGGCGCAGACTAAATGCTAGCTGCGCAGAATGGCTTGTGCCACGGCTTTGATGGGCTGGCGAGTGTCGCGGGCGCGCTGTTGCAATGCGCGAAAAGCCGCTTCCTCGGACATACCCAGCTGCATCAGGCGCCCCTTGGCGCGGTCCAGCAGTTTGCGGGTTTCCAGGGCTTCATCTAATTCGGCGCAGCGCACTCTGAGCGCCTGCAGTTCGGCAAAGCGCGCAGCCGCAGTGGCGAGCGCCGCCGCCAGTGCGGCTGCCGCTACTGGCCGCAGCAGCACTGCAAACACAGGCAGGTCCGCCATGTCCGCCAGCACATTTTCTTCATCCACATTAGTCAAAAGCAAAATGGGGAGCGCATCAGTTTGGGAAAACGCGCGCAGGTCCGCGCTGTGCTGCGGGCGCGTCCACTCGGCTGCCAGCACGGCAGCACGCGCAGCGGGCTGCTGCGCCGGGCCCGCCAGGGCGCGCAGCTGCGCAACCGGCAGTGGCTCGTGGCCAATGGTGCGCAGCAGCGAGCAAAGTGCAGCGCGCGCATCCGGGTCAGGATCAACCACGAGCACGCGCATACGCATGATTATAATCGGCGCACGATGCTTAACAGTGCTGTGCAGACGGAGCTGCAGGATGTTGGCTTCGCGGATTATGAAACGGCCATGCGCAGTGCGCAGCGCCTGCAGGCCCTGCCTGCTGCTGCCGGCTTGCTGCCGGCCCTGCTGGCCGTGCTGGCGCACACACCCAATCCGGATCGCGCGCTGCTCAACTTTGAGCGCTTCCTAGAGTGCTGTGCGGCGGCCAACCCGCCGCTGGCTGCGCCCGGCAGGGATGCGCGCACGCTCGAAAAACTGGCGCGCCTCTTTGCCGGCAGCCAATACCTCACAGAAATCTTGCTGCGCGATCCTGTGCAAGCTGCGCTGCTGGCTGACCACGCCGGCCTGGCGCGCGTGCCGGCTGTTGCAGCGCTGCAGGCCGGCGCGCAGCAGGCCGCTATGGCGGCTGCGCCGGAAGACGCCCTGCGCCGCTGGCAGCATGGCGAGCTGCTCCGCATTGGCGCAGCTGACCTGCTGGGCCTGCTGGATCTGGCAACGGTAACGGCGCAGCTGACGGCCGTGGCAGACAGCGTAATTGCGCAATGCCTGCGCTTGGCCGCAAATGGCAGCGCGCCGCCTGCCGGCTTTGCGGTGGTGGCACTGGGCAAGTTGGGCGGCAGCGAGCTGAACTACTCGTCAGACGTGGACCTGCTGTTTGTGGCACAGGCGGATGCGCAGCACCAGCATGCGGTGGGGCAGGCGCTCATTGGGCTGCTTACGCGCACAACCAGTGCCGGCTTCCTGTATCGCGTGGACATGCGCTTGCGTCCCCTGGGGCGCGCGGGCGCGCTGGTTTGTTCGCTGGCTGCGCACGCTGCGTATCTGCAGCAGCACGCGCGCCAGTGGGAACTGCAGGCGCTGCTCAAGGCGCGTTTGGCTGCGGGCGACGAAGCGGTGTTTGCGCAATTTCAGCAGCAGGCTGCGGCTGCCATCTTTAACATTGAGGCGCCCGCACTGCGCAGCGCCATGCATGCCATGAAGCAGCGCACCGAAGCGCAGCTGCAGCGCGCGGGGCGCGCCTGGGGCGAGGTAAAGCTGGGCATGGGCTCCATCCGCGATGTGGAATTTGTGGTGCAATTCCTGCAGCGCCTGCACGGCGCTGCGCTAGCTGTGCGCAGCCCGAACACGCTGCTGGCACTGCAGCAGCTGGCGCAGCACGGCCTGGTAACGCCGGCGGCGCAGCACACGCTGGCCGACGGCTATCGCTTCCTGCGCACCATCGAGCATCATCTGCAGCTGCTGGATTACCGCCAGACGCACACCTTGCCCGCGGACGAAGCTGCGCTCACGGCGCTGGCGCAGCGCCTGGGCTTCACCGGCGGGCAGGCGCGCGCGGACTTTGTGGAGCGCTACGAGCAGCATAGCGCTGCCATTCGCGCCGTGTACTGGGGCTACTTTGATGCGCCGGCGGAGGCCGGAGCGGTGCCGCAAGTGCAGCGCCATGTGCTGCGCATGGCCCCGTCTTACACGCAGATTTTTAGCGCAGCAGAGGTTGCGCGCCATGCGGCGCTGGCCGCAACGCTGGATGGCGAAACGCTTGCAGCCGTGGAGGGCGAGGCGCTGCCGGGCGGTCAGTGGCGTGTCACCATTGTTGCCAACGATTATCTGGGCGAGCTGACAATTATTTGCGGGCTGCTGTTTGTGCACGGGTGGAATATTGTGGACGGGCATGTGTTCACCTACGAGCCGGCCGCCGGCGGCGCGGCCGGGGACCAACAGCGAAAAATTGTGGATGTGTTCACAGTGCAACCGGTGGCGCGGGCTAGGGCGCTGCCGGTTGCACCGCAACTGGCGGAGTACGCGCGGGAACTGCACGCTCTGCTGGCACTGCTGCAAGCCGGCGAGCGCCGCGCAGCGCGCGGGCAGCTGGCGCGGCGCGTGGCAGCGGCGGTGGAGCCGGCTGCTGCCAGCGCACCGCTGCCGCCACTGGAGATTGAGATCGACAACACGGCTGACCCGCGCTACACGGTACTGCGCCTTGGCGCACCGGACACCGTGGGCTTCCTGTACGAGTTCACCAATGCGCTGGCAATGCAGCGCGTGCACATTGCCCGTGTGGAAGTGCAGACCAGCGGCGCGCGCGTGCAAGACACGCTGTACGTTACCGATGCAGCCGGCGCGCGCATTACCGCGCCCGACCGCCAGCAGGAGCTGCGCGCTGCATGCACGCTCGTGAAGCACTTTACGCATCTGCTGCCGCACTCGCCGGACCCGGCAGCCGCGCTGCTGCACTTTCACCAGTTTCTGGGGCAGCTGTTTGCGCGCCCAAACTGGCCGCGCGAGCTGGCCTCGCTGGACCGCCCGCCGGTGCTGGATGCATTGGTGCGGCTGTTGGGAGTGAGCGACTTTTTGTGGGAGGACTTTCTGCGCTTGCAGTACGACAACCTGCTGCCGCTGGTGGCTGACGAGCAGGCGCTGGCAGCAGCCCGCCCGCGCGCTGAACTGGCCGCCGAGCTGGCTGCCAGCCTGCAAGCACAGCCGGACGGCGCCGCCCAGCGCACGGCACTGAATGCCTTCAAGGACCGCGAGATGTTCCGCATCGACATGCGCTACATTCAAGGGCGCATTACAGAATTTGGCCAGTTCTCCGATGAGCTGGGCGACGTGGCTGAGGTGGTAGTGGCGGCCGCTCTGGGCGTGTGTGCGGCGGCGCTGGCGGCGGTGCATGGCGCGCCGCTGCTGGCGGATGGCAGCGCATGTGCGCTGGCGGTGTGTGCGCTGGGCAAGTGCGGCGGCCGCGAGCTTGGCTTTGCATCGGACATCGAGTTGATGTTTGTTTACTCGGGGCCGGGGCAGACGCGCGGGCCGCGCGTGCTAAGCAATGCGGACTACTACGAGCGCCTGGTGGAAAATTTTGTAGCGTTGATTGCGGCGCGCCGCAATGGCGTGTTTGAAGTGGACCTGCAGCTGCGCCCGTATGGCGCAGCCGGGCGCATGGCAGTGTCGCTTGAGTCTTTTGCTACATATTTTGCTCCGGCGGGCGGAGCATGGGATTACGAGCGCCAGGCGCTCGTGAAGCTGCGCCCGGTGGCAGGGGATGCCGCACTGGGCGCGCAGTTGCTTGCACTGCGCGATGAATTTGTTTACACCGGCGCGCGCTTCGACGCCGGCGCAATGCGCGCGATGCGCGAGCGCCAGCTGCGCCATCTGGTTACGGCCGGCACGCTGAATGCCAAATTCAGCACCGGCATGCTGGTGGATGTTGAGTATCTGGTGCAGGCGCTGCAAATCACGCATGGCGCACACGCGCCGGCGCTGCGCGTGCCGAATACGCGCACGGCACTGGCTGCGCTGCGCTCAGCCGGCGTGCTGGATGCACCGGCGCACAGTGCGCTGCTCGACGCCTACAACTTTGCGCGCCGGCTGATCAATGCGCTGCGCATGGTGCGCGGCAATGCGCGCGACCTGACAGTGCCGCCCGCAGATGGCGAGGAGTTTGCGTTTTTGGCGCGGCGCCTGGGCTTTGGCAGCCGCCAGCCCGAGCTGGCTGCGCAGCTTGCGCAGCACGTGCAAGCCGTGCAGCAAGTGAGTGCGCGCTTGATGCCTTGAGGTTGCTGCGCCTGGCAATCTTGAAAATAAAAACTCCGCACCAGCTGGTGCGGAGTTTTTGCGCTTGCGGCTGGCGCCCGCTACACGTCAAAGTACATGGTGAACTCATGCGGATGCGGGCGCAGGCGCACTGCATCCACCTCGTTCACGCGCTTGTAAGCAATGTAGGCCTCAATCAGGTCGGGCGTAAACACATCGCCCTTCAGCAGGAACTCATGGTCGGCTTCCAGAGCATCGAGCACTTTATCCAAAGAGTCCGGCACTTGCGGAATGTTCGCCAGTTCTTCAGGCGGCAGCTCGTACAGGTCCTTGTCGGCCGGCGCACCCGGGTCGATGCGGTTTTGGATGCCGTCGAGGCCCGCCATTAGCAGCGCAGCCAGCGTCAGGTACGGGTTGGCGGCGGGGTCGGGCGCGCGGAACTCAATGCGTTTGGACTTTTCCGACTTGGAGTAAACCGGGATGCGGCAGATGGCGGAGCGGTTGCGCTGCGAGTACGCTAGATTCACCGGCGCCTCATAGCCCGGCACCAGGCGCCGGAAAGAGTTGGTGGTGGGCGCGGCAATCGCCAGCAGTGCCGGCGCGTGCTTCAGCAGGCCGCCAATATAAAAGCGCGCATTGTCGGAAAGGCCGGCATAGCCGGCTTCGCTAAAGAACACATTCTTCTTGCCCTTCCAGATGCTTTGGTGCACGTGCATGCCGCTGCCGTTGTCCGCATAAAGCGGCTTGGGCATGAAGGTGGCCGTCAGCCCGTTTTGGCGCGCCACCTGTTTGACAATGTACTTGTACACCATCATGCGGTCGGCCATGGTCAGCAGCGGCGCATAGCGCAGATCAATCTCGCACTGCCCGGCGGTGGCCACCTCATGGTGATGCACCTCCACCTCGAGGCCGGCGTTCTGCAGCTCAATCATCATCTTGCTGCGCACATCCTGCAGTGTGTCGGCGGGCGGGCAGGGAAAGTAGCCGCGCTTGGCCGGGATTTGCCCGCCGAAGTTGGGGCGTGCGGGGCGCTGATCGCGGCCGCTGTTCCACCAGCCTTCCGGGCTGTCAAGCTTGTAGCCAGAGCTGTAGGGCGTGCCTTCGTATTGCACATCGCTGAACAAAAAGAACTCCGCCTCCGGCCCCCAGAAACTTTCGTCGCCGATGCCGGTCTGCTTCAAGTAAGCGGCGGCTTTTCTGGCCACGTAGCGCGGGTCGCGCGAGTACGGCTGGCGCGTGATCGGGTCGTGCACATCGCAGATGATGGCCATGGTGGCTACGCTCAGCACCGGATCCACAAATACAGTTGCCGGATCGGCAATCAGCAGCATGTCTGACTCATGAATTTCCTGAAAGCCGCGGATCGAGGAGCCATCAAAGCCGATGCCCTCCTCAAAGAACTCCTCGTCGAAGTCATCCGCCATCATGCTGAAGTGCTGCCAGGTGCCAAACAGGTCGGTGAAGCGAATGTCGATGATTTTTATCTCTTTGCGCTTGGCCAGCGCAATCGCTTCCTTGGCGGTCTTGATTGTCTCGGGCATGGGGTGTGTCTCCTTTCCGTCAGATTATTTGACGCGGGCCGGGGGCTTAAAACAAAACACCTCCGCTGCGACTGCTTGCCGCACGGAGGCGTCGTGGCCTCTCGCGAAAGATCTGGTTTTAGTGCCGCCAAGTGCGCGACGCCTTAATATAGCATGCGCCGTGCTACTGTGTCAAGGGGAGTTGAGCGCTGATTTTTTATGCGTTTAGTACCCGCCTCCGCCCGTCCGCCGCAGGCTGCCGGTGTGCAGAGTGAGTATGTGCCCGGCTTCGGTGCGCAGTTGCAGCGCGCCATCCGGTGCCAGGCCCAGCAGTACGCCGGCTGCCGGCGCTGCGCCCGCCACTTCCACGCGCTCGCCGCGCCACGCCAGCACGGCATTGCATGCAGCGCTCAGGCCGGCGCTGCCCAGCAGCGGCAGCAGCGCGGAGAGTTGCGCTAGCAACGCATGCAGCAGTTGCAGGCGGTCTACCGGTGCGCCCGCTTCAAAGGCAAGGGCAGTTGCGGGCAGCACTGCTGCGGGCAGCTGTGGCGCTGCACTTACATTCACGCCAAAGCCCAGCACCACCCACTCGCACTGCTCGCCGGCAAAGCTGCTTTCCGCAAGCACGCCGCAGACTTTGCGGTTGCTAAGCAGCACATCGTTGGGCCACCTTAGCAGCGCATCCACTTTGGCGCTGGCCGTGATGGCGCGCTGAGCAGCCAAACCGCCCAGCAGTGCCAGTTGTGCGGCTTGGGATGCTGCCAGCACCGGCCGCAGAATGATTGTTGCGGTGAGACCGCTGCCGGGCGGCGCCAGCCATTGGTTGCCGACCCGGCCGCGGCCGGCAGTTTGCGCAGCGGTCACCACCAGTGTTCCAGCCGGGGAGCCGGCAGCCGCCAGCTGTTTGGCAACATCATTTGTGGAGCCGGTGCTGTCAAACCAGTGCAGCGGGTGGCCTAGCGCCAGGCCGGCCAGTGCTGCGTTAATTTCATTCTCAGCGAACACAAATCACTGTCGCAAAAAAAGTGGTGATGGCAAAAGCCAACGGGCGCAGACTTAGTTGCCGCGGGCCATCACCACGATGCGGCCGTGTTTGATGGCGCGCGGTGCCACAAACGCCAGCACACGCATCAGCCGCTTAAAGTAGGGTGGCAAATCCGGCAGCGCCACCACTGCGAAGCCCAAGCGCATGTAGTAGGCCACAAGCTTGTGCGTGCAGATCAAGTAAAGCGCAGCCGGGTGGCGGGCGATGCAATCGGCAACCAGCTGCGCGCCAATAGCGCGGCCGCGCCAGTCTTGTTCAACTGCCAGTGAGGCCAGCTCGATGGTGCCATCGCGGTGCTCCTTAAGCTGCACGCAGCCGATAATTTTTGAATCAACGAGTGCAACGGTAAACCGGCGCCAGCGCAATCCCAGGCGGTTAATGCGCGCCCGCCGAATTATGGCGCGAATCCGACGCATGTCCCGCGGCTGCGCCGCACGCAGCATAATTGGTGGCGCGCTGTTCATCAGCTTAGTCTACAGGGGTTGTGGAGTGCGCCGGCCAATGCGGTTAAAACAAAAACGGACCGCTTTTTGCAGTCCGTATTTGTGCAGGGTTGCAGCGTTCGTCTGTTAGACGGCGTCTTTCAGTACCTTGAGCACGCGCGCCTTCACAACGTTGCGCGCGGGCTTAGCCTTCACTTCCATCATTTCCCCCGGCTTGAAGGGGTTTGCGCGGGTGCCAGCGGGGCTGGCCGCCTTGATGGTCACGCTCAGCTTGACCATGCCGGGAACCACAAACAAGCCCGGTCCCTTCTTTCCCAGTTCCTGATGGGCGAGTTCGCCAAGCGCACCCATTACATGGGTCACCTGTGATTTGCTCAGGCCCGTCTTTTCTGCTACGAGCGCAGTAAGCTGGGATTTGTTCAACGGTTTCTTTGCATCTGCCATGATTTTCTCCTTGGACTGAATCCTCCTAGATTCTTGCACATTTCGGATTTTTGTGCAAGGGGCAAATTGAGCAAAATTTTTGAGGCGGGCTGCCCCCTAAAAAGCAGGGCTGCCAGCCCGAAAGTGCAGCCGTGTCCAGCGCACTGCCTGCGCCCACGCCCAAACCCCCTGATTAATTGGGGATTGCAGAACGTGCCAGCCGGTCGACTTTTTCATTGCGCGGGTCGCCGTTGTGCCCGCGCACCCAAAGCCATTGCACCGTATGGCGTTTTTCCGCGTCTAACAGCTGTTCCCACAGGTCGCGGTTAGCAACCGGTTTGCGCGCCTGAGTGCGCCAGTTTTTCCGCTGCCATTTCGCCAGCCATTCTGTAATGCCGCGCTGCAGGTATTCCGAGTCTGTGCTGATGCACACGGCGCTTGCTTCCGGCAGGGCGCGCAATGCCTCAATTACCGCGGTCAGCTCCATGCGGTTGTTGGTCGTCTGGCGTGCTCCGCCGTAAACCGTGCGGGCACTGCCATCGCCTTCAATCAGCGCAGCCCAGCCGCCCGGGCCGGGGTTCGGGTCGCAGGCGCCGTCGCTATAAATTGTCACCGCGGGCAGCATCGTCTGGCGCGCGTTGCGCTTAGGGCAGCACAGTTGTTGCGGCCATGTTATCCCAGGCCACAACCAGGTTTGTCGTTTCCACGGCGCGCGCGTAAACGCCAAAGTTGCCAAGCGGTGCGATGGAGAGATTGCGCACCACCATCTCATCCACGCGGTTGCCGTTCACATAGAGCGCGTAAGAGTCGCCCACCAGCAGCACACCCACGCGGAATGTGCCGGAACCGGCAGGCACCAACGGGGATTGCTTGGCGCGCAGGAGTTGATCGTCGCCATTCACGCGCACGAAGAAACGATAACCACCTTCGCAGGTGATGGTGACTGCAAAGAAGCTGTTCTTGTCTGACTGGAAGATGAGTCCATAATTGTCTTTGGACCGGCAGGGGCCAACGCGGATATCGCTGTCGTAATAAAAGTTGCGGCCGCTAACGGTGTATTTGGGCCCGGCTGACCAGTAATGCGCGCTCTTCTCGATGAACTTAACCTGCAGTGCACCATCCACGAAACCTGACTCGGCAAAAGTACGCAGCCCCTTGCCCCATGTGAAGGTAGCTGGATCAAAGTTTTCGGTCCACAAGGATGCGCCCAGCGCAAACGGCAACTGGGGAGTTGCAAATGCTGTGGGTACCGCAGTGGGTAACGGTGTTGCAGTGGGCACCGCCGTTGGCACCAAAGTTGCGGTGGGAATTTCTGTCGGCGCAAGCGTGGCCGTGGGCAGAGGTAGCGTGGTCGCGGCGGGAATCTCGGTTGGCGCAAGCGTGGCCGTGGGCAGTGGCAGCGCAGTGGGCGCACTGGTTGCGGGCGGCTGCACAGCCGTGGCAGTGACGGCGGGCGCGGCAGCCACAGCCGTGGCAGGCGCAGCGGCTGTTGGCACACTTTCCGCAGCGGCTTGCATCGGGGAAGTGCGGGCGGGCGCGCGGGTCAAAAACCACGCTGCGCCACCGCCCACAATTACCGCCAACGCAATGGTTGCGCCCGCAGCCCAGGCTACGGGAAGGCCGCGCTTGCGCCGGCGTGTGCCTGGCACCGGGCGCACCTCGGTTATTGGCTCGTCGGCATTTACCATGCGCACTGTGCGCGGTCCAGGCTGCGCTTGTGGTTCAGCTAAAACCTTGTCTGTGTCAGCCACCTTTTGCGGCTCAAAGGTAGTGACCACCGGCTCAGTCCGTTTCAGGCGATTGCGCAGCGCCCATTCCGGCACCGCGCGTTTGTCGCTGGTAGCGCGCAGAAACTGCGGCAGTTCGCCATCGTCAGTTGCGGGCGGGTCCGCCTGCATGTCGGGAGCTGGCGCGGGCACTGCAACATTCGAAAGATAATCCGGAAAGGCGGTGCTTGTTTTCGTGCTGGCGGCGGGTGTGGTTTCAGCTGGTGCCGGGGCGGGCTTAGCCGGCATTGCATCCAGCCACATCGGCATCACCGGTATCTCGGGCATCACCGGAGTCTCCGCTATCACCGGTGTCTCCGGCACCGTGTCCACTACAGTGCTGGGTGCGGCAACCGCAGGCGCAACGGGCGCAGCTGTGGCCACAAAAACATAATCGAAGAGCAGCTGGTACTGCGCGCTCGTGATGGCGGGCAGGCGGCGCAGGTCCGCCACAGAATCAAAAGGCCGGCCGTCCAGAATTGCGAGCGCCAGGTCAGCCGTCATGCCGGGCAGTGCCAGCAGTGCGCGCGGCCCGCCGCTGTTGAGGTCAAAGTGCGCCGTGTGCCCGGCAGGCGCTGCTTTTGCCACGCGTAAGTAATTGCGCAGCTGGTTGTAAAGCTTTTCGCCAATTCCGGGCAGCGCCAGCAGCTCCGTCAGATTTTGATACGGACGGCTCAGCAGAATTTGCTCAGCCAGCGCCAGGCGCATTATGGGTAGGCGCATCAGCTCGGCCATGGTTGCAGAGTTCACATCCAGCCGGCCACTGCGGTCGGCTGCGCCGAAGTCGACTGCCGCCGGTGTTGCGGTGTGCCCCTCCGCCTCGGTTTCCGCCTTTTGCCCCACTTGCAATAGCGGGCGCAGTACATGAAAAAGCTTCTCGCCCACACCTGGCACGTTGCGCAGCGCGCGCACACTGCGGTACGGGCGCGCGCGCACAATATCAGCCGCCAGCGCTTCGCCAACGCGCGGCAACCGCACCAGCTCGGCCATCGTCGCCGTGTTCAAGTCAATCCGCTGCCCGCGCGGCTTCATGATCCCGTAAGCTCCCATGCTCCCGCGTCATCAAAGTACACCTGCAACCCGGAGTTGCCATCCGTCTTCGCAAAGAAGCCAAAGAAGCCCTCGGCTGTGGCCCCGTCGTTTATGCTGCCCACGCGCATGTCGTTCACATAAAACTTCAGATCTGCGCCTTGTGCATGCACGCCCAGCAAGTTTTGCTTGTTGCCGGTTAATACCGCGGCATTGGGGGTGAATTCCGCCAGCACCGAGTATTCGCCGTTACTACGCCGCAACACACGGTACTCCCCGTTGCATGAAACGCCAAACAGATAGAGATTGGCATCATCCAGATAGCGGAACACCAGGCCGTAGTAATCACCGGTAGCGCAATTGCGCGGCTCTGCCGTGCCCTGAAAATAAAAGTTTGCACCGCGAACCGTGTTCACGCTCCAGCTGATGGCCGGCGCTTGCGTCAGGCTAATCTGCAGCCGGTCCTGCGCAATCTCAATTATTGAGTCACTGTTCGTGCCGGTTTGGGTCCAATAGTCGCCCGGCGCAAAGATCTCAGTGAACAACACTTCGCCAATGTCAGCCTGGGAGAGCGGAGTTGAGTCGGCCGGCTGCACAACGACCATTGCGGTGCTGGTGGGTGCCACGGTAACGGGGGTGGCCGGCGCGTTGGAGGTTTCTGCCGGCTTGACGGCAACTGCCGGCGCGGGCGGGGGCGCAGCCGTTGGCGCGGCAGCCGGCTGCGCGGCAATTGGCTCGGCAGCCACCGCCGGCCCGAATTGCAGCCAGTCTAAATAGTTTAGCCCAAGTACTGCCGCTAGCAGCAGCGCAGCAAACGCCCAGCCGGAAAAGAACACCGGCAGCCGCCGGCGGATTTCCCGCCGCACTTCCATCTGATGCTCTGCCAGCGAGATCTGTAAATCCCGCACTTGTAGCGCGCCCGGCGCGCCGACTACAACCTCCGGGTACTCCTGCAGCGTCACCCATTCTTCTTCCGTGAGCACATCCACAGTGGGCGCTTCCGGGAGCGGACCAGCGGGCGCAGCCGAGGAGCTTTGTGCCGCGGGCTTGGAAGCGCGCAGCCGTTGCGCGCGTTGCTGGGCGGCGTGCAGTGCGTCGAAGACGGGATGCGCCACACGCTCGGGGGCTTGTGCAGCTGGCGCCGGCTGCGCCTCAGGCCTGGGCGGGGGCACTATTTTGATCCGCGGCGCCACGCCGTCCATGCTCAGCAGTGTGCGCTGTTGGAGCGCGATCAATACGGCCGCGTTCACGCCCTTCACTAACGACACCTCGGAAAAATTTTCGAACGGGCGGTTCGCAACCAGGCGCTCGGCAAGCTTGTGGCCAACACCGGGCACGGCTTGCAGCGTACGCTGGCTGCAGGTGTTCAGGTTCACGCGCGCGGGCGGCACTATCTCCGCCACCGCGCGCAGCTCGCGCAGCGTTTTTGCGCCAAACCCCGGCAGCATCCTTAGTTCGGCAAAGTCCCAAAACGGGCGGCGCAGCACAATTTGATCTGCTTTGCTTGCATCCAAGGCGGCTGCGCTCAGCAGCGTGGCAAGGTCGGCAGTGTTTAAATCAACCAAGGGAGGCATAAATCTTTAGAATTTTAGCAGCCGCAACGGGCTGCGGGGCTTAGGGGGTAACGCCGAGCCGGGTCAATGCCTCGCGCGGAGCTTCGTAGTTTGGGTTCAATTCGGCGGCTGCTTTGTAATCGCTGATGGCATCTATTTGGTTGGCCAGCGCCTCGTTGGCACGCCCGCGCCAAAAGAACGCCTCCTCGGAGCTTCGGTTTGTGCCCAGCGCAAAATCCGCCAGCTGAATCACCTCGTTGAATTCTTGCGCCGCAAAATATACAGCGTAGATTTCCGGCTGGTACCACAGCATCCGAAAGGGAAGCCCCAATATGCGCGCCTGGTCAAAACTATTGCGCGCACCCCGGATGTCGCCAACCGCATTCAAGTTGATGCCAAGATTGTAGTACGTCAGAGCCTGCGCGGTGCCGTTAGTCTGCCGGATTTCTCTCAGGGCGCGCTGCGCTGCGCGGCTGAACGCAATCGCGGCGTCCGCCTCTGCGCCCAGGAGCGCCAGCAGCTCCGCATGGCGGGCGGGCGGCACCACCGCCAGGTACGCGTAATTAAACGGGCGCCAGATGTTCAGTAGTTGCGCATCGGTGATGGGTACATCCGGTCCCTGGTACGTGTCTTGCGTGATGAACAGCTGCTTAGCAGTGTCGTAGCCGATGAGCAGTGCGTAATGGCCGGCCCAGCCTTCCTGGCGCAGCTCCAGATCGCGCTCAAAAATTACCGGGAAGCCGGCTGAAAGCAGCCGGCGCACACCATCAAGCGTGCCGTTGGGACGCTGCTCGGCGGCGAAACCAACGCTCTGCGCAAATGCTGCCATTTCAGAAACGGACACATTGCGGTCAAGCCGGTTGGGTTTGAGGGCGGCAGCCGTGTTGGCTTGCGTGCCATTCCAGCCCCAAAAATTTAACGCCATGGCAAGCGTGGCGGGGCCGCAGTTGTTCCAGTGCTGCCAGATATGCGTGGTGTCGGAGATCATTGCGCGCGGCGGCAGCGCCGCTTCTACGATTGGCGTGGGGAAGGGCTGCAGTTTTCCGCCGGGCTCCACCTCCACAACTTTGCCCGTTGCGGGCGGAGCCGCTGCAGCCGGCTCGGGCGCGGGCGCCGCGCCAGCCGCGCGGGCTGCGGGCAGCGGAACGGTTTGTTGCGGCGGGCTGAAAAAATTCTGCACGCGCACGCGCAGCGTTTCCACGCGCCAATAAAGATGTTCGTTTACAAATGGAATTTGATAAGCGGCCAGCAGCAACAGCAAACTCAGGAGCAGCCACAATGCGGACAAAACCAGCCGCATGCTTCGCGGCCGGGCAGAGGCGTTATTCATATTGGCGGGCGGGCCGCCGGCTTAGAACTGAAAGTGGTCCCGCAGCGGGACGCGCCGGCATGAGTAATTGGAGACAAACTCCTGCAGTTTTTCTTCAAGCTCGGAAAACTCGTCGCTTTGCATTACGCGGTCGGCTGTATCCCGGTTCTCAGCTACAAACGCAACCAGGCGGTTGGGGTATGCGCCCCAGCCGGTGTGCCACGCTTCCACCATCGAAAGCCCCAGCTTCTCCAGATCCGGCACCATCTTCTTCAGCATGTACTTGTAGTACTCACTGGAAGACTCCGGGTTGATGTCGTAGTTCATTAGAACTTTTACATAGCCCTGCAAGTGGTCCATGGGGCGCCCGTTTCCGCCACCGCTTGAATTCATGTTGGTAGTATATCATCGGGCCGGGTGCGCCATGCACCCCGATTTTTTTGCGGAGCGATCATGTTAAATCTACCGCGCATTCGTGCCAACTTCCCCGCGCTCAGCCTGCTGGATGCGGGCCAAGCCCGCGTCTACCTGGACAACCCGGGCGGAACACAGGTGGCACAGCAAGTAGTGGACCGCATGACGCACTATCTGGTACACAACAATGCCAACCATGACGGCGCATTTCGCACCTCGCGCGCATCGGATGTGATTCAGGCTGAGGCGCACAGTGCCATGGCAGATATGTTGAATGCTGCGTCCCCCGCAGAAATCATCTTTGGCCAAAACATGACCAGCCTGACGTTTGCGATGTCGCGCTCGCTGGCGCAGGGCTGGCAAGCCGGTGACGAGCTGGTGGTGACGCGGCTGGACCACGACGGCAATATTGCGCCGTGGCTGGCGGTCGCCGCCGACCGTGGCATGACGGTGAAATGGCTGGATGTGGACGTGGAAGATTGCACGCTGCAAACGGAGCAGCTGCAGCAACTGCTGACGCCGCGCACGAAGCTGGTGGCTGTGGGTTATGCGTCAAACGCCGTTGGCACAGTGAACCCGGTTGCGCAGATTGCAGCGCAGGTGCACGCGGCCGGGGCGCTGCTTTATGTGGATGCGGTGCAATGGGTGGCGCACGGCCCCACTGATGTGCGGGCGCTGGGCGCTGACCTGCTGGCTTGCAGCGCATACAAATTTTTTGGCCCGCATCAGGGTGTGCTGTGGGGCCGGCATGCATTGCTCGAACAACTGCCAGCCTACAAGGTGCGGCCGGCCTCCGCCAAGCCGCCCGGGAAATTTGAAACCGGGACGCAGAGCCATGAAGGCTTGGCCGGCGTACTGGGTGCGGTGGATTATTTTGAGTGGCTTGGCGCGCACGAGGGCAGCGCATATGCAGCGCAATACAAGCACCTACAGGGACGCCGGCACACACTGTGCTGCGGGCTGGCTGCCATTCAGGAATATGAGCGCACCCTCAGCCACCAGCTGATTGAAGGCTTGCAGCGTATTCGCGGCGTGCGCGTCTACGGCATCACAGATGCGCAGCAGTTTGCGGAGCGCGTGGCAACGGTGTCATTCACACTGGCAGGCTATACGCCACGCGAGGTGGCAGAGGCATTGGGCGCGCAAAATATTTTTGTGTGGGACGGCAATTACTATGCGGTGGAGGTGGTGGAGCGCCTGGGCCTGGCGCAAAACGGCGGCATGGTGCGGGTGGGGGCGGTGCACTACAACACACCCCGGGAAATAGAGCGCGTATTGCAGGCTGTTGAGGATCTGGCTGCAGCCCGCAAGCCGTAGGCTCATGCCGGCGAAAAAGTGGTGTGCCCCGGGAGGGATTCGAACCCCCGGCCTAGGCGTTAGGAGTGCCTCGCTCTATCCAGCTGAGCTACCGGGGCGCGGCAGCGCTGCGTGAGTATTGTAGTGGGCGGGCACCAGACCCGCAAGGCGCGGCCGCTGCTAGTCGATGCGGCCGGTGGTGAGCGCGCGCTTCACCTCGCCAATAATGCGCGTGACGGGAATGTCGCGCGGGCAGGCATTGGTGCAGTTGAAAGCGGTGCGGCAGCGCCACACGCCCATCTGAGAGTTTAGCACTTCCAGGCGCTCGCTCGCAGCGCGGTCGCGCGAATCGAACACAAAGCGGTGAGCCTGCACAATCGCCGCCGGCCCCACGTACTTGTCGTTCGCCCAAAATGACGGGCAGGAGGTGGTGCAGGCTGCGCACAAAATGCACTTTGTGCCCTCCACAAAGCGCTCTTGCTCGGCCACGCTCTGTGTGCGCTCGCGCCCGTCCGCCGGCACCTCGTTGTTTACCAGGAATGGCATTACCGAGCGGTAGTGCTCGAAGAACGGCTCCATGTCCACAATCAAATCTTTGATGACACGCAATCCGTGCAGCGGCTCGATGGTGATGGAGGCACCGGCATCGCGAATGAGCAGCTTGCAAGCCAGCTGATTGCGGCCGTTGATGCGCATGGCATCAGAGCCGCACACCCCGTGCGCGCAAGAGCTGCGCAGGTTGAACGTGCCGTCCTGAAACCACTTGATTTTTTTCAGTGCATCCAATACGCGGTCTGTGGGCTCAACTTCCACGTCGTAGTCGCCCCACCACGCCGCGGTGTCGCGCTCAGGATTGAAACGTTTGATTTTGAGATGTACGTTCATTTGAGGGTTGGTTGTAGGTGAGAATGCACATGGATGCGCTAATACGTGCGCTCTTTGGGCTCGAAGCGCCCGAGGCGCACCGGCCGGTCTGCGAAATTCAACTGGGCGCCGGCGGGCGTGGGCTTGGCACCGCTGCCGGCGCTGCGTGATACCAGAGTGTGCTTCAACCATTGTGCATCGCTGCGCTTGGGGAAGTCTTCGCGCGAATGGCCGCCGCGCGACTCGGTGCGCCGCAGCGCGGACGCTGCGGTGGCCTCGGCGACATCAAGCAGGCAGCCGACCTCGAATGTCTCCAACAGCTCGGAGTTGAAGATCTTGCCGCGGTCGTCGATGCGCACATCGCTGTAGCGCTGCTTCAGTTCGGCTATATTTACCAGCGCCTGCTGCATGTCTTTGGCGTTGCGGAAGACGCCCACCAGATCGGTCATGGTGTTTTGCAGCTCCGCGCGCAGCTGTGCCGGGCGCTCGCTGCCGCTGGCATTGCGCAGCTGGTCCAGCTCGGCGGTAATTTCCGCGTGCGGCTCGGCCGGCAGGCTGCCAAAAACCGCAGACTTTGCGTACTCGGCGGCGGCGCGGCCGCCCCGCCGCCCGAACACCACCAGATCCACAAGCGAGTTGGTGCCGAGGCGATTAGCGCCGTGCACCGAAACGCAGGCGCACTCGCCAGCCGCGTAGAGGCCTGGCACAACACGCCCGTTTGCGTCCAGCACGCGCGTGTCATTGTCGGTGGGGATGCCGCCCATGGCGTAGTGCGCGGTGGGCTGGATCGGCACTGGCTCGAGCAGCGGGTCAATGCCCATGTACACGCGCGCAAAATCTGTGATGTCCGGCAGGGTTTTGGAGATGTGCTCGGCGGTTACCGTGCGGCCCCCGGGCCCGCTGCGATAGCGGTTGATGGTTTCCGGCCGGAAATCCATATGCACATAGTCCAACCCGTTGACGCCGCGCCCGGCGCGAATTTCCGTTTGAATGTATTGCGAAATCATGTCGCGCGGTGCGAGGTCCTTTACGGTGGGGGCATAGTGCTCCATAAAGCGCTCGCCTTTGCCGTTGATCAGCACGGCGCCTTCGCCGCGCGCGGCTTCGGAGAGCAGGATGCCCATCTTGTAAATGCCGGTGGGGTGAAATTGGTAGAACTCCATGTCTTGCAGCGGCAGCCCGCGCCGCCACACTGCCGCCACAGCGTCGCCGGTAAGCGTGTGCGCGTTGGAAGTCACTTTGAAGATTTTTCCAAACCCGCCCGATGCCACAATAACAGACTTTGCGTGGAAGATGTGCATCTCGCCGGTGGCGATTTCAATTGCGATGCAGCCCACGCATGCGCCCCCATCCATGATCAGATCCGCCACGAAGAACTCGTCATAAAAATTGACCTTGTTCTTGATGCACTGCTGGTACAGAGTTTGCAAAATCATGTGGCCGGTGCGGTCGGCAGCTTTGCAGGAGCGCATAACCGGGCGCTCGCCAAAGTTGGCGGTGTGCCCGCCAAAGCGGCGCTGTTCAATGCGCCCCTCGGGCGTGCGGTCGAACGGCAGGCCCATGTGTTCCAGTTCCAGCACGGCTTCAATGGCATCGCGCGCCAGTACTTCCGCTGCGTCCTGATCCACCAAATAATCGCCGCCTTTGATGGTGTCAAACATGTGCCATTCCCAGCTGTCCGGCTCCATATTCGCAAGTGCGGCTGCAATGCCGCCCTGCGCCGCGCCAGTGTGCGAGCGCGTGGGGTAGAGCTTGGAAACCACGGCGGTGCTCACGGAGCGGCTGGCGTGCAGCGCCGCCATCAGGCCTGCGCCGCCCGCGCCAATAATCACTGTGTCAAATTGATGAATGGTTGGCATGGTCTGCTCAAGTAAGCGTGGCGGCAACACCGCCCACCAGCGCGATTGCGCCCATGGCAGTGATGATTAGCCAGCCGCCCAAAATTGCATACTTGGTGAAGCGCAGGCGCAGAGGCGAATGCACATAATCTTCAGAAACCTGCTTGAGCCCGTACGCGCCGTGCGCCAGCGCAAAGGAAAGCAGCGCAGCATCGTAAATGCGCCAACCCAAAAAGCTCCAGTACAAATCCACGTAAGCGAGGTTTATCAAGTGCACTCCATGCAGGATGTCTTTAATCAAGACATGGCCGTACGCCAGCGGGATAAGCAGCACGCCGGAGTACCGCATGAACGCCCACATGCGCGTCTCAAGCGTGGGCTTGATGGCCGCATGCCGACCGCTGCCCGGGCGGGCGCTGGCAGCGGAAGCCACCACCAAGCCCGCGGCGACCAGTAGAATCACGGCCGCATTGGCCCAGCCGGTGCCTACCTGTTCTGGTGTAATTGCAGCTGGCACGGGCTCCATCAGAATGGAGTGCAGGTACAGGCTGCGCCCCATCACAAACGCAGCCGGCAGCCACAGCGCGAACGTGGCGCCAAAGACCGCCAGCGACCAGAAATGCTCGCGCTCCGGCGACCATAAGTCCGGTTTCCAGTCGAAGGCGATGATGCGAACGCCGTTCAACCCGTGAAAGAGCACGGCTGCCACCAGGCCAATTTCGCCCAGCATAAAGACGGGATGCTGGTAACGCGCCACTACATCGGCATAGAACTGCGGATTGAAGTACACCGCTGAAGTCTCGGTGACATGAATGATCAGGAAAAGCAGCGTGCCCAGGCCCGCGAGGCGGTGCCCGATGAAAGCCAGATGCCCGGTGCCGCCACGGTACTTGATGGCCTGCCACAGACCGTTGGCGATGCCAGTCTTGGGTGTGCGCTCAAGCGCGAGGCGCGGCGGTTGCCCGTTCACCGCTGGCACCCGGCTGGCAATTTAAAAAAAGGCGGCAAGTGCGTGCTACCAGCCACCGAAAGCGCCAACGGATTGTCTAATGCGCGTGTATACATTGTTGATGTACCCATATTTCTACTGGTTATGCGGATTGAACTAGCGGCGCGATCGCCGCGGTGCAGTTTTGCCGCGCGCAGACCTGACAGCGGGCTTGCTGCGCGCCCGGCTCTTTGCTGCCGGGCGGGGTTTGCGAGCGGCTTTGGTGCGCTTGACCGGCTTGCGCTTAGCTGCCACTGCGGCGCGCCGCGCTGGTTTGCGTTTGGCCGCGCCTGCGGAGCGTTTGGCCGGCTTGCGCTTGGTTGCGCTTTTGCGGATGCGGGCTGGCTTGTGCGCAGGCGTTTTGGCAGCTGCCACCGTGCTAACCACAGTTGCTCCTGTGGCATCCGCCATGGTGCGGATTACCGCATCGCCAAACTCGCTGCACTTCACTTCCTTTGAGCCGGGCAGCATGCGCGCAAAATCGTAAGTGACCGTGCCCGCTGCGACAGCGCCTTCCACGCCGCGGATGATGAGGTCGGCGGCTTCCTTCCAGCCCATGTAGCGCAGCATCATCTCGCCAGAAAGAATTACCGAGCCGGGATTCACGCGGTCGAGACCCGCATACTTGGGCGCGGTGCCATGCGTGGCTTCAAACACGGCATGCCCCGTCTCATAATTGATGTTGCCGCCAGGCGCAATGCCGATGCCGCCCACTTGCGCCGCCAGCGCGTCCGAGAGGTAGTCGCCGTTCAGGTTCATAGTGGCAATCACGTCAAACTCGCGCGCGCGCGTAATAGTCTGTTGAAAGACGATGTCGGCGATCACATCCTTCACAATAATTTTTCCAGCGGCCAGCGCTGACTTCTGCTCTGCGTTGGCCGCGTCTTCACCCTTGGTAGCCTTGGTGTTTTCCCACTGATCCCAGGTGTAGACGCGCCCGCCAAATTCGCGCTCGGCCAAAGCGTAGCCCCAGTTCCGGAAGGCACCCTCGGTGTACTTCATGATGTTGCCCTTGTGGGCGAAGGTCACGCTGTTGCGCCGGTTGTCCAGCGCGTAGCGGATGGCGGCGCGCACGAGGCGCTCCGTGCCCTGCCGTGAAATGGGCTTGACGCCAAAGCCGGAAGTGTCCGGAAAGCGGATTTTGCTGTACTCCTGCGGCAAGTGTTGCTGGAGCAGCGCCTTGAATTTCAGGTTGCTTTCCGAGCCTTGCTCCAAGTCAATGCCGGTATAGATATCTTCGGTATTCTCGCGGAAGATCAGCATATCCACATCTTCCGGGTGCTTCACCGGCGAGGGTACGCCGGGGAAGTAGCGCACCGGGCGCAGGCACACATATAGGTCCAATTGCTTGCGCAGCTCCACGTTCAGGCTGCGAATGCCGCCGCCAATGGGTGTTGTGAGCGGGCCCTTAATGCCCACTTTAAATTCCCGGAATGCCGTGACGGTCTCGTCCAGCAACCACGCGCCCCAGCGGTCGAAGCACTTTTGGCCGGCGTACACCTCCATCCATTCGATGTGGCGCTGGTTGTCATAAGCCTGCGCAACAGCCGCGTTAATGACGCGCACCGAAGCAGCCCAAATGTCCGGGCCGGTACCATCCCCCTCAATGAACGGCACAATCGGCCGGCTGGGCACATGCAGCTTGCCGCTGTTGGCTCTGATCATTTCGCCGGCTGGTACAGCAAGTTTGGTATAAGACATCTCGGCCCCCGCGTTCTCTAAATGTTTGGTCTAGCTTGGGATTTCTTTGAGCTTGCGCTCAATCAATTCTTGGAAGGTGGCAAAGTCGCGCGCACCGCTGATCATCTCGCCATTCACAACAATCGTCGGTGTGGATTCGATCTTGAGCTCTGTGGCGCGCGCCATGTCGGCTTCAATCACATCAATCGGCGTTGTGCTTGCCATGCAGGCGCGAAAAGTGTCGCCCTGCAACTGCAGCTTGTCTGCAAAACCCAGCAGCCGCGGCTGCGAGAACTGGTCTGCAGCGCCGGTCTCATTTGCAAAAAGTATGTCGTGATAAGGCCAGAACTGGCCCTGCTGGCCGGCGCACTCGGCAGCGATGGCAGCCGCCCGGGAGGCGCCCGGAAATGCAATGTAGCGGTACTGCACACGCACCTTGCCCTGATTTACATAACTTTCAAGAATCTGCCGCCCGGCATTTCTTGCGTAAGTGCCGCAGTGCGGACAAGTGAAGTTGGAAAACACTTCCACGGTTACCTTGGCATCGGCCGGCCCCGCAGAGCGCCCGTCTGCCTGTGCCGGCTGCACCTTGGGCACCTCCACAATTTCGCCGATGGGTTGGTTGGTGCGCCAGATGAGGAACCCGCCAACTGCCAAAGCCACTAGGGTGACGGCGCCCGCTGCAATCAGGCGTTGGCGCATGCGTTCGCGGACCTGCAGGCTTCGTGTTTCTGCGCGTTTGCTCATCGTAGGTTCTTCCGAATTTTGTTCTGGCTAACGCTGAATGACGAGTTTACTTTTAGCGTCGGCTTCTGTCTACAACCTTGTTAAAACCGCGAAAAAAATGCAGGAAACGGCCGGGTTTGGCGCACCACAACCGCGGGCGTCTGCCGAATTGCGGGGGTGCTGCCGGCTCGGCGGCAGCCCATGCTAAAGCCAGCGGCGGGTAATCATGCCAGCCAGCGCTGCCACACTTGGTAGCCTTCGCCGGTAAGCGTAAAGCCGAGGGCGCGGTACAGTGCCAGCGAAGCCGCGTTGTTGGATTGCGTGTTTACACCAACCGGGCTAACGCCGCTCTCTGCATAGTAGCGCAGCATGTGGTGCACAAGCGCGCGCCCGATATGTTTGCCCTGCCAGTTGGGGTGCACGGCGAGGCGCGCCATGTGTGCGCCGTTGCGCCCTTCGGTTGTAAATTGGTGCCCCACTATTTTGCCGTCCACCAGCGCGACGGTGACGTAGCTGGCCTGCGCCATTGCGGCTGCTACCATGCCGGGCGAGTGGCGCCAGGGCGTTTCAAACGCTGCCCAATCCACGGCTGCCACGGCGTTACAGTCTTCCGGGCGGGCGCGCCGGATGAGCGCTGCACTTCCGAGCGGCTGCTCAATAACTTTGGTATTGTGCGTGAGCACCAATACTTCCTCGCTGGCAGCAAAGCCCCATTGCGGCAGCAGTTCATCAAGATAAGAGTTGGTGGTCAGGATTGCACTGCGCTGCACTCCGGCAGCCAGCAGTTCTTTGCGGCAGGCAGCCCACAATTCGCCAAGAACCTTCGGGCCGGAAAATCCCGCGGCGACACCTGCAAAACGCAGCCAGGCCACATCCGGCGGATCTGGCGGCGCAGCCAATATTCCGGCGAGGCGCCCGCCACTCCACGCCAGCATAAACGGGTGGCGCAGCAGCCAAGCACGCGGCTTGTGCCAGTCAGAGTGTGTGTGCAGGTAGCCCGCATCTGTGAGCAGCGGCTGAACAGCGTCCCAGTCTGCCAGCGTGGCCGGCCGGATGGCCGTGAGCGGGGCAGCCATAGCTGCCAATGCGGGCGCTAGCGCTTGGACTGGGGTACGAAGTCGCGCCGCTGCGGGCCAAGGTAAACCTGGCGCGGCCGCGCAATTCGCAAGTCCGGGTCGTTGATCATCTCCAGCCAGTGCGCTAGCCAGCCCACGGTGCGCGGGATTGCAAACAGCACCGGGAACATGGCCTCCGGCAGGCCCAGCGCCTGATAGATGATGCCTGAATAAAAATCTACGTTGGGATACAGCTTGCGCTGCACGAAGTAGTCGTCCGCCAGCGCAATGCGCTCCAGCTCCAGCGCAATGTCAATCAGCGGACTGCGCCCGACTGCTTCAAAGACCTCGTCTGCAGTGCGCTTGATGAGCTTGGCGCGCGGGTCGTAGTTGCGGTAGACGCGGTGGCCAAAACCCATCAAGCGAAACTCGCCGGCCTTTACGCGCTTGATGTATTCGGGCACGCGCGCCACGCTGCCGATCTCGGTGAGGGTGCGCAGCACTTCCTCATTGGCGCCGCCGTGCAGCGGGCCGTAGAGGGCTGCGGCCGCGCCCGCCACGGCGCTGTAAGGGTCGGACAAACTACTGCCAATGCCGCGCAGCACGCTGGTGCTGCAGTTTTGCTCGTGGTCGGCGTGCAAAATGAAAAGCACGTCCAGGGCTCGCTCCAACGCCGGCTGCGGATGGTAGTCGCGGTCGGTCATGTGAAACATCATTTGCAAAAAGTTGCCGCTGTAGCTGAGGCGGTTGTCCGGGTAGTTGTAGCGCTGCCCCATGGCGTGGCGGAAGCTAAAAGCCGCGATCGTCGGTGCTTTGGCAATCAGGCGGTAGACCTGCAGCATGCGCGCCTCTGCGCTGGCATCGCGGCGCGCATCCGGGTAGAAGCTGGAGAGGGCGGCAACAGTACTGATCCACATTGCCATGGGATGCGCGTCGTAGCGAAAGGCATCCAGCAGTGACTTGATGTTTTCGTGGATGAGCGTGTGGTGCGTGATTTTCTCCACCCAGTTGCTCATCTGGTCCGCGGTGGGCAGCTCGCCGTACACCAGCAGGTAGCCCACCTCCAAAAAGTTGGAGTGTTCCGCCAACTGCTCGATGGGATAGCCGCGGTATTCCAAAATGCCGGCGTCGCCATCCACAAAAGTAATCCGGCTTTTGCATGCTGCCGTGTTTCCGTAGCCCGGATCGTAGGCCATCAAGCCAAAATCTTTGTCGTCCACTTTGATCTGGCGCAGATCCAGCGCACGCACTGCGCCGTTCTCGATCGGAATCTCGTAAGATTTTCCCGTGCGATTGTCGGTCAGCGATAGTGAGTTTTTGGGCATGAACGGTCGAACTCCGGCTGCGAATCTCTCGCAGGTGTTGGAGACAGGATTATACCTGCCTCGTTTGCGCATCCAAAGTTTCTGCAGTAAACTTTGGGTGCGGCGGTTGCCTACCGCTGCTGATCTCTGCAGCAAAAATTATCCCAATGGCACAATCCGGTCGCGACAAGGCGTTTGAAACAGCGCTGGCGCAAATAAAGAAGCAGCACGGCGATGGCGCGCTGATGCGCCTCGGCGATGCGCCGCGCACGGCGGTGGAGGCAATCTCTACCGGGTCGCTGGCACTGGATTTGGCGCTGGGTATCGGGGGCGTTCCCAAAGGGCGGGTGACGGAAATCTACGGCCCCGAGGCCGCCGGAAAGACAACCCTGTGCATGCACATTGTGGCTGAGGCGCAGCGCCTGGGCGGCTTGTGCGCCTTCATAGATATGGAGCATGCGCTGGACCCAACCTACGCAGAGCGGGTCGGGGTCAACATTGGCGAGCTGTATATATCGCAGCCGGACACCGGTGAGCAGGCACTGGAGATTGCGGAGGCACTGGTGCGTTCCGGCGCAGTATCGGTGGTGGTGGTGGACTCAGTGGCAGCGCTTGTGCCGCGGGCTGAAATTGAGGGCGACATGGGCGACCCCACTATGGGCCAGCAGGCACGCCTGATGAGCCAGGCACTGCGCAAACTCTCCGGCGCTATTAAGCAGTCCGGCACAACCATGATTTTCACCAACCAGCTACGCATGAAGATCGGCGTGATGTTTGGCAGCCCTGAAACAACGACCGGCGGGCAGGCGCTAAAGTATTACGCCAGTGTGCGCTTGGATGTGCGCCGCTTGGAGTCCATCAAAGACGGCCAGACCGTGACCGGCAACCGCGTGCGCGTGCGCGTCACAAAAAACAAAGTGGCGCCGCCCTTCCGGCAGGCGGAGTTCGATATTATGTTCAGCGAGGGCATCAGCAAGACCGGAGATATTGTGGACCTCGGAACCGCGCAGGAAGTCATCACCAAGCGCGGCGCGTTTTACACCTACAAAGATACCCGCCTTGGGCAGGGGCGCGAGAATGCGAAGCGCTACCTGAAGGAGAACCCGGCGATGGCGCAGGAGTTGGAGCGTGTCATTCGCGCCCAGTCCGTTGTGGCTGCGGGCGGCGCCATTCCCACCGATTCCGAGGATGCCGAGGATGACGATGAGTAATTTATCGGGGGCGGCACAGGCTTGCAGCGCTGCCCCGCTTTTTGAGCCGGCTTTGGGCCGGCAAGTGCGGTCATCACGACCTGCCTCAGATTTAGAGAGCTTGCGCTATAGCGCACCCGATCGAATGCCAAACAGAATCGGAAAGTTGGTGTTGTCTAGTGGGCTTGGAGGCGCGTATTCTCCGCCCTCCGGCTGGCAACGTTTCTGTTCGGGTTGATGCGTGCTGTTTAGCTGATCGGCAAGCGGGTAGCGCAGCGGCGCGCCCGCCGGGAAAAATCTGAAGCCAAGCCGGCTCACAGCCGGCATTTGTGATGGCCGCAACGTGATGTTGCGGTTTTTTTGATTCTGGAGGTGGCATGCCGACAGTGACAGCATTGCAGCCGCAGGCGGGCAATTCGGCGCGTACAAATGTATACCTTGATGGCGAGTTTGCAATGGCGTTGTCCGCCGGGCGCGCAGCGGACTGGCACGTGGGGCAGGTGCTGACGGAAGCGCAAGCGGAGCTTGTGCGCACGGCGGAAGCGGTTGACAGCGGCGTGAAGGCAGTGCGCCGCTTGCTGGATGTGCGCCCGCGCACTGAAGGTGAAATGCGCACGCGCCTGCTGCGCAAAGGCTTTTCCGCAGCCGAGATTGAGCAGATTATGCAGCGCGTGGAACAGTCGGGTGAGGTAAATGATGCGCGCTTCGCGACGCAATGGGTGGAGACGCAAACGACATTCCGCCCGCGTGGCGCCCGCGCCTTGGTTTCGGAGTTGCGCCGGCGTGGATTGGATACGGAGACGATCGCCGCTGCCACAGCCGGTGTGGATGAGCTGGCAGCTGCGCGCACGGCTGCAGCCACACGAATGCGGCGCTTGGCGGCGCTGCCGGCCGCGGCCGTGCGCCGCAAGCTGGGCGACTTTTTGCAGCGGCGCGGATTTAAGTACGATGTAGTGCGCAGCGTGGTGACTGAATGCCTGGCGGAGCAGGGTGCTCCGCCCGATGAATTGCAAAGCGAGGACTAAACATGTTCGGAGATATTTTTTTGGCAGCGCTGGTTGCGGCAGTTGCCGGGGCGGGCGCGGGTTACTGGTGGCGGCAGCGCAATATTGATGAAGATTTGAAGGACTTGAACCTCACGCGGGAACGGCTGGCAGCGACGGCGCGCGAGCAGGAGAGCAAATTGGAAGCCAAGGCCAACAAGGATCTGCTAAACCGGCGCGATGAGCTGGAGAAAGAGCAGCAGCAGCGGCGCAAGGAACTCCAGCAAGAAGAGGCGCGCGTGGACAAGCGCCGCGCGGATGTTGAGCAGCGCGCCGAAAAGCTTGAGGGGCGCGAGCGCGAGATTAGCAAGCGCCAAAGCACTTTGGACAAGCAGGCCAACGAGTTGGAGAAGCGCAAGCTGGACCAGATTGCTGAGCTGGAGCGCGTCTCCGGCTTGACGCGCGAGGAAGCCGTGGCGCAGTTGATTGCCGCGGTGGAAACCAGCGCGCGCGCCGACATGGCGCGCACCATCCGCCAGATTGAGGACGAAGCGCGCGAGGAAGGGGAAGCGCGCGCGCGCAAGCTGCTTGTGGTTGCCATGCAGCGCGTGGCCGGCGACCAGGTGTCAACGCACGCCGTATCCATTGTGCCCATCCCTTCTGAGGAGATGAAGGGGCGCATCATTGGCCGCGCCGGCCGCAATATTCGCGCGTTCGAGCAGGCAGCCGGCGTGGATGTTGTGGTGGATGACACGCCGGAAGCCATCACGGTGGCGTCATTTGACCCGATGCGGCGCGAGGTGGCGCGCCGCGCACTTACCAAGTTGATTTCAGATGGGCGCATTCAGCCGGCGCACATAGAGAAGCTCGTTGAAGACGCGCGCCGTGAAGTAGATGTGATTGTGAAGGAAGAGGGCGAGCGCGCAGCGTATGAGGCGGGTGTGCCGGGCCTGAACCTGGAGATCTTGCGCTTGCTTGGGCGTTTGAAGTTTCGCACCTCGTACGGCCAGGACCAGCACGCCCATGCGGTAGAAACCGCACTTCTGTCCGGCGTGATTGCTGCGGAGATTGGCGCGAATGTGGCGCTGGCCAAAGCGGGCGGCTTGCTGCACGATCTGGGCAAAGCGGTTGACCACGAGATTGAAGGCACGCATGCCGCGATTGGCGCAGAGATTGCCAAGCGCTACGGCGTGGGCGCGAAGATCTGCAATGCAATTGCGGCCCATCATCACGAAGTTGACCAGGAGACGATTGAGGCTGTGATTGTGGAAGTGGCGGATGCGATGTCCGGCGCCCGGCCGGGCGCGCGCCGTGAAAACTTGGAGCAGTACGTGAAACGCATTCGCGCGCTGGAAGAAATTGGCAACTCGTTCCCCGGGGTTGAAGAGACATTTGCGCTGCAGGCCGGGCGCGAGGTGCGCGTGGTGGTGCGGCCGGACAACATCGATGACCTCGCTGCGCTGAAGCTGGCGAAGGATGTGGCGCGCAAGATTGAGGAAACGATGCAGTACCCCGGCCAAATCAAGGTCACAATTATTCGCGAGACGCGTGTAATCGAGTATGCCAAGTAACGTGGGCGGCGCTGCTTAGCCATAGGAGTGTGCACGGTGGGGCCGGCCCAAAGATGTGGCATGCGGCGCGCCAGCTGAGACATGGTGCTGGCGCTGCCCGCCCGCACCAAGCGGCTGGTGCTAAGGCGCTTTGAGCCGCAAGATGTGGAGATATTTTTTGGCTACCGCAATGATCCCGCGGTAGCCAGATTTCAGAGTTGGGACGGCATTGCGCGCAGCGCAGCGCTGCATTTTGTGCGCGGGCAAGGCGCCGACCATGCCGCTGCGCCTGGCGAGTGGTTTCAAATTGCCCTTGCGCTGGCGCACTCCAACCAGCTGGTGGGTGACGTGGGTGTTTGTATCGGCAAAGACGGCCGGGCAGCCGAGTTGGGATTTACGCTGGCGCGCGCACACCAGAAATTTGGCTACGCCGCAGAAGGCGTGCGGTGCGTGGTGGAACTTTTGTTTGCGGTGCCTGCCATTGGCTGCGTAACGGCGGTGATCGATGCACGCAACCTGAGCGCCCGCAAGCTGCTGGACCGGTTGGGGTTTCAACACACCGCAACTGCGCAACGGTTGTTTAAGGGCACCCAATGTGCTGAATATACTTTTGAGATCTTGCGTGCAGCGTGGCGCGGGGTGCCTGCCAGCCGCCAACCGGCGCGCCCGCCCGATCAAGGTTTGTAGGCTTCTGCGTCCGGCACCCCGTATAAAAACCAGTAAACATCTGCGGGAAAGGCGGGCTGCAGCTCTGCATGCCACACAAAGCGGGCCGGCGCCCACACGCTGCGTAGCCGCAAATCACAACTGTTAACTTGCGCAGCCAGTGACGCATGTGTGCTGTGGGTTTGCAGCAACTCGAGCAGCAAGTGCAAATACATGCGCCCGTAAGCCTCTTGCGCATAGTGGCGCACAGCTGCCTTCTGCTCCAAGCCGGCTTCATCCACAAACCAGCTCCATGAGCGCAGGCGCACCGCAAACTCGCGCACTGCTTTGCGTTCGATGTTGGCGCGCCAGGCCGAAATATTTGCGCGCACTGCGCTGATTTGCGCGGCGCAGCGCGCGCGCTCCGCCGGCGCCAGCAGCTCCGGCAGCACCTGCAGCTTGTGCATGCAAAACAACAGGCCGGCCACCGTCAGCTTTGGGAAGCGGTTCAGCAGCGGCCCGTCATCCGTCAGATGCCAGAACACCACATCAGACTTTATAAATTCATCAAAGTCGCTCGCCATCGACCCGAGCACGGCGAGATCATGCGCCGCTGAGTACCCGGCCATGGTTGCGCCGGCTACTTGGCGGGCAGGCGCGCGGGGGACAGATAGGTGGGGTTGCCGGAAATTTCCATCCAACGCGCAGTGTTGTCGCCGCGCATCCATTCCCACACCTGCTGGCCGCTGTTGTCTGTGTAATGAATGCCGGGCTTGAAGCCCAGCATCCAGCTCATTTGCGCGATCAGCCGCGGCGGTGCAGCTTGCGCACGTAGGCGCAGCCACTCGGCGGGCGTCCAATCCAGCTCAAGCATGCGCCCCTCGTAGTTGCCGGTCAGTTTATATGGCGCGCTGGTGCTTGTGCCATCCAGCCAAAGGTCGGTTAGCCCCGAAGTCCAGAGTGCCTGCCGGACGCGTTCAGCCACGCGGTGCGCGTTGTCGCCGGGCGATGTGTAAAACCAGCTTATCGACAGCTTGCTCATTGTTCAGGTGTCTCCCGTGACTTCATTTTGGTGTGAAAAGATGCATTATACGGAGTCGCGCGGCTCTGTGTTCAGGCGACGGCGCTCTTGAGCCCGTGCCCCGTAAGAACTGCCACCACTGGCTGGGCTGCGCCGCTTGCCAGCAGCTGCCGCAGTGCGGGCCACACCAGCGCCGAGGTTGGCTCCACAAAAAATCCAAGCTGCGCAAGCATGCGCCGCCCCGTTTCGATTTGCGCTTCGGTGGCAGCAAGCACTTGCCCGCCCGAGGCGTGCACTGCGGCCAGCACGGCATCGCCGCGCAGCGGATGGCGAATGCGCACACCCTCGGCCAGAGTTTCGCCTTCGCTTACAAACCCAAGGCCTTCCGGCCCGTGGTGAAAGCAGGCCCACAGCGGCGCGCAGGCCTCGGCTTGCACGCCAACGAGTTGCGGCAGCTGCGCAATGCAGCCGGCAGCTTGCAGTGCTAGAAAACCGCGGTGCAGTGCAAGCAGCAGCGAGCCTTGCCCAACGGGCATCAGCACTGTGCCCGGCGCGCCGCCCAGCTGCTCAACCAGCTCGTACGCTATGGTGGCCAATCCGGCGAGCCCCACCGGGTTGAAAACATGGCTGGCGTAATATGCGCCCGCGCGCGCAGCCTGCACCACGGCCTCTGAGGCGTGCGAACGCGGCCCAGGCACGCGCACCACCTCGGCACCGTACATTTCCATTTGGGCCAGCTTGGCAGCGGCGGCATAGGCCGGCGCAAATATGCGCGCACGCACGCCGGCACGCGCTGCGTATGCCGCAAATGAGGCGCCGGCATTGCCAGAAGAATCTTCAACAGCGGCCGTGATGCCCTGCGATTGCAGCCAGCTGAGCAGCACTGCAGTGCCGCGGTCTTTGTAGGAGCCGGTAGGATTTAAACTCTCCAGCTTGAAGTGCACCACTGGGCCGCCTGCATCCAGCTGCGCGGCCACAAGCGGCGTGCCGCCTTCGCCAAGAGTGACCGGCTGCGCTGCGGGCGGCAGCGGGAACGTGTGGCGGTAGCGCCACAAGCCATGCCCGCTCGCTGTTATCTGGCCGGGATCAAAGTGCAACGGGCCGGCCAAATCCAGCATGCTGCCACACACTGCGCAGCGGTAGTCGCGCGCGGCGGCGTCTGGTGCGCGCCCGCAGCTGGTGCACTTTAATGACATGGGATTAGAGGGTGCTTTGCGACTGGCAGGCGCGTTAGCGATGCGCGCCCGCAGCGTCGCAGTTTAGTCGGCGCGCGCCGGAACGTACGAGCCCTCAAGCCATTGCTCGCCATCCGGCCCCACTTCTTTTTTCCACACCGGCACAATCTCTTTCAGCCGGTCTATGCCATAGCGCGCTGCTTCAAACACGCCCGTGTCGCGGTGCGCTGCGGAACAAGCAACCAGCACCGTTGGCGTACCGGGCAGCAGCGTTCCCACGCGCTGCACAATTGCAATGCCTTCCACCGCCGGCCAGCGCGCGCGAATTTCATCCGCAACCTGCTGCATTTTTTCTTCGGCCATTTGCGTGTAAGCCTCGTAATGCAGGTGGACCGTGGTGTGCGGGGCGGCTCCGCGCTGCGTGGATGCGCGCACAATGCCGGTGAACAGGCAAACTGCGCCGGTGCTGGGCAGCGTGACGCTGGCGGTCAGTGCGTCTAGATCAATCGGCGCCGCCGTGATGTGCAAATGCGTGGGCAGCGCATCCGGTTGTGCGCTTGTTCCGCCGCCGGACACCGGCGGAAACAAGCCAACTTCTGCGCCTGTCGGTACAGCGTCGGTTGCAAACGCAAACTCGCGGTTGATGGACACCAGTGCGCTGGGCAGTGCGGGCTGCAGTTCTGGCAGGCGCATGGCCAGCAAATCTTTCAATTCGCTCACGCTGGCGCCGTCTTGTAGATCCAGCTGCATGCGCTCGCAGCCAGCGCGCTGCTTGAGCGTGGCGAAGAACAGGATCGTGACGGCCACGGCTACCCGTTATGCACGCCGCTGGCGCCGCCACGCTTGTGGACCAAACGCACGTTGGTGATGCGCAGCGTTTTCTCGGCAGACTTTGTCATGTCGTAGACCGTGAGCGCTGCCACGGCTACTGCCGTCAGCGCTTCCATCTCCACGCCGGTTTGGGCGGTGGTGCGCGCTGTGGCCGTAATGAGCACACCCGCACCGCCGCCGGACAGTGTGTCTTCAGCGCTGAGCTGCACATCCACCTGGGTGAGCGGCAGCGAATGGCACAGCGGAATCAAATCTGCTGTGCGTTTGGCCGCGAGCACGCCAGCCACTTGTGCCACAGAGAAGACATCGCCCTTTTTTAGATTGCCGGCGCGCAGCAAGGCCAGCGTGGCGGGCAGCATGTGCACTTCGCCCTTTGCAATGGCCACGCGCTCCGTGGCCGGCTTGGCGCCCACATCCACCATGCGCGCATTGCCGCGCTGGTCGATGTGGGTGAGTTTGCGCTTTGCTTTGGCTGCCATTATTTGGCAGCGGCTTTGCTGCGGCTGCGCCAGCGGCGCACAAGCAGCCACACGGGCAGCGCCACAAGCAGCACCAGGGGCAGCACGGCTATCACAATGTAAATGATCCAGTTGGCCAGGCCCTGCAGCCCGTTGAGCAGCGCGGCCAGCGATTGCTTCAGCACCAGCAGCGGCTGCCACGCATCCACATCCAGCGGCTGTGCGCCCGCACTCGGCAGCAGTTCCACGCTGATGAGCGACATCTTCGCGGATTGCTCGAGATACTGTTTCTGTCCGCGGATAACCTCAAGCTGCTCGCGGATGGCAACCAGCTGGCTGTAAACCGCAAGCACATCAGCTGTAGTGGCCGCGCCTTCCATGATCTCCATCAGGCGCGTTTCGGCGGCTTCCAGGTTGCGCAAGCGTGCGGAGAGATCGGTAAATTCCTGCGTGATGTCCTGGCCGGAGAGCGACTCGCTGCGCACCTCCAGCGCCAGCTGGTGCAGGCGCTCGGTGGCTTGCAGGCGGCGCTCTGCCGGCACGCGCATCGTGATGCTGGCTTGCTGTACGCCTTGCGCAAAAGCTGGCTGCGCACGGCTGTCTTCGAACGGCGTGCGGGGCTGCGGTATGTCCGGCGGCAACTCGTAAATGTTGGATGACACTACGAACCCGCCAACTTCCGCAGCAATCGCAGCAGCTTGTTGCAGGCTGGCCACGGGGTCTTCCACCACCAGCGTGAGCGCGGCGTTGTAGGTTACAAGGCGGTCGGTGAACTGCGCGCTAGCGGCGTAAGGCTCCACCGCCATTGCAGCAGCCTCGGGCGCTGCAAGCTTTTCGGCGCCGCCCACGAGATCCATTGGCGCAGATGCTGCCATGCCGTCCATAGCGCCCGCAGTGCCTGCGTCGGACGGCCGGCTGCCACAGGCGGCAAGCAGCAGCGCAAGGCTTATGAAGGTGAAGCTCCGGCGGGGCTGGGTGGCGAACTCAAGCATGGCGGCTAACGGCCGGCGGTGAGGCGCTCGATTAGCAGGGCCGGCAGCTGCGCGGCGCGCATTTGGGTTTGCGTATCGGCAATCGGGTACGCAACGCGGCGCGCCTCCCACGTGCTGGCTGCTTCATCCAATAATGCATAGGCAGCCTCCGGGTTGCGGTCGCGCGGCTGCCCCACGCTGCCGGGGTTCAGCATCCGGCGCTGGCCGCTAAGCGGCAGCGCCTGCCCGTACTCCGGAAATTTCTCCGTGCACCGGTTGACAGCATCCATTTGGTAGCTTCTGGCTCTATGCGTGTGCCCAAAGAGGCAGGTGGGCGTATTGAACGATGCAAAATTCTCGTTGGCTACGGCTGCTGAGTCTATGTACTCCCACACCGGGTCGCGCGGGCTGGCATGCACCAGTGTGAAGCCGGCATACTCTGTGCGCGGGCTCAGCCCCGAAAGAAACTCTCTCGTGCCGGCTGAAAGTTCAGCGCGGGTCCAGAGCGCGGCCGTCTTGGCGTAAGAGTTGAAGTCGTCGATTTCGCTGCCCCCCAGCGCAGCCAAATCATGGTTGCCACGCAGGCAAGTGAGATTGGGCAGCGCCCGCACCGCATCCGTGCACTCGTTCGGGTTGGGCCCGTAACCCACCACGTCTCCCAAACACCACACGGCATCGTACGCGCCCTGCGCGTCCGCCAGCACAGCTTGCAGCGCGGGAAGGTTGGCGTGAATGTCAGACATTACCAGCACGCGCATCAGCGCCTACGCTGCCACACCGGCAAATTCCTGCTGCAAAGCATGCAGAGATTATAATCGCGGCGCATGACAATTCTAAATGCAGATGCGGTTGAGGTGATCAGCAATAGTGCCGACCAGACGGGGCGTTTTGGCGTGCGTATGGGCCAGCTGCTGCGTGCCGGCGATCTGCTGTGCCTGAGCGGCGAACTGGGCGCAGGCAAAACTGTGTTTGCCATCGGCGTTGCGCGCGGTTGGGGCGCGCTGGAAAATGCCACCAGCCCCACCTACATTTTGGCGCATGAGTACCATCGTGCGGACGGCGCGCAGCTGCACCATCTGGATTGTTACCGGCTGCGCGGCCCGCAGGATGCGGAGAGCGTGGGCTTAACGGAGCGCTATGAAAGCGGCGTGGCGCTGATGATTGAGTGGCCTGAAAATGTGCGCCCGTGGCTGCCAGAGGATGGCGTGTGGGCGGCGCTGCGCCATATTGATGAAGACAAGCGCAGCTTGCGGCTGCACGCGGGCGGTGTGCGCGGCGCGCAGCTGCTGGCGGACTTCCGCGAGCTGATCCGCGCCTGAGGCTGGCATGCTGCTCGCAATTGACACGGCATCGGAGCAAATAAGCGTGGCGCTGGCCAGCGCCACTGAAATACTGGCAGAGCACAGCTGGCGCAGTGCCAACCATCGCACGGCAGAGCTGGCGCCAATGGCGGCGCGCATGCTGCACAGCTCGGGCCTCACGGCAGCGGATCTTGCGGCGGTGGCGGTTTCCATCGGGCCGGGCTCGTACACCGGTTTGCGCATCGGGGTGGCGTTTGCCAAAGGGCTGGCACTGGCGCAGGCGCTGCCACTCATCGGCGTGCCCGCGCTGGATATCATCGCCCACGCGCAGCCGCCATCCCACCGCATTTTGCTGGCAGTGGTGCGGGCCGGGCGCGGGCGGATTGTGGTGGGTGAATATGAAAGCCACGAGGCTGGCTGGGCGCCCACTGGCGTGCCGGTGCTAACCAACTGGGTGGACGTGTTGGAGAATCTGCCTGACGGCCATTGGCTGTGCGGCGAGATCGATCGCGATACGCGGGCGCAGCTGGAGGGGCGCGCCCGGGTGTGTACGCCCAGCCAGGCACTGCGCCGCGCCGCGTGCCTCGCGGAGCTGGCACGCCTGCGTCTGAATGCCGGCGAGGCGGCAGATGCTGCCACGCTCGAACCGGTTTACATGCAAGCGCCGCTGGGAGCCTAGGCGCATGGCTGCGCAAGTTGCGCCGCTGGTTGCCATCACGCCCATGGGTGCGGCGGATGTCGCGCAAGTGACGGCGCTGGATGCGGCTGCGTTCTCGCTGCCGTGGCCGCGCCAGGCTTTTGAGGCGCAGCTCAAGGGCAATCCGGCAGCCCACTTTTTTGTGCTGCGGCCGCTGGCCGAGCCGCAGGCGTTGTGGGGCAGTGCCGGCTACTGGCTGGTGGCAGGCGAGGCGCACATTGCCACGCTGGCAGTGGACCCGCAGCAGCGCAACCGCGGCTTCGGCAAGTTGCTGCTGCAAACCATGCTGTCTGATGCACAGGCGCATGGCGGCTGCAGCGCCACGCTGGAAGTGCGCACAAGCAACCTGGTGGCCCAGCGCCTTTACGCCGGCTTCGGCTTTGAGCTTGTAGGGCGGCGCAAAAACTATTACACCGACAATCATGAAGACGCGCTGCTGATGACGGCCAGCAGCCTTGGCAGCGTGTTGCCGGCGCAACTTGAGGTGCATACATGACGAATGTGCTGATCACCGGTGGCGCCGGATTTATTGGCTGCAACTATGCTGCGCGCCTGCTGACCGCGGGCCACACCGTAACGCTGCTGGACGATCTTTCGCGCAAAGGTGCGGCAGCCAACTTGCGCTGGCTGCAGGCGCATGAACGCGCTGCCGCGCGCCTGCGCTTCATTGCGAGCGATGTACGCGATGCGGCCGCGGTGCAAGCGGCTGCCGCCGGGCAGGCCGCCATCTTCCATCTCGCAGCGCAGGTGGCCGTCACCACATCCGTGCGCGAGCCGCGCGCAGACTTTGAGGTGAACGCGCTGGGCAGCTTTAATGTGCTTGAAGCTGCGCGCCATCACGGCCTAAAGCCGCTGGTGCTGTACGCCTCCACCAACAAGGTGTACGGCGGCATGGAAACTGTGGAAGTGCTGGAGGGCGAGCTTCGCTACGCCTACGCGGCATTACCGGAGGGCCTGCCCGAGACGCAAGCGCTCGACTTTCATTCGCCCTATGGCTGCAGCAAGGGCGCGGGCGACCAGTACACGCGTGACTACGCGCGCATCTACGACCTGCCAACCGTGGTCTTTCGCCAGTCCTGCATTTACGGGCTGCGCCAGTTTGGGGTTGAAGACCAGGGCTGGCTTGCGCATTTTGTGATCGCAGCCAGCAAGCGCCAGCCCATCAACATCTATGGCAATGGCAAGCAGGTGCGCGACATGCTTTGGATCGATGACCTGCTCGATGCGTATGACTGCGCGCTTGCCGATCCCGCGCGCGTAAAGGGGCGCGTCTTCAACATCGGCGGCGGGCCGCGCTTCACGCTTTCCATTTGGAAAGATGTGGAGCCGCTGCTGACGCGCCTTGCGGGGCGCGCGCTGCAAGTGCAATACGGCGGGTGGCGCCCCGGCGACCAGCCGATTTATGTCAGCGACATTCGCAAAGCCGCGCATGAACTGCGCTGGTCTCCAAAAGTGGCGCCGCAAGAGGGCGTGGAACGCTTGTGGAAATGGGTGAACGCCAACCTCGCGCTCTTCGAATAATGCGCGGGCTGCCAGTGCGGCCAGGCCCGCGGGTAGCAATTGCCGGCCGTGAAAGCAGCTGCCTTCACTGGAGGCGTAATCACCGCACAGCAATGGCACTGCCGTGAGCAACATCGCAGTGGTGCGCGCCAGCCTCGAAGCGCAGGTGCGGGCGTGCATGCTGTGCACGCTGGCGCACACCCGCAAACTTGCGGTGCCGGGCGAGGGGCCGGTGCCCGCGCCGCTGATGCTGATTGGCGAAGGGCCCGGCCGCAACGAAGACGAACAAGGCCGGCCGTTTGTGGGCGCGGCCGGCAAGTTTCTGGACGAGCTGCTGGCGGCGGCCGGCTTGCAGCGCGCGCAGGTTTACATCACAAATGTTGTGAAGTGCCGTCCGCCGGAAAACCGCGATCCGCTGCCTGCGGAAGTTGCGGCTTGTGCCGGCTACCTAGAGCGTCAGATTGAACTGGTGGACCCGCGCGTGATTGTGACGCTGGGGCGCTTCTCGATGGCACGCTGGTTTCCGGTTGAGCGCATCTCCGCCATCCATGGGCAGGCGCGCCAGTTCGGTGCGCGTTTGGTGGTGCCTATGTTTCACCCGGCAGCTGCGCTGCACCAGCCCAAAATTCGGCCGCAGCTGCTGGAAGACTTTGCCAAACTGCCACAGCTGATTGCCAATGCTGCGTCTTCCGCAGCGCGCAGCGCTGCCAGCTCCGGCCCAAAGCCTGACAAGCAGCTTGATCTGTTTTAGTTCTTCTTGCGGCACGCTGCCATGGCAGCGTGCCGCAAAAAGTTCTGCTGCGCCAGCATACAAGCCAGACTGATTACATTAGCGTGCTGCAGCATGCAGCATGCAGCTTGCGCATCACAATCAAAAGCGGGCCGCCCGTTCGCCCGGTGCGGCCCGCTATTATTTTGCTAGCCCGGCGATTGTGGGCTGCGCACTGCTAAGCTGCAACAACCTCCGCTGCGGGCACGCGCACGCGGGCGGGCAGCGCAACCGCCTCGTCCGGCCGGCGCTGCCGCAGCAGCGGCCGGAACTTGTAGCCGTATACCAGCATGCCGCGCTCGCCGTCCTCACGCAGCTTGCGCGTCACCATCTCCACCGGCATGCCGATGTACACAGTATCCCGCTCCACGTCGGTAAGCTGCGCGGTGACCAGCGGGCCTTCGTCCAGCCGCACAAGCGCCAGAAAAAATGGGGCATCATTTTCAAAGCCGGTTGGCGCATCATGCACCTGTGTAAAGGAGTACACCTCGCCTAGGCCGCGCAGCCCAATCACTGCAAATGATTCGCCTGCGCACTGCGGGCAGTGCGCGCGTGCGGGGAATACGACGGTGCTGCACTGCTCACAGCGCAAGCCTTCCATGCGGTAGCGCTGTGACTGCAGGCGCCAGTTTCGGGATACTTCCATGAGGGGATCTCCTGTGTTCAGTTTTGCGCGCAGAAATTCTGCGGCGCTGGATTTAATTCAAACATTCAAAAATATGCGTAACTGCAGTGGCGCCGTTGCCGCCCAGCCCCTGCAGCATGCCGCGCCGCGCGCGCTGCACCTGATTTGCGCCGGCAGCGCCGCGCAGCTGCTGCTCAACTTCAACCGCCTGATACACGCCGGTGGCGCCGCCCGGATTGCCGCGCGCCTTTAAGCCGCCAAAAGTGGAAATCGGGATTTCTCCCTGCAGCCCGATCTTGCCAGCGTGAGCCAGCTGCCAGCCATTGCCGGGTTGTGCATACCCGGCTGCCTCAAGCGCCAGCGCTGCCAGAATTGTGAAGCCATCGTGCAATTCAAACAGGTCAATGTCTGCTGCGCCGCAGCCGGCTTGCGCCTGCGCCTGCTGCACAGACTGTTGCGCGGCGCGCAGTTGCAGCACGTCGGCGCGGTCTGCAAGCGCAAAGGCATCTGTGCACAGCGCGGATGCTGCCACGCGAATGCGCGCCGCTCCCGGGGCCAGCATATGGGCTGCGCCCAGCACCAGCGCCGCTGCGCCGTCAGCCTCGGGCGCGGTGTCAAACATGTTCACCGGCTCAGCCACCATGGCGGCACTCGCAAAGCTTTCAGCTTTTAAGTTGTTGCGGAACATCGCATTGGGATTTGTGCGCCCGTTGCTGTGCGCGTTTACAGAGAAGCCCGCAAACTGCTGCAGTGACAAATGCTGTTCGTGCATGTAGCGCTGCATGATGAGCGCTGCCAGTGCCGGCTGCGTGGCGCCGTGCGCTGCTTCCCAGTCTGCGTCGGCGGCGCTGGCGAGTGCGGCTGCCACGCTGGAGCCTACTTTGTCGGTCAGCTTTTCCACGCCCATTACGAGCGCGGTGTCCACCGCGCCGCTCGCTACGGATATGTAGGCCTGGCGCAGAGCAGCCCCGCCCGATGCGCCCGCAGCCTCCACCCGGATTGCTTCGATGCCGCGCAGGCCGCAATAATCCGCCAGCAGCGCGCCCAGCTGCCGCTGTCCGCTGAGCTGGCCGGCCAGCATGTTGGCCACAAATAAAGCTTGCGGGCGGGCGGGGCGGGCGGCCGTTAGCGCAGCACTCACGGCTGTGCGCGCCAATTGGCGCAGCGAAAGATCCCAGTGCTCGCCCACGGCAGTCTGGCCGCTCCCCAAAATAAAAACGTCGCGCATGGTCCGGGCGGTGTTACTGCAGCGCCAGCTTGCCGCGATAGCGCGCGTATAACGCGTAATCGATCTGTGTGCGCAGCGCAATATAAGCGGCAGTGCTCGGCGCAAGATCGCGCTGCGCTTGCATGCGCGCAGTCACGCGAAACGCAATTGCGTCCGAGCCGGCGCCCGAGCCGAATGAAACCAGCAGCACGCGCTCGCCCGCTGCGGCCTTGTCAAACGCGGCAGTGAGGCCGAGCAGCGCAGAGCCGGCGTAGGTGTTGCCAATGAACGGAGCCAGCAGCCCGGCCTCCAGCTGTTCAGGTTTAAAGCCCAGCAACTGCCCCGCGCGCTGCGGAAACTTTGCGTTGGGTTGATGAAATACCACATGGGCATAGTCACCGGCGCTGGTGCCCAGCCCCTGCATCAGTTCGCTTGCCGCAGCGGTAACGTGCCGGAAGTAAGCCGGCTCGCCGGTGAAGCGCTGGCCGTGCTCGGGGTAGCGCTCGTGCTGGCGGCGCCAGAAGTCTGGCGTATCGGTAACCACGGAGTGCGAGCCCTCAATCACCGCCAGAGACCCGTCCGCGGGCCCCAGCACAATCGCAGCGCCGCCGGCGCCTGCGGTGTATTCAAGTGCATCGCCTGGCCGCCCTTGCGCAGTATCCATTCCAATTGCAACCACATAGCGCGCCATGCCGGATCCAACCAGGCCGATGCCGGCTTGAATTGCCTCCGTGCCAGCCTTGCACGCAAACTGCCAGTCCGCAGCCTGGGTGTGGGGAACCGCGCCAATTGCCTCGGCCACGATGGTGGCTGTGGGCTTTACCGCATAAGGATGCGATTCGGAGCCAACCCACACCGCGCGAATATCCGCCGGATCAATTTCGGCGCGCGCGATCGCATTGCGGGCTGCCTCAATACTCATCGTGACCACATCCTCGTCGAGGCCGGCCACTGCTTTTTCTGTGACTGCGAGGCTATTGCCAGTGTTGCCGGTCCACACGCGCGCAACCTCTGTTGCCGGCAGCCGGTAACGCGGCACGTACGCGCCATAGCCGGCTACGCCCACGGGCAGCACGGGCAGCATTGGTTTGATTTCGGTTTGCGTCGGCACAGGCTGGTTCATCAGTTGGCCTGAAGAATTTCAAGCGCGCGGTCTGTGCGCACTGCATGCTCGCGCACCAGTTGGTTGGCCACGGCTTCCACCTGGTCCGCGCGCGCGCCGGCGGCAATCGCAATCTGGCGGGCGTGCAGCCCCATATGCCCGCGCTGAATTCCTTCCGTGGCCAGCGCCCGCAGCGCTGCCAGATTTTGCGCCAGACCCACGCTCACAATAATCTGCGCCAGTTCCGCGGCGCTGCTCACACCCAGCACTTGCAGTGCGGCGCGGGCAGTGGGATGCGCACGGGTTGCGCCGCCAACAATGCCAACCGCCAGCGGCATCTCAAGTGAGCCCGTCAAATCTCCATCGGCGTTGCAGGCCCACGTGGAAAGGCTGGTGTAGCGTCCGCTGCGCGCAGCGTATGCATGCGCGCCGGCCTCAATTGCGCGCCAGTCGTTGCCGGTGGCCAGCACCACAGCATCCACGCCGTTCATGATGCCCTTGTTGTGGGTGGCTGCGCGATAGGGATCTGCGACAGCGAAAGCCCATGCGGCGATCACGCCATCGCGCACTTGCGCGCCGCTGAATTCGCCGAACGCAAGGTCGGCTGCCCGAAAGGTGGCACTTGCCGCTGCGAGGCGCCGGTCCGCAAGATTAGACATAATGCGCAGGTGCACGCGCCCGCCGCTGATTTCGGCCACCAGCGGAGCAATCGTCTCGAGCGCGGTGTTGACGGTGTTTGCGCCCATTGCATCGCGTGTGTCGTAAATGAGATGGAGCACCAGCAGCTGCCCGATTGGCGACCCGGCGAGCACACGCACCTCAAGGTCGCGTGCGCCGCCGCCCAGCTGCGCCAGCACCGGATCTGCTGCCGTGGCCATTTGCATGATGCGCTCCTTAGCTGCCAGCAGCGCAATGCGCGCGTGCTCAGCGTCCGGCACATCCAAAATCAGCAGCTGGCCAATCATTTCCGGGGCGCTGGCAGTGGCGCGAAAGCCGCCAGTGTTGCGGGCGAGGCGCGCCATAAAGCTTGCACCGGCAACCACGGATGGCTCTTCCACCGCCATGGGTACCAGCACATCGCGACCGTTCACAACAAAGTTTGCAGCCACGCCCAGCGGCAGCGAAAAAACTCCCACAACATTTTCGATCATGTGGTCGGCTTGCGCAGTGGAAAGCGCATCCGTGCCGCCAAACGCAGCTTGTGCCTCCGGCGAAAGACCGGCCCACTCCGCCACAACGGCGGAGCGTTGCGCGCGGGTTTGGTCGTAAAACCCGGAAAGACGGGATGATCGCTGAGCTTGGCTCATAAGCGAAGAGTATGCCCAGTGCGGGCTGGCAATCGCTGTCAGGCTGGAGCTGCAAGCTTGCAAAAGCTATCAACTTGCAGGGAGCGGCTTTGGCAAATTGCCTCAAAAAACGGTAAATCGCGCCCTATTCCCCCAAAAAACCTGCCATTGCGGCGCTAGGCCGCGCGCTTTGCGTAGGAGCGATTACGGAGCGGGGGTTGGTGATGCAGTGGGCAGTGGCTCCGCCAGATAGAGGGCGAAGTCCCGCAGTGTCTCTTGGGCCGAAACACGCACGCGCCCCCATCTGAACGCGTCCCGCATTTGATGGTCAATCGCGAATACTGTGGTAACCGCACCCCAATAGCCGATCTCTTTGAGGATGCCAATTACCTCAGCATCGTACTCCCCCCCGGGGTAGCAAAAGTAGCGCGGCTGATAGCCCACGTGCGCGCGAATTGTTTCCATGGAGCCGAGTGCCTGATAGAGAATGTAATTGCGCGGCTGCCCCGGCAGCTCCACGTGCGTTTTTGTATGCGGCTCGATCTTCCAGCCGGACTGCGCCAGCTCTTCGGCCATCTGCCAGTTGATGTAGTCCGGCTGCTGCTTGTCAATCAGCTCGGTGGGCACAAAGAGCGTGCCGGTGTAGCCATGCGCACGCATCACTGGATATGCAAAATCGTACACGCCGCGATAACCATCATCAAAGCTAATCACGATGGGCTTGTCAGGCAGCGGCTGGCCGAGCGCGAGGTGATTTTGCATGTCATACAGGCTTATAGATTCAAAGCCGCGTTCGCGCAGCCAATCCATTTGAATTTGAAAGTCTTGTGGAATCACCGTCAGCCCCGCACGCAACAGGCCGCTTTTGGCGGGGAGCGGCTCCACGCGGTGGTACATGAGGATGGGGACGCGCACAAGGCGTGTGCGCGCGGCGGCATCCGGGGTTGGCCAGATGCTGGCGGTTAAAGTGGCGGTGGGCGTGGCGGTGGGTGTACTGCTGGGGGTAGCCGTTGGAGTAAGCGTACTGGTTGGTGTGGCGGTTGTGGTTGGCGGGGGAGCTGCAGTTTGTGTGCGCACCGCAGTGGCAACAACGGCCGCAGCGGTGGGAGCGGCGGGTGTGATCCCGCAGGCACTGCAGAGCAGCGCAGCGCTGCCCACAGCCAGCAAGGGGCGCGGTGACAGCCGGATCGGGAAGGTCGCAAATGCAGGCATGCGATGACTAGAATAGACGGGATGCGTACAGCTCAAACACCGCACTGGATCCGCAGGGTTGTAGGCACTGGTTTTGCAGCATTGCTAATTTTAATTGCCGCCATTGCGGCTGCGCTGCGCTCCGGCGCTGCGGACGAGCGCGGATTGGGCGCGCCGGTTTGGCGGACAGAGTTTGCGCCGGACCGCGCACGGGACTGGCAGATTATTGCTGAAGCCGGTGCTACGGCGGACTTTGGCGCCGGCGGCTTAGTGCTGGCACTGCCAATCGCTGGCGCGCACGCACTACTGTTGCGCGCGGGTGCCGCGGGCGCATGGGTGCTGGTGGTGGATGCTATGCAGACGGGTGGTGCGTCCGGCGCAATGCATGGCGTTGCATTCAATTGCGTTTCCGTAGCGGAGTGCAGCTACGTCCTGTTAAACAACAATGGCTATGTGCAGGTGTTTCGCGAGGCAGGCAGTGAGCGCACAGTTTGGCTTGAGCTGCATCAATGGCCGCATGTGCGCCGCGGTGGCGCGGCAAACCGCGTGCAGCTGGCCGGCAGCGCGGAGAGCGTGGAAGTGCGTGTGAACGATGAGTTATTGCTGCGGGTACCCGCCCGGGCGGGCGCTTTGGCGGGTGTCGCGGCGCGTGCGAGCGCGCCGGACCAGCAGGTTACATTTACGGTGGCAGAATTCCACCACTTACTGGCTGCCCCAAGCCGGAACGCATTCGGCGCTGGAGGCAGGCAGCTAAAGCGCTTTGTTCTTCAGTATTAGTGCGTGGGCAAATTCGCGTCCAGCATTGCGCTGGAAGTAACCTGCTCGCCGCGCTTGCGTAACTCCTCGGCCGCATTGATGCGGTCGCGCTCCTCCCGGTTCTGGCTGAGCTTCCATTTGCCGACCAGCTTCGAGATTTCAATCTCAATGCCGACAATTGCTTTCATCATCTGATCGATGTACTCTTTAGAGGAGTCGGACATCCGCCACTGCTTATCGGATCCGGTGCGCGCCTCATTCGTTCGGGTAAGGCGCGCCACGACACCACGTAGGAACTTCTCGTCATCGCGAATCTTGATCTTCCCATGGACGTGGACGGCCTGGCAGTTCCAGGTTGGCACCTGCCGGTGAAACTCGTGCTTGCTGGGGTACCAATTGGATGAAATATAGGCATTCGCGGCCCGAAAGATTACAAGCGCTTCGTCGCCATCTTTTGCCTCTTGCCACAGTGGATTGGCGCGCGCAACGTGAGCGAGCAGATGCCGGTGCTCGCCGACCCCGGGGTTCAGCTCGAAGGGCAGATGATTGGCATCTAACCCGTTTGGCGCGGCAAGAACAAGCACCCCGAGCGGGTACTCCGTAATCACGCGGTGAAGCTCTTCAGTTCGCGTTTCCTGAAAGTGCTCAGGGTTGTACATTAGGGTTTCATCTCACGCTACTAAGCAAGAGAGTGCAAACCAGTTTGACCGCTGGTGCGATGATGCCCGACTGCTTGCAGGAAACTAGATCCTGCCCGGCTGGCAGGGTTATTCAGGCAGAATCTTGGTACCGAGGAAATAGTCCAGCCAGATCCAAACAAACGCAGCGTATGCAAGGCAGAGAAAAAAGAGGTTGTTGATCACGAGATCGATAACGCCAAAGTTCAGGGCTACGGCGTACTTTTGCACGGTTGTTCCCAGCGCAAACACCGTGCCGAAACCGGCCACCACACCAAAGGCAGCGGAACCGCCCCAAACGACAATTTTCTTTGCAAGCATTTTTTGCTCCTGTTTCGTGAATTGGTAACACTGGATTGTATCGGGGCGGGTGGCGGGGCGTCAAGCGGGCGGGCGTAGCGCTGTTTTTGGCAGCCTACCGGCTCAGGCAGGTGCCTGATTTTCAGGCTGCCAGCCGGGCCGGGCGGCGGGTTGCCCCCGCCCAACTTTGCTTGACACTCCATTACTTTCCGCCTACAATACAGATCAAATTGAATAATGCAGTGTCTCATGGGCGTTCCAAGTTTGCAATTTTGGGACGCCCTTTTTACGCTTATTAGCCAGTTCATGGTTTGATGCGCCCGCGCAGGCGTCGCAAGCCAGAATTCCGTATCACCGTACCAATCAATTTCAGGAGGGTCATTTGGAAGCAAAGGGTCTGAGATCACTCCGCATCCGTCTCGCTTCGCCAGAACAGATCTATTCGTGGTCTTACGGCGAGGTCACCAAGCCCGAGACGATCAACTACCGCCGCCTGCGTCCTGAAAAGGACGGGCTGTTCTGCGAGGCCATCTTTGGCCCGCAGAAAGACTGGCAGTGCTACTGCGGCAAGTACAAGAACATCCGCTACAAGGGCATCAAGTGCGACAAGTGCGGCGTCGAAGTGACGCGCGCCTCTGTGCGCCGCGAACGCATGGGCCACATTCTTCTGGCCGCGCCGGTTGCGCATGTCTGGTACACGCGCCGGGTGCCGTCCTTCATGGGCATCCTGCTGGATGTGTCACGCCGCAATCTGGATCGCGTGCTTTATTTTGCGCAGTTTGTGATCACTAATGTGGATGAGGATGCGCGCAAGAAGGCGCTGGATCGGCTGGACAAAGAAGTTGGCATTGCGGATCAGCGGCTGCGCGCCGAGATCCATGCCAAGATGGATGTAGCCAAGGCGTTTCGTGACAAGCGCACGGCTGTTGCCAAGCAGCGCATTGAAGTGGTGAATGAGCGCTACGACGCCGACCTCACCAAGCGCATCGAGCCGCTGCTGAGCGAAGGCAAGCTGCTGCAGCAAACCTTGACGGATGAGCGTGGCAACGTTGCGCGCACTGCTGTGCGCCTTAAGACCGCGGGCGTTGTGATCGTTGCGGCCGGTGAGACTTTTGCGGTGAAGCATCAGACCGCGCTCAAGGCTGCTTTGCGCGAGCACTTAAATACTGTGGAAGGCGCGCTAAAAGCAAAGCGCGATGAAAAGATTGCCAGCTTGAAAATGGATCTGGAGGCCGCGAAAGCCGAAGCGGCGCTCGAGATTAGTTTGCAGCAGAGCAAGCTGGATGAACTGGTGGACGAGCAGCGCAAGCGCGTGGCAGACGACCGCGCGGAACTGCAGGGCTTGCAGCAGCTGATGTTCCTGCCCGAGCCGAAGTACCGCGAGCTGAAGCAGAAGTACGGCCAGGTATTCAAGGCCGGCATGGGCGCGGAGGCGTTTCGCGACATTCTCTCCACGCTCGACTTGAACAAGCTTTCAAAAGAGCTCTGGCATGAGATGCGCACCACCAAGAGCAAGCAGAAAAAGAAGAAGGCCACCAAGCGCATCAAGGTTGTTGAAGCGCTGCGCAGCTCCGGCAACAAACCGGAGTGGATGGTACTGACGGTTTTGCCGGTAATTCCGCCTGACCTTCGCCCGATGGTGCAGCTGGATGGCGGCCGCTTTGCCACCTCTGACTTGAACGACCTTTACCGGCGCGTGATCAACCGCAACAACCGGCTCAAACGCCTGCTGGACCTAGGCGCGCCAGACGTGATTGTGCGCAACGAAAAGCGCATGCTGCAAGAAGCAGTCGACTCACTGGTAGACAATGCGCAGCGCGGCAAAGCGCTCAGCCGCCGCGGGCGGCGTGAGTTGAAGTCTTTGAGCGACATGCTGAAAGGCAAGAAGGGGCGCTTCCGGCGCAACCTGCTCGGCAAGCGCGTGGATTACTCCGGGCGCTCGGTGATTGTGGTGGGCCCTAAGCTCAAGCTGCATCAGTGCGGCTTGCCTTACGTGATGGCCAAAGAGCTCTTTCGGCCGTTTATCATCGCCAAGCTGGTGCAATATGATCTCTGCGCCAACGTAAAAGGTGCGAAGCGCCTCATGGATCGCGATACACCGGAAGTGCGTGAGGTGGTTGATGAGGTGACTAAGGCTCGTCCTGTGCTGCTGAACCGGGCGCCAACCCTGCACCGCCTTGGCATTCAGGCCTTCGAGCCGGTGGTGGTGCCCGGCAAAGCGCTGCTGTTGCACCCGTTGGTGTGCGCTGCGTTCAATGCGGATTTTGACGGCGACCAGATGGCCGTGCACGTTCCGCTTTCTTCCAAGTCCGTGGAAGAGGCTCGCCGGTTGATGCTTTCCACAAAGAACTTGCTCAAGCCCGCGGATGGCGAGCCGATTGTGGGGCCATCCAAGGACATGGTGTTGGGCGTGTACTACCTGACCATGATTGTGGGCGGCAAGAAGGGCGAGGGGCGCATGTTTGGGAGTTTAGACGAAGTGAGTTTGGCGTATGCGCTCGATCAGGTGCATTTGCATGCCAAGATCAAGCTGCGGGTTCACAACTATTACGAGAAAGCAGACCAGCGTTATGCGGATGGCCTGCCGCGCACGGAGGTTATTGACACCTCTGTTGGCCGGGCGCTCTTCAACCGCGTGCTGCCGGCAGAGATGCACTTTGTGAATGAGCTACTCGACAAATCCAGTGTACAGCGCGTGGTTGCGCGCTGCTACCAGGTGGCGGGTGCCGAGCGCACCACCGATGTTGTGGACGCGATCAAGAACATCGGGTTCAAATACGCCACCCGCTCCGGCGTGACGATTGCGGTTTCCGATATCACCGTGCCGTCGCTGAAGGCAAAGATTGTAGATGACACCGAGGAGGAAGTGGTTGACCTCGGGCGTCAGTACAAGCGCGGCTTGCTAACTGAGCAAGAGCTTACTGACCGCACAGTAGAGCTCTGGCAGGCAGCGCGCGTGAAAGTGGAGCAGGAGGTGCGCAAGCATCTTGATCCCAACGGCAACTTAAGCGTCATGGCGCTGTCTGGCGCTACCAAGGGGGGCTTTACGCCCATCACGCAGCTGGCTGGCATGCGCGGATTGATGGCGGATCCGTCCGGGCGCATCATCCCGCTGCCCATCCGGTCCAACTTCCGTGAGGGCCTGCGCGCGCTCGAGTACTTCATCTCCACGCACGGTTCGCGCAAGGGCCTCGCCGACACCGCATTGCGCACGGCTGATGCCGGTTACCTGACGCGCCGCCTGTGCGACATTGCGCAGGACGTGATCATTAACAGTATTGACTGTGGCACTGAAGATGGCACGCCCGTGCGGCGTCGCAATGATGTGGCTGGGCAAAAGTTTTCAGAGCGCATCAAGGGGCGGTGGGTGGCCAGTGAAGTGGTGCACCCCAAGACCGGCGAAGTGCTTGCTGCGCGTAACGAGGAGATAACGGACGAGCTGGCTAAGGTCCTGGACCATTCTCAGGTTGAGGAAGTGCTGGCGCGCTCGCCACTCACCTGTTCAGCATCCACTGGGTTGTGCGCCATGTGCTACGGCCGGGATCTGGGCCGTGGCGCGCTGGTAGAGATAGGCGTTGCCGTGGGCATCATCGCCGCGCAATCCATTGGTGAGCCGGGCACGCAGCTCACGCTGCGCACCTTTCACACCGGTGGTGTGGCAGCGGGCGGCGACATCACCAGCGGTCTGCCGCGCGTTGAAGAGCTCTTTGAGGCGCGCAAGCAGCCCAAGGGCGAAGCGGAAATTGCCGAGATCGAAGGCTCCATCGAGCTTGAGAAGGGCGATGGCTATCTGCGCACTGTGAAGATTGTCAACAACCAGACAATTGTGGATGAGTATGAAGTGCCGGGCAACTGGTCCCTGAAGGTTTCTGATGGCGAGGACATATCGGAAGGGCAGCTACTGGCAGCGCGCGGTGAAAGCCAGATGCTGGCAATCAACAAAGGCAAGGCGCGCCTTACAAAGGACAAGCTGCTGGTTGTGCGCCAGCTTTATGAAGAGGCGATTGTGGAACTGCCGCCGGCAGCGCGCCTGCTGGTAACCAACGGGCAAAAAGTGAATGCGGGCGACCGCTTGACGGAAGGCTCGTTCAATCCGCATCGCATTCTGCGCATTTTAGGACGCAATGCGTGTGAGCTGTACCTGTTGACTGAGATCCAAAAGGTTTATCGCTCGCAGGGCCAGAACATCCATGACAAGCACTTTGAGGTCATCATCCGCAAGATGATGAGCAAGGTGCAGGTGGTGCGTGCCGGTGACAGCGGGCTGGTGCCGGGCGAACTGATGGACCGCTATGCAATGCAGGCGCGCAACGAGCAGCTGATGGCCGAAGGCAAAGCCGGCGCCACGGTTGTGCCGATGCTGCTGGGAATCACCAAGGGCTCGCTCGAGACCAACTCGTGGCTGTCGGCGTCCTCGTTCCAACACACCATCAAGGTGTTGGCCGGCGCAGCAATGGAAGCAAAAGAAGATTCACTTGCGGGCCTGAAAGAGAATGTGATCATCGGCAAGTTGATACCGGCCGGCTCCGGCTTTGGCTCCAACCTGGCGAAGTTGCCTGAGGTGGCTGAAGATGCTGGCGAAACTGAAATGCCAGATGCGCTGGCGGGTGAGCTTGTGCTGGAGGGTGTGGTCGCCCCGCCTGCTGGCATGGATAACTTGCCGCTGGCTCCAATCTGATTGCTTCGGAGCCCCCAATAAAAAACACCCCGGCTCATGCGCCGGGGTGTTTTTTTTGCGCGGAGCACGGGTATAATTTTTTACAGGTCCGGCTGTTTCCCTGATGACGTTTTCCCAATTTGGATTAGATCCTGCCTTGCTTGCGCGGCTGGCGGCGCGTGGCTACCGGCAGGCAACTGCGCTGCAGCTGGCTGCATTGCCTGTGCTGCTGCAAGGCTTGCCGCTGCTGGCGTGCGGTCGGCCAGGCAGCGGGCATAGCGAGGCGTTCTTGCTGGCTGTCTTACAGCGCAATGCTGCGCAGCCGGTTGCCGGCTTGCAAACGGTTGTGGTGGCTGCAAGTGCGCACCGCGCGCAGGTGTATGCCCGCCAGGTGCTGGCGCTGGGCGGCGACGCACTGCGCGCTGCAATTTTGGAGGAAGATGGTGCGGGTGCGGATACCGCGCTTCTGATTGCGGCGCCGGACCAGTTGCTGCAACTGACGCAACTGTTGCCCGACGCGCCGCAGCTGCGCATGCTGGTGGTGGACGGGCTGGATGCACTGCTGCACAGCGATGCGGCGCCGGCGCTGCGCACCCTGTTGTCGCAACTGCCCGCTGGTACCCAAACGGCATTGTTTTGCGATGAGCCGGCAGACGCGGTGCTGGCGCTGGCGCGCACAGTGCATGCGGACGCTGCGCTGCTGCCGGTTGCCGGCGACGGCCCGGGCAGCAGCACGCAGCGCGCCTGGCCGGTGCCGCGCTCGCTCAAGCTGCGCCTGTTGATGCGCATGCTAAAAGAGCTGGATGCAGCGCGCCTGCTTGTGATTGCACCGGGCGGACACATGGGCGCGCACATTGCGCGCAAGCTGCGCACGCGCAATGTGCGCGCCAGCTACCTTGCAGCTGACACCAGCGCGGCAGCCGCCGGCGAGATGCTGCGCAGTTTTCAAAACGGGCGCCTGCCGGTCTTAATTGTGCCGGATCAACTGCCGGCTGAACTGGATGCCTCCGCCATCACCCATCTTGTGAATTTTGACCTGCCGCGCCAACCTGCTTATCTGGCGCGGTTGCAGGCGGTGCCTGATGCGGTTGTGTGCTCGCTGGTTACACCGATGGAGGAGCAATCCCTGCTGGACCTTGAAGACAAGCTCGGGCACCCGCTGTGGCGCGATTTGGTTTCTGACTTTGATTACACATCGGAGACGCCTGCAGAAGCTGCCCGTGGCGGTGGTTCCCGGGTTGCCGCCACTGTGGCGGAATGGGATCCTGAGATCCCGCGTACTTGGGGGGAACGCGGTGCGCCGCGCGTAGACCCGCCTAAGATTCCACTGGAAGACTGGCAGCCGGAACCACTGCCGTCAATTTGGTCCGAACCGGCCAAGCCGCGTCGCCCGGCCGTGGCAGTTGCTGCTCCCGCTAAAGACAAAAAGGCACCCAGTCGCGGCCGCTCACGCAGCCGGCGGCAGCGCAGCTCCAAAACCAAGTAACCCTGCCAGCGCCGCGCAGGCGCATGGCGTCCGAATTTCTTATCGGTCAAGCAGCATTTAAACAATGGAAGTCGGCCTCGTAAAAAGGATCAGCATCGACGATGAGATGCAGGCTGCATACCTTTCGTATGCAATGAGCGTAATCGTGGCGCGGGCGCTGCCCGATGCGCGCGATGGCCTCAAGCCCGTGCACCGGCGCATCCTGTATGCAATGCACGACATTCGCGTGCGGCCGGGCACACCGTACAAAAAGTCAGCGCGCATTGTGGGGGAGGTGCTGGGCAAGTACCACCCGCACGGCGACAGCGCTGTGTACGACGCAATGGCACGCATGGCGCAGGACTTTTCGCTGCGCTATTTGCTGGTGGACGGGCAGGGGAATTTTGGATCGATTGACGGCGATGCGCCCGCTGCCATGCGCTACACCGAGGCGCGCCTGCACGCCATCAGCGACCCGCTGCTGGCCGACCTCGAAAAGAACACTGTCGACTTTGCCGGGAATTTCGACGACACATTGATGGAGCCGCTGGTGCTGCCAGCCGCCATCCCCAACCTGCTCATCAATGGCGGTACTGGCATTGCGGTGGGCATGTCCACCTCTGTGCCGCCGCACAACCTGAACGAGGTTGTAGACGCGCTGTGCTTCATGCTGGAGCGCTGGGACAAGCTGGCCGGCGTGCAGGTGGAAGACCTGATGCGCTTCATCAAGGGGCCGGATTTTCCGACCGGCGGCCTCATCATCACCAAGAAGGACGAAGAGGGACTTCCTGCGGCGTACGGCTCGGGGCGCGGCAAGGTGCTGGTGCGCGCGAAGTCGCATGTGGAGGAGATGGGCCGCGGGCGCAGCCGCCTGATCGTGACCGAGCTGCCGTACCAGGTGAACAAGTCCGGCTTGATTGAGCGCATTGCCGAGGCAGTGCGTGAAGGCCGGCTGGAAGGCATCAGCGATTTGCGCGACGAGTCTGACCGGCAGGGCATGCGCATTGTGATTGAGCTGTCCAAGACTGCAGAGGCGGAGCACGTGCTGCAGCAGCTGTACCGCGCCACGCAGCTGCAAACCACCTTTAGCATCATCATGCTGGCGCTGGTGGGCGGCGAGCCGCGCCTGCTGAGCCTGAAGCAGGCGCTGCGCGTGTTCCTTGACCACCGCGTGGAGGTGGTGCGCCGGCGCTCAGAGTTCGATTTGTTGCGCGCGCGCGAACGGGCGCATATTGTGGAAGGCCTGCTGGCCGCGCTGCGCCATCTGGATGAAATTATCAAGATCATCCGCAGCTCCAATGACGGGGACGACGCGCGCCAGCGCATCATGAAGCGCTTCCGCCTTAGCGAGTTGCAGGCCAGCGCCATTCTGGAAATGCCGCTGCGCCGGCTGGCCAAGCTGGAGGTGAAGAAACTGCAGGATGAGTTCAAACAGCTGCAGGCAACAATCAAGCAGCTGGAGGCGCTGCTGGCTGCGCCGCGCAAGATGCGGGCGTTAATCATTGAAGAGCTGCAAGCGGTGAAGAACACGTACGGCGACCGGCGCCGCACTGATATTGTGTCGGCGCAGGGCGCAAAAAAATCCGGCGCAACCAGCGAGCTGGTGGCAGCCGAAGATGTTTGGGTGGTGGTAACGCGCGATGGGAAGATTGCGCGGCTGCAGGGCGCCCGCCGCCCCGGTTTGGGGCGCGCAACGCCACTGCTGGTGGTGCGTGCCAGCACGCGCGACACACTCTTCCTGATTACTGCGCAAGGGCGCGCGGCTGCTGTGCAAGTGCAAACTGTGCCGGTGGCAGAAGAGGTTGGGCAGGGCGTACCGTGGAGTTCGGTTTGCGCGCTGGAAGCGGGCGCCCGCGTTGTGGGTGGCGTTGCCTTCCCGCCAGCCGCGCGCACGGGCAACGGCAGCCTGCTGCTGGCTGCGCGCAGCGGCATGCTGAAGAAGATTGCGCTTGCGGATCTGCCAATGCCGGCGGCGCAAACAGCCCGCGTAATGACCGTGGGCGAAGGCGATCAGCTGATTTGCGCCCGGCTTGCCGTGCCGGAAAGCGAAATTGTGCTCGCAACTACTGCGGGGCTTGCAATTCGTTTCCGCTCCGAGCAGGTGCGCGCAATGGGCTTGGCAGCTGCCGGTGTGCAGGGTATCAAGCTAGGCGGCGTGCATGACCGCGTGGTGGGCATGGATGTGGCGCGCGCGCGCGGTGACGTGCTGCTGGTGACTGCCAGCGGCGAAGGCAAGCGCATTGCGGTGGAAGACCTGCCGCTGCAAGGGCGCAACGGCAAAGGCGTGACTGCGCTAAAGCTCGTCGGCGGAGGACTGCTGGCCAGCGCTGTGGTGGGCATGGCGGATGATGATGTAGCCGTGGTAACTGCGGCTGGCAAAGCCAAAGTGGTGAAGCTGGATAAACTTCCGCGCCGCACGCGCGCTGCGCGCACGATTGCGCTCGGGCTGTTCGGCGAGAAGGAGCAGGTTGCGCAGCTGGTGCACTTTTATGAAGCGCCCGCCCCGGTAAGCGCTGTCCTGCCGGCAGCTGCCACACGCACCGCGAAGCAGCCGCCGCTCAAAACGCCAGCTCGCCAGCGCCAGCTTTGGCCGGACAAGCCCGGTGCAAAGTCCGCAACAAAAGCTGCGGGTGGCAAGCCGCGTCCCGCAGCCAAAAAGAAAACCATCCGCAAGCGCGGCGCCAAAAAGTAAACAGCTACTTGGGCATGTCGCGCAGGGCGCGGTAGGCCGGCCGAAATCCCGGCAGTGGCTCGCCGGGTGTGGTGATTGCCCACCAGTATTGCTCTTGCTCCGGCACCCAGTGCGGGTCCGCAATATAGATTGTGTTTATGATGCCAACCCACGGGCGCCAGTGTTCACGCGCCCACTTGTAAGCGCCCACCAAGTACTCGGCCTGCTGCGCTTCGCTTACGGCAAACCATGAGTAATCCAGATGCACCGGGTCAGTTGTCCAGCCCGTCTCCAGAATGACCACCTGCTTTTGCGGGTCGTCATACTCCAGCATAAGCGCCCGCATGTCCTCCACGTGCCGAAACGCCATCCAGCGGTTGCCGCCCAGAGGCAGCTCGGCCTCTACCTGCTCAGAGCTCACCCACGGTGGCGCCCGGTAACCCGGCGCATGCACGCCGAGCATGTCAAAGTAAGGTTGGGCTCCCGCAGCGTACATTGCGCGCAGGAATGCGTCATGCGGCATGGCAATCGGCGGCTCTGTGCCTGTGGGCGCCAGCCCGGCTGAGATAACTATGGCTGCCGGGTCCGCGGACTTTATGCCCGCGTAACACTCGCGCAGCAGGCGCACGTACGCTGCCGGGTCCGGCGGGCGGCCGCCCCACTCGCGCGCAAGATTTGGCTCATTCCAAACCTGATAGGCGGCCACCTTGCCCTTGAAGTGCTGCGCAAAGGCAGCGCAAAAATTGCCGAAGGCTGCATAGTCCGCCGGCGGCCCGGTGTCTGCGGTGCTGGCCGGGTCCACCGGCATCGCCCAATAGGGCGGGTAGTCCAGCAGCGCAATCAATTTCAGGTTGCGGTCTTGCACCAGCTGCACCAGCTGCTCGGGCCGCGCCCAGTTGAACACGCCCGCAGCGGTCTCTTCAATGTCACGCCAGGCAAAGCGCTGCTTCACCCAGCCAAACCCCATGTCTTGCACCAGCCCCAGATCGCGCTCGCCCAAATCCGGGCGCCACCACATGAACACCTGAATGCTGTACGACGGCGATGCCACCTGCGGCCATGCACGCACAATGGGTGTCGGCACCGGAATCGCAGTTGCGGTGGGCGGTGGTGCGGGGGTGGGGCGTGCAAGCCATGGCGCTGCACACGCCGCAAGCATTACGGCCAATGCAGCGGCGGCCACCAAACTGGCACTGCACCAGTGCGAGGTGAGGTGAGACGCAAGGCGTTGCATCAAAGTGTGCCTATCGCTGCCGGGCTCGGGCGGCTGGCTGGATGCCATGGCAGAGTCGTTCCGGCCTGCGCTGCGGTTGGCGCTAACGCGCAGGCTTGCCGGTGGCGGCTGCTAGCCGGGCTGCATCGCAGCGCGCAGCGTTTCGCAGGCCGGGCAGCTGTCATTGGGCCGGATAATCGAGTAGCCCGCCTGCGGATCATTCCCGAGATCTTTTTTCAAGACGGCGAAGTCCATGTTGAACACAATGATCATGCGAATATTGCCAGCGCTGCGCGCAAGCTTGACCGCGGCCCCCAGATACTCTGCCTGCTGCGCCACCTTCATATTGACGGGCGGGTTCCATCGAAAGTTGGCCGGCAGTGTGCCCCACTCTTCACCGCTCAGGTAACCCAGCTCGGTGAAGCAAAGCGGCTTAGTGCCGCCCAGAATTCCAAGGTACGTATCAAGCATGCCTTTGAAGTAGCGCGTGTAATGCTGCGAGTTTCCCCGCGGGTCGCCGGAAGTGGCGCTGGGCGGCAGCAGTCCTTCGTTGTAGTGAATGCCAACGCAATCCAAATAGTCGAGCGCACCGGATGCCACCATCTTTTCCAAAAATGGCTTGTCATCGCAGCCAAAAACGTCGCCGATTGAGCCGCAGCCGCCGTTGAAGGCGCCCGTGGGCGAGAGCGCCGCGCTAATGACGAGTGTGTTAGGGTTGGCGGCCTTGATCCGCGTATACGCCTTTTTCAGCAACTCTGTGTAGTAGGCGCCGCCCATTTTGTTAGGGGGCCACTCGCGGCTGAGATTCGGTTCATTCCACACTTCGATGGCGTCGGCGCCCTTCGCAGCGATGCCTTCCAGAAACTTCAACAATTGTTCCTGATAGTCCGGGTCCGCGACGCGCAAGTGGTTGGCGTTATCCTTAACGCTTAGCAAAATGCGGAAGTTGTTGCGGTGGGCATTTTCAATGTCCGGCTTAAAGTCCTGCGTGATGTCGTAGGCCTGCAACTTGGCCCAGGTCATGCCGATGTTGTGCATTTTGTCTTGCGCCACCAAGCCACCATGAATCACCTGCGCACCGAGGCCAAACACTTCTGCCACGGGCGCGGGAGTGGGCGTGACCTGGGGAATTGCAGTCGGTGCGATTGGTTCAATCAGCGGCAGCACATCCGGCGTTACTACTTGCGGCTCGGCAGCAGCGGTGGCATCAGCTGCCGCTGCGGCCGCCACCTCCGGCATTGCGGTCGGTGCCGTAGCGGACACGTCCATTCCGCCCAGCGCCCAGAACAGCGTGGCAAATGTGCCCAAGCCCACCACCAGCGTGAGCGACACCCAGGCTGTGATGAACATGCGCACATTTGGCGTAGTGGGCTGCTTTTCAGCCGGCGGTTCAAAGTTCGGTTCTTGCATTTAGTCTCCAATATTCGGCAGCTGCCGGCAAATTGCATTTTGAACTATGCATATGCTGTGCCAGCGCGGCACCCGTATCATTGCATGCTGGCAGCAAGCGTGCCACACGCCGGGCAGCTGCCATCGGGCCGGATTATGGCGTAGCCCGCCATTGGATCATCGCCGAAGTTGGCAAAATCCACGTTAAACACCATGATCATGCGCACGCGGCTGTTTGAACGCGCAAGGCGCACGGCCTCGCCCAGATAAGCCGCCTGCTCGGCCACCGTATTGTTGATGGGCGGCTTCCACAGGTAATGCTTGGGGACATAGCCCCACTCCTGCCCGCTGAGGTAGCCTAGCTCGGTAAAGCACATCTGGCGGCTGCCGCCAAAAGCTGCGGAATAACGTTCAATCATGCCGGGAAAATAACGCGTGTAGTGGTCGTCACGCGGATCAACACCGCCCCCGTATGCAGAGGGTGGCACCACCCCCTCATTGTAATGTATGCCCACGCAGTCCAGATAATTGCCGGCGCCGGCGCTGGCGATGCCGGCCACCCAGAAGGCATCATCGCAGCCGCGGCTGGAGCAGCCGCCAAAAAAACCGGTGGGTGATGGCGCCGCGCTGATGACAAGCGTGTTGGGATTGGATGCCTTGATGGCGGTGTATGCGGCCCGCAACAATGCAGTATAGCTTTTGGTGCTGATCTTTCCGGCGGGCCATTCGCGGTCGAGGTTTGGCTCGTTCCAGACCTCAATGGCATCAGCGCCTTGCGCAGCTAGAGTTGCAAGGTAGGCTGCAAAGGTTGCGTGGTAAGCGGGCAGATGCGGTTGGCTGCGGTCGCCCACCGCGCTCAAGAGTACTTTAAATCCCATCGCGTGTGCGTTTGCAATCGCGGCGCTCATGTCATAGCCGGTTAGCGCTTGCAGCTTGACCCATGTCATGCGGCTGGCGCGCATTTTGTCCGCTGGCGCGATGCCGCCATGTGCCACTTGGCCGCCAAGTTCAAACGGCCCGACCGGGCGCGCTGCCATGCTCGGCATAACCGGTGCCACTTCGGTTGCCGCTACGCCAGCCGGCACATTTACCGGCACGGTTCCAAGCGCCAGCGGCGTTCCCGCGTTCAGCATGGCGCCCACCGAGTAGTCGCCGGCTTCGGCGGGTGTCCATTCAAACGGCTGGTCAAGCGCAGTAGCCATTTCTAAAACCGTGTTCCCACTCCGCTGCACTTGCCACGCAATGGTTGCAGCGCTGGCAGGCATGGCTTGCATGCCGCGATATTGGGCGAGAGTCTCTGCCAGCCCGCCGGCAGGCGCCGCAAAGTAACCGGAGACTGATACGCCGCTAAGCTGTAGTTGCTGCGTCAGCTGCAGCTGCTGGGCCAGTGCTGCCGTTGTTGTGTGCAGCAGCGTGCGGTTGCTGCCGTCCGCAGCCGTATAGCTGAAGCTTAATGCGCCCCAGCGGGCATCTGTGCCGGGCTGGTTGCTCAAGGTGAATTTGGCCGGAGTGGCGATTGCCAGCGCGCTGTTGGCAGCGGGCAATAGATTGGCCGACAGCCACTGCAGCTCCTCGGCGGCCGGTACAGCACGCACGCTGGCTGCATTCAGCTCTACGCTGCCAAAGTCTATCTGCAGGCGCAAGCGGCGGCGGCCGCTGGCACGCGCAGCTGCGTTGATGGTTTGTCTGAGGGCTTCTTTATCAGCTGGCAGCAGTCCGCTTTCAAACCGCAGTTCAATCCAGTCAGCTTCGGCGCCGATGCTGCGCAGATCATATCCGTCTGCATTCGCGTCAGCGCCGGCAGTTGCGGGCACTACCACGCCCAGCTGCTTTTGCTGCGCGTGCAGCAGTGCGGCGAGTTCGCTTATGAACGCGGACCACTCCGCGCGCAGTGCTGGCTGCAGCAAGCCATAGTCCAGCACTACGCCAGCGTGCAGGCTGTTAGTGGCCAGATCCTGCAAGCCTCTCAAGTTCAGTTGGCGCGTGGCGGGGCTGGCAAGCATGGCCGCCACAATGCTGCTGCCGTCGGATTCCGATGCGCGCACTACCGGCATCACGCGCTGGCCGGATGCCGGTGCAATTCCCTCCGGCAAAGTGCCCAGCAGGCTGCCATCACTTTGCAATAGCAGGCCGGCAGGGAACACCACTTCAAGCGCAGTGCTGGATGCGGCAAATGTTTCGCCAGCCTCCAGCACGCCTCCCACAATTGGGGGTGCTGGCAACCCGCGCATGATTGCAACCGCGCGCGGCACGCCGGCAATCTCGGTTTGCAATTCAGCAGTGCTCAGCAGCGATGGGACAAAGCGCCATGTGGTGCCGTCCCACGCGTGCAGCTCCAGCAGTTCCGCGTCTGTGGCTGCGGGTGGCAGCGGAATGCTGAGCGCCACGCGGGCCGGCAACGCGCCGGTTGCTTCAATCTGAAAGATTTTCCCGGCGGCCGTGCTGAATTCCGGCAGCTCGCTGTTGGCTACCTGCTGGGTGAATGCAGCTGCTGTGAAATCGCGAATGCGAAATTTGAAATCCTGCCCAGCTTTGCCGAGCGGTTGTATGCGCAGCCCAAAATTGTTTTCAACAACGACGGCTGGTGCGGGCACGGAAACAGGAGCCGTCTGAGAACTCTGGAGCGCAAACGCGACCGCAGCAACAATAAGACCGCCGCCGCCAGCGAAAACAATGAGTGCGCTAAGCGCAGAAATCGCCAACGGATGTATTCGGGAGGTCGTTTGCATTTGAGTGCGCGGGGGTGCAAAGAAAACGGCGACCGCATTGCTGCACGTCGCCTAGTTGCCACCTAAGTTTAGCATTCAGCCCACGCTCCCGCAAACGGGGGTCAATCAGTTAGCTGTAGCAAATCCCATGTGGTTGGATTTCCCAGGTCGCGGCCCGGCGTGCTGGAAAGCAAGGTCTGCTGGTCGGCTGTATTTGGCGTGTCATTGTCAGACACAGATATTGCAAAGCCAAAAATTCGGTGGTCTGCAATTGCGACGCCCAGCGCGCTCCAGGGAATTGCAGCTTCCACCTGGTAACCAGCGGCGGTGGGGCGCGCTGCAACCAGCACTTCCGGCAGGCTGGCAGCTTGCTCCAACGGATACCAGCGGAAAGCCTGTGCGAAAGGCGCGTTCGCCTGAAATGTCCCCGGTGACAGGCCAATTTGATAATCGTCGAAGTTCGGATAAGGAAAGTCCGCATCCATCGCCAGACTGGCATCCAGCAAAAGATCCACGCTGTCACCCTTGAATAAGTCGCGCCCCTGTTCAGTCTGCACATGCGCATCATCCGTCACATTCAGCGCCACATACAAATTGTTGCTGTCCCATGCAACTGCAAATGTTGCGCTCAAGTCAGCGCTGCCGCTCCAATTCTCCGGCTTACTAATCACATTTGTAATCTGTCCGTAAAGCTCAGGCCAGTCGCTGATGTCGCCATCAATGTTTGGCGGTGTGCTGGCGTACACGGCTACAAATGTTTGCGCGTTCGGGCGCAGGCTGGCGATATCCAGCGGTGCCGCCGTCGGGGCTGCTTCTGCAGTGAGGAATGGCAGCAGCGTGGGCAGGGGCGTGATGCCCAGCGGAGCTGATGGTTCTGAAGGCAGTTGTGGCTGCCCGGCTGCTGCGGTGGGTGATGCTGTGGCTTGCGGCGCAAGCTGCCCATTGTCTGCAGCTGCCAGTGAAAAGCTGCACGCCAGGCTGCTGCCCAGCAGCACCGCAAGTGGCACCAGCACCCAACGGGAACGCGCTCGCCATCCGCAGTCCATTGACCGGACAGCCTGCATCGTCAATAATTCTGAGGTGGGGTTGCCGCATGGGCACAGCGCAGCCCGCAAGGACGGATAAATAATGAACTGGCAAGTTGTGGGTGCGGTGGTTTTAATTTTTGTTTTGCGCGTTGCCAACATGTCATTGGATACGCTGCGGCTTGTGCTGGTGGTGCGCGGGCAGCGCCTGCTGGCTGCCGCGGCCGGCTTTCTTGAGGCGCTGATTTTTGTGCTTGTGCTGGGCCAAGTGCTGCGCGACCTCACCAACATCTGGAACGTGCTGGCGTATTCTAGCGGGTACTCAGGCGGCATTCTGGTTGGAATGTGGCTTGAGGAGCGCCTTGCCCTGGGCTACGGGCATGTGCGGGTGATCACGGCGCCGGACAAGGCGGTTGCCGCAACCCTGCGCGCAATGGGTTTCGCGGTGACCGAGCTGCGCGGCCAGGGGCGCTCGGGTGAGGTGAGTGTCATCAATTGCACTGTGCAGCGCCGCGATGTGGGGCGCGTGCAGGCGGCCATCAAGGCCGTGGACGAGGCTGCTTTTATTACTGTGGATGAGATTAGGCCGCTGCATCGCGGCTTTTGGCCGTCCTGATTTAGCAGGCGCCGCGTGAATGCGAGCGCGCGGTGCCGCAGCTGCCGCACCGCAAAATGTTATCCGCGCAAACCAATCAGCTGGCTGGTCCACTCCAGTGTTGCCTGTGACCACACTGAAATCTTACCTACACAGCCACGTAGGGCTCTGCACGCACAATTTATCAGTGATGCGCCGGGCCTGACCTGCGGGCTGTGAGCCGGGTCCGCCACAACGCGTCCCCTGCGGGTTTTGGCACCCGCAGACATGCGGCGCAGGGCCGCCCCAGTGCGGTCTGTAACTAGGGCGTGTCGGTGTGTGCGAGTTCTGGCACCGGCAGAGCCGCTGCGCTGGCGCCTTCCCGGCGGAACTCGAGGCCCTCTTCGGTGCCTTTGTCCACAAGCACGTGATCACCCTTGTTGAACTCGCCGCGCAGAAGACGCGTGGAAAGCGGAGACTCAAGGTATTTTTGGAGTGCCCGCCGCATTGGCCGCGCGCCGTAGGCTGGGTCGTAGCCTTGCTCCGCCAGCCAGACGCGGGCAGCCGCCGTCAATGCCACCGTTAGCCCGCGTTCGGCGAGCCGCTCGCCCAGCTCGTGCATTTGCAAATCCACAATCACCTGCACATCTTCCGGCTTTAATTGCGAGAAGATGATGATCTCGTCAATCCGATTCAGGAACTCTGGTCGGAAAGTCTTCTTGAGAGCACTCTCAATTTTGTCGTGGTTATGGCGCATGCCGTCTCCAGCTGCCGGCCCGAAGCCAAGCGCGCCAGCCTTGCCGTTAAATTCAGTGCCAAGGTTGGAAGTCATGATCAGCACCGTGTTGCGGAAGTCCACCACGCGGCCTTGCCCGTCTGTCAGGCGCCCGTCATCCAGAATCTGCAGCAGCGCATTCCAAACTTCGGGGTGCGCTTTTTCTATTTCGTCAAAGAGCACGACGCGGTAGGGGCGGCGGCGCACGGCTTCAGTAAGCTGCCCGCCTTCCTCGTAGCCCACATATCCGGGCGGCGCCCCAAACAAGCGCGACACACTGTGCTGTTCCCGGTACTCAGACATGTCGACGCGCACGAGTGCCTCTTCATCATCAAACAGGAATCCAGCCAGCGCCTTGGCCAGCTGCGTTTTGCCGACCCCGGATGTGCCCAGAAAAATGAACGAACCAATTGGCCGTTTGGGATCTTTGAGTCCGGAGCGCGAGCGCCGGATGGCTTCTGCCAGCGCACTAATGGCGGCATTCTGGCCAATGATGTTTTTCTGCAACCGTTCTTCCATCTCGAGCAGGCGTGCCGATTCAGTTTCCAGCATCTGGTTCAACGGAATGCCCGTCCAGCTTGCTATCACTTCGGCGATGTCTTTCTCGTCCACCACTTCGTCGAGGGGGTGTTCCTGCTCCCAGGCGTCGCGCTGGCCATGAAATTCTTCTTCTGTACGCAGGCGCTCGGCCTTGCATTCTGCAGCACGCTGGTAATCGCGCGCCGCGCTGGCGACGTCTTCAGCAGCTTGCAGCTGGTCCAGCTTGGTTTTGAGCTCTTTGAGCGCGGGTGGCAGCGAATAGAGCGCCACGCGCAGCTTGGCTGCAGCTTCGTCCATCAGGTCAATCGCCTTGTCAGGCAGCTTGCGGTCGGTGATGTAGCGATGCGAAAGGCGCGCAGCAGCCGTCAGCGCCGAGTCGGTGATGGAGACTTTGTGATGCGCCTCATAGCGGTCGCGCAGGCCGTGCAGCATTGCGATCGTGTCTTCAATGTTGGGTTCGTCCACGAACACCGGTGCAAAGCGCCGCTCAAGAGCTGCATCGCGCTCAATGTATTTGCGGAACTCGTCCAGAGTGGTGGCGCCCACGCATTGCAGCTCGCCGCGTGCCAGCGCCGGCTTGAGCATGTTGCTGGCATCCATTGCGCCTTGCGCAGCACCAGCGCCGACAACTGTGTGCAACTCGTCAATGAATAGAATAATTTCGCCCTGCGCTTTTTGCACCTCGTCGATGGCGGCTTTCAAGCGCTCCTCAAACTCGCCGCGGAAGCGCGAGCCGGCAATCATGGCGCCGAGGTCAAGAGCCACGACAGTTTTGTCGTGCAGAATTTCCGGCACATCGTTGCCGGCAATCTTTTGCGCAAGCCCTTCGGCAATTGCCGTCTTGCCTACGCCTGCCTCGCCAATCAACACCGGATTGTTTTTAGTGCGCCGGCACAGCACTTGAATGACGCGCAAGATTTCGCTATCACGCCCGATCACCGGATCCAGTTTGCCGTTGCGCGCCATCTTTGTCAGGTCGCGGCTGAACTTCTCCAGCACTTTGTAGCGCCCTTCGGCCTGCGGGCTGGTGATGCGCTGCCCGCCGCGCACCTCCTTGATGGCTTCCATGGTGCGCTCGCGCGTGACGCCCGCGTCAGTAAGGATGCGCGCAACGTTCGTGTTGCGCTCCGAAAGAATTGCGAGAAAAATATGCTCGGTGGAAATAAACTCGTCTTTAAGGCGGTTGGCTTCTTCGTTTGCCAGATCGATAATGCGCTTGACCCGCGGAGTGATGAACACCTGCCCGGTTCCGCCGCCATAAATGGCAGCCTTCGGGCTTGCGCGCAGCACGTCATCAAGCCGCTGCTGGGCTGCGCCGTTGTCCACCTGCATCGACTCCATCAAGTGCGGCACGGCACCATCCGTCTGCTCTAAAAGTGCTAGCAGAATGTGCTCAGTGTCAACCTGGTTGTGTCCGTAACGCTGCAGGATTTCATAGGCGCGCGTAGCGGCATCCTGCGCCCGTTCGGTAAATCGGTCAAAACGCATCATAGGCTTGTTTCCCCAAAATCAGGTAACGCTTGAAGTGTACCCGCGGAACTCGGACTTTATAACTCGTAATTTATCGGCGTGAAGTAAGAGCTTCGTTAGCGCGGACGCGCAGGGTTGCCCGCGCTGGCGGCGTGTTTTCGAGTGAAGCCAACGGATTGGCCCTAAATCTGGCAGTTTTCGGGGCTTTGGCAGGCGGAGGCCTGGGGCCTGCCCGTGCTGAAGTCTTTCATCAGAGGGCTCGATGCAAGATCGCTGCCAGCTCGTTGTCTAACAGCGGCAGTGAATTCCCCTGCATGCTGCTGGATGCCTGCGCTTTGGACACCAGCTCCGGAATGAGTGCCTGCGTCAGGCCGCACTCCGCGAGCGGAGCGATGCCCATCTCGGTGGCAAGTGCAGCCACCCACGTAGCGCCGTCGGCCGGCTGCGCCTGCGGCTTGCCGGTCAACCACTGTGCAACTTCTGTGTAACGCTGCAGCGCGGGCGCATGCGGCGTGCGCTGTTGCAGTGCTTGCACGTTGGCAGACATCACAAGTGGTAGCAGCCGCGCACAGATGATGCCGTGCGCTGCTGGCAGGCTGCCGCCCAGCACCGCTGCCAGCCCGTGCACTGCACCAAGGCGCGCGTTGGCTAGAGCCAAGCCACCGCACACACTGGCCAGCGCCATGTCTTCGCGCGCAGCCAAATCAGTGCCGTTGTGCCACGCCTGTCGCAGACTGCGCGCAGCGCGCGGCAGCGCCATGCGCACCAGCGCATCCGTCAGCGGGTTGGCGCGCGGTGAAACATACGGCTCGATCAGCTGTGTGAGCGCGTCCATGCCAGTGCTCGCAGTTATTGCGGGCGGCAAGCACAGTGTGAGCTGCGGATCCACCAGCGCCACGCGCGGCAGCAGAAACGCGCTGCGCAAACTAACCTTGATTTTTTGAGCAGGCACCGACATGACGGAGTTGCGCGTGACTTCTGCGCCAGTGCCGGCGGTGGTGGGCACAGCGATGCAGGCAATTGCCGGGTTTGCCAGCGGCTGCCCGCCACCGGCCACTTCCACGTAGTCGAGCAGATTGCCAGTGTTGGTGAGCAGCGCAGCCACCGCCTTGGCGGTGTCCAGTACGCTGCCGCCGCCCAAGCCGATCACTACATCGCATTTTGCATTACGCGCTTGCGCTGCAGCTTCGGCTACGGTATTGAGCGTGGGCTCGCCGCGAACTTGCACGAGCTCCACCTGCAGCCCGCGGGCAGCCAGCAGCGTTTGCAAGCCAGCGGCTGTGTTAGCACGGCCGCCAATTGCCAGCAATACCCTGCGCCCCAAGCCGCTGGCCAGTTCCGGCAGTTGCTGCAATGTGCCGCACCCGAAGATGATGCGCGTGGCAGTTGCAAACTCAAACTGCGGTTGGGGTGAATGGACTTCCATCAAGCTGCGCGATCGCGGAGCACGGGCTAAAGCGCAGCTAATGCTCCAGCTGCTGGCGCGCCGCAAGCGCATCCACAATTCTTGCGGGCCCGCCGATGCTGCCGCGCACAACAGCAGCGCCCGGCAGCGTGGCGTTGATTGTCTGCGCCACGGCGTCTGCATGCTGCGCGCTGGTGATAAACACAGCCGTCGGACCGGTGTCCGTGCTGCAGTACACCGGCGTACCGGCGCTGCGCAGCGTATTGCACATGCGAAAGAGCGAGATGTTCTCCGGCTCCCAGGCAAAAATTTTGTTGGCGTGGCTACCAGACATGGTGACGCCGTGCAGACGGATGCTGTCCAGCTCCGCCCACTCGCCAAGGCACTGCCAGTCGCCGCGCTGCGCTGCACCAATGCACTGCAGCACCTCGGCCGTGCGGCTAAGCAGCCACGCGCCAAAGAAGCTGCTGCGCGGTGCATCCATGTGGGCGGCTTCTGTACGCAGCCCGGCGCGTGAGGGCAGCGGCACCGTAAGCAAGCGCACATCGCGCAGCGCATCATGCGGGTCAAGCCGCACGGCATAAGAGTCCGCGTGCGGAATGCCGGGATAAGAGAGCCAGAGAGCCAGCCCGCCGGCTGCGCTGCGGCAGCCGGAGCCGGCTAGCAAACGCGCCGTGCAGGTGAGCAGGCGCGGGTGGGCGCCGAGGCCCGGACCAAACGCGGCTGTGAGGGCAGCCAGGGCGAGTGCGGCCGAGCCGGATGCGCTGGTGCCAAGCCCCTTCGCGCTGCCGTCCCCTGTGCTGCCATCCAAGTGGTTGCGCGTGAGTACGCGCGCGCGGCTGCTGATGTTTGCCTGCTCGCGCACAAACTGCAGGCAGCGCACAACGCGCTCGTGTTCGCGGCCGCTGGCCGGCAGACCGCCGATTGTTACTTCATCGACAGCCAGCCGGGGATCAAATTGGACCCATGTGAGTGTTTGGGCTGCATCATTGTTGAGGGAGATGCTGGGCAGATAGGCGGTTCGCCAGTCCCAATCCGCCAGACCGTGGTATTTGAGCACGCCTTGCATCACAAACGCGCGCGCGGCGGCAATGCCTTCAGGATTGCCAGCCGGCAGCGGCTGCGGGTAGGGGGGCGCTGCCAGGCCTGCCGCCTGCAGCGCTTCAAGAATTGCGGCATGCCCGGTGCGCAGCGCCGGCACCAGCTCCGCGCATTCTTCGGGCACGCCGGTGGGCATGCCGAACACATTTTGATTCTAGCATGGGTATACTCTGCGCCGTGAAGTGTTCAGAGTTCATGCGTGCGCTGCCCGAGCAGGTGCGCAGCCAGGCGGACCCGGGCCTGCGCAAGATTCGCAGTGCGCACCGGCCGTGGCTGTCGCAATTGTATTTTGCGGATGCCACTGTGCATTACGAATTGTGGAGCATGGGCATGCAGCGCGGACCGGCCGGCGTGGCCATGCTGGAACTGGGCTTGCATTTTGAGAGCCGCGACCGGGCCGTCAACGCCAAACTGCTTGCAGCTTTTGACCGGCGCATGATCGAAGTGAAGCGCACGCTGGGCCGCCAGTGGGAGGCGGAGCCGTGGGATCGCGGCTGGGCCAAGGTGTACGAGACTTTTCCGCGTGAGGCGCTTGAAGAGGAGTATTTAGACCGCATCGCTGCGCGTTTTGCAGCTGTGATCAAACTGCTGCAGCCCATTGTTGAAGAGACGCTCTCTGGCAACCACTCCCCGGTTCGCAAATCCCGCGTGGCGCAGCGCAGAACTTAGCACCATCTTCAACAGCCCCCCAACCGCAAACAATTTAATGAAAGCCGGCGCAAGTTGCGGTGTGCGAACGCTGTGGCCGCACCGGTACAGGTTGAATAACTGCCTGCCTTCAAAACACTCCATCCCATGGTGATTGCATGAGGGCTACCCTGCTGCGCTCCCGCTGGCAGCTGCACACTGCGGCCTACTTCGGTGTGATGGTAAGCCTGGGGTTGGCGAATGCCGCGCTTGGACCAACGCTGCCCCGGTTGGCGGCGCAGGCCGGCGTGACCATCGGCGCGGTCAGTATTCTATTTTCAGCACGCTCGTTGGGCTATTTGTGCGGCTCACTTTTGTCCGGCCGCCTCTACGACCGGCTGCCTGGCCATCCGGTGATGGCCGCGGCTGCCCTTTTGCTTTCCGCGATGCTGCTGCTGGTGCCGCATGCGCCGGAGTTTTGGACACTAGTTGGAATTGCGGGCGGCTGGGGCTTGGCCGAGGGCGGGCTGGATGTGGGCTCCAACGCACTCTTAATTTGGGTGCATGGCAGCGCAGTTGCGCCTTACATGAACGCGTTGCATTTTTGTTTTGGGTTGGGTGCGTTGCTCTCACCAATAATTGTGGCGCGCATGATGGCGCTAAGCGGGGCACATGCCAGTGCGTATAACGTGCTCGCAGTCTTGGTATTGGCGGTGGTTTTGTTGGCTTTTCTGCCTGGTCCGCGTCCGCCGGTTGCAAATGCGGAGCATGCAGGCATGCAGCGCCCGACTGGTCTCCTGCAGCTGATCATGGCTTTTTTCTTTTTGCATGTTGCAGCCGAGGCCAGTTTTGGCGGCTGGATTTACACCTACGCCTTGCACCGCGGGCTGGCGAATGAAGCCAGTGCGGCCTACCTCACCGCTGCGTTTTGGGCTGCGCTCACTGTGGGGCGCTTGCTCAGCATCCTGATCTCGGCGCGCTTGCGCCCGCGCACACTCTTGCTGGGCGGGCTGGCGGGAGCCCTTGCAAGTGTTGCGGTGATTGCTGGATGGCCTGCCGACCCGGCAGCGCTGTGGCTGGGTACTGCCGGCAGCGGGCTTTGTATCGGCCCGATGTTTGCTGCCACGGTGCTGCTGGCCGAGCGGCGCATGCCCATCAGCGGTGCTACCACCGCATGGTTTTTTGTGGGCACCAGCTGCGGCGCAATGACCGTACCGTACATCATCGGGCAGCTGTTTGAATGGCGCGGCCCGCAAATGCTGCTGCTGGCAATTGCAGTGGTGCTGTTGTTGGCAATGCTGGTGCTGGCTGCACTGCTCGCTTTCTTTCCCGTTCGGCCGGTTTCCCGGCAGCAAGCTGCAGGATAAGGGGCGTCGCCCGTGGTACAATTTGGCCACTTCAGCGGCAGAGTGTTGCTGAAAATTTGCGTGTCGCCGGCATTATCGGGCGGCAAAATTTCACACGCCAGGCGGACCAAACCGGCCGTGCCGCAGAGACATGCGGAACCGGGGCGGGTTGATGCGGGCGGAAGATAAAACGGAGGACCCCGCTATGGCTGACGTTTCTATGAAGGCGCTGCTTGAAACCGGCGTGCACTTTGGGCATCGCACCCACAAACGCGAACCCAAAATGAAGCCGTATATCTTCACTGAGCGCAATGGCATCCACATTCTGGATCTGCAGCAGACCACCAACGCAATCCGGGGCGCATATAAGATTGTGCGGGAAGTGGTTGCAGCGGGCGGTGTTGTGCTGTTTGTGGGCACCAAGCGCCAGGCCCAGGACCCAATCCAGACCGAGGCTGAGCGCTGCGGCATGCCGTACGTTTCTAATCGCTGGCTTAGTGGCCTGATGACGAACTGGCGCACAATCAAGGATCGCATTCGCGACCTAGAGCGCATGGAGCGCGCACAAGCTGCCAGCGAGTGGGACAAGCTCAAGAAAAAAGAGCGCCTGATTCTCGAGCGCAAACTTTCCAAGCTGGTGGACCGCCTGGGTGGCATTCGCAATATGGCTAAGACTCCGCAGATGCTGTTCATCGTTGATGTGCGCCGCGAAGAGACGGCCGTGAAAGAATCCAACAAATTGGAAATTCCGGTGATGGCAATGGTGGATACCAACTGCGATCCCAGCAACATTGACCATGTCATTCCTGCCAACGACGATGCGATCCGGGCGATCAAGCTGGTGCTGGCGCACATGGCTGATGCCGTACTTGAGGGCATCGGCATGCGCAAGGACGATCCTAACGCGGAAAGCGTGGAATCAAGCGCGGACGAGGTAATTGACGAAGACACGCTGGACTGGGTAAGCCAGGGCATAAAAGACAAGGTGAGCACTGGCATTGGCGCGGATGACGGCGATGTGTTGCCGGACGCCACTGCAGATGCGGAGCAGGCATAACAATGGGTGTTAGTGCAAGCCAAGTGAAAGCGCTGCGCGAGGCCACTTTTTCCCCGATGCTGGATTGCAAAAAGGCGCTGGAGGCAACGGACGGCGATGTGCTGCGCGCGATCGATTGGCTGCGCGAGAAAGGCTTGGCAAAGGCTGCAAAAAAATCCGGCCGTAGCGCGGAAGAGGGGCTCGTGGAATGTTACGTGCACCCCGGCAATCGGGTGGCCGTAATGGTGGAAGTGAACTGCGAGACGGACTTTGTGGCGCGGTCGCCGGAATTCAAGGCGCTGGTGCACGAAGTGATGCTGCAGGTTGCAATGAGCAATCCCGTGAGCGTGGATGTGGATACGCTGCCCGCCGAGCTGGTGGAGAAAGAGAAGTCTATTTTCCGGCAACGGGCGATAGAAGAGGGCAAGTCCAGCGCACTAGCGGATAAGGTGGCCGAGGGGCGGCTTTCAAAGTTTTACCAGGAAGCGTGCCTGCTGCAACAGCCGTACATCAAAAACGAAGACATCACTGTGCGTGAACTGCTCCAGCAGTCGATCGGCAAGCTGGGTGAAAACATAGTGGTGCACCGCTTCGCCCGCTATGAACTTGGAAATTGAGCAGCGTAATTTGGCATCTGAAAACCTCAAGTACAAGCGTATTCTGCTGAAGCTGGGCGGCGAAGCGCTGGCTGGTGCAGACGGCGCGGGCATTGACCCATCGCGCGCTGAGGCGCTGGCGCAGAAGCTTGAGGGGGTGCTGCAACTGGGCGCGCAGGTCGCCGTGGTGATTGGCGGCGGCAATTTGTGGCGCGGGCGCCTCGGCATGGAGTTTGGGATGGAGCGTGCCACGGCTGACCACATGGGCATGCTGGCAACAGTGATGAATGCAATCGCACTGCAGGATGCGCTGGAGCGCCGCGGCGTTGCGACGCGCGTGCAAACTGCAATTGATATGACCTCGGTTGCTGAGCCTTACATCCGGCGCCGCGCCATCCGGCATCTTGAGAGGGGCCGGGTAGTGATATTGGGCGCTGGAACAGGCAACCCCTATTTCACCACCGACACGGCTGGTGCCCTGCGTGCAATGGAAGTGGACGCAGATGTGTTGATCAAGGCCACAAAGGTTGACGGTGTTTACGACTCCGACCCGCAAGCGTCGGCCGCGGCGCGCAAGTTTGATGACCTGACCTACATCGACGCCCTGAACCGGCGCTTGCAAATAATGGACAGCACGGCGCTGTCGCTGTGCATGGACAATTCGCTTCCCATCATTGTGCTAAACCTGTCTGCGGATGGCAGCCTCACGGATGCTGTGTGCGGCCGCCCGGTTGGGACCCTCATTCACGCCTGATTCGGCGCTGGCGGACGCAGCGGGTGCGTTACAATATCAGCTGGGCGCCCTTTCGCCCCTGACGCAAACATGATAAAAGCAGCGCTCAAAGACGCAGGCGACCGCATGCAATCGGCGGTGCGCGTGCTAAACGAAATCCTCGCAACCATCCGCACCGGGCGCGCCTCGCCATCGCTGGTGGAAACTCTTCAGGTGGACTATTTCGGCCAGCCGACTCCGCTGAACCAGCTGGCATCCATCTCCGTGCCTGAGGCGCGCATGTTGCTCGTGCGCCCTTTTGATGTCTCCACACTCAAAGAGATCGAGCGCGCGATTCTAAGTTCTGACCTTGGCCTGACTCCCAACAGCGATGGCAAGACAATCCGCCTGGTGCTGCCGGCGCTGACCGAGGAGCGCCGCCGCGAGCTCACAAAAGTGGTGGGCACGCGCATGGAGGAAGCGCGTGTGGCCGTGCGCAACGTGCGCCGTGACGTGCACAACCTCATTCGTGACAAAGAACGCGAGACTGACATCACTAAGGATGAGGCAGAGCGCGCGCAAAAAGATTTGCAAACAATCACCGACCGCAATGTGGAAGAGATCGCTAAGATTGGCCAGCAAAAGCAGGATGAACTGATGCACGTCTAGGCGTGCTTGCCACCACCTGCCCCCGCTCAATGCCGCCGCTGGATCTACCAAATTTAGGACACGTGCCCGAGCATATTGCCATCATCCTTGATGGCAACGGGCGCTGGGCCAAGAAGCGCGGCTTGCCGCGCCTGTTTGGGCATCAGGCCGGCACCCAAAATCTGCGCGGCATTGTTGATGAGTGCGCCGGTTACGGCATCAAATACTTAACCATCTTTGCTTTCTCAACCGAAAACTGGAAGCGGCCGCCCGACGAAGTTTCCGGTTTGATGGCGCTGCTCGAGGATCGCATCGAGCACTGGCTGCTGCAGCTCCATGACCACGGGGTACAGCTCCGGCATCTTGGGCATCTGGAAGGTGTCCATTCGCGGCTGGCAGAAAAGATTCAGAATGCAATTGAGCTGACGCGTAACAACACGCGCATAGTGCTCAACTTCGCGTTCAACTATGGCGGCCGCGATGAGATTGTGCGCGCCGTGCAACATATGATTGAAGATGGCTTGCAATCGTGGGAGATCACCCCCGAGCGCATCAGCGAATATCTTTACACAGCGGGCCAGCCGGACCCGGATCTCATCATTCGCACCAGTGGAGAATTTCGCACCAGCAACTTTTTAGTTTGGCAGAGTGCCTACTCCGAGTGGTACTTCACGCCGGTGTTTTGGCCGGACTTTGACGAGCTCGAGTTGCGCAAGGCGCTTGAGTTTTTTGCCAAGCGCGAGCGCCGCTTCGGCAAGGTGCCCGAGCAGGTTACCACCACCGCTGGCTGATGCTGCGCCAGCGCCTTATCACCGCGATCATTCTGGCGCCCATCCTTACGTATCTCATCCACGCAGGTGGATGGTGGTACGGTGCGCTTGTCCTCGCGCTGCTTTCTATTGGAATATGGGAGTTCATTCGGCTGGCGCACGGCAGTGGGGTAATGCCTGCCCGCTGGCTGATGCTGCCGGCAGTGTGGGCGCTTGCCTGCGGGGTGCTTTGGCAGTCCGGCTATTGGCTGGGACCCGTGATTGTCGCGCTGCTGGTGGCCGCAACTGCGTGGCACGCGTGGCAGTACGAGCACGGCGCAATGGATCCGCTGCAAGGCTGGGCGGTGACGATCGCAGCGCCACTGTACCTGGGTGTGCTGGGCGGTTACCTGCTGGCGCTGCGCGATCTGCCGGACGGCTTGTGGTGGACCTTAACAATATTGCCGACCGTGTGGGCTGCGGACGGCGGTGCATACATGGTGGGCAGGCTGCTGGGCAAACACAAGCTGAGCGTGCGGTTGAGCCCCAGCAAGACCTGGGAAGGACTGGTCGGCGGCTTGGTGCTCGGGCCGCTGTTTGGCGCATTGCTGGCGGCGATGTGGGAGTTCAAGGTGGCATCCGGCAGCCTGCTGACTTGGCAGCATGCGCTTCAAGTTGGCTTTCTGGTGGCGCTTGTCAGCCCGGTGGGGGATCTGGGCATCTCCATGCTCAAGCGACAGGCTGTCTTAAAGGATACGGGCAGTTTGTTCATGGGGCATGGCGGCGTATTGGACCGCATCGACTCGTGGCTGGTGGCGGGAGTTGTGGGCTATTTGTACGTAATTGCGATTGGTGGCTGAAAGCCGACTGAGGATGCCGGTGGAGCCGAAGACCGAACGTAATCTGGCACTGGAGCTGGCGCGCGTGACCGAAGCTGCGGCTCTGGCTGCGGGGCGTTTCATGGGCCGCAACGACAAGAACGGCAGCGATGCCGCAGCTGTGAATGCCATGCGCGTGATGCTGAACCAGATTGAAATGGACGGCGTGGTGGTGATCGGCGAGGGCGAGAAGGATGAGGCGCCGATGCTTTACAACGGCGAACGCATCGGCACCGGAGTTGCACCGCAAGTGGACATTGCCGTGGACCCCATTGACGGGACGCGGCTGCTGGCTTTGGGGCGCGCCAATGCACTGGCCACAGTGGGCCTGGCGGATCGCGGCTCAATGTACGACCCCGGCCCGTTTGTTTATATGGACAAGTTGGCGGTGGGACCCGCAGCGCGCGGCGCCATCGACATCAATGCAACGCCGGCGGACAACTTGCGCAGCGTTGCGCGCGCCAAAGGCTGTGACGTGCAGGACTTGACGGTTGTGTGCCTGGACCGCCCGCGCCACGATCAGTTGGTTGCTGCAATCCGCGCAATGGGTGCGCGCATCCGGCTGGTGACCGATGGCGATGTTGCGGGTGCATTAATGACAGCGTGGCCCGAGTCCGGCATCGACATTTTGATGGGAGTGGGCGGCTCGCCGGAAGCAGTGCTGGCAGCGTGTGCGCTTATCTGCATGGGCGGCGAGATTCAGGGCAAGCTTTATCCGCGCAACGCAGATGAAATTGAGCGCGGGCGCGCAGCGGGTTACGACACCCGCCGCGTTCTGCACACTGCGGATCTGGTGCGCTCCGACAATTGCTTCTTTGCGGTTACCGGCATTACGGACGGCGAACTGCTGCCCGGCGTAAAATATTTTGGGCAGGGTGCACGCACGCACTCGCTGGTGATGCGCTCCAAATCCGGAACGGTGCGGCAGATAACGGCAACCCACCGGCTGGACAAGCTGATGAAGTTTTCCGACATCAAGTACGACTAGAACATAATCGGGTGGCGCGTACGCTGCATCTGTTCAGACTGGTTTTTGCCTGCGCTTGAGCGCAGTGCTAAGTAAAGGTTAAGCTGTTGCGGAAGGGTGCTGGGCCACAATCGCCACCCACTCGCCGGATTGCGGCACGGCCTTCACCACCAGCCCCGCAAGTTCCGCCGCTGCTATGACATCGGCGCACTGCTCCTGCAATATCCCAGAAAGGATCAAGGTTCCACCCGGCGCGAGGATTTTAGCCAGCCCTTGCTGCAACATCTCAATGATGATGCGCGAGAGCAGGTTGGCAAGCACCAGCGGGTAGGGTGCATCGGCGTGCGCCTCAGACAGTGAACCGCGCAGCGCAAGCATGCGCTCCGCCACGCCGTTGGCTGCTGCGTTTTCAACCGTGGCAGCCACCGCCGCCGGATCTATGTCAAATGCGGTGGCGTGTGCGGCACCCAACAACAGCGCCGCGATGGCAAGAATGCCGGAGCCGCACCCCAAATCCAGCACGCGCTGCCCGGGGTGCAGTTCATCTTCAAGTGCTGCAAGGCAGAGCTGTGTAGTGGGATGTGTGCCGGTGCCGAACGCCTGGCCGGGGTCGATGCGCACCACCACTGCGTTGCTTGCAAGCTGCGGAGTTTCCCAGGGCGGAGCCACCACGATGCGTTTGCCGATGCGCATGGGTTTGTAATGCGCGCGCCACTGTTGCTCCCAATCGGCAGCAGCCACCTGTGCGAATACAGCTTCGGGCACGGCCAGCCGGCTGTTGCGCGCAATCATTTGCAGCGGCCACAACGCGCGCTCTACCAGCATCCGCTTTCCATCCAGATCACTGTCAACCGGCAGAAATGCGCGCACGCGAATGCGCGCGTCGCTTGAGATTGGTTCGGCGGGTGGGAAGTCCGGGTCGGCCGGCGGGCCCTCGAATTCCAGCGCCACGCCCTGATGTGCAATGCGGCCGAGGGCTTCGGCCACGGCTTCCGCCATCTCGCCATCGACTGTGACGGAGACTTCAAGCCACGCCGTGGGCGGCGTGGAGCCGGGCTGTGCGGCCACTACAGGCCGAGGGTCTCGCGGATGCTCTCGAAGAAGCCGGGCTCGCGCCCCGGTTCGTGCGGACGCGCACCGTTTTTGAAAGTTGCGCCAAGCTGCTTCAGTAGTTTGCGCTGCTCGCTGTTGAGGCTGGCTGGCACAGCCACCTTGAAGATCACAATCTGGTCGCCGCGGCCGCCGCGTTTGATGCGCGGCGCACCCAACCCGCGCATGCGCACTGCGGCTCCCGGCTGCGTGCCGGCTGGCACAGTCAGCGGCCGGTCACCGTCGATGGTGGGCACGGTGACTTCTTCGCCCAATGCAGCCTGAGCCAAATTAATCTCAAGCTCCAGTACGATGTCGTCTTCATGGCGCCGGAAGTAGCGATGCTCCGCAACGGTTAGCACAACATACAGGTTGCCGGTCGAACCGCCGTTTTCGCCCGGCCCGCCTTCTCCAGACAGGCGGATTTGTGTTTCATTGTCCACGCCCGCCGGGATATTTACAGACAACTTGCGGCGCCCCTCTACCTGCCCGGCGCCGCGGCAATCGTGGCAGGGTGATGCGATGCGCTGGCCGGTGCCGCGGCAATCGCCGCAGGCGGCCACGTTTACCATCGACCCGAGAAAAGTCTGGCGCACCTGCCGCACTTCGCCAGTGCCTTTGCATGCACTGCACTTCACCGGCGTGGTGCCCGGCTCCGCGCCATTGCCGCTGCAGCGGCCGCACGTCTCTGCGCGCGCAATTTCAATCTCGCGCACCACGCCGTGCACGGCATCTTCAAAGCTGATGCTCATGTCATAGCGCAGGTCGGCGCCACGCCGCACCACGCGGCCACTGGCGTTGCGGCGCGTGGTGCCGCCAAAGAACTGCTCAAACAAGTCCTCAAACGGCGACCCACCGTTGCCATCGCCACCCCCCATGTTGGCAACACCGGCATGCCCAAAGCGGTCATAGGCCGCGCGTTTATTGCCGTCAGACAGCACGCTGTAGGCCTCATTAATTTCTTTAAACTGCTCTTCCGCAGCCGGCGCCTTGTTCACATCCGGATGCAGCTGCTTGGCAAGCTTGCGGTAAGCAGCCTTCAGCTGGTCGGCGTTGGCGTCACGCATCACGCCCAGCGCATCATAGTAGTCCCGTTTCTCAGCCATTATTTTTCGAGTGAATACAAGCTGGCAGCGCGCTAGGCTTCGCGATAGTCGCCGTCGATCACGTCGCCATTCGTAGTGTTGGCGGCTGCCGGGCCGGCCGGCGCGCTGCCGGCTGCCTGGTAGGCAACTGCGCCCAGGCGCTGCACGGCAGCATGCAGCGCACTGGTTGTCTTGCGCAGCGTTTCCATGTCAGAGCTGGTCAGCGCAGCGCGCGCTGCGGTTATTTGCGTTTCCAGCTCCTGGCGCGTCTGCGGGTCAAGCTTGTCTCCCAGCTCGCGCAAAGCTTTGTCCGCAGCGTACACCGCATTGTCGGCAGCGTTGCAAGCCTCCACCAGCGCTTTGCGCTTGCGGTCTTCCACCGCGTATTTGTCCGCATCCTGCACCAGCTGCTCGATCTCAATATCTGTCAGACCCGAGGACGCCTGAATGGTGACCTGCTGGCGGTTGCCGGTGGCCTTGTCTTGCGCGGACACATTTAGGATGCCGTCTGCGTCAATGTCAAAGATTACTTCCACCTGCGGCACGCCACGCGGTGCCGGAGGTATCCCATCAAGAATGAACTTGCCGAGGCTCTTGTTGTCAGACGCCATCGGGCGTTCGCCCTGCACCACATTTATTTCCACAGAGCGCTGCATGTCCGAAGCGGTGGAGAAGCGCTGGCTCTTCTGGGTGGGGATGGTGGTGTTGCGCTCAATCAGCGCGGTGGCCACACCGCCCAGCGTCTCGATGCTCAGCGTTAGCGGTGTTACATCCAGCAGTAGCACATCTTTTACATCGCCACCCAGCACGCCGGCTTGGATGGCTGCGCCGATGGCGACAACTTCATCCGGGTTTACGCCCTTGTGCGGCTCGCGGCCGAAAAACTTGCGCACTGCCTCCTGCACTGCGGGCATGCGCGTCATGCCGCCCACCAGCACCACTTCGTGAATGCCCGTGGGCTTCACGCCCGCGTCCTCAAGCGCGCGGCGCACGGGTGCCATCGAGCGCTCCACCAAATCGGCGGTCAGCTGTTCCAGTTTGCTGCGCGTTAGCGTGCTTGCCAGATGCTTGGGTCCGGCGGCATCAGCCGTGATAAATGGCAGATTAATCTCAGTTTGCATCACGGTGCTCAATTCAATCTTGGCCTTCTCGGCAGCTTCTTTCAATCGCTGCAGTGCCTGGCGGTCTTCGCGCAGGTTGATGCCCTGATCGGTGCTGAACTCGCCAACCAGCCAGTCGATGATGCGCTGGTCAAAATCGTCGCCGCCCAGATACGTGTCGCCGTTTGTGGCGCGTACTTGAAACAGGCCTTCGCCCACATCCAAGATGGAAATATCAAAGGTGCCGCCGCCCAGATCGAAGACGGCTAGGGTCTGGTCTGCTTTGCGGTCGAGGCCGTAAGCCAGTGCGGAAGCAGTCGGCTCGTTGATGATGCGCAGCACCTCAAGCCCGGCAATCCGGCCGGCATCTTTTGTGGCCTGGCGTTGCCCGTCGTTGAAATACGCCGGCACAGTAATCACTGCTTGGGTAACTGCCTGGCCCAGATAGGCTTCGGCGTCAGCCTTCAGCTTGCTCAAAATCATCGCCGAGATTTCCTGCGGAGAGTAATCCTTGCCGCCGAGGCGCACGCGCACGTCGTTGTTGGGCGCGGCGCTGGCTTCATAGGCCACGCTCTTGAGCGCCTGTTCCACCAGGGGATCGGAAAACTTGCGGCCCATGAAGCGCTTGATGGAGTAGACGGTGTTGGCCGGGTTTGTGATTGCCTGGCGACGTGCCACCTGGCCAATCAGGCGCTCGTTGGATTTGGTATTGACCGCTACGACTGATGGCACGAGGCGCGCACCCTCGGCACTGGCAATAACGGTGGGCTCGCCGCCTTCCATTACTGCCACAACAGAGTTGGTTGTGCCAAGGTCGATGCCGATTATTTTTGCCATGATTGTGAGTCCTGTGGGGCGCTACTTGGCTACGCGCACCTGCGCTGGCCGCAATATGCGCTCGCCAAGCTGGTAGCCATGGCGCACAACTGCAATGATTGTGCCCGCCGCAAATTCTTTGCTGTCTTCCTGCACAATGGCTTCATGCACGGCCGGATCAAATTGCTGGCCGGGTTCAGCGCCCACAAGCTTGATGTCTTCCGCCTCGATTGCAGCGCGAAACTTGCGCTGCACGAGGCTGACGCCCGCCTGCCACGCGCTGCTGTCGCTCTTGCCGTTAAGCGAGCCAAGCGCCAGATCAAGGTCATCCAGCACCGGAATGACGCGGCTGAGCGCACTGCCGGCTGCGTATTGGCGTGCCTGCTGCAGCTCGCGTTCCATGCGGCGCTTGTAGTTTTGGAACTCAGCCAGCGCACGCATCTTGCCGTCCCAGTTTTCTGCAGCCTGTGCTTTGGCAAGCGCCAGCTGTTCTTCGAGGGTGGGCTCGGCTGTGCTTTGTGCTTCTTCAGCCCCAACCGGTGCTTCCGGGCCGGCAGCCACCCCGATATTTGAGTCGCTCACAGACTGTTCTTCGTCAAGCATAGTTTTCCACCACCAGATTGGTCATTAGTTCGGCCACAAAACGCACCGTGCCAATCGCGCGATCGTAGGCCATGTGCGTGGGCCCGAAAACACCAACCGTGCCGGTGGCCACATCATCCGCACCGTAGCGCGCGAGCACCATGGAGCATGCGCGTAGCTCTTCCCATTTGCCCTCGCCGGCAATCACCACCTGCACGCCGCCCACTTGCGGGCCGAGCGCCTGGGCCAAAAAGTCTTCGAGGAAGTCGCGCTGTTCGAGCACCTGCATGGCGTTGCGCACTGGCGCGGACTGGGCCGGATCGTTGTCAGCCAGCAGGTTTTGGAAACCGTCCAGATAGATTTCTCCAGATGCAAAGGCATCGTCACTGCGCATCACGCCAGCCACCAGTTGCATTACTTGAATTTGAACTTCAGACATTTCCCACGGTCCGGCTTCAATTTCCTGCGCCACCATGCCCTGGCAGGCTTGTGTGACCTTGGTGGCCACAGCGGAAAGTTCAGTTTGCGCTAGTTCGCGGTCAAAGCTCACAATTTGCTGATGCACCTGGCCGCTTTGCAACACCAGCACCATCAACACCTGCCGTTCGCGGGTTGCAATCAGCTCCAGATGTTTGAAGCGCGCGTGGCCGCTGTGCAGCGCAGTCACGAGCGCCGCGGCTTGTGTGTGGCGCGCCAGAACGGAGGCTGCCAGCCGGCTCCACTGCCCGACATCGGCCCGCGCCTGATAAAACTGGTGGCTGATGAGCCGTTGTTCGGGGGCCGGCAGCGTGTCATCCTGTACAAGCCGCTGGACAAAATAACGGTAGCCGCCATCGCTGGGCACCCGCCCGGCAGAAGTGTGCGGTTGGTAGAGCAGGCCGGCGTCCCCCAGCGCCACCATTTCGCTGCGCACAGTAGCCGGGCTCAGGCTCAAGTCATATTTTTCCACCAGCGCCTTGGAGCTGATGCCGCCGGAGCGCGGCAGCTGCATGTACTCGCGCACAATCAGGCTGAGTATTAATTCCTGGCGGGCGGAAAGCGTGGCACTCATAAATCACCGCGAAATATTGGCACTCTACGGTTGGGAGTGCCAACGATTGCCTGAAGATGTTACCACTTGGCGGGAGGCGGGTCAAGAAAACGAAGTGCGATCTGATGAAACTATCCGAAAATTGTGTGCGCTATACTTGCGGGGGTCACATGTCGCGCAGCCAACTTCGAGTGCTGATTGCCAAGCCGGGCCTCGACGGCCACGACCGCGGGGCAAAAGTGATTGCGCGCGCCTTGCGTGACGCAGGCATGGAAGTGATCTACACCGGCCTGCGCCAAACGCCCGACATGATTGTGGAAGCCGCGCTGCAAGAAGATGTGGATGCCGTGGGGTTATCCGTGCTGTCCGGTGCACACAATGTGCTGGTGCCCGCGGTACTGCAGGCACTGCGCGCGCGCGGGCTGGGCGATGTGCCCGTGTTTGTGGGCGGCATCATTCCGCAAGAAGAGGCCGCAGCACTACGGGCTCAAGGGGTAAGCGCAGTGTTTGGCCCGGGTACCAGCACCGCCGAAATTATCCGCGTGATGCAAAGCGTGGCGGCTGCGCGGCCGCCAGTCAGCTGAGCTTGGTGCCGGCGGAAAGAGCGAGCTGCCTGCAAGCGGCTCAACTGCCTGGTGGCAGCAGCTCCCGCACAAAATTTCCCCCTGACCGATGACACTTGCGGACGATGTGCTGGCTGGTGACCGGCGTGCACTGGCGCGCGTGTTAACGTTGGTGGAGCGCGCTGCCCCGGAGGCGCGCGAAATATTAGCCGCGCTTTACAGTGCTACCGGCCGCGCCCATTTGGTGGGCATCACTGGAGCCCCCGGCGCTGGCAAGTCCACACTTATCAATGCGCTGGCTGCGCAGCTGCGGTCTAGCGGGGACACAGTGGCCGTGCTGGCAATTGACCCAAGCTCTGTGTTCTCGCGCGGCGCTGTATTAGGTGATCGCATCCGCATGCAGGATTTGGTGCACGATGCGGGCGCTTTTGTGCGTAGCATGGCCAGCCACGGTGCGGTGGGTGGCGTGGCGCGTGCCAGTGCAGCCGCCATCGATGTGCTGGATGCGGCCGGGTTTGACCGTGTGCTGATTGAAACCGTGGGGGTTGGCCAGTCTGAGCTGGACATCGCTGCCTTGGTGCACACCGTGGTGCTGGTGGAGGCGCCCGGGCTGGGCGACGAAGTTCAGGCGATCAAAGCGGGCGTGTTGGAGATTGCGGACATAGTGGTTCTAAACAAGGGCGACCTGCAGCTCGCGGATGTTGCGCTGCGCACATTGACGCTGGCGCTCTCGCTGGCACAGCCCGCCCAGAAGGATGCGTGGCAGCCCCGCTTGCTGCGCACAGATGCGGTTGGAAAGCGCGGGATTGAAGGCTTGCGCGCAGCATTGGATGCGCACCGCACACATGCGCGCGAAGGCAAGCATTGGGCGGAGCAGCAAGCTGTGCGGGCTAAAGCCACCCTCGCCAGCGAACTGCGCGAGCAGTTGTATACTTCATTTATGGAGGAGTTGCCGCCAGCACAACTGGCCGAACTTGTTGCGGAAATCGCCGCCCGCACCCGGGACCCCTACTCTACTGCCCGGCATTTACTTGCCGCCCGCAGTTAGGCTGTACCAAACATGCCTGTCATTCGCAACCGCAACCCGCGCATTTATGGAGAGATTGTGCTCTACGCTGGTTCGGCTTGCCCGGAAATGGCTCAGGAGGTTTCTAACATTCTTGGAGTACCGCTCAGCGGCCGCGACCTTGTGCGCTTCCCGAACTCCAATATTTTTTGCAGGCTGCATTCCAGTGCGCGCGGACAGGATGTCTACGTAATCCAAACCACGCCGCCGCCCGTGAACGACAACCTAATGGAACTGCTGATCATGCTGCAAACGCTGCGGCTTGACTCGGTTGGGCGGCTGACGGCGGTCGTGCCGTACCTGTGCTACGCACGCTCGGACAAGAAGGACCAACCGCGTGTACCCATCACAGCGCGCCTGGTGGCAGACATGATAGAAGTGGCGGGCGCAATGCGCTATATGACGATGGACTTGCACGCGGGCCAGATCCAGGGCTTTTTTTCAATTGCCGGCGACACGCTGACTGCTTTCCACTTGCTCAGTGATTACTTCAAAGAGCGCAGCCGCAGCATGCATCAACCCGTTATTTTGACGGCCGACCTGGGCTTTGCCAAGAAGGCGCGCAACTTTGCCGCCAAGTTAAACATACCGATGGCTTTCATTGAAAAACGGCGGGCGGGAAACAACTCTTCCGCAGAGGCGCTCACCATCGTCGGTGATGTGAACGATCGCGATGTGATCATCGTGGATGATGAGTGCGACACCGCCGGCTCAGTCACGCAGGCGTGCCGCATTGCGCGTGAGAATGGCGCCCGCGACATTTTCCTGTCGTTTGTGCATGCGGTGCTTTCGGGGCCGGCAGTGGAGCGCTTGCGCGACGCAAACTTCCGCGAGATAGTAACCACCAACACGATTCCCGTGCCCCCGGAAAAACGCCTGCCAAATATGAACGTGCTCTCTGTGGCGCCCATGCTGGCCGAGGTAATCCTGCGCGCGCACGAGGGGCGCAGCGTGGGCGAGCTGTTCAACGAGTAGGCGGGCCGCGCGGCCGGCTCCGCGCACGCGCCTGCCACGTGTTTGTTGGGTAACATCAGTAAATGTTTAAGCGCATTATTACGGCTCTTGGCGGCAATCCCACTGCCCGCGATGTAAAGCGTTATGAGGAGATTGCTGCCCTGATTGATGCGCGTGAAGCGCATTTTCAGAAACAGAGTGACGCCATGCTGCGGGCACAGACCGTAGCTTTCCGGCAGCAGTTAGCGGCTGCCAGTGCGGCGGGTGGCACACCCGCAGAGCAGCTGGCGGCTGAGGCTGTGGTGCTGGACGAAATCTTGGTGGACGCGTTTGCCGTGGTGCGCGAGGCCACGGTGCGAACGCTGGGGCTGCGCCACTACCCCGTGCAGCTGGTGGGCGGGCAGGTGCTGCATGCCGGCCGCATCGCGGAGATGCGCACCGGGGAAGGCAAGACACTGGTTGCCACCCTCCCCTTGTACCTCAATGCATTGACCGGGCGCGGCGTGCATCTTGTCACCGTCAACGATTACCTTGCGCGGCGCGATGCCCGCTGGATGGGCCCGGTGTTTCACTTGCTGGGTTTGCAGGTGGGTATTCTGCAGGATGCGGCGCGCACTGATTATGCGCAGAAGGCGTTTATGTACGCGCCCGACCATCCGTCGGCGCAGGAAGATTCGGATCAGATGCTCGTTGTGCCGCGCCGTGAGGCTTACAGCGCGGACATCATCTACGGCACCAACAATGAGTTTGGCTTTGACTATCTGCGTGACAACATTTCCAACGCGCTGGCGGAGCGCCGCCAGCGCGCCCACTTCTTCGCCATTGTGGACGAGGTGGACAATGTGCTGATAGACAGCGCGCGCACTCCGCTGATTATTTCCGGCCCGGCGCAGGATGACCCGCGCATGTATGAGGAGCTGGCGCGGGTGGTGCGCCAGCTGCGCCCTGAGCACTTTGAAATTGATGAGCGCAACAACAGCATCGCGCTGCAGGATGAGGGGTACGACCGCATTGCGGAGCTGCTGGGCCGCCCGCTGCGCGACGCGGAGCGGCCGGAGGAAGTGACTCCAGAACAGGCGCAGCTGCTCTCGCATACGGAGCAGGCCCTGCGCGCCGAGTTTTTGTACAAGCGCAACAAAGACTATCTGGTGCAGGCCGGCCGGGTGGTCATCGTTGACGACTTTACCGGGCGCGTGATGCCCGGCCGGCGCTGGAGTGACGGGCTGCATCAGGCGGTGGAAGCCAAGGAAGGCGTCAAGGTGCAGGCCGAGAATGTCACCTACGCCACCATCACCTTGCAGAATTATTTTCGCCTGTACCCTAAGCTGGCCGGCATGTCCGGTACCGCTGTCACGGAAGCCGAAGAGTTCAACAAGATTTACAAGCTGGATGTGGTGCCAATCCCGACCCATTTGGACTACCGCGCGCGCCACGATCCGGATCTGATGGAGGTGAACTTTCGCGAAAATGGCGGCAAGTTTTCCTACATTGCGCGCCGCTCGGCGCCGGACAAGCCGCTGCTGCACCGCCGCAAGGACTACGACGATTTGGTCTTCCGCACGGAAGAGGCCAAGCTGCGCGCGCTAACGCGCGATGTGCTGGCGCGCCACGTCGCCGGGCAGCCGATGTTGATCGGGACTACGTCGGTGGAGGCATCCGAGCAGCTCTCGCACCGGCTGCGAGCTGAGGAGTTGAAGAAAGTGGCGCTGGTGCTGCTGCTGCGCGCGCGCTGGTTCAGCGTCAACAAAAAGGATGAAGACGGCCGCGCGATCCCAGAGCTGGCAGTGTTGATGCCCGCGTTGGATGAACTCAAGCCTGCCGACTTGCGGCCGCTGGCGCGCGAATTGGAAATGCGCCTCAACCCGGTGGATGCAGACAACCTGAAGCAGCTGGCGGACTTGCTGCAACTGGGCGGAGATGACATTGCGCGGCTGGCAACGGTGCTTGAGGGCGGCATTGTGCATCAAGTGCTGAACGCCAAGCACCATGATTCTGAATCGCAGATTATTGCGCGCGCCGGTGCGCTGGGGGCCGTCACCATCGCCACCAACATGGCCGGGCGCGGTGTGGACATCAAGCTGGGCGGTGAAATTCCGGAGCAGACAATTGGCAATGTGAACCGTGTGCTCAAACGCGCCGGCGCGCCCGACCCTTCAGGGTTGACGAATCCCGAGCGGGCCGACGGTCTGCGCGCACTGGATGCCGAGCAGCTGGGAATTTATGCCGGCGATGCGCAATCGTTTTTGCAGCATCTGGAGGATGAGCACAAGGTGCGCGAGCTGGGCGGGCTGCATGTCATCGGTTCCGAGCGCCACGAGGCGCGGCGCATCGACAATCAGCTGCGCGGCCGGGCCGGTCGCCAGGGCGACCCCGGCTCGAGTCGTTTTTATCTATCACTAGGCGACGAACTGATGCGGCGGTTTGGCGGCGCAAACGTGGCCAGCATTATGGAGCGCCTGCAGATTGATGACGCTATGCCGATTGAGCACGGCATTGTAAACAAAAGCATTGAGCAGGCGCAATCGCGCGTGGAAGGTTCGAATTTTGATGTACGCAAGCATTTGCTGGAATACGATGATGTGCTCAACACCCAGCGTTCCAAGTTTTATGACCAGCGCCAGCGCATTTTTACCAAAGAGGACTTAACAGAAGATGCCGAGGACATGTTGGCGGCAGAAGTGAAGCTGCGCGTGCAGGTGGCTGCCGCGGAACCCCACGGCTGGTGGCGGCTGCTGGACTGGCTGGAAGTGGTGCAGCCCGCGCTCATGACGCCCGAGGGCGGGATCCTGTTTTCGTTCGCAATTGAGCGCTTGCTGGATAGCCTGGCGGAGCAGGTGCCGGCGCTTGGGGAGATGTGGCAGGCGCATGCCGCCGCGGTGGAAACACTGCAAGCGGCGCGCAACGCACTGGTCGACCCGGCCGCAGCGCAGCCGGCTGCGCCCGCGCTGGAGATATTGCAGCAGCACGCCAAGAACATAATGGAGCATGCGCCTGCGGTGCGCACCGGTGTGCTGGCGATGGCGCGCTCGGCTGCCGAGCGGACCGAGGCGCGCTACTTGGAATTAGTGTCCGACCGTGTGGCGCGCTGGGCAGAGCAGCTGCCAGCGCGCGCCAAGTCACGCGGGGAACTGGCAGAGCTGGCGTACGACGGCGCGCTGGAGGATGCGCGCGAGAACGGGCGCCCGCTGCAGGTGCGCGTGGTGGCCAAGGCAATGTTTGACAATGCTGGCCTTGGGCAGCTGCTGCCGCGGGCTGAGCTGCAGCACGTAACGCCGGAAAATCTGCGCGTGGAAATTGCGCGCCAGGTGGAGCAACTGGCTGGCGCGGAGCAGCTGCAAACGGCGCTGCGCGGGCTGCAAGTGCAATTCAAACTGCCGGCCATTACCGCAGTGCCCGCATGGGACGAATTGGACTGGAACGCACTCCAGGATGCACTGGAAGAATCCGCGCGCACCGCGCAAGCCGCAAACAACGCGCAGCTGCTGCGCGAGCTGGCGCAGCTGCTGGAGCTGCGCATAACACGCGCTGAACACCTCACCCGCGCCGAGCTTGGGCGCATTATTGTGGATGTGTCTTTCAACCGCGAAGCCACAGCCCCGGGTGCGCGGGCGCAGCCCGGCCGCGCTGTGCAGCGCTTTACCTACACCGGGTATGTGGCGGCCGGGCTGGAAAATGTACACGATACGGACGGCATGCAAGCTGAGTTGATGGCGCACTTGATGCGCGCCTTTGATGCCCGCACACATGCGCTGGGGGAAGCTGAACTTCAGCGGCTAAGCAGCACCAAGGTTGCTGAACTGGAGCCGGCTTTGACTGCAGCAATGAATGATGCGCTGCAAGCCGATGGTCAGGTGCTTGATGCCAGTGCCAGCTTCAGCGAACTTGCTGCCAGTGCGCGCAGTGCTGCGCAAATTGTGCTAGGCCGGCGCGTGGCCACCGAATCAATGCGCCAGCTGATGCTCTCCGTCAGCAGCCAGTTGTGGGTGGACTTTCTCACCTCGATTGAAAGCTTGCGCACCTCCATTGGCCTGGAAGCCTACGCTCAGCGCGACCCCCTGATGGCCTACAAAAGCCGTGCATTCGATGAGTTTAAGCAGTTGCTGAATGACATGCGTTCCACTGTGGTGTCACGGATGTTTACCTGGCAGGTGCGTCCTGCTGCGCCCGCAACTGCGGCAGCCGGAGCACCCGCACCCGGTGCCGCACCAAAAGGTGCGTCTGCCGCTGCGATTGGCCGCAACGATCCGTGCCGTTGCGGCAGCGGCAAGAAATACAAAAACTGTTGCATGAAAATCGACGGCGCATAGGGTGCGGGTTATTGACCCGTGGAGTAATAATAGGTTAAAATTGGGCTCAGGATGACAGCCTCAAAAAAGCCTGACCTGCGTGCCCGGCTGGCTGCCATGCCCAAGGTTGAGCTGCACCGCCATCTGGAGGGTTCTCTGCGGCTGGCCACCCTACTGGAAGTCGGCCGCGCACATGGTGTGGATGTGCCCCTCGCAGATGCAGAAGCCCTGCGCCCGATGGTGCAGGTGACCTATACCGGCGGTGATTTGTCCCAGTTCCTGTCCAAGTTTCCGGTGCTGCGCAAGTTTTATCAAAGCCCGGAAGTGATTGCGCGTTTCACGCGTGAAGCCGTGATAGATGCCGCAGCAGAAAATATCCGCTACATGGAGCTGCGCTTCAATCCGGTGGCGCTGGCATCCACGCGCGGCTACACCTTGGCAGAAGTGTGTGATTGGGTTAGCACGGCTGCGCAGGCTGCAGCCCTTGAGCACAAAATGCAGGTGGAGTTGATTATCACCGTCAACCGCATGGAGCCGCAGCGCAGGCAGCAGATGCTGCAGGTTGCGCTCGACTTTGCCAGCCGGGGAGTGGTGGCGATGGATCTGGCAGGTGACGAAGTGAACTTCCCCCCCGATCCGTATGTGCCGCTGTTTCAAGAGGCGCGGGCTGCCGGCCTGCAGATCACCGCGCATGCGGGCGAAGGGACAAGTGCGGAAAGTGTGCGCTCCGCGATTGAGCTTTTGGGCGCCCAGCGCATCGGGCACGGCGCGCGCGTAGTGGATGACGTGAATGTAATGGCGCTGGCGCGCGAGCGCGGCGTTGCTTTTGAAGTTTGCCTTACCAGCAACATTCAAACCAGCGTGGCACCCTCCATCAAGGATCATCCGGTGCGGCAGATGATGGAGAACGGGTTGGCAGTGTCGCTAAATACTGATGACCCCGGCGTGCAAAACACAACGCTCACCGATGACTTCTATAACGCCCACCAGGATCTGGGAATGGACATACCCGCACTGGAGCGGGTGGTGTTGCGCGGGGCGGAGCATGCCTTCATTTCTGGTGCGCGCCGGGCCCGGCTGGTCGCAGACCTGCAAAGCGAGTTTGATTTACTTTCTGGCTCGCGTTAGGCGCTGGCAGTGCGGGCAGAAGTGCGTGCCGCGCTGCGCAACCACAATGCGCCGAACCAAGGCCCCGCAGCGCAGGCAGGGCCCCCCGGCGCGCTGGTAGACGCGAAAGTGCAGCTGCTGCCGCCCGCCGCGATACACCCAATCTATGCTGGCGCCATTATGGCGAATGCCGCTGCGCAGCGCGCGCCGCACCGCCAGCCAGAGTGCATGCGCCTCCGCCACGCTTAACGATGCGCTGCTGCGCTGCGGATGCAGGCCTGCAATAAATAAAGCCTCGTCTGTGTAGATGTTGCCCAGCCCCGCCAGAAACGACTGATCCAGCAGCAGCGGCTTGAGTGCGCGGTTTCTAGCCCGCAACGCAGCGTGCAGCTGCGTGGCGCTGAATGTGGCCGCAAGCGGCTCCGGCCCGAGTTTTCCAACTATTTGCTGCGCGTCGCCCACCAAATACACGCGCCCGAACTTGCGTGCATCGCTGAAGCGCAGCTCGTAGCCGTTTTCAAAACGCAGGCGCGTGTGCGTGTGGGGCCCGGCTGCTATGTTCGCAGGTTGCACACACAGGTCACCGCTCATGCGCAGGTGGATCAGTAGTGCATCGCGCGTCAGGTCAAAGATGAGGTACTTGCCGCGCCGCCACAGGTGCGTCACCTTCTGGCCGTAAATGCGCTCCGCAAACTGCTGCGGTGAAAGCTGGTGCAAATGGCGCGGCCAGTCCAGCTGCACGCCGCGGATGGTGCGGCCCACGCACGGCTGGCGCAGCTCGCGCACGCGCGTCTCCACCTCCGGCAGCTCGGGCATTTTGCGCCGGCTTCAGGCGCGGCTGCGCGCTGCACCGGCCAGCTGCACAAAGTTGCGCACCAGCTGCGCAGCCTGCTGCTTTAGCCGCGGGGCGGCAGCAGCCACCACAAGCTGCAGCGTTTCACGTTGCGCAGCGTCTTGCGCAGACAAATCCAACAGCCAGCGCTCCCACATGTCCGGCATCACCTCCGGGTGAAACTGCAGCGCGTAGGCGCGGGCACCAATGCGAAAAGCCTGGTTTGCGCACGCGCCGGAGCTGGCGAGATGCACTGCGCCAGCGGGCAGTGCAAAGCTGTCGTAGTGCCATTGTGCGGCAGAGATTTCCGGCAGGCCTGCGAACAGCGGGTCCGCGCGGCCGGCTGCGGTGAGGTGCACCGCGTGCAGCCCAATCTCCGATGAAGTGTTGAGGTGCACAGGAGCGTCGAGTGCTTTGGCGAGCAGTTGCCCGCCGAGGCAAACGCCCAGCACGGGAACATCGGCGGCTAGTGCTGCGCGCAGGGCTTCATCTACGGCGCGCAGCCACGGGTGCGCTTGCTCCATGTAAACATTCATTTCGCCACCCAGCACAATCAGCATGTCGTAGCCGGCGGGGGCGGCCACGGTATCGCCGGCTTGCAGCTGGCGCACGTCTGTTTGCACGCCCAGCTGTGCCAGCGGCTCGGCAAAGTAGCCGAGGCCGGCATCCGCATGATGCTGGAATACCAGTGCGCGCATCAAAGAAATTCTAAACCGGGATTAGTGGTACTGCGGCAGCCAGTTGCCGTGGGCCGCAATCAGCTCGTCGACCAGTGACCAAATTTCCGCAAGGTCCAGCTCGGCTGCGGTGTGCGGGTCCAGCATGGCGGCATGATAGATGTGCTCGCGTTTGCGCGTGAGCGCGGCTTCCACGGTGAGCGCTTGCACGTTAATGTTTGTTTGCATGAGTGCTGCGAGCTGCGGTGGCAGCGTGCCAATGCGTGTGGGCTGGATGCCGTTCTTGTCCACCAGGCACGGCACCTCCACACAGCAGCCCGCCGGCAAGTTATCAATCAGCCCGGTGTTGGGCACGTTGCCGTACACCACTTGGGGCGAGTTGGTTTCAATGCCGTGAATGATGCTGGCCCCGTATTCGTGGCTGCGTTCCACCGCGAGTGTGGTGGCAGCGTCCTCCAGCACAGCGCGCATTGCGTGCCAGCCTTCAATCTGGTTTTCGCAGCGCGTGATGTACTCGTCCAGCGGAATGTTGAAGTCCTCCAGCAGCTCGGGCCGGTCGCGCTTTATGAACCACGGCACATACTCGCTGAAGTGCTCGCTAGATTCGGTTACAAAGTAGCCCAGCCGCGCAAGCATCTCATAACGCACGCGATTCCAAGCGGGCTGGCGGCCGGCTGCGTGCACGGCACGCAGCCGCGGGTAGAGGTCTGTGCCTGCGTGCTCAAACTTGAGATAGAACGCAACATGATTGATGCCGGCGCAGACATAATTTATGTCCGCGGGCGGTATGCCGATGTCGCGGGCGAGCTGCTCGGCAGTGCCTTGCACGCTGTGGCACAGGCCCACGCTGCGGATACTGCTGGCGCGGCTAAGTGCCCAGCAGTTCATCGCCATTGGGTTCACATAGTTGAGGAACAGCGTCTGCGGGCAGAGCGCTTCCATGTCCGCCGCCATCTCCAGCAGCACCGGGATGGTGCGCAAGCCGCGCATGATGCCGCCGATGCCCAGCGTGTCTGCAATTGTCTGGCGCAGGCCGTAGCGCTTGGGCACCTCAAAGTCCACCACTGTGGCTGGCTTGTAGCCACCCACTTGAATCATGCAGATCACATAATCCGCCCCGTCAAGCGCTGCGCGGCGGTCGGTGCTTGGCGCAATCACTGGATGCGCAGCCAGCGTCGCGGCCACCTTGTGCGCCACCGCCGTCGATGTTTGCAGGCGCGCTTCGTCGATGTCGTGCAGGGCGATGTGGGCATCGGCCAACTCCGGATGGCTGAGGATGTCGCCCAGCAGCGTTTTTGCAAACACAGTACTGCCGGCGCCGAGAAGTGTGATTTTTGGCATCTGGTGAGGTTCCTCGCGCGGCTTTGGCCGCGCACTTTCTCCGGGCGGATTGTAATCGCACGCGTGCCCTGTAAAATGGCTTTATGAAAATTGCGCAGCTGCGCTACATCTGGCGGCGGCTTTGAATCGCGCTTTACTGGCGCTGGGCGCGGTTTTGGGCGGTGCGCTGCTTTTGTTTGCGGTTGCGGTGGCATTCAGCGCCCCGGCTGTGCCGCGCGGCCTCTTCCTCGCGCCCTTGCCGGTGCCGCTGGTGATTGCGCATCAAGGCGGCGACGGGTTGCGCCCCGGCAACACGCTGGCTGCCTTTGAGAATGCAGTGCGCCTGCGGGTGGACATGCTGGAGATGGATGTGCAGAGCAGTGCGGACGGGGTGCTGGTGCTGATGCATGACAGCACGGTGGACCGCACCACGGATGGCAGCGGAGCGGTTGCGGGCTTCAGTCTGGCCGAGCTGCAGCAGCTGGATGCCGGCTACGACTGGTCGTTGGATGGCGGGCAGAGCAATCCGTTCCGCGGCACGGATGTGCGCGTGCCGACGCTGCAGGAAGTGCTGACAGCCTTTCCCGACATGCGCATGATTATCGAAATCAAGCAGGAGGCGCCGGCGCTGGGCATGCCATTGTGCACGCTATTGGCTGCGCACAACATGCAGCAAAAAGTTCTGGTGGCGGCGTTCAGTGCGATTGCGATTGCGGATTTTCGCAAGGCGTGCCCGCAAGTGGCAACCGGCGCTAGCCAGCGGGAAGTGGCCACTTTTTATTTGTTGAATTTGGTGTTCGTGGGCGCGGCCTATAGCCCGCCGTTTTCTGCGCTGCAGGTGCCGGAGAGGCGCAGTGGTCTGCAGTTGATCACGCCTAGTTTTACAAGCACGGCGCACCTGAAGCAGCTGCACGTGCATGTGTGGACCGTGAACGAGACTGATGACATGCGGCGCATGATGGATGCCGGTGTCGACGGTATCATTACAGATTACCCGGACCGGCTGCTGGCGCTCCTCAACCGTTAGACCGCCGGCCTGCCCAAACATGGAGGCAAAGCATGGCAATCGAAACCATCTTCAGCAAAATCATCCGACGCGAATTGCCCGCACAGATTGTGTACCAGGACGAACTGGTCACGGCATTTCGTGACATTCACCCGCAGGCGCCCACGCATGTGCTGATTGTGCCAAACAAGGTGATCCCAACAGCTGCGGATGTGACCGCTGCAGACGAGCCGCTGCTGGGGCGCATGTTCACCGTGGCAGCGCAGATTGCCCGCACGGAGGGTATCGACGCGGATGGCTACCGGCTGATTGTTAATTGCCGCGACCATGGCGCGCAAGAGGTGTCCCATTTGCATCTGCATCTCCTGGGTGGCCGTAAACTGGGTGCGATGCTGGCGCGTGCGCAGTAGCATGCAGGGCGGCAGAAGCTTGCAAGCCGGCAACAGCCGCGCCAGTTGTGGCGCACTGCCCGCGCAGCAATGGGTCTTCGCCGATTGATTGCTGACCACAACAAAATGTTCATCCTCGACTCACCGCAGACCACGCAACTGCAGCTGCGCCCCGGCATCATCGAGCTGAACTGGGGGCAGCCTGATCCTGAGTTGCTGCCTTTAGAAGCTGTAAGCAGTGCGGCCGCTGCGGTGCTGGCGCGGGCGGGCGGCGATGCGTTGTCTTACGGCGCGGCGGCTGGCGCCGGGCCGCTGCTGGCTTGGCTGCGGGTGCATCTTGAGCAGACCGAGCCGCAGGCGGTGGCTGCTGATGAGATTGCGATTACCGCGGGCAACTCCGATGCGATTGACCAGATTTGCACGCTGTTCACGCAGGCGGGAGATGTGGTGCTGGTGGAGTCGCCCAGCTATCACCTTGCACTGCGCATCATGCGTGATCATCCGCTGCGGCTGGTGCCGGTGGCCACGGACGGGCACGGCCTGCAGGTGGAACTGCTGGCGCAAACTGTGCGCGATCTGCAGCGCGCCGGCAGCAAGGTGCGCATGCTTTACACAGTTCCCACTTTTCACAATCCCACCGGTGTTTCGCTAAGCGCTGAGCGGCGCCTGGCGCTGGTGGAGCTGGCGCAGCAAGCCGGCTTTTTCATTGTGGAGGATGACGTGTACCGCGAGCTGCACTACGATGCGCCCGCCCCGCCGGCTTTGTGGACGATGGCGCCGCGCGGGACCGTGCTGCGACTGGGTTCATTTGCAAAATCGCTTGCGCCGGGCCTACGCCTGGGCTGGCTGAATGGCAGCGCACAGCAGGTGCGCCGGCTGGTTGACGGCGGCCTGCGCGACAGTGGCGGCGGCGTGAACCATTTGACCGCAATGGTGGCTGGGGAGTTGTGCACAACCGGCGGATTTGAGCTGTATGTGCAGCGCTTTCGCAATGCCTACCGTGAGCGGCGCAACGCACTGCTGGTTGCATTAAGTGAGCACATGCCCGCGGGCTGCAGCTGGCTGGTGCCGGCGGGCGGCTTTTTTGTGTGGGTGACGCTTCCGGCGGGATTGGATGCGACTGCACTGCTGCCGCATGCTGAAGCGGCTGGCATGGCTTTCATTCCGGGTGTAAATTTTCATCTGGACGGGCGCGGAGCAAATACGCTGCGCTTGGCGTTCAGCTTGTACCCGGCGGCGGAACTGGCGCAGGCAGCGCAGCGTTTGGGACAAGCTGTGCGATTGCAGCTTGCCTGACAAATAATTTTGCAAACTGATTGCTGCGCAAGCATATATTTCAAAAAATATTCAGGCGGAAATCGACAGTCGTTAAAACTTCCGTAATTCAGTGGTTAATTGGAGGATCTGATTCCGGCAGCGGCACTTGACGATTACCGCTCCCTATGCAAAAATAACAATCATTTGTTGCAAGGAGATAATATGTTAAAACTAATTACACGCTTTGGTGCCAGTATCGTAGTGGCCAGCCTTTTGCTGACTGCTTGCGCGGCGCCGGCTGCGCCGGAAGCACCGGCCGCGGTTGCCACCACTGCGCTTGAACCAACGCTGGCGCCCACAGCACTGCCGGAACCCGCAACCGCCGAGCCCGAGGCTGCCCCCAAGGTTGTAACGATCAGCTTTACTCAAGAGCCGGACAGCCTAAGCCCGCCCTATACCGGCATGTGGTTCTCGCAGATCACGCAGCCGTTTTGGCTGCGCGGCCTCTGGCGCTTTGATGCGCAGGGTAACCCTGTGCTGGATGTTGCAGCGGAAGTTCCCACCAAGGAAAATGGCGGTGTCAGCGCGGATGAGAAAACGATCACCGTAAAACTCAACCCTGATGCCAAGTGGTCTGATGGTGAAATGATGACCGCTGATGATTTTGTGTTCACATACCAAATGATCATTTCGCCTAAGAATGCAGTGGTCTCCAACTATCCATACATGGACCATGTGGCATCTGTGGAGGCAAAAGATGTGCACACTCTGGTGATCAAGTACAAAGCTCCGTTTGCGCCCTGGATTACCAGCGTGTTTGCGGGCTCGGCGGCCGCAACTCCGGTGCTGCCCAAACACATACTGCAACCGGTGTTTGACAAGGATGGTACGCTGGACAAGGCCGATTGGAACCGGGCACCAACCGTTGGAAACGGCCCGTTTGTTTTTAAGGAATGGGAATCCGGCAGCCACATTCTCTTTGTGCGCAACGAAAACTGGTTTGGCGAAAAACCGCTGATTGACCAAATATTTTTGCGGATAGTGCCGGATGATGCCGCCCAAATGGCTGCAATTAAAGCCGGCGACACTGACATTGGGGTTTATCTTTCATTCTCTGATATTCCAGAAGTCGAGAGTTCTGGAGCGGCGAGTATTGGAATTGATCAGGGCGGATATGTGGAGTCGTGGTTCATGAACTTTGACCCCAAGCGCTCCCACCCGGCGATGCAGGATCCAAATGTACGCTTGGCGATCGCGCACGCCACGGACCGCTTCAAGATCACCAAGGACCTGCTCAACGATAAGACCGCGCCGATTGGTACATTCTGGGAGGCAACGCCGCCTTTCGGTGACCCTGCAATAAAGCCATACCCGTATGACCCGGCGAAAGCTGCGGAGTTGCTGGATGGGGCCGGCTGGACGCTGGGTGCGGACGGCATTCGTGAAAAAACCGTGGATGGAAAGGTGGTGAAGCTCAAGCTGCGCTACATTACCAACAGCCGCCAGCTGCGCAAGGATCTGATGGCGGTGGTGAAGCAGGACTGGGCAGCGGTCGGCATCGACACAGAACTCGTGAACAATGCCAACGACATTTACTTCAACAGCTATGCTGATAACGGTCCGCTTTATGGCGATTATGACATTGCTGAATATTCTGATGCACCATCGTTTCCCGACCCGGATGTGGCTCACTTCAAGTGCAGTGAAATCCCAACGCCTGAAAATCCTGAAGGCAGCAACTTCCAAGGCTATTGCAACCCGGCACTCGACGCCTTGTTCGACCAGCAGGCTAGGACCGTTGATCGCGATGCGCGCATCAAGATTTTTTACGAGATCGAAAAGATCATGTATGACGAAGTAATGTGGGTGGGTTTGTGGAATGATACCGATCTATGGTCGGTAAGCAATCGGTTGAAGAATGTTGTGTTTTCGGGCGGCACCGCCTTTTGGAATGTGACCGAGTGGGATATCGAAGCTCCCTAAGCTCCAGCTGTTAACGGCCGCGCCGTCGGGGGTTACCGCCCCCGGCGGCCACTGCATCTGTGTTCAACTACATTGTCCGGCGCCTGCTGCAGGCTGTCCCACAATTGTTTGTGATCAGCCTGGTGCTGTTCACGCTAATGCAATCCTTTGGGGATCCATTGGCAAGCATGGGCGCGCGCACGCCCGCGCGCCCGGAAGACCGCAAGCGCCTGGAGCGCCAACTGGGCTTAGACGAGCCCGTCATTTTTCAGTACGCCGTGTGGCTGGTGGGCAATGACTGGATGAAGATTGACCTTGATGGGGACGGCGTGCGAGAGACGCCCGGCAGGCGCAAGGGCGTGCTGCGCGGCGATTGGGGCACATCGCTGGTAACCAAGACGCCGGTCACGCGCGTTATTGGCGACCGCATTCCAAACACCCTGCTGCTAATGATCCCGGTGGAAATCATCATCATTGTTCTCTCGCTGGTGATCGGCGTGTATTCCGCGCTGCGCCGGTACACACTGGCAGACAACGTTATCACTACGCTCTCCTTCGTGGGCTATTCCATGCCCGTGTTTTGGCTGGCACTGATGCTGATGTATGTCTTTGGCGTGTACTTAAAGCGCTGGGGCCTGCCGTACCTGCCCACAGTGGGCATGTACGATCCGCAATTAGGCAAGACCGCGCAGCAAGTAGCACTGCACATGGTGCTGCCGGTGCTCACGCTCTCCATCATCAGTGTGGCTGCGTATGGTCGCTACGTGCGCTCCAGCATGCTGGAAGTGCTGGGGCAGGATTACATCCGGGCGGTGCGCGCCAAGGGCGTGCAGCCCTTTGCCGTCACCTTTCGCCACGCACTCAAAAATGCATCCCTGCCCTTTGTGACCTTAATCGGGCTGGATGTGCCATTCCTGCTCGCTGGCGCGGTGGTTACCGAGAGCATTTTTGCGTGGCCCGGCACCGGCCGGCTATTCATTGATCACACCGAGCGCGCCGACTTCCCGGTGCTGATGGGCATTCTAATGATGATTTCAGTGCTGGTGGTGGTGTTTCAGATTGTCACCGACATCACCTATTCGTTCCTGGACCCGCGCATTCGCATTGACTAAGGGGTGCATGAGATGACCGCAGTTGCGCTGCCGCCATTCGCCGGCACAGGCGCTGCCGCCGAAATCAAAATGCTGTCGCCCGGCCAGCTGGCTTGGCAGCGCTTTCGCCGGCACAAGATGGCCATGGTTGGCTTGTTTGGCCTAGCATGCTTGTTCGTGTATGTTTTTGCGGCTGGCGCAATTCTCTCGCGCGGGATGTGTGCGCCACTTGGCCTCGAGTTAAGCGGCGAAGCCTACGCCAACTGCAATGACATCGCCATCAAACTGCAGGCGCCATCGGCTGCGCACATCTTTGGAACGGACACAATCGGCCAGGACATTCTGGCGCGCACGATTTATGGCGGGCAAATCTCGCTTCTAATCGGTGTTTCCGCGGCGCTGATTGAGGTCATCCTCGGCACCTTGGTGGGCGCAATCGCCGCCTACTATGGGGGCTGGGTGGATAGTGTGCTGATGCGCTTCACCGAAGCCATGCTCAACATACCCAGCTTGTTTCTGTTGATTGTGGCGGCAAAATTTCTGGGCGGCACTATTCCGGAAATTACGCTACTAGGCCGCACCTTCAGCAGCAGTGTGGTGGTGATCATTGTGATCATTGGCTTCACGAGCTGGATGTATCTGGCGCGCATTGTGCGCGCCAATATTCTGTCGCTCAAAGAGCAGGACTTTATTTCTGCGTCGCGCTGCCTTGGCGTGTCCAACCGGCGCATGATACTCACGCACCTTTTGCCAAACACCCTGGCACCGGTGATTGTGACCGCAACCCTCGGCATTGCCAACGCCATTCTGAGCGAGGCGTATGTGAGTTTTCTGGGGCTGGGCGTGAAGCCGCCCACTGCCAGCTGGGGCAACATGCTGGAGAACTCGTACCGGTATTTGGAGAGTGCGCCCTGGCTGTGGGTGTTTCCCGGTCTGTTTGTTTTGGTGACTGTGCTGTGCGTGAATTTTGTGGGTGATGGCCTGCGGGACGCGCTTGACCCGCGCGGCACCCGCGCCTTGTAACTGCTCTTTCCGGCTGGCGGGCTGCGCCCCCGCACAAACTGGCTGGCGTAAAATGACGCCAGCAACTGAAGCTCTTTAGCTCGAAACAACTCGACAGAGTTGCGGGCAATTCGGCGCTCCTCAAATGCAATCCATATTTCCTCTGCGTTCGCATGTCCGATGACAAATAGCAAGCCTCTCAGTCGCCGTGACTGGCTGCCCCTCGGCTTGTTTGCTTTTGCAGTGGGCCTGCATGCGGTGCGCCTTTGGATTGGGCCGCCGGGCATTAGCGGTGACTCGGCGCGCCTGGCAATCCACGCGCTCGATTTTCTACGGCGCAATGTATGGGATTTCTACGTTTACATCCTCTTTGCGCCCAACCCGCTAATAATTTACCTGGACGCAGTGGCGCTAAGTGCGTTGGGTTTTAATTTTTTTGCGCTGTGCTCCATTCCATTGCTAAGTGCAGCGCTAGTTTCCCCCGCCGCTTACCTTGCTGCCCGGCAAATGTTTGCGGATGCCGGGCGTGAATATGCGCGGCTGGCTGGATTGATCGCCGGTATCGGGCTGGCGCTCTCCACGGCATTTGGCATTTTTGTTTCGCAAGGCACCGAGCATGTGCTGCTGCCGCTGCTGGAGCTGGCAGCTGTTGCCGCTCTGTGGCGTGCGTTGCGCTTGCAGCGCCGGGCAGATTTCATTATGGCGGGTGTTTGCATTGGCGTGAACCAGTACGCATATATTGTGGCGCGTGCATTTCCGGTTGCATTGGGCGGTGCACTGCTGGCAGCCGGGCTGGTACGGGGCTCTGTGCTGCACCGGCGCTGGCGCGGGCTGGTGATCACGGGTGCGGTGGCAGCGCTACTCGCGCTGCCGCAATGGCTCTTGTTCGTGCGGGCACCGGCTACCTTTTTCTCCCGCACCGAACAAACCGCGGGCCGCTTCATCTTTTCTATGGCCAATCCCGCCGCATTGTTTATGGGCAAATTGGCCAACCTGTCCTTAATGTTTGGCGTGCAGTGGGATAACCAATCGCATCCCGGCCAGCCGCTGCTGGACCCAGTGCTGTTTGCTGGCTTGCTGGCGGGCTTGGTGGTTGCGCTGCGCCAGCGGCGCGCAGCGCAGGTGTTTTGTGTGGCGATCATGATGCTGCTGTACGTGCCAGAGCTGCTTACCTTTGAGAACATGGCTCCGGCGCCAACGCGCACGTTGGCGGCGCTGCCGTTTGTATTTTTGCTGGCGGGCATGGGGCTGGCGGCATTGTGGCAGTGGCTGCAAGCCCGCTGGCACTTGCCGCAAAAGTATGCCCTGCTAATGCTTGTGGCGGTTGTGCTGGCCGGCACCGCGCGCCAGTGGGATTACGCTACGCGGGTCACCGCAGCCCTCAACAGCCTGCGCGGCCGTGAGTGGGATGGCAGTTTGGTGGATATGGCGCAGGCGGATTTTATTTTGCAGAACCACGCAAGCACAATTTTGATTGCATCTTCTGAGTATCAGCGGCCACCGCTGGCGTTTTTGATTGCGGACCGGTTTCCTGAGCGGGCGGGGGGTGCGCAATTGCAATTGCACCCCGGGGAGCTGGTGACTGTGATTGAGCCTTCGCAGCCGGACTGGCCAACGACTGATGGCAACCCCGCCGGGTACCGGCCGGATGAGTGGGTGGCGCTGAAGAATGGCGTTGCCTACTTTCTGCCGCCACTGCCGGATGCGCTAGAGTTGACAGGCACAGCGCAGCCGCTGCTGGCAGCAAACGGCGTATTGGGCGCCACCATCGCGGCAGCGCGCTGGCGGGGATTGGAGCCGAGCTCCACGCCGGCAGCTGTGGCATTCTCGAATGGCCTCGCTGTCAACGCATATCATTCCTCCACGCTGACACCCGGCCAGCCCCTGACGGTTACGCTCTATTGGCAGGCGCAGCAACGGGCCGCGCGCGATGTACAGATTTTGACGCAGCTGCTGGATCGTGAAGGCAACGCGCTGGCAACGGCGCACACTTGGCCGCTGCACGGCGTCTACCGCGTTGCGGCGTGGCGCGCGGGCGAAACGGTGCCGCTCACTACCACGCTCAGTATTCCGGCTGGCTCTGCGCCGGGCGCTTACCGGCTGATGGCGGGCGTTTGGGATGTGTTGCGCCAGGAGCGCGTACCCGAGATTGGTGGCGAAGAGATGGGCACCGTGGGACAGCCAAAAATTCCGCTGGAGCCAGACGCTCGGCAGCCGGAGCACAAGCTTGCTGCTGAGTTTGATGATGGCATCAGCCTGACCGGCTACACCCTAACGCCGGCCGGCGCTGAATTGCGGGTAACGCTGTTTTGGAAAGCGCGCGCTGCACCGCGCGCTGATTACAGCACCTTTGTGCACGTCGTAAATGCTGCCGGCAGCATCGTGGCACAGGCAGATGCGCAGCCGGTGGCTGGCACCTATCCCACTTCAATTTGGAGCGCCGCTGAAACCGTGGTGGATACTATCCCGGTGCCAGTCAGCTCCGGCGACTATCAAGTTTATGTTGGCCTCTATCGCTGGGACACACAGGCGCGGCTTCAGGAAAAAGTTGCGGATGCTGCTGTGCCTGATAATCGGCTGAGTTTGGGAAGCGCGCGCCTGCCGTGACCAGCGCGCACTTGTTTGTGTGCGGTTTGCTTGGGTTCAAAGTGATCTCAGCCACCGGGGCAGAAAGGTGATTTTGCGATGACCACGTTTTACTTGCCGGCTTGCTGCCCAGCTGAATGCTTATTAGCCAGTGCGCTGGCCAAAGCTTATGCGCCTCGCCAATAAAACGGCGTTGATAACTGGCGGCACGTCCGGCATCGGGCGCGCCACTGTTGCGCTGTTTGCCGCCGAGGGTGCGCGCGTGGTGTTTACCGGACGGCGCGCGCAGCTCGGGGCGCAGGTGGCACGCGAGACGGGCGCGCAATTTGTGCTGGCGGATCACAGCAGCATTCCAGAATGCGAGCGCAGCGTGGCTGCGGCGCTGGCAATTCTGGGCAGCATCGATATTTTGTTCAACAATGCCGGCATCGTAATGGGCGGCACAGCGGAAACCACATCTGAAAGCGACTGGGAAGCAGTGCTGCAACTGAATGTTACGGCTGTTTGGAGGATGAGCCGGTTGGTGCTGCCAGCCATGCGCAAAGCGGGTGGCGGTGTGATCGTTAACAACGCGTCGGACTGGGGGCTTGTAGGCGCGCCCAACGCGCTGGCGTACAGCGTTTCAAAGGGCGCTGTGTTGCAGCTGACGCGTTCCATGGCACTGGATCATGCGCGCGAAAACATCCGAGTGAATGCAATTTGCCCGGGCGACACCCAAGTGGAGCGCTGGCAGCAGGCCGGCTACCACCGCGATGGCGGCGACCAGCAGGAACTGCTGGCCCGCCTTGGCGCTGCGCTGCCCATGGGCCGGGTTGGCAGCGTTGCGGAGATTGCGCGCGCAGTCCTGTTCCTAGCGTGTGATGACTCCAGCTTTATGACCGGGGCCGCGCTTCCGGTGGATGGCGGCAACACGGCGCAATGAAGCACTGCGCGATGCTCGGTAAACGCAAACTGACCCCGTACCACTGCGCATGAAACTGAAGCCAGCGCAGATGCAAACGCTGCGCGCGTTGTGCCGGGCGTTCATTCCGTCCCTGGATGTGCCGGGACCCCAGGCGGAGTTCTGGCGGCGTTCGGCGGACACGCTGCAGCTGGCGGATCGCATGGTGGAAGTTGTGGGCGCGCTGGGCGCGGAGCAGCAGGCTGAAGTGGGGCAGGCGCTGCAGCTGCTGGGCAGCCCGCTTGTGGGGCTCACATGGGGCGGTCCGCTGCGGCCGCTTGCGCAGCTCTCCAGCACGCAGGCAGAGCAGCTGCTGCAGCGCTGGTCGCAAAGCAACATCGTGCTGTTGCGCAAAGCCTTCATGGGCCTGAAGAAGCTCGTCACTTTCATTTACTACAGTGACGCGGCCGCTGTGCCAAACCCCAACTGGGCAGACATCGGTTATGGCGGCCCGCTGGCGCAGCCGGTTGCAGCGCAGCGTGCGCTGCAAGTGCTGCAGTGCGCTGCAGACACGGTGCTGCATTGCGACACAGTTGTAGTGGGCAGCGGTGCTGGCGGCGCGGTGGTGGCGGCGGAGCTGGCTGAAGCCGGCCACGAAGTGATTATTGTTGAGAAGGGCGCGTACGTACCTGAGTCTGAATTTACGCAGCGCGAGGCGGAGATGCTGGCGCGCCTGTATGAGCAGCGCGCGGCGCTCACCTCCAGCAATGGCGGCATCACTATGTTTGCCGGCAGCTGTCTGGGCGGTGGCACCACCGTCAACTGGGCCGGCGCGTTCCGCACACCGGGCTACATTCTGCAGCAATGGGCAAGCGCCCACCAAGTGCCGCACTTCACCACGGCTGAGTACCAGCGCAGCATGGATGCCGTGGTGGAGGCTGGCCACGTGGGCACGGACGAGTCGCCGCACAATTTGCAGAACCAGGCTTTGTGGGATGGGGCGCAGGCTCTTGGTTATGCGGTGCAGCTAATTGCGCGCAACACTGACGGCTGCCGGCAGGCGGGCAGTTGCCAGGCCTGTGGCTATTGCCTGTTTGGCTGCCGCAGCGGCTCCAAGCAGGGCGGCTTGCGCACGCACATCTGGCGCGCCCAGACAGCCGGTGCGCGCATACTGGTTGATGCAGATGTGGAGCGCGTGCTATTGGAGCGCGGACAGGCTGCGGGCGTGCTTGTGCAGCAGGGCGCAGCGCGTGTAACAATTCACGCGCGGCGGGTGGTGGTAGCTGCGGGCGCATTGCACACGCCGGCGTTGTTGTGGCGCAGCGGCTTGCACCACGCGCAGCTGGGGCGCAACTTGTACCTGCATCCCACGCTGGCCGTGGCGGCGGACTACGGTCGCCCGATGCGCGCCTGGGAAGGGCCGATGATGAGCGCAGTTTGCAACCACTTTGCGCAGCTGGATGGCAATTACGGATTTTTACTGGAGACTCCCCCGGCACACCCCGGGCTTTTTGCGCTGGCGATGCCATGGCATTCCGGCCGGGCTCACAAGCAGGCAATGCTGGCCAGCGAGCGGCTGGGCGGATTGATTGTGCTCTTGCGTGACCGCGACCCCGGGCAGGTGGTGGCTGACCGGCATGGGCAGCCGCGCATCCGGCACCGCCTGAGCAACTATGATGCGGCGCATTTGCTACACGGCATGCAAACGGCGGCCCGCATTCATGCTGCAGCGGGTGCGCAGTCCGTCTACTTGCCGCATGCCGCTGCACCGGAAGTGTTACGTGTAGCCTCGCCGCATTTTGCCGCAACATTGGCGCAAGCTGGCGCGTGGCCCATGCAGCCCAACCGCTTCCCGCTTTTTAGCGCGCATCAAATGAGTACCTGCCGCATGGGTGGCAATGCGCACACGCATCCACTCGCGCCCTCCGGTGAGCTGCGCGCTGCGCGCGGCGTGTATGTGGCGGATGGCAGCGCGCTGCCGGAATGCTCGGGCGTGAATCCGATGCTGTCGATTCAAGCCATGGCGCACTTTATTGCGCAGGGCATCAAAGCCGCCACCTGATCATTGGCGAGAATGCGCCCAAGGCGGCAGCAAGCTTTCAGGCGTGCCGCCCCGCTGCCGTGTTGGCCTGCCCGGGACGTTCAAGCGTCTCGTTTTGTTCCCACCGCTTGCACCCATTTACGGCGCCTTTAATTCTTCTTCACAAACTACATACACCGGCAACCGCGGCAACTTCCTAGACTGTAGGCAGCCGAATTGGCGCGAATTGCAATGTTGCCTCTACTTCAACGCAGATGGGGCAGCTTTTGGCTGGCCCTGAAGTGGCGCAATCCTTGCAACGCTACGTGATCCAGCCTGATTTATCGGGAATATTTAATTTGAATTCGGTCGTGCTAAACTCGCGCGAGGCGATGAAAACCGAGCCGTTGCCAGAGCTAATTTTGAAATTGGCGGCAGCTGCCTGCTTGCTGTCCGCCAACCGGCGCACCGCGCGCTACCCCGGCTCATTCAATGCACAACCGGCCACCGAGGGCGTGCGCAGGCTGGTGTTTGTACAACCGCTGAAGCTCTCTGTCGCGCAGATCGATGCATTTACTACAATCCTTCCCAACAAGAGCTGCCCGCTGCAGCCTGGAGCCGGGTGCGTGCTGCAGCTGGATTCTAAAAGCCGATAGGCAGTGGCATGCGCGCCGTACTTGTAACCGGTGCAAGCACTGGCATTGGCCGGGCCTGCGCACTGCATTGCGCGCAGCGTGGCTGGCAGGTGTTTGCCGGCGTGCGCAGCGCAGCGGATGGCGCTGCACTAAGCGCGCAGGCTGCGGCTATCACGCCGTTGCTGCTGGATGTGACTGAGGCTGGGCAGGTGGCAGCTGCAGCGCAAACGCTGGCGGCCAGTATTGGTGGCGGCTTGCATGGGCTTGTGAACAACGCGGGCATTGCGGTTGCTGGCCCGCTGGAATTTTTGCCGCTAGCAGAGTTTCGGCGGCAGCTGGAAGTAAATGTTGTGGGCCAGCTGGCGGTGACGCAGGCCGTGCTGCCGCTGTTGCGCAGCGCACGCGGGCGCATCGTCAACATCAGCTCCGTAAGCGGGCGGGTGGCAGCGCCGTTGCTCGGCGCGTATGCCGCTTCCAAGTTTGCACTGGAGGCGCTCTCGGATGCGTTGCGCTCGGAGCTGCGCCCGTGGGGCATGCATGTCTGCAGCGTGCAGCCCGGGCCGATAGACACGCCCATTTGGGGCAAGTTTCGCAGCGCAGCCACTGCGCTGCAGGCGGTGCTTCCGCCGCAAACAGACAGCTTGTACGGGGCTGCCATGAGGGCAGCCGCGCGGCAGCCGGTGATGCTGCCGCCGGAGCATGTGGCGCGCGCCGTGTGGCACGCGCTCACTGCGCGCTGGCCGCGGGCGCGCTACCCGATTGGCATGCCGGGATACAGTGCAGAATTTGTGGCGCGCTTTGCGCCGGACCGCCTGCGCAACTGGCTGGTGCAAGTGTAGCCCTGTGATGTGGTCAACGATGCAAGGCAGCACCGCGACTGGCAATGATGCAGCTGCGCTCTGTTGCAGCCCAGAATTGAGAGAAAGGACTTAATAGCATGAATGGTTGGAAATACAAGACACCGCTGCTGGTTGTGATCGCGCTGCTGCTGTTTGCGTGCAACAGCCCCACGCCTGCTCCCGTGCCCGACAGTCCGCTATCCGGCACCGCGCTCGCGGCGGCACGCACGCGGGTGCCAGAGCGCAAAGCACTGGCAACCCAACAGGCAAAACAGACAGTGCAGGCCATGGCCGGATTGACCAGCGCCAAGGGTTCGGAAACACCCGGCGCCAGCGTGCCTGCCACAGCAGTGGCTGCGGCAAGCAACACACCCGCTGCACAACCGACGGATGCTAATGCTGCAATCGCAGCCACCAGCACAGCGCAGCCGTCACTAACTCCCAGCTGGACACCTACGCCCAGTTGGACGCCCACCGCCAGCTGGACACCCACGCCCAGTTGGACTCCCACGATCAACCCCACGGTTACCGGCACGCCCAGCCAGACGCCGTCCCCCACCACCACGCTGACTGCCACGCCAACAATTACCCCGACTGCGGCGGGCGGCGGCGGCACGCGGATTGCGTTTGTGGCTGCACGCGATGGCAACCGTGAGATTTACACCATGCTGCTGGACGGTAGCAGCGCGCTGCGCCTGGCCGAGGCACCCGCGGATGACTCCGCGCCGGCGTGGTCGCCCAACGGTACGCGCATTGCGTTCCACAGTTCGCGCAATGGCAACTTTGATATCTACGTGATGAATGCTGATGGCAGCAACATTACGCGCTTAACCACTGCCACTGGCGACGACCAATACCCGGTCTGGTCTAAAGACAGCAGTAAGATCACCTTCACCTCCAACCGCGATGGCAATCAGGAAATCTATGCAATGAACGCGGACGGCTCCTCCCAGGTGCGCCTGACGCTAAGCACAAAAGACGACGGCGGCCCGCAATGGTCGCCAGATGGCACAAAGATTGTGTTTACCTCCCTGCGCGATGGCGACGCGGAAGTGTATGTAATGGGAGCGGATGGCTCGGCACAGACGCGCCTGACTTACAATACTGCCTACCAGGGCGATGCTGTCTGGTCGCCTGACGGCACTTTGCTGGCTTTTGTATCGGCTGCCGATGGTAACAAAGAAATCTACACCATGAAACCCACTGGCGCAGAAACCAAGCGCCTCACTACAAGCAGCGGTGACGATATTGCGCCGCAATGGTCGCCGGACGGCAGCAAGCTGGTGTTCGTTTCGGCGCGCGATGGCAACAACGAGATCTACTCGATGAACAATGCCGGCACGGAACAGGTGCGCCTGACAAGCAACTCTGCGGATGATAGTGCGGTGCGCTGGTCGCCGGACGGCTCGCAGCTTTTGTATGTGAGCAGCCGGGATGGCAACAGTGAAATTTACAGCATGCTGGCGAATGGCAATTCGCAAACAAACCTGTCGCGCAACAGCAGCGCTGATGTGGAACCCGTGTGGCAGTTGAAGTAAACGAACTGCTTCAGGCTGATGGGCCGGCAGCCACTCAGGCGGGCAGTTTCCGCTCGCACTTGCGCTGCTTCAATGGCTGCGGTGGCAGCTACCCGGTTGATTCGATTGTGTATCTCTGCCCGCACTGTGGCGGCTTGCTGGAGGTGCACCATGATGTGGAAGCGCTGCTGCGGCACGCACCGGCGGAGTGGCGCAAGCTGCTGGACAGCCGCGCCGCCACCACGCGCTGGCCGTACGGCGGCGGCGTGTGGAGTATGAAGGAGTGGGTGGCGCCGGAGCTGCGCGCTGAAAATGTTGTCAGTATGTACGAGGGCAACTCCAATCTCTTTTGGGCGGACCGCTTTGGCAACAGCATCGGGCTGGATGACTTGTGGGTAAAGCTGTGCGGCAACAGCCACACCGGCAGCTTCAAGGACCTGGGCATGACGGTGCTGGTGAGCGTGGTGAAGCAGATGATTGCGGATGGCAGCCCGGTGCGCGCCGTGGCATGTGCCAGCACGGGTGACACCAGTGCGGCCCTTGCTGCGTACGCGGCGGCTGCCGGCATTCCGGCGGTTGTGTTCCTGCCGCGCAACAAGGTGAGCGATGCGCAGCTGGTGCAGCCGCTGGCGCACGGCGCGCACGTGCTGGCACTGGACACAGACTTCGACGGCTGCATGCGCGTGGTGCGCGAGGTTACGCAGGACAACAGCATCTACCTCGCCAACTCCATGAACAGCCTGCGCATTGAGGGCCAGAAGACTGTGGGCGTGGAGATTGTGCGCCAGTTTGACTGGACGGTACCGGACTGGATCATCATTCCGGCGGGCAACCTGGGCAATGTTAGCGCGCTCTACAAGGGCCTGAAATTGCTGCAGGATTTGGGAATAATCACGCGCCTGCCGCGGCTTGTAGCTGCGCAAGCCAGCCGCGCCAATCCGTTTTACCAGAGCTTCTGCAATGGTTTTTCTGCGCCGGTGGCCATGCAGGCGGAAGCCACGCAGGCGTCGGCCATCCGCATTGGTGCGCCTGTAAGCTACGCCAAGGCGGTGCAAGCCATCCGGCAAACGGATGGTCTGGTGGAGCAGGCCAGCGAGCAGGAGCTGGCGACGGCGGCTGCGCTTGCCGATAAAACCGGCATGTATGCCTGCCCGCATACCGCTGTGGCGCTGGCAGTGCTTTGCAAACTGCGCCAGAACAATACCATCCAGCCCGGTGCGCGCGTGGTGGTCATCAGCACTGCGCACGGCCTCAAGTTCAGCGGCTTCAAGTCCGGCTATCACGAGGGCGGTCTGCCGCTGGTAAATAGTGACCATGCCAACCCGCCCCTGCAGTTGCCGGCGAACGCAGCGGCTGTGCGGGCTGCTTTGGACAGCCGGCTGGCAAGCCCGCCCGCTGCGAGGCCGCGTGTTTAGGCTGCGGATGTTGCAATGAGCGCGCAGCCGGATGCTGTGCGCAGCGCACGCGGCCATACGCTGGAGCAAACTGCCAGCCTGCCGGGCGTGGACTTGAGTGGTGAAGACCTGCATGGCGCCACGCTCAGCAGCGCGGACTTGCGCGGCGCGGACCTGTCGCACAGCAATCTGGCTGGTGCTGACCTTGTCAACGCCATGCTGAATGATGCTAACCTTTCACATGCCAACCTGACAGACGCCAAGCTTGGCGGTGCCAGCCTGTACGGTGCAGATCTAACCGCTGCATGTTTGCTGCGCGCCGGACTGCAGAACTGCAACCTAGATCAGGCGCGGGCTGCCGGCGCCAGCTTTGAGCATGCGCAGCTCACCTCTGCGCTGCTGCGCAGAGGTAACTTCCAGCGCGCCAATCTGGCGCACTCAAATTTGGTAGAGGCGGACCTGACCGAAACTGACTTCACGGATGCAAATCTAAGCCACGCCAACCTGCTGAACGCGATTGTGCTGGGCATTTTGTTTGCCGGCACAGATCTGCGCTGGACGCGCATGAACATTAGCGACTGGAGCACCACGCGCCAGCTTGCAGAAAAGCACCGCTTAGTATGCAAAGCTCATCAGACCGTTGATCTCGGGGGGGACGGCGTTGACATTAATTTGCAAAATGTGGACCTGTCGGAGTGCAATTTTGATGACGCAAATCTTGTAAACGTTTTGTTGGGCGGATCCAATCTAACGGATAGCACCTTCCGCAACGCTCAATTGCGCAAGGCGCAATTTAATTTGTGCAACCTGACCCGCGCAGACTTGAGCGGCGCCTCCCTGCAGCAGGCTAATTTTCGCAGTGCGACTCTGGCGGAGGCTAACTTTCGCGCAGCTGATCTGACCCAGGCACTGTTAGTGGATGCTGAATTATCAGAGGCGAACCTGGGCAAGGCCCGTATGGTGTCTGCCAACCTTAACGGCGCAAAGCTGCGGAATGCAAATCTTGCCGGGTCCATCCTGCGGGGAGCCTCGCTGGTGGCTGCGGACCTGACTGGTGCCAGCTTGGAAGGCGCCAGCCTGCTAAGCACGGACTTCAGCGGAGCCATTATGTCGAACATCAATCTGCGCTACGCAATTATTAATGATGAGACAAAGCTGAGCGATAAACTGCGTGTGGTGCGCAATCTGACCAGCTTGGCTTCCATCAATGAGAGTATGCGCGGGGTTGACCTGAGCGATGTGAACTTAAGCCGCGCTAAATTGTCCAAGGTTGATCTGACCGATGCAAAAATGCGCGGCAGCAACCTTACCGGTGCGGATTTGCGCGCTGCCACACTGACAAATGCTGACCTGCGGGATACGCGGCTGCGCTATGCACGCTTTGAGGGTGCTTATTTAGTGGGCGCGGACTTGCGGGGCGCAGACCTGTTGATGGCGCATATATCCACGAATCAGCTGCTGAGTGCGCGCTCTTTGCTCGGGGCCCGCCTGCCGGGCGGCGTGACCCCCGAAGAATTGCGGCGCAGCGTCAAGGTACTTGGCCTGCCCACCGAGTTGCCGCCGCTGCGGCGCACCTGATTTCTGTCGGCGGACGCATGGCCGGGCAGCCATTGTTTGCGGGCCTTGTATTCAGCGGGGACGGCTTGCCTGCGGGCACTGCGCCCGTGGGGGCCGAGCCGCAGTATGTGGTTGTAGAGGATGGCTTCAACTGGCACGTGCCTAGCGCCAGCATTGACCGCGCCGTGCTCGGCGCTTTGCGCGAGCAGATTCTGGAGCACAAGGATTTGGTGGGCAACAGCACGCTGCAGCTGCTGGGCAAGGATGACCTTTTCACAAAAGCGATGGTGGATTCCTCATTGCGCAATCTGGACCAGCATTTTGAGCAATTGCTGGCAGCGGGGCTGCCGCCCGCAGCGCGCCAATGGCTGGGTATGCTCGGATTTCGCATCGTTGTAAACCATCGCGGGGAAATTTTGCGCATCGACCAGCCGGGCGAAGCCGGCCCGGACAGCGAGTGATTTCTGCCATGTTTATGGCATAATCACGCATCGCTAGGCGGCGGTCGATTGTCTGCCGCGGGAGAAGCCCCATGAAGCCCCAGGTATTTTATTCAGCCCTGCTTTTGGCCGGCACCCTTGCCATGGCAGGTTGTACCCGCTCTGCCACCGATGCCGTACTGCCGGAAGAAACGGCGCCCGCCGCGGATGAGGCAGCGGCAGTGGACGCGGAACTGGCTGCGCAAAATGCCACCATGCAGGCGCTGCTGGACAGCGGCCTGACGCAAACAGTGGCAGCGCGCACGGGCGCGGCTGTCGCGGAAGCCAGCAGTACGCCGCAGCCGGAGGCGCCGACCCTGCCGCCGGCAACTGCAGTACCAGCGGTTGCGATGCTTGAACCGGCAGCCATTACGCAGACAGCGCTGGTAGATCAGGTAGTGCAAACAATGACGGCACAGGCTGCCGTTGCGTCTGCGGGTCCTGCAGCAACGGTGGCGCCTGCAGCCACCGCTGTCCCGCAATCAGGCGCGGCCCCTGCCGCAACTGTTGTGCCGGCTGCAACTGCCGTGCCCCAAGCCACTGCCGGTCCCGCCCCAACCGCCGTGCGGCCGGCCACTGCTGTCAAGTACACAGTTCAAGCGGGTGACTGGGTTTACAAAATTGCGCGCGCCTATGGCATCAGCGTGGAAGAGCTGCTGGCGGGCAACCCCGGGATGGACAAGGATGCCCTTGTGCCCGGCCAGGTGATTACAATCCCGGCTCCGGGGCAGGTGGTTATTGCACCCACCAACACCACGGTCTACACGGTGCAGGCGGGAGATACTTTGTTTGCAATTGCGCTGCGCAACAATACCACCACGGCAGCGCTTGCCACGCTGAACAACATCACCGATCCGGACAGGCTGGCTCCGGGTGATGTGCTGCGCATTCCCCAGTAGCACCGCAGCCCGTGGCTGCCGCACCCGCCTCGGAGATTACCTATCGCGGGCGCGCGTTTAATCTGCGCACTGTAACCGCGCGCTTGCGCAGCGGCCGGCAGGGCACTTGGGAAGTGCTTGACCATCCCGGCGGCGTGGCAATGGTGGCGGTTGATGCCCAGGGTGGCGTGCTGCTCGTGCGCCAGTTTCGCGCCGCGGTTGGCGCGCAGCTGCTGGAGGTGCCAGCCGGCACGTGTGAGGCCGGCGAGCAGCCGCACGAAACCGCTGCCCGCGAACTGCAGGAAGAAGTGGGCATGCGCGCCGCCCAGCTGGTGCCGCTCGGAAAATTTTATGTGGCGCCCGGCTATACCAGCGAGCTGCTGCATGCCTACCTTGCCACCGGCCTCAGCGCTTCCGCGCTGCCCGCTGATGAAGATGAAGAACTCAGTATCGAGCGCGTGCCACTGGCGGACCTGCTGCTGATGATTAAACGCGGCGAGATTGAAGACGGCAAAACAATCACCGCTGTGCTGCTGGCTGCCGCGCACCCATTGCTCGCTGCCGGCGTGCCGGCACAAGCGCCCCCAACCACATGAGTTTCGTTCACCTGCATACACACTCGGCATACTCGCTGCTCGATGGGCTGAGCAGCCCGGCGCAGCTGGTGAAGCGCGCTGTGGAGCTGCAAATGCCAGCCCTGGCGCTAACTGACCACGGCACTATGTATGGCGTGCTTGACTTCTACAAGGTCTGCAAGGCCGAAGGAGTCCGGCCCGTGCTGGGCATGGAGGCCTATCTGGCGGCGCGCGGCATGCAGGACCGCGACCCCAAAATCGACGTGCGCCGCAATCACATTTTGCTGTTGGCCGAAAGCGCGACCGGCTACCACAACCTGGTAAAGCTGGCGACGGCCGCGCAGCTGCAAGGCTACTACTACCGCCCGCGCATCGACACCACGCTGCTGGCGGAGCATGCGGAGGGCCTGATTTGCACCACTGGCTGCATGCAGGGCGAGGTGCCGGTAGCGCTGCTGGCCGGCAACGAAGAACGCGCGCGTGCCCGCCTGGACTTTTATTACCAGCTGTTCGGGCCGGATCGCTTTTTCTTCGAACTGCAGGACCACGGCCTGCCGCAGCTGACCGGGCTCAACAAACAGCTGCTGGACCTGGGGCGCCACTACAACGCCAAGTTTGTGGCCACTGCAGATGTGCATTACGCACGGCCGGAGGATGCTGTGCTACAGGATGTACTGCTGTGTATCCAGACCAATGCCCTGCTGGCGGACACGCGCCGCATGCGCATGACGGGCGACGGCTTTCACCTGCGCTCGGCGCAGGAAATGGAACTGCTGTTCGGACATGTGCCCGGGGCACTTTCCAATACGGTGGAGATTTCCGAGCGCTGTAATGTGAACCTGGATTCCACTGGCTATCATCTGCCGCCCTTTCCGGTGCCCACCGGCCAAACAGAGGATGGCTACCTGCGCGAGCTGTGCCTGCAGGCGCTGCCGCGCAAGTATCCGCAGCCGGTTGACGGCACTGCGCTGCAGGCGCGGCTGGAGCTGGAGCTGCAGACTATTCAGAGCATGGGCTTCGCCGGCTACTTTCTGCTGGTGCAGGACTTGTGCACCTACGCTGCGCAGCGCGGCATCTGGTTTAACGCCCGCGGCTCGGCAGCTGGCTCGCTGGTGGCGTACCTGTGCGATATCACGCTGGTGGAGCCGCTGCGCCACGCGCTGGTGTTCGAGCGCTTCCTCAACACAAACCGCGGCGACATGCCCGATATCGACCTCGACTTTCAAGATGACCGGCGCGGCGAGATGCTGGACTACTGTGCCCAGCGCTACGGGCAGGAGCGCGTGGCGCACATCATCACCTTCAACACTCTCAAGGCGCGCAACGCGCTGCGCGACGTGGGGCGCGTGATGGGCATTCCGCTGGCGGATGTGGGGCGTGTGGCAAAGCTGGTGCCGCAAATCCCCGCCGACCCATACACTATTGAGCGCGCGCTTTCGGATATCCCGCACTTCCGGCAGGTGGCGGCCGAGCCGCTGCTGGTGGCGATGGTGGATACGGCGCGCAAGCTGGAGGGTGCCCTCCGCTCGGCGGGCACGCATGCAGCCGGACTGGTGATCAGCGACCGGCCGCTGCTGGACTACCTGCCGCTGCACCGCCCCACCGGAGCGTCAGCGGAAGCCAGCCCGGTGCAAAACACAACCCAGTATGAAACCGACATGCTCAAACATCTGGGAATGCTCAAGGTGGACTTTCTGGGGTTGCGCACGCTGACGGTGATGCAGCGTGCGTGCCGCATGATTGGCGCGCGCCATGGCGTTGAGCTCACCCTGCATAACATTCCCACTGACGCGCCGGACAGCTACGCGCTGCTGGGGCGCGGCGAAGTGGCGGGCGTATTTCAGCTGGAGAGCTCCGGCATGCGCCGCTACCTGACGCAAATGCGTCCCACCCGGCTGGAGCATGTGATTGCGATGGTGGCGCTTTACCGCCCGGGGCCGATGCGCTTCATTCCCGAATACATTGAGCGCATGCACGGGCGCAGCCCGCTGGTCTATCGCCATCCGGAGTTGGAGCCCATCCTGGCCGAGACCTACGGCGTTACGGTTTACCAGGAGCAGCTGATGCTGGCGGCCATGCGCCTCGGCGGCTATAGCGCTACAGACTCAGACGATCTGCGCGTGGCCGTCTCCAAAAAAGATGCGCGCAAGGTGGCCACGCACCGCCCCAAGTTTGTGAGCGGCGCGGTGGCACGGGGAATTCCCGAGCCCACGGCGCAAGCCATCTTTGCGGACTGGGAAGAGTTCGCCAATTACGCCTTCAACAAATCGCATGCGGCAGATTATGGCGTGGTGGCTGTGCAGACCGCGCACCTCAAGGCGCACTATCCACTGGAATATATGACCGCGCTGCTCAGCGCGCACATGGGCGACACTGAAGCCAAGCTGCCGCTCTATGCCGCCGAGGCGCTGCGCCTGGGCATCGAGCTGCTGTCGCCGGATGTCAACCTGAGCCGCATGGAATTTGAAATTGAAGCGCGCGCGGACAAGCCGGCCGCCATTCGTTTTGCGTTGGGCGCAATAAAAAATGTGGGAGCCGGCCCGGTGGAAGAACTGCTGCGCGCGCGCGACAGCGGTGGCGCGTTTAAAAATCTTGACGATTTGTGTACGCGTGCAGATTTGCGCCTTGTAGGCAAGCGCGCGCTGGAGTGCCTGGCCAAGGCCGGCGCGCTGGACGCATTTGGCGGGCGCGCAGCGCTGCTCGCCGGGCTGGACGGCATGCTGGCAGCCAGCAGCTCCATCTTCCGCGCCGCGGATGCCGGGCAGTTCCACATGTTCGACATGCTCAGCGGCCCTGCGCAAAGCCGCGTAGTGCTGCCGGCTGCCGAGCCGGCCAGTGACCGCCAGATGCGCGCCTGGGAAAAGGAACTGACCGGCATGTACCACGGCGACCATCCCTTGGTGGCGCGCCTTGGAGAAATTCAGGGCGTCATCACCGCCTACAGCAATGACCTGGATGAAAGCTGGCACGAGCGCTCCGCTACACTGGCAGGCACCATTGCATCTTTGCGCCCGCACACCACGGCCAAAGGCAAGCCCATGGCGTTTGCAAAGCTGGAAGATCTGGGTGGCGCGGTGGAGCTGCTGATCTTTCCCGGAACTTGGGCCAAGGTGCAGAGCTGGCTCAGCCTTGAGCAGCTTGTGCTCGTCAGCGGCAAAGTGAGCTACGAGGGCGGCGCTGCCAAGCTGTTGGTGGATCGCATTGACCGCGAGCTAAAGCTGGTGGTGGCTACGGATGCCGGACCGGGTGATGAAATGGCAGCGGACGAATTTTTTTCAAGCGAGGCTGCGCCCGCTGACATGCCAGTGGACGAGCCCTTTGCAGGTGTGCCGGCGTGGGACGAGCCCGGTCCGAGTAGCGTGGCCGAGGCAATGCCCGTGGCCTCACGGGAAGGCGCCTTAGATACGGAACTGCTGCCTATTCGAAAAGAGCAGCCACTGGCTGCGGCGCGGCATCGCATCACTGTCACGCTGCGCCCGGGCAAGGACCTGAAAAATTACAAGCAGCGCGTTAACCGCGCCCACAATTTACTCACCAGTTTTCCAGGCCCGGACCAGTTTGTGATTGTGGTCTTCGAGGAAGAGCGCTGCTTTGAGCTGGAATTTGGCGGGCAGACCACCGGCCACTGCGCCGAGCTACTGCAGCAGCTGGCCGCGGTAGTGCAGAGCCCTGAAGATGTTGATGTGCAGCCGTTGCTGCTGTAAAGCGCTGGCTTGGCGCTGCCCGCTAGGCGCGCAAGAGCCAACTTCCGGGAGATTAAGCGCACTGCTGCAACGCGGCGCTGGTGAGCGCAGACAGCGCGCTGCGCTGGCGGCCGGCTGCGTCAAAGTTTTCCGGTGCCAGCCAGTGCTCAAACGCAGCTTGCAGCGCAGGCCACTCTGTGTCGATCATTGCATACCAGGCGGTGTCACGGCTGCGCTGTTTGTACACTGTGGCCTGCCGGAATACGCCCTCAAAGCTGAAGCCCAAGCGCAGCGCTGCAGCGCGCGAGGGCGCGTTTAAAGAATCGCACTTCCATTCATAGCGCCGGTAGCCCAGCTGGAACGCCTGCTGCATCAGCAGGTACATGGCTTCGGTGGCTGCGCGTGTGCGCGCCAGTACTGGCGAATAATGAATGTGCCCCACCTCAATTGAACCGCTGGCTGGCATGATGCGCAGGTAACTTGCCACGCCGGTTGCACGCATGCTGCTGCGCTCAAGGATGGCAAAGAACAACGGGTCAGTGCTGGAGGCCGATTGCTCCACCCAGCGCTGATAGTCTGCCATCTGCGCGAACGGCCCGTAGGGCATGTAGGTCCAGCTGTGCCCGCTAATATCGGGAGCGTTGGCTGCGTATAGCGCTGCAGCGTGCGCAGCGCGCAGTGCCTCCAGCCGGCAGTAGCGCCCTTCCAGCGCCGTATGCTGTGGCGCAGGCGGCGCCTGCCAACCCGGCAGCGCGGCCCCGACAGGCGGTGGACTTTCCAGCGTAACGGCAGGCATGCGGCCGGCCAGTTCAGTGCTTGTCCGCCAGTTTTGCAGTGGCTGCGGTATACAACTCGTCGGAAAGAGCACCACTCTTCTTTAGCGCCTCCAGCTGTGCACTTTCCACCGGGTGCAGCTTGGCCCTGTCCACACTCTTCAGGTACATGTCGACAATTGCAGGCACACCTTTGCCCAGCGCAGTCTTTAAAGCGTCGGTGGTGGCAGCGGCAGACAGCAGGCTAAGCTCTGCCAGCAGTGAAAAAAATTTCGCCTCGCCCGTCCGCAACCGGTCCACGTCTTCCAGCCGGGCTTCCAAGTTTTCGGCCATGCGCTCCGCGAGCATCCGGCCCCAGCGCTTGTTTGCGAGAATAGACTCGATATTAGATTTTGGAAAAGCGTATAGAACGGCTTTGTCTGAACTGATCGTCACCGTTGCCGTGCGCGGTTTGCCCGTCAGGGCTGCCATCTCTCCCACAAACTCCATCGCGCTTATATCGCCCAAGGAGCGGCCACCGCGCTCGATGTGCACTTCGCCCTGCCGCAGAAGGTAGATGCAGCCATCTGGCGCATCATTTTCTTTGAACACCACATCCCCGCGCTGTAGTTCGCGCACATAGTCTTTGAGCTGCGAGAGTTCTGCATCTGGAATGGCCAAGAACATGGTGTGAACCTCCTTGCAGTTCAAAAAATGCGCATTATCAGCGCTGCACTTCAGGCTGGCACAGCCATCGGCTGGGCGCTGCCAAGCGACTCGATCAGCGCCTCAAAATCCGCCGTGTGCTCGCAAGTAAGCAGCGCCAGGCGCAGGCTTTCGCCGCGCGCGGTGTGCTGCAGGTAGTGCGCCACGTGTTTGCGAAACAGCATGAGCCCGGTTGCGGCGCCGTAAAACTGCTGGTTAAGCGCCAGATGGCGGCGCACCAGCGCAATCTTCTCCGCGGTGTTCACAGACTCGGCTGTCTTGTACTGGAAGATCCACGGGTTGCCAATCGCGCCGCGGCCGATCAGCACTGCAGCGCAGCCGGTGTGCTGCTGCATGCGCCGGATATCCGCGGGCGTGCGCACATCGCCATTGCCCAGCACGGGGATGCGCAGCTGCTGCCGGATCTCTGCAATTGCGTCCCAGTCTGCTGCGCCCTTATAAGCTTGCGCGCGCGTACGACCGTGCACTGCCAGCGCACTTGCGCCGGAACCCGCCACTATTTGCGCAATCTCAGGGAAGTTGCGCTGGTTGTCATCCCAGCCGATGCGCATTTTGGCAGTCACGGGCACTTGCAGCTCGCGGGACAAAGTGCTGAAAAGCTGCGCCACTCGATCGGGAAAGCGCAGCATGCCCGCCCCGGCACCGCGTTCTGAAATGTTTTTTACGTAGCAGCCCATGTTGATGTCGATGATGTCCGGCTGCAGTTCCTGCAGGCGCACCGCCGTGCGCACAATGCGGTCCACATCGTGCCCGTAGATCTGAAAGGAGATGGGCCGCTCGGCCGGGTCAAACACCAGCTTCTGCTGCGTGCGCCGGCTGCCGCCGTGCCGGCCCTGCAGCTCGTCCACATTCACAAACTCTGTGTAGCTCATGGCGGAGCCCAGAGCGCGGCACACCGAGCGAAACGGCAAGTCCGAGTAGCCATCCATTGGGGAAAGAATTACATCGCCATAAATTGGAATATCGCGAATATGAAAGCTTGGCTCCGGCATGCAGTCATTATAGCAAACGCCCTATGTAGATCGCTTTAGCCAGATGCAGCCAGCCGCGCTGCTATACTCGCAGCAGCCAACGATGGAGAACAAAACCCATGATTAGTGCTGATCTGCTTGAAATTTTGCGCTGCCCGGCGTGTGTGCAACAAAGCCCCGGAATGCTGGTGCTCACCCACGCCTCTTGGCTGGTGTGCCAGGAACCTGGCTGCGGCCGCAAGTACCCGATTGTGGAAGACATTCCAGTGATGCTGGTGGAGGAAGGCGACAAGTGGGTGTCAACTCTGCCGGACAAGCTGCCCGTTCCCCCGCCGCCGCGGCGCTGAGTTCCCCGTTGCGCGCTGGGCAGGTGCTGGCACAGCTGGCAGACGCGGCGCAGGATGCCGCAGCTGCGGAGGCATCCTTGGCCGCGCTGCCGCAGCTGGGTGCGGCTGGCCTGCCCGGCTTGCAGCAGCTTTGCCAAAACCCCGACCCCAGCGTGCGCTGGTGGGCTGTGCGCGTTCTCAGTGCGCTGCAGCTGGCGGATGCTGTCCCAATCTTAATCAGTTGCCTGGAAGACGCGGCCGAGATGGTGCAGGCTGCGGCGCTGCTGGCGCTTGCAAGCTATGCGGATGCGCGTGCGGCAGCCGCTGTGGGCGGCGTGCTGGCCGGTGGCAGCAGTTATCTGGTGCGGCAGGCAGGGGATGCGCTGCGCCAAATGGGGGCGGCGGGCGAGGCGGAGCTGATTGCGGCACTGCGCCATCCGCAAGAAACCACGCGCGTGAACGCGGCGCGCGCGCTTGCATTTACAGATGGCCAGCAGGCAATCGCACCATTGTTTGCCGCGCTGGAAGACGAATCTGCGGCCGTGTGTTATTGGGTGGAGCAGGCGCTGGAGCGGCGCGGCACAGGTATGGTGTATTTTCAGCCGTGAGGCTTAGAGCTGCGCAAAGGTAATCAGCTCAACACCGTGGGCTTGAAGCGCGCTGCGCGCGCGTGCATGCGTCAGATACTCCAGCTCCAGCCCGCGCTCTGCGCAATAGCTGCTGCTGTGCTGCAGCTGCGCGTCCACCACGCCCGGGTGGCACATTAGCTCGCTGCTGCCCGGCGCCAGCTGCGCCATAATCTGCTCGAGGTTGTTCAAGGTTACACCCGGCCCAAAAAAAGAAACAATCAAGCGCTCCGGATGCGGCACGCGATATTGCGCCAGCAGCGCTTGCGCTGCGGCTGGCATCTGCGGCGGCACGCCGGCATCCAGCGGATGGCGAATGGGCAAGTGATATTCCTGCGCCAGCTGAAGCATCGTCTCCAGCAGCAGCGGGTGCTGGTAAGAGGCGTGGTGATGGCTGTCCAAGTGGTCGGCGGCGCAGCCGCTGGCAAGGAAGGCCTCAATTTGCGCGCGCCATTCGGCGCGCAGCTCCGCAGCAACAACCTGCTGGCAGTGCTGCTGCAGCACGGCCAGCTTAGGAAAATTGCCCGCGCGGCCCAGCAGACTGCGCACTTGCGCGGCGGGCAGCAGGGGTGCGCCCATCGTGAGCACCAGATGCACGCCCAGCCCCAGCTGCGGGCACTCCGCGCGTGCACGCAGCAGCTCGGCTTCCGCCCCGGGCTGGTTCATCATCGCCGTGGTGCTGGTGACAATGCCGTTCAGGTGCGCGGCGCGAATGCCAGCCGAAACGCCAGCGCCATGCCCGTAGTCGTCTGCATTCACAATCAGCCGGAACTTCGAACGCACAGCAGTGCCGATGCGCGCGTGTGGATCTGTCTTCATAAACTAGAGCAGCAGTGGCAGAAAGGCGGTGGCCAGCCCAAGGAAAAGCGCAAAGCCAACCGCGTCTGTTACGGTGGTGATAAAAACAGCCGAAGCCAGTGCCGGGTCCAGACGCAGTGCGCGCAGCGTCAGCGGCACCAGCGCGCCAGCCACGCCCGCAATCAGCATATTGCCAAACAGCGCGATGCCGATTAGCACGCCGAGGTACGGCTGCCCTTTCCAAAGATAGGTGATAAAACCGGCGGCCACACCCACTGCCATGCCGTTGATCATGCCCACGGCCACCTCGCGGGCCACCGCTCGAATGGCGCTGCGCGGCTGCACCTGGCCCAGCGCCAGGCCGCGCACAAAAATGACCAGCGCCTGCGTGCCGGCATTGCCGCCCATGCCCGCCACCACAGACTGGAACACCGCCAGCAGCGCCAGCTTTTGCAGCGTGCCTTCAAAGATGCTGATTACCCATGCCGCAAAGATGGCAGTGCCGAGGTTGACCAGCAGCCAAGGCAAGCGCCGCTTTACCATCACGCGCAGCGGGCTGTCCACGTCCAGGTCGCTGTCAGCGGACATGCTTGCCAGCGCATACAGGTCGCTAGTGGCTTCATCTTCGATCACCTCCAGCAGGTCATCGTGCGTGATCACGCCCACCAGCCGGCCGGCGGCATCCACCACCGGTAGCGAGCTCAGGCCATGGCGCGAGATGAGCTGCGCCAGCTCCGCCTGCTCAGCATCCACCGGCGCACTGATGATGTGCGGGTTCATGATCTCCTCGATGCTGGTTTCCGGCATGGCCACAATCAAGTCGCGCAGGCCCACAACCCCCAGCAGGCGACGGTCGCGGTCCACAGCGTACAGGTAGTGCTGGTTCTCGCTTTCCGGGTGCAGGCCGCGCAGATAACTGATGGCTTGCGCCACCGTCATCCAGCGCCGTAGCACGGGCACGTCGGAGGTCATGCGGCCGCCGGCAGTTTCGTCGTCGTACGCCAGCAGCGGCTGTACTTGCGCGGTGGTCTGCATCAGCGCCAGCGTTTGCGCGCGCTGCGCAGGCTTCAGGTCCAGCAGGATGTCTGCTGCGTCGTCGGGATACATCTCGTCCAGCAGCTGTGCCAGCACCTTTGCCGGCAGGCTGGCTGCCAGCTGGGCGGCTTCATCTTCATCGAGGTACTCAAGCACATCCGCCGCAGCTTCCGCCGGCAGGCTGGGCAGCACGCGCGTTTGCTCCTCTAAATTCAAGTCGCCGATGGTTTCCGCGCGGTCGGCGAGCTGCAGCTGCTCCAGCAGCTGGCGGGCGCGCTGCACGTCATCCTGCTCAAGCGCCTCGCGCACATCGCGCAGTACATTTTCAAATTGAGTTGTGTTCATTTGTTCACCCTTCGACCAAAACAAAAACACGCCGGTTGCAGACGGCGTGTTGGATAAGGTCGACCGTGGCAACCTCAGCCCGGCGCGCGTCTGGGGCCCGGCGAAAGACTGGGAGGTTGCGGGTTATAGCTGTTTGGCATTTATTCTGAGCCCAGCTTGAATTGTAACACCAGCGGTCTGGCGTGGAGCCCGCCCGCCGTCCATTCTAGTAAGATTCTGCGTCCGAACCTAAACATGAAGAAAGTCTGGCTCACTTGCTCTGGGTTGTTGCTTGCGCTGCTGTTGTGCCAGCCGCAGGTGGTGCTGGCTGCTGCCGTGCCCCCGCCGGAGCCAACGCCGGATGTGCGCTTTGGCGCGCTGGAGGCGTGGATGGAGCCTGAGGCAGCGGCTGCAGTGCGCGTGGGCTGGGACCGCTTGTTGATCGACTGGTACAAATATCAACCAGATGCGCCGGAGCAATGGGTGCCTTCTGCGGATGATGACGCGCGCGTAAACACCGCGGTTGCCGCCGGGCGCGAGATGGTGCTGCTGCTGCGCGGCACGCCGGCGTGGGCCACCGATGGGGTACAGCGCGCCAGTGCGCCGCGCGGCATGCAGTTTCCGGTGGCCGCAAAAAGCAACTTGTGGGCGAATTTTGTGCGCCGGGTGGTGAAGCACTACAAAGGGCGCGTCAGCCGCTACATCATTTGGAATGAGCCGGATATTGCTGTCGGCGACGGCGGCGCCCAATTCAACGGCAGCATCGAGCAGTACTACCGCATGGTGAAGATTGCCTGGCTGGTTGCGCGCGCGGAGGATCCGCAGGCCCGGATCCATCTGGCCGGCCTCACATACTGGCATGACGCTGTAAATGGCCGCAGCCCGTATTTGCAGCGGTACCTGGCCGTGGCTGCGGCGGACGCCAGCGCGCGCGCCAACAATTTTTATTTCGACGCAGCGACGCTGCACATCTACTTTCGGCCGCAGTCGGTGTTCGACATTATTACCCTGCACCGCGAATTTCTGGCCAAGTACGGACTCACGCAGCCCATCTGGCTGAACGAGACGAATGCTGCCCCGTTCGATGACCCGCTGCTGCCCTGGCCCAATCCGTTTGTGTATGTAACGATGGAGCAGCAGGGCGCGTTTGTTATTCAGGCTTTTGCGCTGGCGCTGGCAGCCGGCGCGGAGCGCGCTGCGGTTTACAAATTTGCGGAGGTTAGCGGCAGCCTGCCGGGCTTTGATTACTACGGGCTGTACCGCACCGACATGACTGCGCGGCCGGCGGTGGAGTCCTTGCGCGCGGTTACCACGCACTTTGCGGGCGTGCGCGCCACCAGCTTTGCGGCGCGGCCGACGCATTACATTGTGCGGCTGGACCGCGGCACGCTGGTAACGCGCGTACTTTGGGCGCGCGGCGCGCAGCCCGTAAGCTTGCGGCTGCTGCCCACCACGGGCGCTGGCGCGGCCGTGCTCTACGACCAATTTGGCGTGCGCCGCATGCGGCTTCTGGCGGACCGCGACGGAACTTACAAGCTGGCGCTGCCGGGCGCTGACTGCAGCCGCCCGCGCACAGATTGTGTGGTGGGCGGCGCGCCGTTTTTGTTGGTGGAGGAGATGCTTAGCCCGGCCGCAGCGCAGCGCTTGCTGCCGCTGGCAAGCCGGCAATAGCTGCCAAGCTTGAAAAGCGCCGCACACGCTGCACGCCATTTGCTGCGCAGAGTGCCACTTCCGCGCACTGACGCTTGCGTGCGTGCTATCCATTACACTTAACTGCCGGCGCTCAATGCGGCAGCCCGGCAAGGAGCAGATCACATGAGTGCAGTTGAAACCGTGCGGCGCGCCATCAACGACCAGGATGAAAGGCTGGCATTTATTGCGCAGGAGATTTGGAGCCACCCGCAGATTGCCTTGCAGGAAACCTTTGCCAGCGCGCTGCTGGCCAAAGAGCTGGCGGAGGCCGGCTTCAAAATAGAGTGGGGGGTGGGGCAGATGCCCACGGCATTTGTGGCCACGTGGGGCGCGGGGCGGCCGGTGCTTGGTTTTCTGGGGGAGTACGATGCGCTGCCGGGCTTGTCGCAAACTGTGTCGTCCGCCAAACAGGCGGTGGAGGTGCTGGGGCCCGGGCATGGCTGCGGCCATAATTTATATGGCACGGCCTGCATGGCAAGCGCGATGGCACTTAAGGCCGCGATGGAGCAGGGCAACATCGCCGGCACAATCCGCTTCTACGGCTGCCCTGCGGAGGAGACGCTGGTTGGCAAAGTGTTTATGGCACGCGCTGGCGCTTTTGATGACCTGGATGCTGCTCTTAGCTGGCACCCGGGCAGCACCAACCTGGTGTGGAACGGATCCGCGCTGGCACTCAATTCCTTCAAGGTGAACTTTTATGGCGTGGCTGCGCATGCGGGCGCAGAGCCGGAGATGGGGCGCAGTGCGCTGGACGGCGTGATGCTGATGGATGTGGGCATGAACTACCTGCGCGAGCATGTGGTGGACAAGGCGCGCATCCATAGCGTGGTTACCAGCGGCGGGCAGGCGCCGAATGTGGTGCCGGCGTTTGCGCAGGTTTGGTATTTTGTGCGCGCGCCGCAGCGGCGCCAGGTGGAGGAGATTTATGCGCGCGTGCTGGAGATTGCGCAGGGCGCTGCTTTGATGAGCGGCACACGGCACGAGATTGAGCTCATGACTGCCGGATATGAATTGCTTCCCAACAACACGCTTTCCAGCCTGCTGTTGCAAGCCATGCAGGCTGCGGACCCCATGCACTTTACGGATCAGGAACGCCGTTTTGCTAAAGACCTGCAGGCAACATTTCCGGCCGGCTCGGTGCAGCGTGACTTTGAGTGGATGCAAAAGTCTGCGCGCAGCGCGATTGCAGCTGCAGAAATTGACAACCCGTTGTGGGAGCAGGTGCTGCCGCACTCGGACACGCCGCCATTGATGGGCGGTTCCACCGACATCGGCGATGTGAGCTGGATTACGCCCACCGCGCAGATCACCACGTGCTGCTGGCCGCTGGGCACGCCCGGCCACAGCTGGCAAGCCGTGGCGTCCTCCGGGTCCGGCATTGGGGTCAAGGGCCTGCTGTTTGCAGCGCAGGGCATGGCGCTGGCGGGCTTGGAGCTGCTTACAAAACCGGCGCTGCTGCAGGCTGCGCGCGCCGAATTTATCAAGGCGAAGAACGGCACGGAATATGTCTCAGCACTTGCCAAGAATTCTGTGCCGCAATAGTGAATTGCGGCTGCAGTTCCGGCTAGGTGTTTGACCCGCAGTCTGCTGTGGATGGCGCAGCTTGCAAGTAGAATTGATTTATGGTTGACAATTTTGCAAAAGATAAAAAGATGAAAATTGCAATTGTTGGCGGCGGTATCTCGGGCTTGATGGCAGCCCGCAAACTGCATGAGCGCCAGCACTCCATTACAGTCTTTGAGGCGCAAGACCAGATTGGCGGGCATGCGCGGACGCTGCGGGTACCGAATGGCGGCGGCGGCACTGCCAATATTCCAATTGAACTGGGCGTGTTCATGCACGATCCGCTATACATCCACCCGACGATGAACGCTTATGTGCGCGAGGCGGGTGTCATTAGCCGGCCCATTGGGCTGTGCTTCTCCTACGCCAGCCCGGGCTACAAGCTGGCCTGGTCCACCAGATCAAAATATTCCGGGGCACTGCGTGATTGGCATTTGCTGCTGTCCGTGGCGTGGGACGGCGTACGGCACGGGCAGGCTGTGCGCAATTGGGAGTTCATGTTTGAGGTGCGCCGGTTTTTGCGCAGCCTGCCCGACCTTTGCGCCGGCCACCGCGCTGGCGGCATGCGGTTGGAAGACTTTGTGCAAAAAGAGCAATACTCCGACTGTTTCGTGCAGACTTGGCTGCTGCCGCAAATTTTATGCTGGTGGGGCGTCACCAAAGCGCATGCGCTTGATACGGATATCCGGGTGATTGCCGATTCCATGCATGATGTGGTGCGGGCACCGCAGCACTTTTTTCCGGAGGGCTGGGACACATTTTTGAAAAGCATTTACAGCCCGTTTCAGGAGCGCATCCAGACCGGCCAGCGCGTGTTGAAAATAAACCGATTCGCCAATCATGTGCAGGTGGTGCTTAATGGGCACGCGGAGGACTTTGACCAGGTCATCATGGCCGTGCCGCCCAGCCTTGCGCTTAATTTGCTGGCGGATGCCAGCGCAGCCGAAGCCGCCCTGTTGCAAAAGTTTGCAACCATCAGCACCACGGTGTTTATGCATTCGGATAGCAGTTGGCTGCCCGCAGGCATGCCGTGGGCAACGATCAACCTCATGCAGGATGAGCGCGGATCCTTCTGCACATTTTGGAACGGGGAGTTGCACCCGGGCAAGCCGTCGGTGTTTATTACCTGGGGCGATGGCCTCACGGCTGTGCCGGATCCCGCGCAAACCCGGACGACCTTGCACTGGCTGCGCACGCTGCCAACGGTGAGCTACTCCAAAGCCAGCCGCGAGATGGAGACGATCCAGGGCAATGGTGGCGTGTGGCACTGCGGTGCGCACGTGCATGCGCTGGATGCAGACAGCATTCCGTCGCTGTGGCATGAGAATGCGTTCCGCAGCGGGGTGTGCATTGCAGAAAGAATTTCAGCACAACTGGGCGCAGCGGTATGAGCGCACCAGTCGACTATCTTGTGCTGGGCAGCGGCCTGTCGGCGCTCTCCTTCTCCGCCCTGATGGCAAAGCAGGGCAAGTCCGTAAAAATTCTTGAGGCGCATGAGTTCTTTGGCGGATACGGGCACACATTTTCCGTCGGCGAATATCAATTCAACGCGCAGCTGCACTACGTTATCAGCTGCGGCGCGGGTGACATCGTGCACACCTTTCTCAAGAAGCTGGGGCTCGCCGAGCAGGTGACCTTCAACCGGCTGAATGCGGATGGCTACGACCGCGTTTTTTGCGGGGACCAGAAGCTCTTTATCCCCTACGGCTATGACAATCTGCGCCGCAATATGCAGGCGGTGTGCCCTGCAGCCGGGCCGCAGGTGCAGGCTTTCATCGACATTCTGGTGGACTTCAACAAGGCTGCGCAGGCGTTCCCGCGCCATTGGTCGCAGGCGCATGAAATTTTTGCGGAGCTGCCCAGCTATTTGCGCCTTTTCAAGTTCAGGTCTGCAACCCTGCAGCAGGTGTTTGATGCCTGCCAGCTGCCGAAAATCCTGCAAACGCTGGTTGCCGGGCAGCTGATTGACTACATGCTGCCGCCGAAAGATCTTTCGTTTTTAGCGTGGGCTGCGCTCTTCAACGCTTACGGCAAGGGCGCTTATTACCCCACAAAACACTTTGGCTATGTAGTGGAGTCAATCGTCGAATCAATCCGCGCCAACGGCGGCGAGCTGGTTCCCAATCAACGCGTGGTTGGCTTCATCACCGAACAGTCCACAGTGCTGGGGGTGCACACGCAAAGCGTGGACCCGGCCACCGGGATTTGCAGCGGTCCGCCGCAGGCGCATTACGGGCGCAAGGTCATTTGTAACTTTGACCCCAAAGTGGCGGCGCAGATGATTGGTACGCACAAATTCTCGCGCCGGCTGCAGCGCCAGCTTGACTATGACTACTCGTATTCCAGTTTTGTGCTGTACGGGATTGTGAAGAATATTGACCTGGCGCAGTACGGCTTCGGCGACTGGAACATCTGGCACTGCCAGCCGGACCACAACCAGGCTTTTGCCGCGATGCATGACAATGCCGACTATTCCAAGCCGTACTTTGCGATGAACTGTCGCTCGCTGCACACCAGCGACCGGAGCAATTGCCCGACCGATGGCACGCAGGGCTTTCAGATTTGCACCGTGGCTAACTTCGGGTACTGGAGTGCGCTGAAGCTGCGCAGCATCAAGGCCTACAACCGCAAAAAGCTGGAGGTGTTGAATCACCTACTGGACACCGTGGAGCAGCACTATGTGCCGGGCATTCGCAAGCACCTGGTGCTGAAATTGACGGGCAGCCCGACCACCAACGAACGCTACGTAAACTCGCCCGCCGGCGGATCCTATGGCGTGAACCTCACGCCGCGCAACTTCTCCATCTTTCGCAAATTGACGGCGGACACGTCGCTGCAGAATTTTCACTTTTGCTCGGCCGCATCCGGCGTGGGCGGCTTTGGCGGCACAATCATGACCGGGGTGCAGCTTTACGAATCGCTGACGAAAGATTACCTCGATTAAATTGTGCGCTGGCAGATGTTTGGGCGCCGGGCAGGCAGCAATGCGCAGCGCACTGAACTAGTAAGCGCTGTAGTTTTGAGCCGCGCAAGAACAAGCAGCATTGGCCGCGCCCGAATGCAGCAGCCTAATCCAACGCCAAACCGCACTTGTTAGAAAAGGACCGGACGCAGGCAGCGCGCTGCGGCGCGCTAAGGTGCGCCGCGGCCAGTGCGTTCTGTGTAAATTGCACGAGTTCCTGCTCGCCCCAGTTGTACAAATCGAACACGGCCTTAAAGTTATCGGCAAGGCCTTTGCGGAAGAGGGCGGGGTCGTCAGAGTTGATTGATACGCAAACACCAGCGCGCAGCAGTTCGTCCAGGCGCAGGTCTTCGAGTGCGCCGATAAACCCTGCGAATAGATTGGAGAGTGGATTTGCCTCAAGCGCCACGCCATGCTGTTTGAGCAGCGCTATCAAGTTCGGGTCAGAGCCCACTGGAATGCCATGCCCGATGCGGGTGGCACCCAAGACGGTCACTGCCGTGCGCACATTTTGCGCGCGCTGTGCGCCCATTTCCCCGGCATGCGGCATGCGCCCCAGCTTTGAGCCAAGCATCTTTGCAAACGCTGGCGCGTACAGTTCGGGCGCAAACGCAAACTCGTCGCACGCCAGCCCAAGCCCGGCAATGCGGCTGCTGGGGTGCTGCAGCACTGCGCCGGCCAGGCCCAGGCCGGCGGGGTCGCGCGCATCCTCGGGTTTTTGGCCGGCCGCTGCTTCGCGCTGAATGGCAAGGATGAGTTTGCTCTCCACACCGCATGCCTGCCAGCCGGAACGCATGCCGCGCAGCGCGCTGTCGATCACCGTGTTGTAGTCAAGGCCGGCGCGCGTATGGTACGCCGGTGCCATGGTCCACTCCACATACCAGATGTTTTGGGCGGCACAGTCCAGCGTGCAGGCATGGAACACCTCCGCAATGCCTGCCGGCGATTGCATGAGCGAGAGCACAAAATCAAAGCGTGCAAGCAAGTCCGGGATGGTTTCCGTGGCGCGGATCTGGTAGAAGGCATCGAAGGCTGCGGGGTCTGCAATGGAAATGCTGCGGCCATCGCGCAGTGTGACGGCGGTTACGCCGTGCTGCAGCGCGAGGCGCTGCACAACCGCTAGCGGCACCGATCCATCAATGTGGCGGTGTAGCTCCGCTTTTGGAAACGATTGAAAATCTGACAGGCTCAGTGACATTCCGGTGTTTGCCAAGCGCAATAGACACTAAAATATAACAATAAATGCGCAGCTTGTTTTGATAAAACAGTGCGCCGGCTCCAGAAACCTTTCTGCCGGCTGAAAGGGTTGCAATTGGCATGATTTACCACATTCTGGAACGCAGTGCGGTGGCGCCGGCGCGTGAGCGCGGCGAGTACCGCGCCGCGAGCCTGGCGACTGAAGGCTTCATGCATTGTTCGCAACTGCAGCAGGTGCTGCCGGTGGCCAATGCGTTTTACGCCGGCCGGAGCGGTCTGGCGCTGCTGGAGATTGACGCGGCGCGCCTGCACGCCGCGCTGTGCTACGAGGCGCCGGTGCATCCGCATTCAGCAGATGCTGCGCCCGCAGACCACGAGCTCTTTCCGCATCTCTACGGCGCGCTGAACTTTGATGCGGTTGTGCGCGTTTTGGATCTGCCCGCAGGCGCGGACGGAAAATTCACGCTGCCTGTGGAGCTTCGGTCCGCCTAAGCCGGTAGCTGCCCGCGCCCGCAGTCTACACAATCGGCGCAGTCATGCATTGCAGATTCCGGTGACTCTCCATCAACATGGCATCCCTGCAGAGGTCTCTCGTGTAAAGGGGTGTCCATAAATAATTGACCCTTATAAATCCCTAAACCAAATCTAGAGCCGTGCATAGGCACAGGGCGCGAATTTACTGAAAATTTATTTTTGAAAAATGCTTGACAAACGGCATGCCGCACAGCTATGTTCTTCTCGTATCCCGGCTGAGTGTTGCCAGCCATAGCAATGGCCACAAGCGTAACAGTGGCCACTTGCGCAACCCCGTGCTTAGGAAATTGAAACTGGGCACGGCGTTTTGGTTGAAAGCCGCAGAGCAATCAGCGGGCGCGGAGTTTCAACCCCGTTATAGCCTCTGCCTGAAGCGGTAAAAACCAGCGTCAGGCGTCTGCGCTGGATGTCAATCCTTGTATAAATTTTTCAGTGATGCTCGATCAAAAATCAATCCGTACTTGCACGAATCCAGACAATATCGGCAGTGCTTAATTATCGAATGGAGCGGCAGCGCTGCATGCGGTTTTGTACAACCGTTGACAGTTTGCGGTCTGCCGCGGATAAAGATTGTGATTGGGGTTTAGCTGTGTCCATTCTTGCTGATACAAGGGAACTATGAATAAAAATTGGTTGAGTTTCGGTTTTTGCTTTCTCTTGGTGCTGGCTGGCTGTGCGTCTGCTGCGCCGGCGGCGTCTGTGCCCCAGGAGCTGCCCACTCAAGTAGCAGTTGTGGAGCCGACGCCCACCCCGCAGCCCACAGCTGTTGTTGCGCCAGCCACGGCCACGGCTGTGGTTGTACCGGCCACGCCCACCGCGTTGCCGCCAACCGAGGCGCCCACTGCAGTTGTGGAGCCGACCGCCGCCGCCGACGCTGCGAATTGTCCCCCACCACCGGGACCCGGCAAGAAGCCGCCGCCGGGCGGCAAGAAGCCGCCGGCCGGATGCCCAGCGCCCCCGGGCGCAGAAGCACTCGGTGCCGGCACATCCAACACCGGTTCCGGGTCAGGCACTACCAGTAGTGGCATGGCTGCCACCACTACCACCACCAGTGGTCCTACGGCGCCGGCTGCGGCAACTTCCGCTACCACAACCACGGCTGCCGCTGCTAAATCCTATGGCACTGTGAACGGTGATTGGCGCTACATCTCGGGCAATGGAATTCCATCGCATAACTACGCGGATCCGAGGGGCGAGGTGCAAGGCCAGAACTTCACCTTCAGCCTGCCCGCAAATCCTGTCAAGGGCTCTAGTGCAATCAGCCTGCCGACACGCAACCCGGCCCTGATTGGCACGAGCATCTCAGGCATCCCGATTTTCAGCGCTGTGAACGCTGCAGGGACCGACATCTATACCGCGGGCGAGAAGTTTGACAACTGCTACGGGCACCCGAACAAGGATGGCTGGTACCACTATCATGTTTTTAGCAGCTGTGTTATCGGCAGCACAACCGCGCTGTGGGCCTATGCACTGGATGGATTCCCGATTTACGGACCGACCGACAGCGGCAGTTCGTCAGAGCCGGCAGACCTCGATGCGTGTCGCGGCCACGAGCACGGCAATCTGGGCTACCACTACCACACGAAGGACCCCAGCCGCATGGACGGCAGCTATGTCATTGCGTGTTTCATGGGGTCAAAGCTGGGTTCGTGGAGCAATGGCAGCACATCGGGCCCGTAAGCAGCGCGGCGCTTTAACTGCTGGTGCAGTGCTGGCGGCTGCCGGGCTGGCAACGGCGCCAGCTTTCAAGCCGGCTGCTGCCTGCCTGCCTGCCGTTCGCTGGGGGCGCGGGGTCTGCAGTGCCGGGCTGTGCAATCACTGTCACTGCCCGGATTACAATCAGTGAGGTACCCATGAAACCTGATCCGTCAGTTCTGCCCGGTCTGGTAGAGGCGCTCGCGGGCATCAAAGTGCTGCGCGCCAGCGCCTCGGATCAACAGCGCAGCTGGAACGGCATCCAATACCAGCAGGGCCTCTCCGGCCGCAACTGCGGCGCGCAAAGCCTGTCGGTAAATGTGGCCACTGTGCCGCCCGGCGCCATAGCGTACGCGCACATCCATGCCGGCTTTGAGGTGATGCTATTCATCGTTGCGGGTCGCGTGCGCCATGACTTTGGCCCGGACCTGATGCACTCCGTGATCAACGAGGCTGGCGATTTTATCTACATCGAGCCGGGCGTGCCGCATGAGGTTGTCAACATTGGAGACGGGCCGCTGACCGCGTTTGTGGCGCGCTCCACAGCGGATGAGTGGGACAAGATAGCGGACTATCCTTCCAAGCATCGCCCGGCTGCGCAGACGCCGGCCGCACGCCTGCAGTAACAAAGCGCGGCGGCCGGCTGTGGGCAGCAGCCGGCTTGGCTAAGCTAGTGGCTGCGTGCAGTTGTTGCAGCGCTAGCCACCGGGCCAGTTTCCGTTGAAAATAGCGGGTATCTGCGCAAACTTGACCGCGCGCGCGGGCTGGTATCATTCCAATTCCATGGCGTCAAAAGATCAGCTAATCAGGCAGCGCCGTGACCTTGAACAGCAGGTGCGCCAGATTGCGCGTTTGCAACAGCTGCTGCGCGAGGAGCTCTGGCAACTGGCTGGCCAACGCAGTGCGCTTGCGGCAGAGCAGCCGCGCCATGCGGGGCAGCTGGCCCAGAAGAACCTCCAAATTGACCAGCTGGTTACCCAGATTCAACAGCTTAAAGCCGCAGACGCCAGGTACGGGGCGGCGCTGTCGCGCTAGAGTTTTATCAATCCACGCCGCGCCAAGCCCGGCGCGTGCCATCCCGCCCTCGTTCCTGGTGGCTGTTGCTGTAGTGCCCGCGCTAGATTTACCTTAGCCGCAGTCGCAAAAATCGCAAACTGCTGGTATTCTGAAACTGATAGATCAACGGCGCTGCGAGCCTCAAGAACAGCAGCGGCAGGTGCCCATACAGTTTTGGGATCATGGACGGCTCCAGCAACAGGTTGACGCAAAGCTGCTCTAGATATTTAAGAACCAGCAGACCATGGCTCCTTTTGGGCAGTAGGAGCAAGCTCAGTAAAAAGAGGCGCTACTCAGATCCCGCGAGGAACTCGTAAAGCAGCTCAGCCGCCTTGGCTGGAGTGAAAAGGAAGCCCAGCGCCGCACCCGGCTGATTGAAATTGCAGTGTGGAAGCAGAAATATCCGCGGCACCCCCGCAGTTTTTGAATAAGCTTGCCAGCCAGACAAGGCTGCGGGAAAAGCTGCCCCAGCTCAGAGCATTCGTGTCGGCAGCCCAAGCTGCGCGCGAAGCCTGACCTGCGCGCGGGCGGGCGCGCCGGCGGCTAGTGACTGCGAAACAAGCCCCAAAAGCAGTTTGGTGCATTGCGCCACACCCTTGGCGCACCCGCTATCCGCCGCCTGCAAACAGCCAGCACCCGCAGCCCGCAAAGCCCGCGTAAAAATGGGCCAGCCTCATGCGCTGCAGCGCGTGCGCGCTAATGCCGCTTCGGCTTTTGCCGATACCCTCCATGCCAGCGAAAAGGGCTGCCACACATGCAAAACTTCTACGAACTACAACGCCAAATTCTCGAGATCACCAAGCAGCAGTACGAGCTTTCTGTGCAGTGGCGCCGGCTCTCCATGGAGCTAAACCAGCTAGAAGAGCATCAGCGTCAGCTGACCGCGGACCGCAACCGGTTTGATGCGCATCAGCGCCAGCTGGCGGCGCAGTGGCAACAGCTTGCTGCCCAGCGCGTGCAGGGGGCTGCGCTTACAAATTCCGCCCCGCGCTGAGCATGCCCGGCTTTTGCACCCGGCCTGGCCACATGCACCGCACAGTGTTTACGGCCCGGCAGTGCTGATGCCGCCCACAGCTAATTCCATGAAACAAAGCTATCTTTCAAGCGTCGCAAGGCGCAGGGCCTGATGCCAACCAAAGCCGACAAACTGCGCGAGTTTGATGCCCAACAGCGCGCGATTAATGAACAGCGCGCGCAGCTTTCCGAGCACGAGCGCCAGCTTTCCGAACTGCGCCTGGTGTTGGACGAGCAACTGCGCCAACTGGAGCGGCAGCTCCGCCAGCTCGAAGCCTGATGGCTGGAGCCGGGCCGGCTGCGAAGCCGGCAGCGGCAGTCGCCAACCCGCGCGCTAGGCGCAGGTATCTCCGCCGGGCCAGCATGCCGGCCCCCGCCCATTCTCAGTGACCGCAATAGCGCAGTTTGACTACTTCGGCTGCGGGCATTAATATTAAGTTGCAAATGGTGCCAGAAATCAAATTAGCAAGCTTGGGTGAGGGCGCGGCCTGTATCGGCAACTTGCTGCCCCTTGTTGGCTGCAGGGCGGCAGCAGACTTTGTGAACTTTCCGGCAAGCGCCAGGCCGGCATAATGCCCACCAAACAAGAATTGCTGGCCCACCAGGCCCGGCTGAGGGTGCGCCAGCAGCAGCTCGATGAGCTGCAGCAGCGCCAGTTGGCAGTGCAGCAGTACCCGACCGAGACCGACGTCTTGCTGGATGCGCAGCAGCAACGCGAGGTTGAAGCGCAGCGCTACCAGCTTACCAAGCTGCAGCAGGCAGTTGAGGAGCAGCTTGGCCAGCTTACCCAGCACACCGGCGTCATTGACGATGAGCTGCGCCAGCTTGTGCAGCAGCAGCGCCAGCTGGATCTGCGCCGCGACCGGCTCCTGAGTGAGATAACCATGGTTGAAGCGCAGCGCGAAACACTGGAACAGCAGCGTGTCAAACTTGTTAAGGAGCGCAACGGGTTTACCTAAGCTGCGCGGGTAGCGGCCGCACCCGGCACAGCCGCGTCGGATGCAGTTGGGCGAACCGGCCGCCCCGCAAAGAGCACAACATCCCGCACTGGCGTGGCGGATGGCAGGGCGGGGGCGCCGCAGCCGGCAGCTGCTGCCTTTCACCACAAGTATCCTGCATGCGTTGAAACGCCGCCACGCGCAATGCCTGGCGGCGCGCCCCTTTCAAAGTTACAAATATTTTAGTTGCGTGAGATAATAGCCGGCCGGTGCCACATCGATCGCAAGCGGCGCTCTGCGCTAGTTACGCCGGCGGGCCCGCGCGCCCCGCAGAAGAAGCCGCGCGTGCGCGGACTGCCACTAAAACGCGCGATTTCGTGTTTTTGCGCGTACAGTTGAATGCCTTTGCAACTGCGCTAGTGCCGTAACCTGTGGCCTGCGGCAAGCCCGGGCGCGCCGCCTGCAATTAGCGCCGCGGAATTGATGCGGGTGCGCCGGGGGTGCATCGGCGGGTCGACTGCGCAGCGTTTACTGCCGGCTGCGCTTTTGCGCCAATGCGGGCAGGGTGCCTGGCACGCCGCGCCCGCTGCTGCGTTGCATCTGATCTGACCTATACTGCACAGCGACTTCCCGGTTTCACTCCGCACCAATACCTCATGCCCACCAGGACCGCCACCATGTTTTATTTTTCCGCTGGCCTCGCCATCATTGGCGCCGTTTCATATCAATACTTTGTGAAGCTGGTACCGGGTTCCATCAACCCGGTTGTGTCTGTGCTTGGCCAGTATGTGGCGGCGCTTGTAATTGGCATGTCCCTCCTGCCGCTTTTTCCGGGTCCGGGCGGGCTGTGGCAGCAAGTGCGCCAGCTGAACTGGATTCAACTGGCCTTGGCGGTCTCCGTCGTGCTGATCGAGCTGGGCTTTTTGCTTATGTACCGTGCCGGCTGGAATCTCAGCACCGGCAATCTGGTCACGGGCGTGTTCGTCAACCTGTTGCTGGCAGGGCTGGGTGTGTGGCTAATGGGCGAGCGCATGCAGTTCATCAATGCGGCCGGTGTTGCGTTGTGCCTGGCAGGTGTTGCGCTCATCAGCTACCGCCCGGCGTGATGCCCCGGCAATAGTTTCATTCGGCCGGGCACCTGCCAGCGGCCGCCCGCAAAACAAAAGGGCCGCCTTGCGGCGGCCCTTGGTTAGTTGTGGTGCACTAAGTGCTTCCAACTGCGGCGCTGCCGCCGCTTCTTTCCACTGGCAGAAGTTACCAGGTTGTATTTCGGGCCGTTGCGGTAGCCCCACTCCACCAGCGCATATGTGCCACGTCCCACGAGCGCAAAGCGATCGTCGCACACCAGGCAGTTGTGCACGGTCGAAACTCTTGGGGTGCGGCCCTTGGTTGAGAGAATGCTCCCGGCAACCTCGGTGTAGTGCATGGGCCGGCCCGCCTTTGAGATTGCAATGAAAGCCTCGTCCCGCATGCCCCACGGCCGTGCCAAACGAGAAGTGTGGTGCCCAAACTCGCCGTACGCATTCTGCACAAGCTCCCGCGCGCACTTGAAGTAGCTCAGCAGTGCGGGCTTGGAGATGGTGCCAACCGGCTTGATGAATTTTGCCATGCCGCTAAAAAACTCGCGCTCCGGGTAAGCGCGGCCGGTGGCCTTGACGGTCCTTGCAAATCCCTCAAGCGCTTTCTCGATTGCTTTGTTATCAGTCCCCGAGTGATACCAGCGGTCGGCAAACTTCAGACTTGCGTGGTGGTGCCGGGCAAATGACGCCATGCGCAGCAGGAAGATGCCCGCTTGCTTGGCGGCTACGGTGCCAAACACTTCCGCGCTCTCCATAAATTTCTCGCTGAGCACACCGCCGTAGCGCAGCAGTACTTTTTCCAGCGCCGCAAACTGCGGCTTCGCCAGCTGGTACGCTTTTGATTTGTGCATGGCCAGCACGGCCGCATCCTCAATCTGGCGAATGCGCTCGCGTGTCAATCCCTCCTGCTGGCCAATGGCGTCGAGGGTGTGCGGCTCCGCGCCGAAGAGGCCGAAGCGCCGCGCGATCACCGAGCGCGAGCGGGGACTGAGCACGTGCATCAACAGATGGATGGTGTGATCGAACTGGGTGGCGTATACCATCCGCAAGGCGGTTGCTGGTTTTAACGACTTCCTAATATTAGACTTGCGCGCGTTCCTTTGCTTTACCAACTTGACTAAAACTCCTTTCTGCTAACGTTAAAACGACATAGTCAGTTTATCAAACACCTCAGGATTTGTCAGTACCTTAGACAAGATTCCGGCAGCAGATTTCGCCCGGGTGATTTGTTTAATATGTTGATCAAATATTAAATTTTTTAAATTATTATTTGTTATGTAACAAAAGAGTTTGCTGTTTTGGTCAAAAACTGATCTTGGCGGATAAGCTTGCCATTTCTGGACGGCAGGTACGGGGGCTGGGTGGCAAATTACACCGACCAGCACGCTCTGTTTTGTTTGCGGGCGGGCACCTGTCACCGGGCGGCTGCCGGGCTGGGTGATAATTTGCGGCGGGCAGCCAGCTGCGCATGCGGCTGCGATCCTATAATCCAGAGGTAGCTGAATGCCCAAAACCACGCTTGAACAGGTGCGCGAATTTCATGAAACCTTCGGTCTGCCCGTGAAGGCGGTGCCGGACCTTTCGGATGCGCGCATCAATGGTCTGCGCGTGAGCCTGCTAACGGAGGAGTTGGAGGAATTCAAAGCTGCGGTGGCTGCTGCCAATCCGCTGGCGGCGCTGGATGCACTTGTGGATCTGCAATATGTGTTGGATGGTGCCTTCCTCTCGCTGGGCTTGCATGCGGTCAAGGAGGCTGCCTTCAACGAAGTGCACCGCTCGAACATGAGCAAGTTGGGCGCGGATGGCAAGCCGCTGCGGCGCGAAAGCGACGGCAAAGTGCTCAAGGGCCCTAACTTCTTTCAACCGAACCTGCAGCAGTTTATTGAGTGAGCAGGTGGGACAGCCGCCCGCCCGCGGCAGCGGTTGCTGCCGGCAGTAAAACCACCGCTCCGGCGGCGATAGCGCCGCAATTTACAGCCGACAGCGGCTTGTGTGATTTCGAAGCGTGTGTGCTCCCGCAACGCCGGGTGGTTTTGCGGCTGGAGTGCCCGCCGTAAGGCGGTCGACTATGACGTTTGCGATGCGGTTGCCGCTGAAGTTCAGGGTGCCCGAACGCGAACCGCGCCAAGCTGCAGCAAGCCATCGGTGCCCTGAGCGGTGTCCAGCCGGGTGCCTGTTTGCGCGGCATACACGCCCAACACCAGCTGGTAGTTGCCGGCCGGCAGGCTTGCGGGCACCGGCACAGCTAGATGGAAGCTGAGGTGTTCGCCGGCGTTCATTTGCAGCGTTGAGAAATTATTCGCCAGTGGCTGGCCATCATGCTGGGCTACAAGCTTCCCGGCCGCATCCTTCATGTGGATAAAAAATGTGTAGTCCGCGTCGGGCGTTTGCAGGGCTTGCCAAGCGAGCAGCACCGGCAGGTTTGCACCGGCGGAAATTTCTGATGGCCAGCCGGTTTGCATCAGTTGCAGCACAGCGCCAAACTGTGCCAGTGGTGCGGGCGCAGCACCGGGCACAAAGTCCACGTTTTGCAGTGCAACGCTGACTGCGCGGGCGCCTTTGAGGTGCGGGTCGCAAATTACCGCTTGGGAAAATCTGCCGGCCAGCGGTGTGCCGCCCACACAGCGCAAGTCCCCCCACAAAGTTTCCGTGCCCGAACGGTCTACAAACTCAATTACACTTGCGCCGGCGGGCAGGTCCAGCGTTGGCGACGAGTAGGGTGCCCAGTCACCGACGGCATAGGCGCCGGCAACTTTGCCGTTGGCGAGCAGGTCCATCCGGTGCAGTTGCAAGCCGGGAATGGAAGTAAACACCAAGTGGCCGCGTTGCGGCTGGTGCAGAAATATGTACAAGCGGGCGCGACCGCTGATCCAGCGTGCGGGCGCATTGCCCCACTGTTCGGCATCCGTCCACTGCCCGGGTGCCAGGGCCGACACCGGCCGTGTGCCATTCGGTAGCGCCGGCGGGACGACAAACAAGTCCTCGACAGCGCCCGCTGCTGCCGGCTCTGCAAAGGCGTTGCGCAGCCAGTTGCGCTGCGCTTCACTGTAGCCCTCGGCCAGGTGTTGCAGGTGAATGTAGCCGACTGAATAGTGCGCCAGCGCGGCGTTCACTTCTTCCTGCGCGGGCCGGTTCACAATATCCTGTGCCGGCCCCGGCCGGAGCAGGGCATCCACAAATTGCAAACTTGTTTCGCCGTCGGGTACACCGCGGAAAACGCGCCCGCCCAACAGCGGGCAATGATGCACAGTTTGCCCGTACAGCCCCAGATAGTTTGCCGTGTATTCGGCGGGGATGTTCACCACCGCGCGGCTGCTGCTGGCACACGTGCCGGCTAGGGTGTTGAGCACTGGCGTGGCCAGGTGTGGCGTAAGCGGGAAGGGCAGAGCCACCAGCCGTTCGCCAATGCTAAAGGCGGCCAGCGCGCCGACAACCAGCCATGCGGGCACGGTTGGGCGCAGGCGCAGCAGCAGCTGTGCCACGCCATACGCGCCCAGCACCGCCAAAGCAAAATGAAATGTCAGCGCAAAGCGGGCGGGCGCGCGGCTCCATTGGAACAGTGGCAGCTGCGCCAGCGCCTGATAGGGCAGCAGGATTGATTGCGCGCTCCCTCCCACCGTCAAAGTCAGCACTTGCCCACCTGCTTTTAGCAGCGGCCCTAGCATCAATACGCCGGCGCCCAGCAGCAGCCCCAGCCACGGGCGCAGTGTGGGCCGGCCGCGCATGGCCCACAGCCCAAACGCAGCGCTCAGCAGCGCTGCGTATCCGGCGTAGGCGATCGACTCGTAGGGTGAGCTGACCACACTCTGGGCAAGCGCCGCCAGGCCGCTGCGGCGCACCAGCGGATGCGCAGGCGGCGGCATAAAGATGGATAGCACATCCTCGGACTGGCTGACTATGCCGCCTACTTGCGCATTGGTTGCGCTAACGCTGGCGCTGGCAGCCAGCATTGGCCAGTACAGCGGCAGAATCAGCCCAAGCGCCATAGCCAGCGCAGCCAGCAGGGCTGCGCGGATGCTGCGGTGGCGCAGCTGGCCCGCATGCGCCCACAGCAGTACTAGTGATGCCGGCAGCAAAAAGTACGCCGGCAGGTTGGGGTGCCCGCAAGCAAGCAATGCTCCCAGCGCTGTGCCGGCTGCGTTGCGCCACCGCGCCACCAGCAATAATCGCCGCAGAAAAAAAGCGAATACCGGAAAGCCAACCAGCCACACAAGATTTAGGTGCCCGCCGGACATGTGGCCCCAGATGGCCGGGCTGAACCCGAAGAGCAGGCCGCCCCAAAAAGCCGCGAGGCGGCGCTCCGTCAGGTCAAATGTAAAAACGAACATGGCCGCAGCATTGAGCGCCGGCGCCAGCAGCATGGCCAGGTTGTACGCCAGCGCCGGCGAAACCCACAGCGAAAAAATTGCCGGCAGCATGAACGCGGGCAGCTGCGTCAGCGCCACCGGCACATACTGGCCGGCAGGGTGGTTCAAAACGCCAATCCAAGCCGGGCTGGCTGCGTTGCGCAGCACAGACTCGCGCACCCACCAGATGAACCAGACATTCTCGTGTGCATCGCTGCCCAGCTGGCCCATGAGCGCAGTGGAGAGGTGGGCAACAGCCGGCATGGCAAGCAGCATTGCCAGCAACTGGTAGAAACCAAAAGCCGCCAGCACGGAGCGCCAGCCAGCGGGGCGCTGCGGGAGCCGGTCAACCATTTTTAAAATTACTGCCAGTTGAGTTGGGGCGTTGCGGGCGCATGGAAATCCGTTTGCGCATTGCAACAACGCATGCCGTGTTGGGCGGGGCAGTGCCGGGCGCATGGGCGCTGCGCCGCAGCACTTTTAGCGCTGCAAAAATCCTGCCGGCTTTACCGGGCGGCAAAGCTCCGGGGCTGGCGGCCGCAGCAATGCACGCACGCAGCGAATGCATCGCCGGGCAGCACTCACGCTGCCGTTAACGGCGTTTCGCCGGGGCGCGCAAACAACGCTGCCAAATGCAGTGCGCCGGCCGAGTCCACCAGCGACACAACTTCATCGCCGGCCAGCAGCTGCGTTGCGCCTTGCGGCACCACCACCTCCGCGCCCCGCAGGATGGCACATACCAGCGAGTTGGCCGGGAGTTTCAGGTCGCGCAGGTACATGCCGACTGCCTTGGCCCCGGGCGGAATTTTTTCCTCCACCATCGAGTATGCACCGCGGCGCAGCTTGAAGAGCGTCATCATGTCGCCCATGGACATCTCTTCTGTCACCATTTTGGCGAGCAGGTCGGCCTGGTTCAACGCCACGTCAACGCCCATTTGCGGCGTAAACAGCCACGCATTGATGGGGTTATTGATGCGGGCGATGGTGCGCGCCACGCGAAATTCAAAGCGCGCCAGCGTGCAAACCACCAGATTGGATTCATCCAGCCCGGCAACGGCTGCCAGTACCTTGGCTTCCCGGATGCCGGCGCGCTCCAGTACCTCCGGTGAACTGCCATCGCCCGTCACAACCACCTCGGCCGGCAGCACGCGCTGCAGCTCCAGCAGGTCTTTGCCGCGCCGCTCCACAATGCGCACGCTGTGCCGGCCTTCCAGCAGCAGGCCCGCCAGATGCAGGCCCGTGCGCCCGCCGCCCACAATCACTACATGCATGATGTCACTCCTTGAGCGCCAGCAGCGCCACCAGCCGGCCCAGCGCCGCAGCCAAAACTGAAACGTGCACAATATCCCCGGCGCGCAGCAGGGTGCCGCTTACCGGTACAAAGGCTTGATTGTCGCGCGTGATGGAGGCAACTGTAATCTCGCCCGCCACCTGCAGCTGGCTGACGGATTGGCCGTCCAGCGCCCGCGGCACTTCCGCGCGCACCAGTTCCACCTCGCCCTGCCCGAAGCTTTGCTGTGAGTCCACGGCCGCATGCGCCAGCAGCTGCAAGGCGCGCGCAGCGCCCCAGGTTGTGGGGCAGATAGTTTGCAAGCCCAACCGGTTATAGATGTCCGCATTGCGGCTGTCATAAACGCGCGCCAGCACGCGCGGCACGCGGAAGATGTTGCGCGCAATGCGCGCCGTGAGCACGTTGGCATTATCTGACGAGCTGGTGGCGATAAACGCCTCGGCTGTTTCAATACCCGCCCGCAGCAGTGTGGCGTGATCGTAGCCGTAGCCGCAGACTGTGCGCTGGGCAAACTCCGGCCCAAGGCGCGCGAGTGCTTCGGCGTCGCGGTCCGCTATGGTGACAGCGTGGCCCTCGCTGTGCAGCAGGCGCGCAACGGCTTCGCCGAGGCGGCCACACCCCATGATGATTACTTGCATGACTGCCCTCCGTGGCGCACGCGCTTGTGTTGTTTCATGTGGCCGCACTGCGCGCAGCGCGCGTGCGCACGCTCAGTTTGCGCAGCCACTCCAGCCCGTACAAAACCACCGCATAGGCTGCAAACAGCGGCAATATCCAAAACGGCACAGGCGCGTGGTCAAACAGGCGCGCCAGCACCGGCACATAAACCAGCAACCCGATGAACACAATCTCCAATCCCACCGCCAGAAACAACCAGCCGTTGGTTAGCCACGCCAGCCGGGTTACGCGCTCGCTCTCCGTGCGGCAGGCAAAAGCGTTGCCCACCTGGGCCGCAACCACGCCCACATGAAACACGGTTGTGGCGAGCAGGTAAAGCGCAGCCCCGCTCAGGTTGATGGCCGGCAGCCAGTCCGGGCGCTCCATTCCGGCCGGCACGGGCAATGCGCCCGCCAGCCAATACACCGCGCCAAAGCCGGCAAAGCACAGGGCACTTTCAATCATACCCAGCCAGCCAAAGGCGCGCAATAGCAGCTTGCGATGAATTAATGGCTCGCTGCGCGGGCGCGGCGCACGCTGCATGGTGCCGCTGTCCGGGCGCTCACTGCCCAGTGCCAGTGCCGGAAGCACGTCCGTGCCCAGGTCAATGGCAAGAATTTGCGGCACAGTCAGCGCCAGCGGAATGCCGAACAGCGCTGTGGCAAGAAATGGCATCACCTCCGGCACATTGCTGGCCAGAATGTAAGTGATGAAGCTGCGCAGATTGTCATACACCGTGCGGCCTTCTTCAATGCTGGACACAATCGAGCCGAAGTTGTCATCGGTAAGCACGATGTCGGCGGCCTGGATTGCCACGTCTGTTCCGGTGATGCCCATGGCCACGCCGATATCTGCTTTGCGCAGGGCGGGCGCGTCGTTCACGCCGTCGCCGCTCACCACCACCACATCGCCGCGCGCCTGAAACGCCGCCACCAGGCGCAGCTTGTGCTCGGGTGCCATGCGCGCAAACAGCACTTCGCCCGCCAGCGCCACCTGCAGTTCACTGTCGCTCAGCTGCTCCACTTCTGCGCCGGTGATGATGCGCGCATCCGGGCGCGTTAGGATGCCCACGCGCCGCGCGAGCGTTGCAGCCGTCAGGCCGTAGTCGCCAGTGATCATTACAATGCGAATACCAGCCGAGCTGCAGGTGGCGACAGCGGCTGCAACCTCCGGCCGCGCCGGATCCAGCATCCCGGCCAGCCCCAAAAATGTGAGCTGCTGCTCCACGCTGGCTTCGGTGTAGCCGCCGCGCCCGGCAAGCTGGCGCTGCGCCAGCCCCAGCACGCGCAGCGTGTTGGCCGCGTAATCTTCGTTGGCCGCCAGAATCTCGCTGCGCATTTCCTCCGTCAGCACCTGCTCGCGCCCGCCCAGGAAGATGCGGGTGCAAAGCTGCAGTACTTCGCGCGGCGCGCCTTTGACAATTGCCAGCTCGCCCTCCGGGCATTGGTGCACGGTGGTCATGCGCTTGCGGCGCGCATCAAAGGGCAGCTCATGCAGGCGTGGAAACTGCGCGAACATGTCTGCCGCGAGCGTGCCGCCCTTGATTGCCACCGCCAGCAGGGCGGCCTCGGTCTGGTCGCCAAGGCAGTGCCATCTGGGTTTGTCGGCGGTGGGTGCGTTCAGGCGGGCATTGTTGCACAGCGTGCCGGCGCAAAGCAGGCGCTCCAGGTCGGCCCGCAGCCCCGGGTCAGTAGGGGCTGGCAGTATTGCGCCTTCGGGGGCGTAGCCCGCCCCCGTCACCTCTAGGCGCTGCCCGCCCACCCACAGTGTGCGCACAGTCATTTGATTTTGGGTGAGTGTGCCGCTCTTGTCTGTGCAGATGACCGACACCGAGCCGAGCGCTTCCAGCACGGAGAGCTGCTTTACCAGCACACCACGCTTCGTAAGGCGCTGCGCTGCGCTCGCCAGCGTCAGCGTCACGAGCGGCGTGAGCCCCACCGGCACCGTGGCCACCAGCAAACCAAGCGTTAACAGGCCGGCATCCAGCCAGCTCATGTTAAGTTGTGATTCGCTGATGGAAAAAACAACCGCGGCCAGCCCGCATGCCAATAGGGTGCTAGTGCGTGTAATGCGTTCAATCTGTTTTTGCAAGGGGCTGGTTTCGCTCACCACCGCCTGCGTGAGCGTGGCAATGCGCCCAATTTGCGTGAGCGCGCCCACGCTGAAAACCACAGCGCGTGCAGTGCCGGAAACAACCGAGGTGCCGGCAAAAATAAGATTGGGGCGCTCAATCTCCGTCAGGCCGGCCCGTCGAGAAGCAGCAGCGGTTTTGCGCGCGGGCACGGCTTCCCCGGTAAGCGTGCTGTTGTTTACGCGCAGCCCGAACTCTTCCACCACGCGCGCGTCGGCGGGAATGTTGTCGCCCTCGGCAAGCACGATCACATCGCCGGGGCACAGATCGCGCGCCGAAACTTGCTGCTGCGCGCCGCCGCGCTCCACGCGCGCAAACGCCGGCAGCAGTTGGCGCAGCGCGTGGATGGCGCGCTCGGCGCGGTAGCCCTGCCAGAAGGCAAAGGCTTCGTGCACCACGACTACGGCCCACACAACGGCAGCGCTGCTGGGCTTGCCGCCCAACAGCGCAACGAAGCCCGCAGCCAGCAGCAGAATGGTCATCGGGTGGCGCAGCTGCGGCAACAAACGCTGCCCAAGCGAAGCAGCCGGCACTGCCCGCAGTTCGTTGCTGCCGTAAAGTTCCCGGCGCGCAGTGGCCTCCGCGGGCTGCAGGCCGGCGGGTGCGCTATCGAGTGCGGCGTAAACTTCCGCCACCTCTAATTCATAGACAGGTGCGGTGGTGGGCATGGTTGCGCGTTTTGTGCCGGCGCGGGGCGCTGGCATATGCGGCACGGCAGAGGTGAAGTTGCGGTGCCGGCCTAGTGTTTCTTTCCGGTGGCAGCGCCCGCCTCGGGCAGATCTTTCGCGGGCTTGTCATGGCCTTCGGCCATATTGTTGAGAACCCACTCTTCAAACGAGCCTGATGCCGGTGGCTTTTCCAGCTGCATGGGGCGGAAGACACCGAGGCTAGCAAATGCGGAAGATACGGCCAGCAAACTCCGATAACGGTATTCTTGCATCCGCATGGCCTGCCACGCCACCACGGAGCCGACCTGGCCCTCTACGCGGGACTTGTCGCGGATGATGGTGCGGATTTGGGCCGCGTCGCGATAGCCGGCGGGCGCAATCAGCAGCAGGTTGGCCAGCACACTTACAACCACGATTGCAATCCCTGCTTCCCAGCCGCCCTCCTCCCACTTGCCGAGAATCTGCCCGAAGAAAACTGTGATGCCCAGTATGGCTGCAGTCGTGGCGCCAAACACTAAGCCACGGCGTGCGTTTCCACTTGCAGTCTGTGAAACATGGGCGCGGATAGACAATGCCATTGCGGTGATCGGTAGAAAAACACCCACCCCGTAAAACGGAACCGCCCGCGTAGTTTCGCCGCGGACCGCAAGAGTTACGAGCAAGGCCAGCACCAAGCCGGCTGTTACCGGGCGGGTGAAGGTGCCCGCTGCATTGCGAAACGCAATAAATTCCGGAAGGTTTCCGGCGGCAACGTCCCGCCAGCCCACGGCTTGCAAATCCTGAAAAGCAGTCAGGGATGCGCTTGCCAGCAGCAGCACCGCCAAAAGTTGGTAAGCCCAATAAAGCACCCAGCCGCCGTCCAGCTGGTCGAAGCCAATACTGGCAAGGTTGCCAACCAGAGTCATGCCGTTTGTGCCGTCAAACACATTGAAGTGCATTGAAAAGTAGGTGAGCAAAGTTGAGGTGATGGCACCGTAAAAAATGAATGACGTCTGCACCAGCCGCCCAACGCCAGCCGCGCCGGAATACAGGTGCCAGACGCCGTGCAGCTGTGGCAGGTGCTTGCGCCCCCAGGCTACGAGCGGCGCATCTTCATCCACCACAAACTGAATGCCGTTGGACATGGCTTCCAGGCCGGTCAGAGCCACCATGCCTTTCATGGAGGCGGTGAGCAGATGAAACAAAGCCTGCGCCACGGAAGGGGCGGCCCCCACCAGTTCCTCTGCGGGCGCGGGCGGTACGCCCCGCTGCACCGCAACCACCAGGCCGATGAATATTCCCGCAGTTAGGATTACAAACAAGGTGAGCATGCTCACCACAACCGAAGCAGACTCTGCGCGCCCGCGAATGGTTAGATACCAGGTTGACCCCATCAAACAGGCACCTAGTGCCACATGGTAATACCACGCAATACCCACTTGCCGAAAGATGGAAAGCAGTTGGTCCACACCGGAAAGCGACGACACCACGACAGTCATCACGTAGTCCTGAATTAAAACCACCGCTACGATCAGCCCGGCGCCGGCACCCAGGTAGCGCAGTGAGGCGGTGTAAGCGCCCCCTCCATCCCGGAACACACCCAGTGCGTAAATGTACAACACGCCAAAAACCATGTTTGCGCCGGCAATTACCGCCACCGCAATAAAGGCATAGCGCTGCAGGCCGTGCGGATGCAGCGCGCTCATCATTTCGCCGGCGGCGTAAAAGTAGGAGGTAAAGTAATCCACGCCAAATAGAGCGAGGGCGCCCAGCATCCCTACCTGTCCGGCGCCGTGCACAAATGAGTCTTCCTTGCTCTCGCGCGGCGCGGCCCGCCAGGCCACAATACAAGCGGCAGCCAGAATTAAGATTGCAAAAATTGGAATGTTCATATAGGATTGGTTTTAGGTATTGCAGCGGTATGGCGCGCTAGGCAACTGCCTGCGCGCCGGGCTAACTGGCAAAGGCTGCCGCCAGCTGCTCGAGCAGCGCCAGCAAGTGGCGGCGGGTGGCCGGGCTCAAGCGCGTGTCCTGGCCTACATTTGCTTGTTCAAGGCGCACAGCGCGCACCATCAATGCCCGCGCAAATTGAATGCGCCCGGGCGGGATCACCTCTACCTCATGCATCGCCATCGCCAGCGTGCGGTCGTCAAAATAGGGCAGGCTCAGGTGCAACCCTCGGTTGAGCGTATTGGCAGCCGCGCGCTGCTGCACGGTGCTAACAATCTGGCCGGCGCGAAAAACCGCGAGCGCCCGCCCCTGATTTACCAACTGCCCGAGCATGCCGCCGCGTTTCTGCTGGTAGACCTCATCAGCAATGATGTAGGGAGCCAGCCCGCTGGCCTGGTGAATGGTGTAAACAAAGTTTTGCATTGATGCGATGATGCTTTCAGCCTCGTCGTCGCCGCCCACCAGCAGGCGCGCTGCGTCATCCAGCGCCACCCATTGCGGCAGGTAAAAGCGCCGCGCGTAGGGCGTAAACGGAACTTGCAGCGTGCCGCGCCCACTATCCGCAGCGCCTTCCTCTGCAATTGCATCCGAGGCTTGCGTGATGGCGGATTCAGGGTCCAGCCCGCTGGCCGCGGGCAGCGCCGGAATATCGCCGCTCTCTTCGGCGGTGTAAGTTACCGAACGGCCGGCCGGCAGCAAGTCATGCACAATGTAATGGGCGCAGGCGTGCATCAGCAAGTCTGCAGCCACCTGCAGCGCCTCACTGCTAGCGGCGCGCAGTTCGTCCAGGCGCTCGCGCAGGCCCTCCCGCACATCATGCGCTGTGCGCCGGCGCAGGCTGAGGCCGCCACCGACGGATTGCTCGCGCTGGCCGGCATCAATGGTGAGCTGGACACCCTCCGCGGTGACACAACGATCCGGCAGTGTGAAGCGCACCTGCCCGGTCTTGTGCTGCATCGCTTCCGCTATGCGCTGCGCCTGCAGGCGCAGAAACTGGCGCGTGGTGTTGGACTGCGCATCCAGCAATGCTTCCATTTGCAGCAGCTCGGGACGCATTCTGGCAATAGCCACGGCGGCAGTTTGATCTGGCATCAGTCTCGGCTCCTGAAGAGATTGGTTGGCAGGAAACAGCGGATGTTTGCGGCAGCAGCCACAAAGTTTGCGCACGCAATTGTACCATCGGCGGGCGGGCTCATGCCGGCTTGCGGGCTGGCAGCCTGGGCATGTAATGGACCGTGTGCCTCATTGCGTGCCGGCAAATTGGCAGTTGTCTGAAGGCACATTTCTCCAAACCAACTTATAGTGCGAAGCATTCTTGCGGGATGCTTCCCTAGTAGAATATTTGCGATAAGCCTGTAGTTGTGCCATGAGTAAACCAGCAACTGAACGCGTTCCTGCGCAGCCGCATGCTGCGGCCAGCGCCCCGGTTTCAACGCCCTCCGGCATTGAGCTGCAGCGCGTGTACGGGCCAGCGCCGGGCAGCCCCGCCGCCGCGCAGCTTGGCGAGCCCGGCGCTTACCCCTTTACGCGCGGCGTGCACCCGGACATGTACCGGGAGCGTTTGTGGACGATGCGCCAGTATGCCGGCTTTGGCTCGGCCGAGGAGAGCAATGCGCGCTACAAGTTTTTGCTGGAGCGCGGCCAGACGGGCCTCTCTGTAGCCTTTGATTTGCCCACTCAGATTGGCTACGACCCGGATGACGCCATGGCGCTGGGCGAGGTGGGGCGCGTGGGCGTGTCGCTGCCCACGCTGCCAGAGGCGTTGCGCCTGTTTGAAGGCATTCCGCTGGAGCAGGTGAGCACAAGCATGACGATCAATGCGCCGGCTGCAATTGTGCTGGCGCTGTATGCAGCCGTGGCCAAGCGCCAGGGGGCAGACCTGCGGCGCCTACGCGGCACCGTGCAAAATGACATCCTCAAGGAGTATCTGGCGCGCGGCACCTACATCTTTCCGCCGCAGCCTGCCATGCGTTTGGTGACGGATGTGTTTGCATGGTGCGCGCAGCATATGCCGCACTGGAACACCGTCAGCATCAGCGGCTATCACATTCGCGAGGCGGGCAGCACGGCCGTGCAGGAGCTGGCCTTCACGCTGGCCAACGGCATTGAATATGTGCAAGCAGCGCAGCGCGCTGGATTGCAGGTGGATGACTTTGCACCGCAACTGGCCTTTTTCTTTAATTCGCACAATGGCTTGCTGGAAGAGGTTGCCAAGTTTCGCGCGGCGCGGCGCATGTGGGCGCGCATCATGCGCGATCGTTTTGGCGCACGCAATCCGCGCAGCCAGATGCTGCGCTTTCATGCGCAGACGGGCGGCAGCACGCTCACCGCGCAGCAGCCGGAGAACAACATCGTGCGCACCACGCTGCAGGCGCTGGCAGCTGTGCTGGGCGGTGCGCAAAGCTTGCACACCAATGCGTTGGATGAAGCGCTGGGGTTGCCCACCAATCACTCGGCCCAGATTGCGCTGCGCACGCAGCAGGTGATTGCCAGCGAGGCGGGCGTGACCGGCACGGTGGATCCGCTTGGCGGCAGCTATGCCGTCGAGCAGCTCACGGACGAGCTTGAGGCGCAGGCGCTGGCATACATTGCGCGCATCGATGCGCTGGGCGGTGCCCTGGCTGCAATCGAGGCCGGCTACCCGCAGGGCGAAGTGGAGTCTGCAGCGTATGCGCATCAACGCGCGGTGGAAAGCGGTGCGCGCGTAGTTGTGGGCGTGAACGCCTTCACCGCAGAGGCCGAGGAGCCGCCGGCAGTGCAAAAGCTTGATGTGCAGATTGAGCAGCGCCAGGTTGCGCGCGTGCGCGCCTTGCGCCAAAGCCGGGACGGCGCGCGCGCCAGCGCGTTGTTGACCCAGCTGGAGCAGGCAGCGCGCGGGCCGGAAAACCTGATGCCGCTTCTAATTGAATGCGTGGAGCATGATGTGACGCTTGGTGAAATCTGCCACGTGCTGCGCAGCGTGTGGGGCGAGTACCGCCCCAAGTATGCGTAAGCCCCTGCCTAGCACGCTACCTGCGTGCGGCTTATGAAACCGCACGTTCACCACATTGCGATTGTGGTGCCGGAGATTGAAGCGGCACTGGGCTTGTGGCGTGATTTGCTGGGTCTGCCGCTGACGGGGCAGGAGCACGTGCCCGGCCAGCAATCCACAGTTGCCTTTCTGGAGGCAGGCGAGTGCCAGATAGAACTGGTGCGCCCGGATACCGCCGACACGGGCATTGCGCGCTTTCTGGCTGCGCGCGGACCGGGACTGCACCACATTGCGCTGCAGGTGGCCGGCTTGGATGCGCTGCTGGCGCGGCTGCAGGCGGCGGGCGTGCGCTTGGTGGATTCGGTTCCGATTGTGGCCGCGGCCGGCCGGCGCGCCGCATTTATTCATCCACACAGCGCCAATGGCGTGCTGGTGGAGTTGTACGAGCTGCCACCAGACTGAGCGCCCGGGCGTTTTGGCAGTGGCGCGCAGCGCTGGCCGCTGCCTTCAGCCTGTTTGGCATCCATGAGAGCCTGTTGGTAAACTACGTCAATGTTTGTGCAAATGTTGCACGCTGGCCTGACGAACACGCTGCTGTTGTATACGCTGGCGCTGGCTGGCTGGAGCTTTGTTGTTTTTTTTCGCCGCGCTGAAGTCTCACCGGCCTATTGGGGCGGGTTTGCAATTTGCTGCGGTATGTTCGCGGTGCAATTTGTATTGGGCTTGCTGCTGGTGCCGGGCGGCGGCTCTACAACTGTGCGCTGGGTGCACTACCTGTACGGCACGCTGGGTGTGATCACACTGCCGGCAGCATTCGGCTTTACCCGCGGCCGCAGCACTTTTCACGAGGCTTTGGTTTATGGCGTGGTGCTGCTCTTCCTTGCAGGAGTGGTGGCGCGGGCGCGCGTAACCGCAGTGCTGGCGCTACCGGGCCTATGAAGTCCGGCGGTGTAGTTTTCGCGCTGGCGTTGTGGCTGGCGCTGGCGCCCGTGGCGCAGGCCGCTGCGCCGGACCAGGGCGCATACGTGGTGCAGGCGGGAGACACCGTGCTCAAGATTGCCCGGCGCTTCAGGGTGCCGGCGAGCACGCTGATTGCACTCAACCGGCTGGCCAATCCCAACCGCATCCGCGTGGGCCAGGTGCTGCGCATTCCAGCGGGGCTGCTGGATGTGCTGCCCCCCGAGTTGATTGCGGCTCCGCAGGCCCGCGCCAAGGCGGAGTTGCCGGCACCCCTATCCCCCACATTAACTGTTGCCGGGCCGGGCGGCATTCCGATCTCAGGCTCGGAGGCATTCATCGAAAATATGCAGGCGGTTATGCAATGGCTTGCCAGCAATGATCCGGCTGCGCTGCAGCGCGTGCAGTCTTACATTACCACCATCACCCCCAGCCTTACGCCGCAGCTGGCGTGGGCGCGCCTCGGCAATGGCAGCTGCCATGTGGAGATGCTGGCGGGTGATGTGCCGATGATTGCATCGGTGATGTACCATGAAGCCAGCCACTGCCAGCAATGGGCGGAGCAAGGCCCGCAGACAACGGCGGCGGCAGAATGGTATGCATACTCCGAACAGCTGGACTTTATGCGCCGCCATAACTTTGCGCCCTTCCTCATCACGGTCTACGAACTAGTGCGCAGCGCTTACGGCAGCGCGCCGCCCCCCAGCTAAGCCCGCCCGCGCGAGGGCGCGGCAGCGGCTGTCTCAGGCATACAATTGGGCATGAACAGCAGCCGCGCTGCGGCCGACAGCTACCTACGCAGCCTCGATACTCAGGTGCAGGCGCAGCTTCAGGTTGATGGCTGCCCGGCGGTGGTGCTGCAGCAAACCTGCTTTTATCCGGAGGGCGGCGGCCAGCCGTCTGACACCGGCACAATTGCCGGCGTGCCGGTGCTGGCAGTGCAGACGCAGGCTACGGGCGAGATTGTGCACACGCTAGCGCAACCCCTGCCGGCTGGCACAATGCATGTCACCGCCAGCATCAACTGGTTGCGGCGCTTTGATCATATGCAGCAGCACACTGGGCAGCACATCCTCTCCCAATCTTTTTTGCAAGTTGCCGGCGCTACCACGGCTGGTTTTCACCTCAGCGCCCAGCGCGTGACAATCGATTTGGCGCATGCGGCGTTTAGAACGGAGCAGCTGGTGCAGGTGGAGCAGCTTGCCAACCGCATTGTGCAATCCAACCTGCCGGTGCAGGTGTCATTTCCAGGGTCGGAGCAGCTGGCAGCCCTGCAGCTGCGCAAAGTGCCGGAGGTGGACGCGCCGCTGCGGGTTGTGTCCATCGGTGACTTTGACAGCACCGCCTGCGCCGGTACGCATGTGGCGCAAAGCGCGGAAGTTTCCCTGATAAAAATCATCAAAGCTGAGCGCAGCAAAAGCGGGCAGCGCGTGGAGTTTTGCTGCGGGCAGCGCGCGCTTGAGGATTACCAGCGCAAGCACGCCACGCTCAGCCGCGCAGCGGCTGCGCTTAGCTGTGCGCCCGGGGATGTGGATGGGCTGCTGGCGCAGCAGTTGGCTGCGCAGCAGCAGCTGACCAAACAGCTGCGGGCAGCGCGTGATGCGCTGCTGCAACACGAGTGTGCGCTGCTCCTTTCGCAGGCGGCTGCCGGCAGTGGCCGGCGCGTGGTGTGCCGGGCCTGGAACGCGCGCGCGCCGGAAGAGCTGCGGGAACTGGCGCGGCTGCTGGCAGGGCAGCCGGGTGTTGTTGCGCTGCTGGGCTGCGCCGGGGAGCAGGCGCGTGTGGTGCTGACGTGCGCAGCGGACCTGGCGTTGGATATGCGCCCGCTGCTCACCGGCCTGCTGCTGCAGCTGGGCGGCGAAGGCGGCGGCGGACAGCAGCGCCTGGCGCAGGGCGGCGGGTTTAAGGCTACCGAGAGCGCGCTGCAGGCAGCCCTTGATGCCGTGGCCGTGGCACTGCCGAAAGTGCAGGTCGCCGGTGGCTGATCCAATTGCAGCGCAAATTAATCCAACTAACAACACTGGAGCTAAAACATGACCGACCCCCGCACCGACCGTCTTGCGCAGCTGCTGGTGGACTACTCCACCGATGTACAACCGGGGCAGCAGGTGCTGATCCGCGGCACGCTTGCAGCCGCGCCGCTGCTGCAGGCGGTTTACGAGCGCGTGCTGGAGCGCGGCGCGCATGCCTTTGTAATCGCAGCCCTGCCCGGCCAGCAGGAGGCCTTCTTGCGGCTAGCCCAGGCGCAGCAGCTGGATTATGTTTCGCCGCTAGAAAAGCTCGCCATCGAAAGCTTCGATGCTGTGATCAGCACGCTGGCAGATGAAAACACGCGTGCGCTCTCCGGCGTGCCACCGGAGCGGCAGGTGCGCGTGAGCAAAGCGCGCGCCCCGCTAATGGCCGCCTACATGGACCGCGCCGCCAGCGGTGCGCTGCAGTGGGTGGTAACGCAGTACCCTACCAACGCCGCGGCGCAGGACGCGGAAATCAGCCTGCGCGATTATGAGCAGTTTGTGTATGGCGCCTGCCATGTGGCGGAGGCTGGCGATGCAGTGCAGTTCTGGCGCGCGCAATACGCCGAGCATGAGCGCCTGATTGCCTGGCTCAAGCCGCGCGCGCACGTGCATGCCCGCGGCCGCAACATTGATCTGCAGCTCTCCATCAAAGGCCGCACCTTTATCAATGCCGGCGGCGTGCACAATATGCCCGATGGCGAAATCTTCACCGGCCCGGTGGAGGACTCTGTGAACGGCTGGGTGAAGTTCAGTTTTCCGGTTGTGGCTTACGGGCGTGAGATCGAGGGCATCGAGCTGGAGTTTGCTGCCGGGCGCGTGGTGCAGGCGCGCGCCGCCAAGAACGTGGACTTCCTGATCCAGACGCTTGATACTGACGCGGGCGCGCGCTTTCTGGGTGAATGGGCGATCGGCACCAACTTTGGCATTCAGCGTTTCACCAAGTGCATTTTGTTTGACGAGAAAATTGGCGGCACGCTGCACATGGCGGTAGGGCGCGGCTATCCGGAAAGCGGCAGCCGCAACCAGAGCGCCGTGCACTGGGACATGATCTGTGACTTGCGCGCCGACAGTGAAATTTTGGTGGACGGCGAGTTATTTTTCCGCAACGGCAGGTTCCAGATTTAGCCAATCAATCAATTGCTTTGGTGCGTGATGCCGGTTTCAGATTCACATGCTGCCGCAGACATCCAGTGTTTATCTGCCCGGCTGGGTGCCACTTGGAGCTAAGCCTCTACACTATAATGAAAGCTGCGGCAGCCAATGGCAAAAGTCAAAATTCTCGGGTCGGCTTATGCAACCCCGAATACCAAACACGAGAACACGCATTTTGCGCTGCAGGGGAGCCACGGCAACATTCTTGTGGATTGTGGCGCCAACCCCACTGTGCGCCTGGAAACAGCCGGCATTCTTTTTGACTCCATCGACCATGTGATTTTCACGCACTTTCATCCGGACCACGTGGGCGGAGCACCGCTGATGCTGATGAACATGTGGCTGATGGGGCGCACCAAGCTGCTCAATCTTTACGGTTTGGAGCATTGTCTTCGCAACCTGCAGCAGCTGATGGAAATGTATAGCTGGAAGCTGTGGCCGAATTTTTATCCGGTTGATTGGCACGTGGTGCCGGATGGCGAAAACCAGCTGGTGTATGCCGGCGAAGACTTTCACATCACAGGCTGGCCCGCCACCCACTTTGTGCCGACGATGGGCTTGCGCATCCGGGACAAATCTTCGGGGCGCGTGCTGGCCTACACCTGCGACGGCTCGCCGTGCGATAGCATCAGCCGCATGGCCGCCGGTGCAAACACTCTGTTGCATGAGGCGGCGGGTGAAGGCTTTGGCCACTGCAGCGCATTGCAGGCCGGCCAGCTGGCGGGCCGGGTTGGCGCGGAGGCGCTGTACCTGATTCACTATGATGTGCATGCGGGTGCTCCGCGTAACAGCGGGCAAACTGAGGCAGAGATGATTACGAGCGCGCGCATCCATTTTGGCGGGCGCGTGGAGCTGGCCGAAGACTTCGGGGAATTTGAAATTTAGGTTCAGGTAAGGGCAGCTGCTGCTGTGCTGGCACCTGCCCCTTCGCATTGTTTGCAGACGATTCGAATCCGTAAAACATGATTGACCACACTTGGTACCAGCGCCCGCCGGGCGTGCCGCAGCATATCGCTGCTGGCGGAGTGGTGGCGCGCCGCGCCGGCGCGCAGGTGCTGATTGCGCTTGCGCGTGAAAAGCATGGCGCTGATTACGTGCTGCCCAAAGGGCACGTGGAGGACGGCGAGCAGCTGGAAGCCGCCGCACGGCGCGAGATTATGGAGGAAACCGGCCTGCAGGATTTGCAACTGCTTGAGTCATTGGGCAGTGCCGAACGCCTGGACTTCTCGCGGCGCGCCTGGAAAATCACGCACTACTTTTTGTTTCTTACGGCCGAGGCGGATGGCGTTCCCACAGATACCGCGCATCATAGCGGCGTATGGTGGTTTGCGCTGCAAGCGCTGCCGCAGCTGTTCTGGCCGGAGCAGCAGGCGCTGCTGGCAGACAACACAGCGCGCATTGAAGGTGCGGTGCTGCGCGCCGCCTAAACTTCCCCTTTCGCGCCCATATCCAGCAGGACCTTGAGCGTGCCGGGCTGCGCTGCGTGCGCACATGCTGCCACGCCGTCTGCCAGGGCGTAGCGCGCATGCACCAGTGGCTCCACCTGCACGCGGCCGGCGGCCAGCAACTGCAATGCCGGCGCAAACGGGCCGCAGCGCGAACCCACCAGCGTCAGCTCGTTCACCACAACCGGCGCAACATCCAGCGTGAGGCTGCCGGCGTAGGTGCTCTTTAGCACCAGTGTGCCGCGTGGCCGCAGCGCCTGCAGCGCCAGCGCAAACCCCTGCGCGTTGCCGGTGCATTCCACCACCATGTCAAATGAGTGCGGCTGCGCTGCTGCTGCCGCGCAAACTTGCAGCCCGCGCGCTGCCAGCCACGCCAGCTGCGCCGGCGCGCGGCCGCCCACCCACAGATCGCAGCCTGTGAGCGCCAGAGTTTGCGCAATCAAATGCCCAAGGCGCCCGGCGCCCACTACCAGTACGCGCTGGCGCAACTGGCGCGGCACCTGCGCTTCAATCTCCAAGGCAGCCGCCAACGGCTCTGTGAATGTGGCTGCCGCGGTGGACACTTCGTCTGGAACAACGTGCAGATTTGCTGCGGGCAGCGTCAGGTACTGCGCAAAGCAGCCGTCGCGCTGCACAATGCCCAGCACTGTGCGCTGCAAACAGTGCGTGGGCTGGCCGCGCGTGCACTGCTCGCATGCGCCGCAGCTGGCATTGATCTCGCCCACCACGCGACGGCCGCGCAGCTGCGCCGGCCCGCTTTCCACAATGCCCACAAACTCATGCCCAAGCACGCCGCAGTACGGGTAGTAGCCGCGCACCAGCTCCAGATCGGTGCTGCAGATGCCGGCGCACAACACGCGCACCAGTGCCTCGCCGGCTGCCGGCTCCGGTACCGGCACATCGGCGCGCAAGCGCAGTTGCCGGTCTTGCAGCCAGAGGGCGTGCATGCTTGCCTGGTTGATGCCGGTTTTTATCTGCGCCCGAACTGGCGCTCCAGCACGGACACGCTCAAGTGGATCATAGTGGGGCGGCCGTGTGGGCACGTGCGCGGCGCGCTGCAGGCCTCCAGCCCGCGTACCAGCTGCTGCTGCTCGGCCGGCGAAAGCGCCTGACCCGCTTTCACTGAAGCCCGCTTGCAGACGCGCGCAATAATGCGCCGCTCGCCGGCCTGCGCCAGCAGGCTTTCGTCCTCTTCCAGTTCATCAACCACACTGCTAACGGCGCGTGTGGCGTCCACCGGCCCCAGTACAGTGGGGATGGCGCGCACCAGAAAGGCGCTGGCACCGAACTCGCTGATTTCAAAGCCAAGCGCATTCAGCGTGCTGAGTTGCTGCCGCAGCAGGCTGCCAGCTGCCGGCGAGACTTCTACTGTGGCGGGCTGCAGCAGCGCTTGCGCGGTCACGTGCGCCCCCGCAGCCTGCGCCAGAAATGCCTCGTACAACACGCGCTCGTGCGCAGCGTGCTGATCAATCAGGTACAGGCCATCCGGCCCTTCTGCCACCACATACGCCAAGCCCACCTGGCCCAGTACGCGCAGCAATGGAATACGCTCGAGGGCGGGCAGCGCGCTTGCTTGCTCAGGCTGAGCTGCGTGCGTCGGAACCGGGTTTGTGGCTGCGTCTGCATTGGCTTGTTGCGCGCCGGCGCCGCTCCACACTTTCCAGGACCAGTCGCCCAGCCCGGGCTGCGGGCCGTTGCTCCACTCGCGCGGCGTGCCGGTAGCAACCGGCGCCTGCTGCAGCAGCGCGCTGCGCACAGCGCGCCCCACGGCGCGGAAGATCACATCCGGCGCACGGAAGCGCACCTCGGCTTTGGCGGGGTGCACGTTCACGTCCACCTCCGCGGGCGGCACTTGCAGCTGCAGCATTACTGTGGGGTAGCGGCCGCCGGGCAGCAGTGTGTGATACGCCTGCAGCACGGCACTGGCAAGCTGCTGGTCCTGCACCCAGCGCCCGTTCACAAAAAATGTGAGTTCGCGCCGGTTGGCGCGATGCTGCTCCGGCGGGCTAACAAAGCCGCGCACCTCGATGCCGTCTGCGGTTTGCGGCTTAATCTCCAGCAGCGCGCGCGCCAGCTCCGCGCCGTATGCCGCCAGCAGAGCCTCGCGCGCTGCACCGCCGCCCGTTGCCTGAAATACCTCGCGCCCGTCAAACTGCAGCGTGAAGCGCACCAGCGGGTAAGCCAGTGCGTAGCGCGCCAGCAAGCGCGCCATGTGCGTGCGCTCGGAGGTTTCAGACTTAAGGAACTTGAGGCGTGCCGGCATGTTGAAGAACAAATTCTCGACGGCGATCACGGTGCCGGGCGGCGCGCCGATGCCTTCGCGCGCCAGCAGCTGGCCGGCATCCAGGCGCAGCTGCGTGCCGGTCGCCTCGGTGCGCGTGCGTGTTATGGCGCGCACGCGGCTGACGGCGGCAATTGCAGCCAGCGCTTCGCCACGAAAGCCCAGTGACATGATTTGCGAGAGGTCAGCAGCGTTGCGCAGCTTGGAGGTGGCGTGGCGCGCAAACGCCAGCTCTACCTCGGCTGCGCAAATGCCCGCGCCATCGTCGGATACGCGGATCAGGCTGCGGCCGCCGCCTTCCACTTCCACCCGGATGTTGTGCGCGGCGGCATCCAGCGCGTTCTCCAGCAGCTCTTTCACCACGGACGTGGGGCGTTCCACCACCTCGCCCGCTGCAATCTGCGAGATCACTGCTTCCGCCAAAACTGCAATCGCCATGCGCCGATTCTACATCCCGGCGCCCTCCGCTACGCGCTTGGAAGGCGGGCGGTATACTCAATTGACGCCCGATAAGCCAGTAGCCTGCGTTTTTTGCCCCCGCTATAAAAGACCATGCCTGATTTCCTTCTTCCGTTATTGGCGCGTAATTGGAATCTGACGCTTCTACTTGCGATTTCCCATGTAATTATTCTGTACGCCTGGCTGCGTGCTGAGCGCAAGGGGCGCTGGCTTTCCGTGTTCTTTTTGGTGATGCCCATGTGGTATCTGATGTACCGGCTGGCGCGCTGGCGCCTGCAACTGCCTGAGCTTGCAATTTCATTTGGCCTCGGGGGCAGCATTTATCTGCTCTGGCATTTGCTTTACCTGCGCAAGATTCCGCTGCCCAACAGCGACAATATTCAAGTTTGGGGACAGGAGAGTTGACGGCGCGCCTGACGGGCGGCGGGCAGCGTGCCAGATGGCTGCCCCTGCTGTTGGCGGGACTGCTGGCAAGCTGTGGCGGTTATGGCGGCCCGGCTGCAAGCAGCCCAGCGGAAGCCGGGGGGGCAGCAGCCACCAGTTTGGCACCAGCTATCAACGAGCAGCCGCCCGGTGGTGTAGCCATCCCAAACCGCAACGAGCCGGTCAAGATCACCGGCATTGCCGAAATCACATTCCCGCTTTTTGAAAGCTATATCGTTGAGCCGTATGTGCTGTTGGAAGACGAGGCCGGCTTCGCGAACCGGGATTATGGGTTTGAGCTGGCGCCGGAAAAGCAGGTGATGGGCCCGCTTCGAAAAGATAATGACGGCCAGTATCAGTACACCCTGCACTTGCCGGCGCAGCCGGTGGGGACGCTGGTGGATGTGAGCCGCAGCGGCCGGCCGCAAGTGATGGTGTTTGCGGTTGCAGTGCAGGCCAACCTCATTGGTGATCCGTTTTTGGACCGCTCTGAGTTTCGCGGCTGGTCCACTACGTGGAGCTCTGCGCGCATTGACAGCGAGAACCAAGACGAAATCAAGGGCGGTGCGCTGCTTGTGTGGGCGCCGGATGGCGCACAGGAGTTTCCCGCCGGGTTTGGCGATGACGGATTGCTGTTCACAAGCGATGACCCGCTGGCACCCGTTCCGGCGGGTTACACGATCATCGATATGGAACAACAGCCCTTCCGCTTTTACAAGGAACCTAATCCGCAGCTAACACTTTATGAAGGCGATGTGGCAGTCAAGGACTACAGCACCATGACTTACACGGAAGCTTTTGATGCGCTGATTAAAAAAGCGCGCGTCGAATATCCATTCACCGAAGCGAAGGCGGTCGATTGGGATGCGATCTACGCTGGCCTTGCGCCGCGCATTGCGGCTGCCGAACTGAAAGCGGACCCGCTCGGGTTTTACCTTGCAATCCGGGACTTCACTTGGGCGATACCGGACGGGCACATTGGGGCGAGCGGCGACGACGGCGGCCGGTTCATGGCGGAGGTTGGCGGCGGCGTGGGCCTCGGGCTGACGCAGCTGGACAACGGCAGCGTAATCGCGGGCTATGTCACGCACGTCAGCGCTGCAGCGCGGGCTGGTATTTTGCGCGGCGCGGAAATATTTGAATACGGCGACAAGCCGGTTGCCGCCGCTGCTGCTGCAGTCATTCCGTGGTCGAGCCCGTTTTCCACTGTGCATACGCGCAGCTTGCAGCAGTTCCGCTATCTCACCCGTGGAGCACTGGGTGCCAACGTGGCCGTTGTTTGGCGCAACCCGGGCGCCGATGAGAAGCAGGCTGCGGTTCTGGTGTACGGCGACGAGCGCGAATCATTTTATGCGCTGTCTTTTAGTAATGGCGTTGAGCGCGGGGCGCCGCCAGTTACCTACCGCGTGATCCCCGGCGCTGACCTGCCAGCGGGCGGCGTGCCGTTTGCTTCCACCCAGTCCGGGTCGCAGATAGATGCCCGCCAAACCGGCCTAGGCTACATAAAGATCTCTGACCTTGCGGATGACCTGAATCTGACGGTGCGATTGTTCGCGCGGGCAGTAAGCTTTTTTCGGGACGAAGAAGTGCCCGCGATTATTGTGGATTTGCGCCAAAACAGCGGGGGCAGCCCGATGGGCGCCAGTTTGGCAGGCTACTTCACCAAGGACGAGGTGGAGCTGTCACGCAGCTATTACTATAGCGAGCGCACCGGCAAGTTTGAAACGTACGGGCCCCCGGCCACAATCGAGCCGGATGCAACATTGCATTACCCGGGCAGATTGGTGGTGCTGGTGGGGCCGGCCTGTGCCAGTGCCTGCGAGGATGTGGCGTGGGTGTTGCGCCAACTCCCCCAAACAATTGTGCTGGGGCAGTATCCCACCGCTGGAATGATGGGCGAGGTGAGCCGCGGCCAATACAGGCTGCCGGCGGACATCCAACTGCAGATTCCCACCGGCATGCACCGGGACATGCAGGGGGAAATTCTGATTGAGGGCGTCGGCGTAGTGCCGGACTTGAAAGTGCCGGTGGATATGGCAAGTGCGCTTTCCGGAAAAGATGCAGTGCTGGATGGCGCGCTGGAAGCGCTGACATTGCAGCCGCGCCTTATGCGGGCGCTGGATGTCAAAGACGCGCTGCAGGCGCAAACTAAATCCGGCGGTTCAGAAGCGGGTGGCATACAAATCCTGCTGCCGGGCGCTGCGCCAATCGAAAGATATTCCGGCGAGCTGGACAGCGCGTGGTGGCAGGCGCTGGCGGATGCGCAGGCGCTGGCGGTGCTCCGCGCGGGTGAGTCGGAGAGCGCGGCGGTGCAGCTGCTGGATAAAGATGATGAAGTGCTGTGGGCGTACGGCTGGTGCGCTGCGGATGCTGCAACACTGGCCGCCAACTGGGACCAGATTACTACGCGCTTTGTTGTCGAAGAATTGGAAGTATCCGCGGCCAATTTGTTCACAGCGGAGCATGCGGTGGATGGCGGGATCTGCCGCGCAAATATTGCTGCGTTGGGAAACTTTCCCGGCGGAACCCACGCCCTGTCCGTGGAAGTTAATTTTGGCGGGCCGGTGCGGGCCGGGCAGCGCATCCATGCCGCTGGCTTGCGCACCTACACTCACATTGTGACCGCCCCGCAGATTTTCAATAACTAGTGCGCAGCGCACTTGGAGACTAATCGCAGCAATGTTTGACAAAATTTCGCGCGCTACGTTGGCACTGCTGGGCGCGCTGTTTGTGGGCGCCGGCGTCTTTAGCGTTGGGTTTGTAACCGGCAGCCGCTACAACACGCTGCTGCCAGCCGTGCTGCAGGCTGCTGCGCCCGCCGCAGGCGCAGTAGTGCCGGTGGACAAAATTGCGGTGACGCCCGCGCAGGGCGCCACGCCGGAAGAATTGCAAACCGCGTTCAAGCCGTTTTGGGAAACCTGGGAATTACTGCAAAAGAATTTTGTAGACCGGCCGCTGGACACCACCCAGCTTGTGAATGGCGCCATTCAAGGCATGATGCGCGCCACCGGCGACCGCAACACCAGCTACATGACGCCGGCCGAGCAGTCGGTGATGCAGGGGGACATGTCCGGCGAACTGGAAGGCATTGGCGCGGAGGTGGATGGCAGCGGCGATCTAATGCGCATTGTGGCGCCGATGAAGGGATCACCGGCCGAGGCTGCGGGCGTGCGCGCTGGTGACCTGATTTTGGAAGTTGATGGCGTAGACATGTCCGGTGTGGACAGCAGCACAGTGATCAGCAAGGTGCGCGGCAAGGCCGGCACCAAAGTAAAACTGCTGCTGAAGCGCGAGGGTGCCTCCGCACCCGTGGAAGTTGAAATCACGCGTTACAAGATCACCATTCCAATGGTGGAGGGCAAGCTGCTCACCAGTGGCGTGGCCTATGTGGAGATTAATCAGTTTGGCAGCGATGTGGAAGTTGCGCTGCGCGAAAAACTTAAAGAGCTGCTGGCACAAAACCCGCCCGGCCTGATTGTCGATTTGCGCAACAACCCCGGCGGCTATTTGAACGGGGGCGTGGCGGTTGCCTCGGAGCTGGTGGCTGAGAGCCCGGTGATGGTTGAGCGCAGCGGCGATGGCAGCGAGCAAGAGTATCCTGCGCAGCCCGGCGGGCTGGCCACCAAAATCAAGCTGGTGGTGCTGATCAACGCCGGCAGTGCCAGTGCATCGGAAATTGTTGCAGGCGCAGTGCAAGACTACAAGCGCGGCTTGTTGGTGGGTGAGCAGTCCTACGGCAAGGGCACCGTGCAAACCTGGCTGGATCTTTCCGACGGCGGCGGTGCGGTGCGCATCACGTTTGCGCGCTGGCTGACGCCCAAGATGCGCTCGGTGGACAAAAAGGGCTTAGTGCCAGATGTTTTGGTGGTGCTGACCGAGGCGGACCAGTCCGCCGGGCTTGACCCGCAGCTGGCAGCGGCGGAAGCCGTGCTGCTGCAGCCGTAAAGCAGTCTTACGCAACGCAAATTTTCCGGCGTGATACTTTGGCTTATGGGCGGTGAATTTACGAGCCGCGCAAATTCAGCACACGAGGATCACGCGCATGTTGTTTGACCCCTTGTATTTTGTTTTGGTCGGGCCGGCAATGTTGCTGGCAATGTATGCAAACAGCCGCGTGAAAGGAGCATTTGCACGCTGGCACCAAGTGGCCAACGGGCGGCGGCTGACCGGCGAGCAGGTGGCGCTGGCGCTGATCAAAAGCAGCGGCCTGCGCGATGTGCGCCTTACGAGCACAGCGCCGGACAACGACCACTACGATCCGCGCGACCGATCATTGGCGCTCTCGCCGGCGGTGGGCAATGTATCCTCTGTGGCGGCGATGGCAGTGGCGGCGCATGAGATTGGGCACGCACTGCAAGACAGCGAAGCCTTTGCGCCGCTGCGCATGCGCACTGCCTATGTTCCGGTGTCCAACTACGGCAGCCAGCTTGGCACCTATATGATAATTGGGGGCATGCTGCTGGCGGGATTTGGCAGTGAAAGCCTGGGGTTGCCCGTGGCCTGGCTGGGCTTGGCAGTGTTTGCGCTGGGCAGCGTGGTTTCGCTGGTGACACTGCCGGTGGAGTTTGATGCCAGCCGGCGCGCGCTGGCGGTGCTTGCCAACAGCGGGCTGATTGCAAAAGATGAAGAACAAGCGGGAGTGAAGGCGGTGCTGAACGCGGCCGCGCTCACTTATGTGGCTGCAGCAGGAGCCGCAATTGCCACGGTGACCTACTACGGATTTCGTTTGATGCGCATGTACGGCCGGCGCGAGTAGGCTGCGCTCGCTAGCTAACTAAGAATGTGGCGCCCGCAAGTTGCGGGCGCTTTTGTTTTAAGGTGCGCCGCGCCGCCAGCCAGCTAGGCGGCGCGCGGGCGGTTATCCGGCTTCAGGCGATGACCAGCAGCAGTGTGTTTTGCTCTACGCTTTGGCCAGACTGCGCCCGCACGCGTTGCACTGTGCCAGCACGCGGCGCGCGCAACTCATTTTGCATCTTCATAGATTCGAGTACGAGCAGCAAGTCGCCTTTTTCCACCGGCTGGCCGTTAGCCACCGGCACGCTAACCACCAGCCCCGGCATCGGTGCCTTCAGCAAAAACTCGCGCCCGCCGGCTGCTGCTTGCATCCCGCCCAGCTGCGCGAGGCGCTGCGTGCGTTCATCTGCAACGGTCACTGTGTAGCGGTCACCGTGGTGCAGCACCTGCCAGCCATCCTCATCAACTTCAATGTACGCCTCGTGCGATCCGCCGTCCAGCAGCAGCGAGTACAACGGTTGGTGGCTTACGGATTCGAAATCCACCGAAAAGACCTCGCCGTCCACCGTGATCTGATGCGTGCTGTTAATCTCGATTTGGTACGTGATGCCGTTTACGGAGGTGGTGTATTTCATCGGCGCATGCGCTCCCAGCGCCCGACCCATTTCCAGTTGCTTGTGTCGCGCCCATTGGTTTGCAGAATGTGCGCGGTCTGCTGGCCCTGGCGGTGTGCCACCAGCGTGGCCAGAATGGCCGCGATGCGCGGGTTGGCGGGCGGCTTGTCCGCCACGTGAAAGTCCTCATCCAGAAAGCGCGTTGTGAACTTGCCGGCCATAAACCGGTGGCTGTCGAGCAGTTTTTGATAGAACGGGATCGTCGTTCTTACTCCGATTAGCCGGTAGTCTTCCAGTGCGCGGCGCATGCGCAGCAGCGCTTCGCCGCGCGATTCGCCGTAGCAAATTAATTTTGTAAGCAGCGAATCATAGTAGGGCGAGACGGTGTAGCCGGCATACACGCCGGTGTCCACGCGCACACCCGGGCCGGTGGGCAGGATGCTGGTGGTGATGGTGCCGATGGACGGCAGAAAGCCGTTGTAGGGATCCTCGGAATTGATGCGGCATTCTATGGCATGGCCGCCCAGGCGCACTTCAGATTGTTTGCGGCTGAGTTTGCGGCCGCGTGCAATGCGAATCTGTTCTTTGACAATATCTATGCCGGTTACCAGCTCTGTTACGGGATGCTCCACCTGCAGGCGCGTGTTCATTTCGAGGAAAAATATGTTGCGGTCTTCGTCCAGTAGAAACTCGACCGTACCGGCATTGGCGTAGCCGACGGCGCTGGCCACACTGCAAGCGAGTGCGCCGAGGCGCTGGCGCAGTTCCTGATCGTCGCCCACAAAAGGCGAGGGCGCTTCCTCCAGCAGCTTTTGGTGGCGGCGCTGAATGGAGCACTCGCGCTCGCCGAGATGGATGATGTTGCCTTCCCTGTCGGCCAGAATTTGCACTTCAATGTGGCGTGCGTTTGGCAGCAGGCGCTCCAGGTAAAGAGTGCCGTCGCCGAATGCGGCGAGGGCTTCAGAGTGGGCTGCTGCAAGCGCGGCGGGGAGCTCGGCTGCGCTTGCGGCACTGCGCATTCCTTTGCCACCGCCGCCGGCAGCCGCCTTCACAAGCAGAGGAAAGCCAATATCGGCAGCCGCCGCAGTTAATTCCGCATCGCTCAGGTGCGCACGCGCATCTGTGCCCGGCACAACTGGCACACCGGCAGCCAGCGCAGCTGTGCGTGCGCGCGCCTTGTCGCCCATCACGGAGATGGCTTCGGGCGGCGGGCCGATGAATGCCAGCCCGGCTGCCGCGCACGCGGACGCAAAATCTGCGCGCTCGGAAAGAAAACCGTAGCCGGGGTGAATGGCGTCGGCGCCAGACTTGCGCGCAGCGTCCAGAATTTTGTCGGCGCGCAGATACGAGTCGCGCGCTGCTGATGGCCCGACGTAGTACGCTTCAGCCGCTTGATGCACATGCATCGCATTGCGGTCGGCGTCAGAGTAAACCGCAACCGTGGCAATGCCAAGCTCATGGCACGCTCGCAGAATGCGCACGGCAATCTCGCCGCGGTTTGCAATCAGAATCTTGTTAATCATGGGTGGGTAGTTTGCGGCTGCGCAAAGTGGTGGCCAATGGTTGGATCACGGCAAAATCAAATCCGGCGCCAGTTCCTGTGCAAGCTGGGTTGCATATAGCGAGTACCCGTAAGCATTGAAGTGCAAGCCCTGATGATAGAGCATCTCGGTCAGGGCGTGGTGGCGCAATTTGGCGGTTGGGTCAATAAATTTGATGTTCAGTTCGCCGGCAAGTTTCGCTAGCAAACCCGCATTTACCTGCTGCGCCTGTACCTCGCGTTCGTGGTCGGCCGCATCGTCTGCGCGAGGCGCCCAGATCACGCGATCGGCTGCAATGTAGGCGATTGCGATCTGCGTGTCTGCCCGCGCGGCGCGCACAGTTGTAGCAAAATCACGAATGGTTTGCAGTGCGCAAGCCGAAGCAGTTATCTCTGCCGGCTGCTCGCGCTGCTTGTGAAGAAGATTGGGCGTGTCTACGCGCAGGCCTTCGAGCACAAACAAGCCCAGCCGGCCGAAAGTTTTTGTGTACATAGGGCTGCGCCATTTGGAAGCGGCGGAAGCTGCTAGCGTTGCGGCGTTGCGCAGGCCGCGCTGCGCAATATGCTTCAGCTCGCTGCCTGGTGCAGAGGAGACGGCCGGGGCATTGGGGTCAAAGCGGTGCGTTTCGGCCGGCAGGCTTTCCGGGCCAAAGTTGCATCCGCCGGCGTCGTTGGCAGCGTAGTAATTGGCGATGACCATGCGCGGTGGCCTGCCGCCGGAAACAGTTTCCACAAAACGCCTGTACTGTAAGGCCCAGTGGTTGGTGCTTTGGCCGTGCATGCCAGCCGAGTAAATACGCATGGCAGGCAGCAGGTCACGCATTACATCGGCAATCGTGATTTGCGACTCCTGGCCCTCGGTGAACGAGTCGCCAATCAGCAGAATATCAACCGCCGGATTTTGCGCAAGATAGCCGACCGGATTGCGGTAGCCATGCTCATCATAATAACCATCCACAGTTGGAGTCAGCGGGTTGCCCCAATAATTTCCGTCGGCGCCGAACACCACTTCGTTTTGCTTGTTGGCGGTCTTCCAGCGGCCGTAGCGTGCCTGGGCCTCAAGCGACATGGCAGACACCAGCTGCACCGGCATGGCAGGTGCAAATTGAAACAGCAGGCGGTCAACCACAAGCAGTACCGGAAGCAGGATTGAGGCGTTCATGCCGAGCAGGGCTGCCGCGTGCGGCATTCGGATACTCACTGTTAGCAGCACAGTGCCGGCACCGAGCAGCAGCAGTTGCTGTACGCCAAGTCCGCTGCCGTCGCCAACGCTGACAAAATCTGCAAACGCGCCTACGGCGATCAGCAGCGTGGACAATCCCAGTGCGATGTAACGGAAAAACGCCGCGAAGGCGGGAGCGGGTGCGCGCATGCGTTTGTCTTGCGCGGCAGCGGGCATGACGCCGTGCCTAGAGGGGAATGTTGCCGTGTTTCTTGGCCGGGTTGGCGTCGCGTTTGTTGCCAAGCGCTTCAAGCGCGTTGATTAAGCGCGGGCGGGTTTCGCGCGGCTCAATCACATCATCAAGGTAGCCCCAGGATGCGGCCACGTACGGGTTGGCGAATGCATTCCGATACTCGTCCACTAGTTCGCGCTTGCGCGCCTCCGGGTCGGCTGCGTCTGCAAGCTCCTGCCGGAAGATGACATTGACTGCGCCCTCCGGTCCCATTACCGCAATCTCTGCCGACGGCCAGGCAAAGTTCACATCGCCGCGAATGTGCTTGCTACTCATCACGTCATAGGCGCCGCCGTAAGCCTTGCGCGTGATCACCGTCAGCTTGGGTACGGTGGCTTCGCAATATGCGTACAGCAGCTTGGCGCCGTGGCGGATGATGCCGGCATGTTCCTGCGCTGTGCCTGGCAGAAATCCGGGCACATCCACAAAGGTAATCAAGGGCAGGTTGAAGCAGTCGCAAAAGCGCACAAAGCGCGCAGCTTTTTCGGATGCATTGATGTTGAGCACGCCCGCGAGGTGCGCCGGCTGGTTGGCAACGATGCCCACACTGTGGCCGCCCAGCCGCGCAAAGCCCACCACAATATTGGGCGCAAATAATTCATGCATCTCAAAGAAATTGCCGTCGTCCATCACCAGCTTAATTACATCGCGGATCTCATACGGCTTGCTGGCGTTGGCGGGAATGATATCGTCGAGCGCAGCTTCCATGCGCAGCGGATCATCGCTCGTGGGTTTTGCAGGTGGATCTTCCATGTTGTTCTGCGGCAGGTAGCTCAGCAGCATGCGCAGCATATAAAGGCAGTCTCCCTCGGTCTCGGCGACACGATGGCACACGCCGGAAACTTGCGCATGCGTCATGGCGCCGCCCAGCTCTTCGAAGGTCACATCCTCTTGCGTCACAGCCTTCACCACGTCCGGCCCGGTAACAAACATATAAGATGAGTTCTGGACCATCAAGATGAAGTCCGTGAGGGCGGGCGAGTAGACCGCGCCGCCGGCACACGGGCCCATGATGGCGCTCAACTGCGGGATCACACCGCTGGCGAGCGTATTGCGCAGAAAGATATCGGCGAAGCCGCCGAGCGACACCACGCCTTCTTGAATGCGCGCGCCACCGGAGTCGTTCAAGCCAATCATTGGCGCACCGGTTTTAAGTGCCATGTCCATTACTTTGCAAATCTTGTCAGCATGCACGCGCGAGAGCGAGCCGCCCAGCACGGTAAAGTCCTGTGAGTAGACGTACACCAGCCGGCCATCAATTGTGCCCCAACCAGTGACGACACTGTCGCCAAGGGTTTTGCGCTGGTCGAGCCCGAACTCGCGCTCGCGGTGCGTGACAAACATGTCCATCTCGCGAAAGGAACTCTTGTCCAGCAGCAGGTCGAGCCGTTCGCGCGCGGTCAGGCGTCCGCGTTTGTGCTGCTGCGCAATTTTGTCGGCGCCGCCGCCCTGCAGTGCCTCGGCCCGCTTAGCACGGAGCTCCGCAATTTTTGGATCTTCAGTCATTCTGAGGAGTGAGTTGGTTGGTTGCAGTTGCAGAGAAAACTTCGCTGCTGCTGGAACGATATGAGCTTTGACGGGCGCGGAACGAGTATAACATTGCTCGCAGGCGGGCAATGTGGCCGCGCCCTGGCATAAAACAAGTTGTTTTCAGGCTGCTATTTTGGCACCCGTAATGGGTGCGCGTTTTAGCGACGGGTGATGCTTTGCGATCCTGCAGCAAGCACGCTGCAAAAAAAACCCTCGGTGCGCCGGGCGATCGAAGCCCAATCAAAGTTGGCGGCCAGCGCGAGCGCACCATGGGAAATACTTTCGCGCAAGGCCGTATCGGCCTGTAAGGTGCGGACTGCTCCAGCAAGTGCAGCTGGGTCATTGGGCGGCACAAGATGCACATTGACGTTGTGTTGCAGCTCGGCAATCTGGCTGGCCGGGCGGGTCGTTACTGTGGGGCAGGCGCTGGCGAGGCATGCCAGCAGGGAGCCGCGCCGCAGTGAAGCACCATCAGCGTAAGGTTGAACCATCATGGTACAGCTTTGCAAAGCAGCCACAGTGTCGGCCTGGGTGAGGAAACCCGTGCGCAGCACCTGTCCGGCGACGCCAATGGTTTGTGCCAGCTCCAGCAGCTGCCGGGTGTGGGCTGCATCAGTCTTGTCGCTTGCGCCGGCGCTGCCGCCGATCAGTACCACGCGCGCAAGCATGCCGGATTGGCGCAGCTCTGCCAGCGCGCGCAGCAGAGTCTCGCCGCCCTTGCTGGTGTTGAGGAACCCGAAGTACCCCAGCAAGAGCTCATCTGCAGCCACGCCGTGGGCAGCGCGCCACTGCGCGGGCGTGCAGGCTGCGGCTTGTTGTAAATTGCTTCCAATTGGAATTGTTGCGCTGCGCTGCAGCTTGCTTGTAGCTGCAAGTTCGGCAGCGTCGGCAACATTGGTGGTGATCACGCCGGCAGCATTGGCAGCAAAACGCCGCAATACTTGCGCGCGCAGCCCGCCTGCTTTTGGAAATAGATACGGCGCGCGCAAATCATGAAAGGTAATTACTAGAGGCGGGCGCAGCCAGCTTGGTGTTAGATGGATTGGCAGGCGCATCGCTCCGAATGCAGCTGCCTGATATTGCAGATTGACAATGTCGAGGTCGGCGGTGCATTGGCGCATCCGCCACAGGTCCAGCCAGCCCCAATGCCGGGCAATCGGGTGAACTGTGTATTGCGCAGAAAAGTGTTGTGCGGCCTGCGCGCTTTGCGTGGTGATGACGCGCACGGCATGACCGCAGCCGGCCAGCTCCGTGGCCAGAATGCGGGTGAAGTCTGCGATGCCGCCGAGTTGTGGCGGAAATTCGCCCGAGAGCAGGCCAATCTTCATGGCCGCGTTTTACAAATCGCGATCGACAATAAACTCCGCGATCGCCTGCAGCGAAACGGCAGCGCTGCAGTCCGGCAGGTTTTGCAGCGCGGCCTGCCCGCGGCGCGCAAATTCCCGCGCTTCGTTGAGCGAACTGCGAATGGCTGCTGAGTTGCACACCGCCGACACCAGCCGATCCGTCAGCACACGGTCAACCGTTTCGCCGCGCAACACAGCCTGCGCATCTGCATCCTGCGGCCGGAGCTTGGCATAGTGCAGCAAGGGCAGGGTAATTAATCCGTGGCGCAGATCGCTGCCGGCGGTTTTGCCGGTGCGGTCGGCACTGCCGGAAAAGTCCAGCACGTCATCCACAATCTGGAACGCAGTGCCCACCTCACGGCCGTAGGTGCGCAGCGCATCCAAATCCGCAGGCGCTGCACCACCCAGTTCGCCGCCTGCTTCGGCAGCAAGCACAAACAGCGATGCGGTCTTGGCGTAAATCCGTTTGTAATAGTCGGCGCCGGGCACACTCTTTCCGTTTGGATACTTTTGCTGAATTTCTCCGTTGACAATTACGATGAGCGTATTTGCAAAGAGCTCCATCACGCGCACGCTGCCGGTCTGTGCCGCAAAGCTTGCAGCCCGGGCAAAAAGATAGTCACCCGTGAGCACTGTGGCATCCGGCGACCAGTTTGAATTCAGGGTGGCAATACCGCGCCGCAAGAGGGAGCCGTCAATCAGGTCGTCGTGCACGAGGGTGGCGGTATGCAGCATCTCAACTGCAGCAGCCAGCGCAACGGCGAGGTCGCTGTCAGCATCAAAAATCTGGCAGGAAAGCAGCGCCAACGCCGGCCGCAGGCGCTTGCCGCCAGCTTTCAGCAGCTGCCCGGTGGCAGCGGTCAATGCCGGGTGTTGGTCGGGTGCAACCTCGGTGAGGCGCACACTTACTGCGTCGAGGCCGCTTTGTGCCGGGGACAGAATGTCTGCGAGCGATACAGCAGCCACGGGAAGTACGCTTGATGCAGCCATGGTCTACCAGCCGAACATGGCCGCAGCGTTGGCGGATGTTGCAGCAGCCACCTGTGAATTTTCAAGTTTAAGTTCGGCCGCAATTGCGGCGGCTACTTCCGCCACCAGAGAAGGCTCATTGCGCTGCCCGCGGCGCGATTGCGGCGGCAGGAACGGCGCATCGGTTTCAATCAAGAGGCGGTCAAGCGGAATTGCACCCACCAGCTGCCGCAATGTTTGTGATTTGGGGTAGGTCACGGGTGCGGTTATGCCAATGCTGAATCCAAGGTCAAGCAATTCGTCCAGATCTTCCGCGCTGCCGCTGAAGGAATGAAAGACGCCTGCGCGGTGAGCAGCGGGCCACGCCGCCACGATTGCACGGGCGTCGGCGTAAGCCGCGCGGCAATGGATGATGACGGGCAGGGAACAGGCAGCCGCCAAACCAAGCTGTACTTCAAACTTTTCGCGCTGTACCGCGCGGTCCACCGCATCGCGATAATAATCGAGGCCAATTTCTCCAATTGCCACAACCCGCGGTTGGCCCGCAAGTAGTTTAAGCTCGTGCAAAACTTCATGATGGTATTCTACCTTTTCGTTGGGATGGATGCCAACCGCCGCATACAAAGCGGAATGCCGGCCCGCAAGCTGAACGGCAGCGCGGCTGCTTGCGAGGCTGGTCCCGGGGTTGAGCAGGCGTCCGACGCCCGCAGCGCCGGCACGCTCAATGACTGCCGCGCGGTCAGCATCGAATGCCTCAAAATCCAAGTGGCAATGCGTGTCGCAAAGCACGGCCGCCGTCAGGCCAAGCCGGCAATCTGCAGCCCGGCCTGCAGCATGGGCTGCACATTAGGTGCGGTGGTGGTCTCGCAGTACACGCGAATGATTGGCTCGGTGCCCGAGAAACGAATCAGCAGCCAGCTGCCGTCCTGCAGGCAGTATTTGTATCCGTCGGTTTTGTCTATGCGGGTTACGGGCAGGCCGGCAATGTGAGCGGGCAGGGCGGCTGCCACGCGCGCGCGTGTTTCGGCGCGGTGCGCCGCGGGAAAATCGCTGTCGATGCGGTCGTAGAAGTAGCGCGCACCCAGGCGTTCAAAAAGCGTCTCCAAAAGCTGGGAGGGCTTTTGGCGCAGCCGGCACATTAGTTCCAGAATGAACAGGCCGGCCAGAATGCCGTCGCGTTCCGGCACATGGTTGCGAAATGCAAAGCCGCCGGACTCTTCGCCACCCATGAGCGCATTGGTTGCGGTCATTTTTGGCGCAACATACTTAAAGCCCACGCCGGTCTCATGCACCGGCACCCCGTACAGTTCGCCCAGACGGTCCAGCATGGTAGTGGTGGAGAGCGTGCGCACGATGGGCCCGCGTTCCCCGCGCACCTCCAGCATGTGATACGCCAGCAGTGCGTACACGCGCAGTTGATTGATAAAGACACCGTGTTCGTCGCCCACGCCAACGCGGTCTGCATCGCCGTCGGTGATCAGGCACACATCTACGCCCTGCGCCACGGCAGCGCGCAAGCCAACATCAATGTTGGGCGGTATCGGTTCCGGGCGCGACATTTCCGGGAACACAGGGTTGCGCTGGTTATGCACTTCCAACACGGTGGTGCTGCCGCCTGCCAGCAAGCGCGCAAACCAGCCAGCGCCATTGCCCCACATTGAGTCCACCATAACTCGCAAGCCGGCGCGCTTGATGGGTTCAAGATCGATCACATCGCGCAGGTGGTGAATGTAGGCGGGCGCTGCATCAAATTTTTGCACGCGGCCGGTGGCTGCCTGTGCGGGCGCGGCGGCTGCCGGAATGTTGGCTTCGATGCGTGCAAGTCCGGCTGGCGGCACAGCGCCGCCGGTGTGGTCGCGTACTTTGAAGCCGTTGTCTTGCGGCGGGTTGTGCGAGGCGGTGATGTTGATGGCGCCGACCGCCTGCTTCTCCAGCACGGCGTAAGCAATCACCGGCGTGGGCGTCGCGCCATCCGTCAGCCACGCATTCAGGCCGTGCTCTGCCAGCACCTGTGCGGCCGTTGCGGCAAAATGTTCGGAGGCAAAACGCTGATCGTAGCCGACCACTACGCTCTTGCCGGCGTAGCCGCATTCCAGCAAGTAGCGCGCAAAGCCCTGCGTACAGCGGCGCACATTTGCAAAGGTATAGTCGTCGCCGATGCGCCCGCGCCAGCCGTCAGTGCCAAAGCGGATGGAATCGTCGGGTTGCATAAGTTACGGGCGGAAGTTTGCGCTGCTGCGGTTGCAGGTTTAGAAGCGGACGGTGGTGAACTCCTGCAGGTCCGGCAGGCGCACACCAGACTGCAGTTTGGCAATGTCAGAGTCCACCATGGAATGCATCAGCTCTTTGAAGCCAAGCTCCGGCTCCCAGCCCAGCAGGCGCCCGGCTTTGGCGGGATCACCCACCAGAAGGTCCACTTCCGCTGGCCGGTAGAAGCGCTGGTCCTGCACCACATGTTTGTTGTAATCAAGCCCGGCGCGTTCAAATGCAACCGCGCACATCTCGCGCACGCTGTGCGTGTTGCCGGTGGCAATCACAAAATCCTGCGGGTCGCTTTGCTGCAGCATCAGCCACATGGCTTGCACGTAATCACCGGCAAAGCCAAGGTCGCGCTGCGCATCCAGGTTGCCAAGGCGCAGCTTGTCCAGCTGGCCCAGCTTAATTGCGGCGACACCGAGACTGATCTTGCGCTCAACAAACTCCAAGCCGCGGCGTGGCGAGCCGTGGTTAAATAAAATGCCGGACGTGGCATGCATGCCATAGCTTTCGCGGTAGTTGACCGTGATCCAGTGGCCGTACAACTTGGCGACGCCGTACGGGCTGCGCGGGTAGAAAGGCGTGCTTTCGCGCTGCGGCACTTCCTGCACTTTGCCAAACATCTCGCTTGACGAGGCCTGATAAAAGCGCGTGCCCTTGTTCACGAGCCGGATTGCGTCCAGCATGCGCGTGACGCCGAGCGCAGTGGCTTCGCCCGTCAGCACCGGCTGCTGCCAGGAGGTGGGCACAAATGACATGGCTGCCAGGTTGTACACCTCGTCCGGCGCAAATTCGCGCAGCACGCCAATGAGCGAACCTTCATCCAGCAAGTCGCCCTGCACCAGCGAAATGCGATCTTGAATCGCCTCCAGCCGCTCCAGATTGATGATGCTGGTGCGCCGCACCATGCCAACAACCGTGTAATTTTTTTGGAGCAAAAACTCCGCGAGGTAGGAGCCGTCTTGTCCGGTGATGCCGGTGATTAATGCAGTAGGCATAGTTGGCCTCTCGAAAAGATCTACTTTATGGCGCTCAATGCGACGGACTGCAGCTGTTGGCGCTCATACTGCAGCAATGAGTCCAGTGTTTGCGTTAGGTTGTAGGCTGGCAGCCAGCCTGTGAGCTTGATAAATTTGCGCGTGTCGGGGAGAAGCGCGGCGCCGGTAGTTGGCCGGTAGAGGGCCGGGTCAACCGTCACTTCCACCTGCTGCCCGGTTAGGCGCAGCAGCTCGTCCAGCAGCTGTTGCACCGGGTACCGGTTGCCGCTGGCAATATTGTATGCTTCACCGGCTGCGCAGTGCTGCCATGCCAGATGATAGGCACGCGCCATATCGCGCACATCTGTGAAGTCCTGCTGCAGCGCGAGGTTGCCAACCAGCAAGCGCGGCGGCTGCTGGCCGGCCGCAATGCGCACCAGCTGGCGCGCAAACGAGGTGGCTACAAAGTCGCTAGACTGGCGCGGCCCAATGTGATTGAACGGGCGCAGGCGAATGATCGGCAGCCCGTAATGCACGAATGCCTGCCGCGCCAGCCAGTCCTGCGCAGCTTTACTTGTGCTATAGGGCGTGTCAGGACGCAACTCGCGGTCTTCGTCTGTTAGCGGCCTGCCGGATGCCACCGAACCGTAAACCTGCCCAGAGGTGACCACAACGATGCGCGGGTGCGGCTGCAGGCGGCGCGCTGCTTCCAGAACATTGACTTGCGATTGCACGTTCCCCTGAAACCAGGCCCACGGGTCGCCCCAGCTGGCATGCACGGCAGCCTGCCCGGCAAGGTGGTAAATAGCCGCGGGCCGGATGCGGGCGATGTATGCGCCCACTGCACCGGCATCACACAAATCAATGCACTCGTAGTTGACCGCCGCGCTGAGGTCGGCGGGCATTTGCGCCGCCAAGCCGCAGCCATACAGTTCATCATTCGTGCTTGCGGCAAGATGCTCTGCAAGGTGGCTGCCGGAAAAACCACTGGCACCGGTGATTAATGTGCGCATTTTGAGGAGCTACAACTCACATGGCTCCCGGGCGGGGCCATGAGCGCGCATTATACCGTGCAAGGGTTGATTGACAGCGATTCTACGCGCCAATATAATCTCCGAGGTCAACTTGCTCGAGTGCTGAACTTCACTGGAGTGAGTCTCACACCCAAAGGAACAGTTGCAATTGAAATCACCATCACGCCAATCTTCTGATAACAATCCTGCGGCAATTGCGCAGGCGCCGCAGCCAAAGCCGGAGCTGCAAGGCCGGATCAAAAAGCTAGAGTTATTCGGCGCGCTGGTAGAGCTGGCCGATGGCCGCGAAGGCTTGCTGCACCTTTCCCAGTTGGAGCGGTCTGCGCCCGGACGGTCGGCCCCGCTCAAGGTCGGCGATGCGGTGACGGTGTGGGTGAGCAAAGTGAATGCTGCGGGTGGCGCGATATTTCTCACGCTAGACAAGCCCGTGGAGGTTGAGTGGCGCGATCTGGCGGAAGGCCAGGTGCGGCGCGGCAAGGTGGTGCGGGTGGAACAGTTTGGAGTGTTTTTGGATATTGGCGCCCAAAAGCCCGGCTTGATTCATGTGCGCGAACTTACCGCCGATCGGGTGGAACATGCGAATGAAGTAGTGAAGGAGGGCGCAGAGCTGGAGGCAAAGGTGATCGGCGTGGACCGCCGGCGCCGGCGCCTGGATCTAAGCGTGCGAGCACTCGAAGCCGAAATGATCCAAAAAGTAGCCACCGAGGAGCCGCCAATGGTGACGGCCATGGGTATGCTGCTGAGCGCGGCCATGGCAAACGCGGAAGCGGGAGCACGCGGTGGAAAGCGCGAGCGGCGCGTGAAAAAGGGTGTGAATGCCGCCACTGAAGATATGCTGCAGCGCACCCTGGCCAAGCACCGCACTTAGCAGCAAAACTGCATCAACTAAAAAGAGGGGCGCCAGCAGCGCCCCTCTTTGCATTTGTGCTCCCGGTTAGCCTCCGCTAATCGTCGTCGTCATCGTCATCTTCATCGTCATCATCATCGCCATATAAATCCTCAATCTCTTCGTCATCTTCGTCGAGATCGTCGGCGGTTAGCTCCCCTTCACCAGAGGCATCAGGTTTCTCGGACTCGTCTTCGTCTGTATCTGAGTCGTCCGGGTCGTCTGCTTCATTTCCCTCTTCATCTTCATCTGGCTCTTCGCCATCCTGCTCCAGTTCGTAGTCATCTTCGTCGGCCTCCCCTTCCTCTTCATCTTCTTCAATCTCCAAAGGTTCCTCGGCTTCGAAGTCCGTCACCAAATAATCATCTTCATCCGGCTCTGGTTCTTTGGCGGCTTTTTTCTTGGTGTTGAGAGGAAGCGGCCGCAGTAGGTGAGTTAACACCTCAATGCGAGATGCATTTAGATATTTGACCGTTTCCATGGGCACTCCTCTATGCTGTATCCGCATTAGCAAGCATGCGGTGGACTGAGATCAAAAAAAGCAGACTGATGATGATTGCGGATATGACGCAAAACGGGCAGATTGCACGCAGGATTGCGACCTCCACATAAGTAAGCCAGCCGGAATAGATTGTTCCGATCAGCGTCACGCCAAACGCAGCGAGGCGCGCATATTCAGCAAATGCCGGACGCGAGCGTTCCAGCAAGAACAGTACGATGATTGCCAAATAAGCTGCCAAGCCTAGAAGTGCGATTGGCACCCCGGCAATCTCGGAGAAGGCGCTGTTGTTGACTGTTTCGCAATCGCCAATTCCACCACAAGCTGCTTGCGCCCCCGCAAATTTTACATAGGTCAGATAGGCGCTGTCTAGTGCCCCCAATCCGGCCAAGCCGAAACCGGTGAAATACACGCTGCGGCGGAGCGATATACCGCCGGATGTATTTTCCCCATCTCCAGCGCGGCCAGCTACAGAGCTTGCGGCGGGCGGAGCAAAATTACCAGTCATCTTTGGGATTAATCGAGTGAAAAAACTAGGATGGAAGCAGCCAAGCTTTCAGCAATTCCCCGGAGCGCACGGATTTTACACCAGCCGGAATAATCAGCAGCGCGTTGGCATTGGCTAGTGCGCCCAGCATATGCGAATCCTGCCCGCCGCTTGCGCGGGCACTGAGCTCGTCACTGCGCTCATTAAGTTCCACGCGCGCGCGCACGTAAGTCTCGCGTCCATCGGATTGCATGTCCGCTGCTACGCGGGCCATCACCGTCGGCCGTTCCCATTGCGTGCAGCCGCTCATGTGCAATAGCGCCGGCCGTGCAAACAACTCAAAAGCAATGATGGCCGAAACCGGGTTGCCGGGCAGTCCGAGGAATGGAACCCCGCTGTGCGCGCCAAAAATCACTGGCTTGCCGGGGCGCATATTCACCTGCCAAAACTCGACGCGCTGCGATTTTTCAAGAGTTTGGCGCACCACATCCAGGTTGCCCATCGACACGCCGGCGGATGAAACAATCAGCTGGGCGCCTTGCTTCACTGCCTCAGTGAGACTAAGTTCAACGGCAGCCACGGAGTCGGGCACAATGCCGAGGTCAATTGGAGTACCGCCGGCTTCTTGGATGAGGGCTGCCAGCGTGTAGCTGTTTGAGTTGTGAATTTTGCCGGCGCTGAGCGGTGCGCCAAGCGGCACCAGCTCGTTGCCGGTGGATAGCACCGCCACGCGCACGCGGCTGGCGACTGCCACGCGCCCAATGCCCAGCGCTGCCAGCAAGCCAAGCGCGGGTGCAGACAGCCGGGCGCCTGCGGGCAGGGCTAGGCTACCCTGCGCCACATCGCTGCCAGCTGCGCGAATGAACCGGGCGGGTTCTACCGGCTTTGCCACGTGGATGCTCGGCGGGCAAAGGTCCGCAGATTGCGGCAGGTCTGTGCCGGTCCATTCCACCGGGATGACGGCGTTCGCGCCCGCTGGCAGCAGCGCGCCGGTTGTGACGCGCGCAACGGTGCCTGCGCTGAGGGTTGACTTTGGAATCTGGCCCGCACCGATATCTTCGATTACGCGCAGCATTACTGGTGCTGCAGTGCTGGCAGAGGCCACATCGGCGGCGCGCACTGCGTAGCCATCCATGGCGGAGTTTGCAAATGGCGGCAGCGCACGCGGCGCAAACACGGGCTGGGCAAGGATGCGCCCGGCCGCAGCTGCCAAGTCCACAGTTTCCGCCGCAACCGGCAGCAGGCGGGTAATGATGCGGTTGCGCGCTTCTGCTACGCTGAGCATTTCTAGATCTTCCCCGGTTTTATCCGGTGCACTTCTGTCACGTTGGGCACCTGCTCGATGCCGCTCAGTACTTTGCGCAGCTGCGCAAGGTTGGACACGTCGATGGTCATCTGCATCAGCACCACGTGCCCCTGATCGGGCTGCATGTCGAATGCCTTAATGCTCACATGCTCGTTGGCCACGCGCGTGGCTATGTCGCGCATCAGGCCGGCGCGGTCGAAGGCCACAATGCGCAGCGGCACGGGGTAAGAGCGCGCAGCCTCGTGGCCCCAGCTGCACGCCAGCAGCCGTTCGGGCTCGCGCGTTGCAAGCACATTGGGGCAGTCGCCGCGGTGAATCGAGATTCCGCGCGTGCGCGTGGTGTAGCCCACAATGTCATCGCCGGGCAGCGGACTGCAACAGCTTGCGAGGCGTGTGAGCAAGCCGCCGGTTCCCAGCACGCTGACCTCGGTGGTTTCAACCGGCGCACCATGCCGCGTACTGTCTGGCGGCGGCAGCAGCCGGGCTTCATCAGTCTGTCCGGCGCGCAGTTGGCGCACCACGTGGTTGATAACGGTGTGGCTGCTGAGGTCATGGCAGCCGATTGCCGCGAGCAGGTCGTCTGCTTTTTCAAAGTTGAACTCGCTGGCCAGTTCATCCAGCGATACCCCGGCCAGATTGAGGCGCTTCAATTCGTGGTCAAGCATGTGGCGGCCGGCCACCACATTGTTGTCGCGGTCTTGCAGTTTGAAGTACGTGCGGATTTTTTCGCGGGCGCGGGCCGAGGCCACGTAGCCGAGCTCCACGTTCAGCCAGTCACGGCTCGGCCCGCCGCGCTTGGCGGTCAGAATTTCCACGCGCTCGCCGGTGTGCAGTGCGTAATTCAGCGGAACCAGTTTGCCGTTCACTTTGGAGCCGCGGCAGCGCTCGCCAACCGATGTGTGCACGTGATAGGCAAAGTCAATTGGCGTGGCGCCGGCTGGCAGGTCAATGATGTCGCCACGCGGCGTAAAGATCAGCACGCGGTCTGGAAACAAATCAGACTTGAGCGCATCCACAAACTCCGGCCCGTCAGTTACGGCGCTGCGCCAGTCCATCATGGAGCGCAGCCACTCTACCCGCTGGTCAAACGATTTATCCAGCTTGCGGCTGCCCTCCTTATAGCGCCAGTGTGCAGCAATTCCAAGGTTTGCGTCTTGGTCCATCTCCTGCGTGCGGATCTGCACCTCCAGTGTTTTGCCATCGTCATACACCACGGCGGAATGCAGTGAGCGGTAGAAATTGTCTTTCGGCGTGGCGATGTAGTCGTCAAATTCTCCGGGGATCGGCTTCCAGATCTGGTGCGCGAGGCCGAGCACCACGTAACAGTTGGCGATCGCGAGCTTCTCACGGCGCTCGCGCGCCTTCTCGTCCTCCCCTGCTTCGGCAGCGGCGGAGTGCACTACCACGCGCAGTGCGCGCACGTCGAATACTTTTTCAAACGTCACTTCTTTGCGTTCCATCTTGCGCCAGATGGAATACAAGTGCTTGGGCCGGCCGGTAACGTCGGCGGTAATGCCCTGCAAGTGCAGCTCGCGCTCCATGCGCTTCACAATTTCGCCCATCACGCGTTCGCGGTCGCTGTGGCCCATCTGCAGCGCTGCAGCCAGCTCCTTGTAGCGCGCCGGATTGGTGTAGCGCATGCCCAGGTCTTCCAGCTCCCACTTGAACTGCCAAATGCCGAGGCGGTTGGCCAGCGGCGCGAATATATCGAGCGTCTCTTGGGCAATGCGCTGGCGTTTGGCGGCCGGCAGGTGCCCCAGCGTGCGCATGTTGTGCAGACGGTCGGCTAGCTTGATGAGCATGATGCGCACATCGTCGCCCATTGCCAGAAATGTTTTGCGAATGACGTCGGCGCGCTGCGCGGTGATGGCACCCGGCAAAACCGCGGCTGGTTCGGGCGTGCCAGCTTTGTCCACCCGCGCCACTTGCTGCGTTAGTTTCGTGACGCCATCCACCAGTCGCGCAATTTCCGGGTTGAACTCGCGCTGCAGGTCGGCCACGGTTGTGCTGGTATCTTCCACCACATCATGCAGCAGTGCGGCCGCAATGGCAGCAGCCGGCAAGTTGAGGCCCGCTAGAATTTCCGCCACTGCCATGCAGTGTTGTAGATAGGGATGGCCCGAGGCGCGCATCTGGCCCGCGTGCTGGCGCGCGGCAAATTCATGCGCGCGCTCCACCAGCAGCCGGTCAGCGGGTGGGGTGCCAGCCGGCAGACTGTCTACTAGTTTGGCAAGTTCCATGTCAATTTATGTGGGCGCCCGCTCGCGGCACGATACTTGCTCCTGTATCCCCGGATGATTTTATACTGATTCAATATGGCACTAACTGGCAAGGGATTCTTCATATGGCGGGTGGCAAATTGCGAAGGTGGCAATCCGGAGGCCATCGCTGCAAAGGCGGTGGCTGCCGGGCTTTCGCATGTGCTGATAAAAATTGCGGATACGCGCTACCCGTTTGGATTTGACCGCCAGAACCGGGATCTGGTAGAGCCGGTTGTGGCTGCGCTCCACAATCGGGGTGTGCAGGCCTGGGGTTGGCACTATGTGAAAGGGGATGATCCCACCGGCGAGGCGAAGGTGGCGGTCGAACGCTCGCGGGCGCTTAACCTCGACGGCTACTGCATTGATGCTGAAGGCGAGTACAAGAGTGCGGGCAAAGCCGCAGCCGCGCGCGCATACATGACTGACCTGCGCGCCGGCCTGCCAACCATGCTGATTGCCCTGAGTTCCTACCGCTACCCGTCTTATCATCGCGAGCTGCCATGGGCTGCATTTTTGGAGAAGTGCGATCTGAATATGCCCCAGGTGTACTGGGAGCAAGCCCATAACCCGGACCGGCAGCTGGAGCGTTGCGCGCGCGAGTTTGCAAACGCAAGCCTTGTGGGATACCAGCGCCCGGTGGTGCCCACGGGCTCGGCCTATGGTGCCGGTGGCTGGGTGGCAACTGCCGAAGACCAGGCGGTTTTTTACATGAAAGCGCGCGAGTTGGGCATGCTGGCAGCAAACTCCTATTCTTGGGATTGGGCAACCTCGGCTGGCAACCAGCACTTATGGAATGCGGTGGCGCGTTTTGACTGGCAGGTAGATGCGCGACCGATTGCCCAGCCGCTGCCCGTGCCGCAGCCGCAGCCAGTGGTGCAGCCTGTGGCGCCGGTTGCGCAACCTGTGGCGCCCGTTGCCCAGCCGCAGCCGGTGTCCCAGCCCGCACCACAGCCCGCACTCCCAAGTGTGTTACTGCAGCAGTGGCTGGCAGCAGCCAACAGCGGAAACCTTGATGCACTTGTAGCGCTCTATCAAGCTAACGCCGGCCATGTTTCTGCAAAGCGCATGATCTTTGGCGCGCCTGCCATCCGCCAGTGGTATCAACAGCTGCTGGGCGAACTGCTTGCCGGCGGACGCTTTACGGTTGTGGATGCGCGCGGCAAAGACAACTCGTGGGCTTTCGAATGGCGCTGGGAAAAAGCCGGCAGCGCAGCGCAGTCCGGCAAGGATACGCTTGGTCTGCGCGACGGCCGCATCCAATACCACTACACAAACTTTTCTAGGTCCGGCGCAGCGGCATAACGCTGCCGCGCCAGCCGCCGGCTGAGCGGCCAGCACCCGGCGAAAAAATTAATTGCGCGCCAGTTTGCGCAGCACAGTTTGCAAGATGCCGCCGTTGCGGTAGTACTCCGCTTCCACCGGCGTGTCGATGCGTGCGAGGACAGTGAACTCCGTGCGCCGCCCGCCCGGATGAGTTGCCACAACTTGCAGCGTTTGGCGCGGCTGCAGCGCGTCCGAAATACCAAGCACGTCAAATGCTTCGTGGCCGGTCAAACCCAGAGACTCAGCCGTGGCGCCCGCGCTGTACACCAGCGGCAGCACACCCATGCCAACCAGATTGCTGCGATGGATGCGCTCGAAAGACTCTGCCAGCACCGCACGCACGCCCAAAAGATGCGCACCTTTTGCGGCCCAGTCCCGGCTGGAGCCGCTGCCATACTCGCGTCCCACCAGCAGGATTAGCGCCGTCCCCGCTTGCTTGTAGCGCACGGCCGCATCGTAGATGGACATTGTTTCGGCAGCCGGCTTGCCCGCCTCAAAGTAGAGCGTGTTGCCACCTTCCGCGCCGCCCAGCAAGAGATTCTTGAGCCGGATATTGGCAAAGGTGCCGCGCGTCATCACGCGGTCGTTGCCACGCCGCGTCCCGTACTGGTTAAAGTCCATAGGCTCCACGCCGGCATCCAGCAGGTAGCGGCCCGCCGGCGATTCGCGCGCAATATTTCCTGCCGGTGAAATGTGATCGGTGGTGATGCTGTCGCCCAGCATGGCCAGTACACGCGCGCCGCGAATTTCTTTAAGCGTAGCCGGTTCCAATGTTAGGCTTTCAAAAAATGGCGGGTTCTGAATGTAAGTGGAGTCCGCGCGCCACGGGTACAGGGCACTGTCACTTACCGGAATTGCATTCCACTGCGGGTTGCCATCAAACGCGTTGCCGTAGGAGCGCGTAAACATTTCTGGCTTAATTGAATCGGCGATGGCATCAGCCACTTCGCGCTGCGACGGCCAAATGTCACGCAGATACACCGGTTGCCCGTCAGTGCCGGTTCCCAGTGCGTCCTGTGTCAGGTCAATGTCCGTGGTGCCGGCCAGAGCGTACGCCACCACCAGCGGCGGCGATGCCAGATAGTTCGCTTTCACATGCGGATGCACGCGGCCCTCAAAGTTCCGGTTGCCGGAAATCACGGCGGCAGCTACAAGGTTGCCAGCACCGATCGCCTTCACTACGGCTGCGGGCAGCGGCCCGCTGTTGCCGATGCAAGTGGTGCAGCCATAGGCAGCCACATGGAACCCAAGCTGTTCAAGGAACGGCAGCGTACCGGACCCGCGCAAGTACTCAGTTACCACCTTTGAGCCCGGCGCCAGACTGGTCTTCACAAACGGCTTGACGCGCAGGCCGCGCTCCACCGCCTTTTTGGCCAGCAGGCCCGCGCTCAGCATCACGCTGGGGTTGCTGGTGTTGGTGCAGGAAGTGATAGCGGCAATCACCACCGCGCCGTTGCCAATAGTTTGTGGAGCGCTGCCGCCGTCTTCCAACGCCACGCTCCGGCTTGCTTCGGCGGCTGCCAGCCCGAAGCCGCGCTCCTTGACGGGCGCGGTCAGCGCTGCGCGAAACATGCGCTGCACATCCGCCAGTGCCACGCGGTCTTGCGGGCGTTTGGGGCCCGCCAGCGATGGTTCCACACTGGCGAGGTCCAGCGCCAGCGTATCGGTAAAGAGCGGGTCTGGGGTGCTTGCGCTGCGGAAAAGACCTTGCTCTTTGGCATAGCGCTCCAGCAAGCCGGCAGCAGCAGCGCGCCCGGTGCTGCGCAGATAACGCAGCGTCTCATCATCGGTGGGAAAGAAGCCGCAGGTGGCGCCGTATTCCGGTGCCATGTTTGCAATTGTGGCGCGGTCAGCCAGCGGCATTGCGCCTAGGCCCGGCCCGAAGAATTCCACAAACTTGTCCACCACCCCTTTGGCGCGCAGCATCTGCGTGATCGTTAAGACCAAATCGGTGGCGGTAACGCCTTCCCGCAGCTGTCCCTGCAGCTTGAACCCAATCACCTGTGGCGTCACAATGTACAACGGCTGGCCAAGCATGACGGCTTCGGCCTCGATGCCACCCACACCCCAGCCCAGCACACCGAGCCCATTGATCATTGTGGTGTGCGAATCAGTGCCCACGAGCGTGTCCGGGAACAGCAGCGTTTTCTTTGTGCCGCTTTCAAGTTTGCTCATCACGCCCTGCGCCAGGTACTCTAGGTTTACTTGATGGACGATGGCGGTGGCGGGCGGGATCACACGCAAGTTGTCAAATGCTTTCGCGCCCCAGCGCAAAAACTCGTAGCGTTCACCGTTGCGCTTGAACTCCTGCTCGTGATTGCGTAAAAGTGCAAGCCCGTCTGCAAAGTAGTCCACCTGCACGGAGTGGTCGATCACCAGATCGACGGGCACCAGCGGGTTGATGCGCTGCGGGTCACCGCCCAGGCGGCGCATGGCGTCGCGCATTGCCGCCAGATCCACCACGCATGGCACGCCGGTAAAGTCCTGCATAATCACGCGCGCCGGCATAAATGGCAGCTCGTTTGCTGCTGGTTGCGCAGCGTTCCAGGCTGCCAGGCGTTCCACATCTGCTGCCTGCACGAGGTAGCCGTCGCAGTTGCGCAGTAACCCCTCCAGCAGTATGCGAATCGAAAATGGCAGGTGCTGCCCGCTGCCCAGACCGCGCTTTTCCAGTGCGTCGAGCCGAAAGATTATGTGTTCGCCGAGCTGGCTGCGTGCGCCAAACGGGTCGGCGGGAAGCTTAGTCATAGTTCACCCTTACAGTTATGTGGCCGAGGTCGGCGGCGCCACGATTGTAGCAAAAGCAAAATGGCAGCTGCCGGTTTGCGGGGGCTTTGAGTTTATGCCTGGCGGTCCAGCTCGTCTGCGATGCAGCCCAGCACGCGCTCCTTGAGGACAAGACGCTCGACAGCATTGGCAGCCGCGCGCGCAGTTGTTGCAGCTGTGGTGAAGTCCTTGCCTAACATCTGCGCCAGCCCCCGGCCCGGGCGCGCACCGCTGCCACTTAGCGCGGCCTTCAGCGCTGCTGTCCATTGGCGCTGGTCTTTCAGCAGTCCCAGTTCCTGAATCAACCAGCTGAGCGCTATCCAGTGCGCATAATTAATTTCGAGCGGCTGGGCTACCCGGCGGTTGCGCGTTAGGTGCGCATGGCGCGAACCGGTCACTGCGTCCGTAAAGTAATGGGTGAGGCCCGGCGCAGCTGCTCTCTGCGCGCCGATAACCACCAACCCGTTGAGGGCCGCAGCATACACAGACGGCCAGCGCAGGCGGCGGCGCAGTTCGTGCAAGCCGCCTTCCAGATTGCGCAGATTTAGCGTGTCACTTTCACATTGCTCCTCAATCTCACGCAACTCGTCTGCCAGAAACCGCGCCACTTTTTTGCGATCCTTCCAGTCCGCGGGCCATGGCAGGTCCGCGCACTCAGCGCGTATGCCAACCAGGCCCGGGATGTCGCGCGCGCCTTCAACTGTGCCGTGCCCGCCCACTTCTGGCGCCAGCCGCAATAGGTGCAAAGCGGCATCCACCCGGCCCGCAGCGTGCATGCGGTTGTCGTGGAACCACGCCTGCACCTCTGCGGGCGCCCGCCACGCCGTGTGGGCGCGCCCAAACAGCGTGTGCCACGCATCAAATTCGCCAAGCGCATCCTCCACCTCTTTATAAATTATGCGCTGGCGTTCGATCACGGCGCCCGCATCGCGCGGCAGGACCTTGCGGTACACGCGCCCCAAGCCCTGCAGCAGGAATGCCGGTGTGCGCAAATCTTCGAGATAACAGCGCACCGCCAAGTGGCGCGGTAGGCCGCGGCCGGTTTGAGCTGATGCGTGCAGCACAATGGCTTCAAAGCGCTTGAGATGAATGGCAAACGCGCGCGCCCCTTGGCCGGCTGCTTGCAATGTGCGCAAACTTGCAGCGTTGCTGTGGCTCATGCTGAATTAACTTTGTGCGTGCAGCCCGGGTGTGGTTCGTGGATTTGACCTGGCGCGGCAACCGCAGGCGGCTGTCGCGCTACGGCACCCAGAGCTTGCTGTGGTCGCCGAGGTTTGTTTGCAGCGCGCGCGGCAGGTGTTTGGTGTGGCCGATCTCAGCGTAGCGCCCGATCAAGCTGTCAACGATGCGCAGCGGCACGTTCGTGAGGCGCACATGCTCCAGCACAATCGAGTGCTCCACTTCGGAGTTAACGATCTCGCAATCGTGATACACAGAGGTGTACGGTCCAATGTAGGCATTTTCCAAGCGCGTGTTTTCGCCAATGATGGTTGGCCCGCGCACCACGCTGTTGATGATTGTTGCGCCCGCTTGCACAATCACGTGGTGGCCAAGCGTTGATTGGTCATCCACGGTGCCGGCGTTGCCCGGCGCCAGCTCTTCAAGCACGCGGTTGTTGGCGCTTAACATGTCCAGCGGTTTCCCGGTGTCTATCCACCAGCCGCTGTGCACATAGGGGTGCACGCTTTTGCCGGCGCTCACCAGCCATTGGATTGCATCTGTAATCTCAAGCTCGCCGCGGGGTGATGGCTTGATGGCAGCCACGGCTTCAAAAATATGCGCATCGAACATGTAGATGCCTACTAGCGCCAGATCAGATGGCGGCACGGCCGGCTTTTCCACAAGCTGTTTGATGGTGCCGTCCGCATGCAGTTCAGCCACGCCAAAGTGCTGTGGGTTGGGCACGCGCGTCAGCACAATCTGGCTGTTCCACGGCGAGCTGGCAAATTGCTCAATCAGCGGGCTGATGCCGCCTTGGATCACATTGTCGCCCAGGAACATTACAAAGCGCTCATCTCCAAGGAACGCGCGTGATATTTGCACCGCGTGCGCTAGCCCCGCCGGCTTGTCCTGCTCGATGTATGTAACGCGCACACCCCAGCGGCTGCCATCGCCCACGGCCTCGCGCACCTCGGGGCCGGTCTCGCCGATCACTATGCCGATCTCGCTTACGCCGGCATCGCGAATGGCACGGATGACGCGAAAGAGCACGGGCTCGTTGGCAATCGGAATGAGCTGCTTGGCGCGCGTGTAGGTAAGCGGATACAGCCGTGTGCCCTTGCCGCCGGAGAGGATGAGGCCCTTCATGAAAAATTTGGCTGCTAGGTGCGCGCCGGGCAGGCTGCGCTGCGCAACCTGCTGCGTCTAGTAGGTGCGCTGACCGCTGTCTTCAGCGTTTGCCAGCACAGCGCCCAAAATATGGATGCGGCCTTTCTGCAGCAGCTCGCTGGCGCGCTCGGCGTCGTCGCGGCGGGTGTGCCCAGCGCTTAGCACCAGCAGGGCACCGGCCAGCTTGGAGGCCAGCAGCACGGCGTCCGTAACCACCAGTACCGGCGGCGCGTCAAAGATTACAATCTCGGCCTGCTGCTGCAGGGTCAGCAATAGCGCTTCCATTTTGCGCGAACCAAGCAGGTCGGCCGGATTGTCCGGCTGCGGCCCGGCGGGCAGCACTTTCAAGTTGGGCACATTCACCGCGCACGCAGGCAGCGCGCCGCCGTCGCGCAGCGCGCTGCTAAGCCCGCGATCAGCAGCCAGTCCCCAGAGCGCATGCTGGCGCGGATGGCGCAAGTCACAATCCACCAGCAGCACGCTGCGATCTGACTGCGCCAAGGTAACGGCCAGATTTGCTGCGCACTCGCTTTTGGCATCTGCAGTGGCGGCCGATGGCGTGGTGATCAGCAGCGTGGGCAGGTCGCGCCCCAGTGCGCTGAAGAGCAGGTTGGTGCGCAGGGCGCGGTAGGCCTCGGCCGCCGCGGAGCGCGGGTCCGTTAGCGCAATGATGTTTTGCGCCATGTTATCTGCTAGCTCGCGCACTGCTTGAAGCGGGAATGGTACCGAGCACAGCAAGGTTCAGCTGGCGCTCCACATCAGCCCGCGTGCGCAGAATGCCCGCATCCCAATATTCGAGGAAGAAGATCAGCAAGCCGCCGAGCAGAATGCCCAGCACGCCGCCCGCCGCTGTGTTGAGGCCGCGGCGCGGATGATCGAGTACGTAGCGCGGCGCGTCAAGCAGCAGCGCGGTAACGCGGTCTTCGCGGCGCTGCTTTTGGTTTTCGTCGTTGCGCCACTGCACCAGCAGCTCGGCCCACTTGCGCGCAATGTCGTTGGCCGCATCCCCGTTTTCATTGTCTACTTGTATGGTGATCAGAAAGCGCTGCGCTTCGGCAGCGATGCTCACATCTGCTCGCAAAGCTTCGGGCAGCATGTCCAGCTGCAAATCCTGAATGATGGCTGCGGCGCTGTTGTCTGTATCAAGAAAGGCCACGTAGGAATCAAGCAGCAGTTTGGCGCTTTGCGCCAGGCCGAAGTCCGTGCGCGCGGGCTGCACCAGCACATTTACTGTGGCGCGATAGACCGGGTTTTGCACGGTACTGAACACAAGCGCGCTGGCCGCTGTGAGAATGGCCAGCAAAACAATGATCCAGCCGCGCCGGCGCAGGATGCGGAAATATTCACCGAGTGGCATTATGCAATGTCGAGCGCCAAGTTTACCATGCAGGATTCAGCGCCCGTTGCGGCGTGGAATCTGGCCGATTACGGTGAGGCCAAGCTGTTCGGCATCGTGACGGGTGTGCAGGTGTGGGTCCAGATAATGCGCGCCAAATGCCAGTAGCAAACCAGCCCCAAGGCCGGCCAGCACGCGCAACGGCAGAGCAAACGTTTCATTCCAGCCCGGGGCGGCAAGCGCCACCACGGGTTCGTCCAATGCCAGCACCTGAGCGGGCGTGCCGCCAAGCTGCGGGAAGGCATTTGCGTTCTGAGTTTGCAGGACGCGGGTTATCGCGTGCGCCAATGCGGCGGCGTCTGCTTGCGAGGCTGCGCGCACATAGACGCTGAACATGCTGCGCGCAGAGTCGCTGGAGAGCGCAGCCTGCACGGCCGATGCTTCCAGCAGCACGCCGTCCGGTTGCAGGTTGGCGCTGACAGCGCTTGCAAAGTCTCCGGTGCGCACCCAGTCTGCAAGGGCCGCCACCAAATATTCGGAGGATAGCCAGCTGAAGTAAGCAGGATCAAAGCCGCCGGCTGTTGCCGCTGCCGGCGGCAGGCCGGCGCTAAAGCGCAGCGTGGCGGCATAAGCCGGCGCCGGCTGCGCATAAGTTGCAAAGCCGATGCCGCTAATCACCAGGGCGGGCAGCAAGGCGGCCCACCACCAGCGGCGTAGAATAATTCCATAGGCGCGCAATTCCATTTTTATGCCGGCGCATGCTTGGCGATGAAGGCGCGCAAGCGCTCGTCAAACACGCTGACGTCGAATTGTAACGCGAAGCGCTGCAAGGCGGCAGGCGCGTAGTCTTGCGGGCGGATGCTGCGCAAGGCTGCTTCAAGCGCTTCTACCGTTTGTTCGTGGAACAGGCAGCCGGTGTGCTGCGCATCAACGTAATCCAGCGCACCGCCGCCGGCAAAGGCAATCACCGGCCGGCCGCTGGCCAGCGCCTGTACCGGTGCAATTCCAAAATCTTCCAAGCCCGGAAAGATAAAGGCCCGGCAGCCCGCCAACAGGTCCGGCAGCCCGGCCGCCGGCACACGGCCGATGAACTTGACGGTTGGCCCGGCCATCTGCTGCAAGCGCTGCAGATCACGCCCCTCGCCGGCCACCACTAACGGCAACTGCAAATTTGTACAGGCGCGCACAGCCAAATCTATGCGCTTGTATGGCACCAGCCGGGACACCACAAGAAAGTAGTCGCCGGCTGCAGCAGTGGGTGCAAAGCGGGCGGTTTCCACTGGCGGATGGAGCACGGTGGACTCGCGCCCGTAGTGCAGCGCAATGCGCAGTTGCACGGCGCTGGAGATGGCGAGAAAGTGATCGACGCGGCGGGCGGCCGCGCGCTCGCGGCGCTGCAGCCACGGCACCAGCAGGCGCAGTGCAGCCAGCATTGCGCCAGGGATTGGCTCGCGCGCCGCATAGTCTTCCAGGTTCCATATGTAGCGCGTGGGCGTCAGGCAGTAGCACACATGCACCGCACCCTCTGGCTTGCGCACTTCCATGCAAAAGCCGCTCTTGTTGGAAAGGATCAGATTGTGGCCGGTAAGGTTGAAGCCGGCAAATGCCAGCGGATACAAAAGCAGATACGGTTGATGGCGGCGGTGGATCCCGGGCAGGCGGTTGGTAAAGGCCGTGCGAATGTCCCACTGCCGGTAAGCCGCTGGCATCTTTTCCGGCGTGTAGATGCTGGTGAAAACGGGCGCGGCGGGATACAGCGCCTGCATACGCTCAAGCACATCCTCGGCGCCGCCGCGCTGGTTCAGCCAGTCATGAACGATTGCGACGCGCATGCGCGCCTAGGCTGCGGCCAACGCAGCCACCGGCCGGAACGAGTGGCGGTGCACGGGCGCTGCGCCGTGCGTGTGCAGCGCCCGCTGGTGCGCGCGCGTGCCGTAGCCCTTGTGCTTTGCAAAGCCATATTCGGGATAGTGTGAGTCGAGTGCCTTCATCAACTCGTCCCGCGCCACCTTGGCGATGATGGATGCCGCTGCAATTGAAAGTGATGCATGCTCGCCATGGTGCATGCGCTGCTGCGGCAGTGCCACCACGGCGCGCAAGTCCACTGCGTCCACCAGTAAGTGGCGTGGCCGCGGGCGCAGCGCTGCAATCGCGCGCTGCATTGCTGCGCGCGTCGCCGGCAGAATTCCATCGCGGTCAATTTCCATCGGTCCAGCGCCGCCTACACCCACGGCCAGCGCCGTGGCGCGGATGGCAACGGCAAGTTTTGCGCGCTGGCTGCTGCTCAGCAGCTTGGAGTCCAGCACACCCGCCAGCTGGCGGCGCAAGTCTGTGCGGCCGGCGGGCAGGATGACGGCTGCAGCAACCACCGGCCCGGCCCATGCACCGCGGCCGGCTTCATCAACGCCCGCCACATAACGGCAGCCGGCAGCCCACAGCTGCCGCTCCAAGCGCAGCTGCGGCGGCTTACGCTGCGCGCTCATAATATCCGGCGCGTAAGTTGCGGCGCAGCGTGAGCACATCGCGCAGCATCTGCAGCGTATCGCGCACCATGCGCACTTTTGTCTCGCGGTGAAAAATCCAGTCAATCGGCACCTCGCAAATGCGGTAGCCGCGCAGGCGCGCAATGAACAGCAGCTCCACATCAAAGCTCAGCCCGTCCAGGCGCTGCACGCGGAACAAGTCTTCCGCAGCTGCGGCCGTGAAGCATTTGAAACCGCACTGCGTGTCCTCAATGCCGGGCAGCACAGCCAGCTTCACAAGATTACTGAAAACACGGCCGCGCAGATGCGTGAAAGCCGGCTCGTCAAATCGCACCGCGCCCGGGATTTCACGCGAACCAATCGCTACATCAAACTCCGCCAGCTGCTGCGGCAGGAAGCGCGAAACTTGTTCGATTGGCATGGAGAGGTCCGCGTCGCACATGAAGCGGAAAGCGCCGCGCGCAGCCAGCATGCCGCGCCGCACGGCCAGCCCCTTGCCGCGCTGCGCCTCACGCAGCAACTGCAGCTGCGGCTCACTGCGCGCCAGCTCTGCAACCACGGGTGCGGTGCGATCGATGCTGCCGTTCTCCACCACCAAAACTTCGGACGCATACTTTTGCGTGCGCAGGAACTGCAGCACGCGCGGCAGTGTCTCACGTAGGCGGCGCTCTTCGTTGTGCGCGGGGATGATGATGGACAGTAGCGTCATAGCGGTGTCAGGAGTGTTGCGGCGGGCTGCTTAGCAGCGCCAGCACCTGCTCATCGGATATGAGGCGCGCTGCCTGAACCCGGCGGCGCGCTGCCAGCATGGCAGGCACGGCGGCAAGGCCTGCCAGCTGCCCGCGCAGCCGCGCACGCGCTGCGGCCCCGCGCCAGCTGCGCAGCGCCTGCACTGCCAGCTGCAGCTGGCGCATCAAAATGCTGCGCCAATACAGCCGCCAAACGACGCCGGGTACATCCTTCACCAATACATGGATGCTGTTGCGTCCATCAAAGTAGCTGGCGGTGGGTCCGCCACCGGTGCTGGCCAGCTTGTGATACACAACGGCGCGTGGCGCATACACGCAGCGCCAGCCGCGCAGCTGCGCCCGCCAGCCAAGATCCACATCTTCGCAAGAGAAAAAAAAGCGCTCGTCCAGCAGGCCGGTTTCCTCCAGCATGCTGCGCCGGTATGCAGCGGAGCCGCCACACGCGGAGAACACCTCGCCCTCCAAGTATTGGCCGGTGTCAGCCTGCCAAACGCCGCGGTTGACGGGCATGCCATCGCTGCCAAAAAGGTCGCCCGCAGTGTGCAGCGTGTCGCGCTTGTCAAATAGCAGCATGCGGCTGGCCACGCTGCCGGCGTGCGGGTGGCGGGCAAAGGCCGCGCGCAGTTCTGCCAGCCAATCCGGTGCAGCGGCGGTGTCGTTGTTTAACAGTGCCAGAATGCTGCCGTAGGCGGCGGCCAGCCCGGCGTTGCAGGCGCCGGTAAAGCCGGCGTTATGTGGCAGCGCAATCACCCGCACCGTGGCGTAGCGTGCGCCCAGCAGGCGCAGCGATTCATCCGTGCTGTTGTTATCCACCACCAGCACTTCGAAATCACGATCGGTTTGCGCATGCAGAGCTGCGAGGCACGCGGGTAAATGTGCGGCGCCGTTCCAGTTGGGAATGATGACTGAGATCATGCGCGGGACGGCTGCCCGGCTGCGGGCTGCAATCAGCGGGCAGCGCTGCCAGCAGGCTGCAAACGGCTAAGGAACTCCGGCAGTGCATCCTGCCACGGGCGCAATTTAATTCCGATTGCAGCGGCGGCGTTGTTTTGCAGGCAGCCGTTGCGCGGCGGGGTGGAGGCGCGCGGGTAGCTGGCGAGCAGCGCCGGCTCAATCGGAGTTGCACTGTGGCCGGCCAGATCCAGCACGGCGCGGGCCAATTCATAGCGCGAGGCAAAGCCCGCATTCACCAAATGAAAGATGCCGCGCTGGCGGCTATCGACCAGGCTGAAAATTGCATCAGCCAGATCTTCAACGGCGGTGGGCGCTCCGGTTTCATCAGTCACAACGCGCAACGGCGCAGCACTGCGCGCCAGCTCCAGAATGCGGTGCACAAAGTTGCGCCCGCCATGCCCGAACAGCCACGAGCTGCGCGCCACACAGCAATCATCCACAATCTGCTGTGCGGTCCATTCTGCGGCCAGCTTGGACCAGCCGTACGGATTGGCCGGGCAGGGCGTGTCCAGTTCGCTGTACGGAGCTGGCTGCACCCCGTCAAAAACTTCGTTTGAGCTGAGCAGCACCAGGCGTGCACCCGCTGCGCGCGCGGCAAGCGCCACATGCTGCGTGCCAATGGCGTTGATCTGGTAGGCGCGCAGGGGATCGCGCGCACAGCCATCCACATCGGTCCAGGCTGCGCAGTGGATCACCACCTGCGGGCGCGCAGCCGCAACTGCGTCCAGTGTGGGCTGCAGCAGGCTGATATCGCATTCAGGCAGGTCGCAGCCGCTTACCTGCGCTGCCGGCCAGCGTTTGGCCAGCGCAGTGCCAAGCTGTCCGCGGATTCCGGTGATGAAGATGTGCAATGTTAATACCCGAGCGCAGCGCAATGAAGCGCACCGCGAAGGCATTATATCCGTGCGCCGGCAGCACACGAAAGATAGCGGAGCGGCATCCAAAGCTTCTAGCGCAAACTAGTTTGTTGCAGCGCGTAGCCGCGTTTGTTTTATATGGACTGTAGAGCTCCTCATTCGGCCAGGCGCAGGCTGCTGTCACTTACACACGCAGCGCCGGTATTCGCGGCAGAGTGAGCCGGGAATGGCAAGCAGTTTTATGCGGGCAGCCAGCCATACATGCGGTTGCCAGCTGTGTTGAACGGTGCGGTATCCTTCGCAGATTGTGCGCTCGGCGCGGCGCACCTTGCCAAAAATTAAACCCGGAGCAAGCCTATGTCGTCAATAAACTGGCCGGAAGCACTGAGCGTTGCTACACAACATTTCCGCGCGCTGCTGCGCTTTGATACCACCAACCCGCCGGGCAACGAGCGCCTGGCTGCGGACTATATTGCGCGGGTACTGCGGGAGGCCGGGATCGAGCCGCTGATTTTGGAGTCGGCGCCGGGGCGCGCAAACCTTGTGGCGCGCCTGAAGGGCGATGGCAGTTTGCCGCCGCTGTTGCTGATGGGGCATGTGGATGTGGTGTCGGCGGAGCCGGACAAGTGGACGCGTCCGCCGTTCTCTGGTGATTGCGATGATGCGGGGCAGATCTTCGGGCGCGGCGCGGTGGATATGAAGAACACCGTTGCCGCGCATCTAATGAGCCTGTTGCTGCTCCAGCAGCGCGCGGCAAATCGCCAGCCACTCAAGCGCGACGTGATTTTTTTGGCGCTGGCGGATGAGGAAACCGGCGGCGAGTACGGCGCAAAGTGGATGGCGCGCGAACACGCGCACTTGATTTCCGATGCGGAGTACGCGCTTAACGAAGGCGGTGGCGGCGTGATGCTCGTAAACGGCCAGCGCTACATCACCATTCAAGCCGGCGAGAAGGGCACCAGCCGTTTTTATTTGCGCGCGCGCGGAAATCCCGGGCATGGTTCTGTACCACAGCCGCACGCCAGTATTGTGCGTTTGGCTGCAGCCGTGCAGCGCTTGGGCTGCAACTACCTGCCGGTGCACCTTACGCAAACGGTGCGCAGCTGCTTGATTGTGCTGATGCAAACGCAGCCGCCGGCGGTGGCCGCAATGTTTGCAGACCTGTTGCAGACCGGGGACGCGGACCGCATTGTGCCGCAGCTGCCCATGGATGACTTTGAGCGCCGCATGCTGCAGGCGCAGCTGCGCAACACTGCCATGCCCACTATCTTCCATGCTGGCCAGCAGCTGAATGTGATTCCGGATTTTGCGGAAGCTGGCATTGACGGCCGGCTGTTGCCCGGCTGCACGCGCGAGGAATTTCACGCTGAGCTGCTGGCGCTGCTGGGTGATGCGGGCCGTGATGTGGAGCTGGAGTGGCACCCGCACTTTGGCCCGGCGCTGGAGACTGATCCCGCCGGCCCGCTCACAAATGTGATTCGCGAGGTAGTGGCAGAGACCGACCCCGCATTGCATCTGCTGCCCACACTGGTCACCGGCGGCACGGATGCCAAAGCTTTTGTGCCGCTGGGCATCAAGGTGCTTGGCTATTCGCCGCAGCCGCCCACCGATACGGACACCTTCAACCGCGCGCATGCGCATGACGAGCGCCTGCATACAGACAGCTTTCACTACTGTGTGCGCAATACCTTTGAAATTGTGGAGCGCTTTGCCACACGCAGCGCGTAGCGCAAACGCAGCGCTGTGCGCTGCCCCGCCGGAAAGCTGGCAGGCTGCTGTAATGCCGGCAGCCTGCCGGCTTGGCAGCTGCTTAGCCGCGCCAGAACGGGCGCGTAAGGCAGGTGGGTCCGCCCGCACCCTTGGCTGAGATCTCGCTGCCCGTGTAAGTTGCCACTTCTACGCCGGCATCTTGCAGCAGCGCCCGCGTGATCGGGTTGCCCGCCAGCATGATGCACTCACGCGGCGCCACGGCAAGCACGTTGCACGCCATGCTGTCATACTCGGCATCGGGCACCTCCACTAGCCGGATATCGCGTGCCAGCAGCTGCTGGCGAAACACCACCGGCATCAGCCGCGAGTAGACTAGAAACAAGTCGTGGTCCAGCGGGCTCACAAAGGACATCAAGTGCAGCACGTCGTCGGGGCCGTTCCAATGCGGCAGCGGCACGGCAATCATTTCGTCCACCGAATCGCCGAGCAGCGCGCGCAGCTGGGCAATGCCTGCGGCATTGCTGCGATACCCTTCGCCCACCGCAACCGTGCGTTGGTCCAGCCACACCACGTCGCCGCCCTCCAATGTGCCTGGCGGCTCAATGCGCCCCAGCATCGGCACTCCAATTGTTTGCAGGTAGTCGCCCGCAGCCTGCGACTCGCCGCGCCGCGCGGCTTTGCCCATATTGCAAAGCACGTAGCCGCGGTTGGTGATTAGCAACGGATCATGCGTGTAGAGCGAGTCCAGCCCGGTGTCTGCATGCACCGGCAGCTCGTGGATCTCGGCGCCGCTCTGAGCCAGCAGTGCGCGGAACTGTTTGTACTCTGCCAGTGCCAGCGCATAATCCGGGCGCCCCAGATAGTTCAAAGGCTGCCACTGCGCATCAACTTCAGCTTGAGTGCGAAATGCGGCGGCAGGTGTTTTGATGAGCATCCGGCGGATGCGATCGACATTGGACTGGCAACCGTGATTTGGCATCTTTGTGTTTCCTTGGTGTGAAATATCCGGCGGGTTGCTATGTGCGAGCGGCTCCACACCAGTCTGCCACAAACAGCGCCAGCACATGCACCGCCTTCAGTACTTCATCTACCGCGACGGACTCGTTGGCTGCATGCGCGAGCGTGACATCACCCGGGCCGTACAGCACCGCCGGAAGGTGCGCATGATTGGTAAAAAGGCGCAGGTCAGAGCCGTAGGTTACGGCGCGCATTGCAGCGGGCGCGCCAAGCGCAGCCTGATGCGCGGCTTGCAGTGCTTGCAGCAGCGGATGATCGACGGGTGTTGCCCCGGGCTCAAACTGGCCCTCAAACCACTCAACCTGCGGTGGATGGGTGCTCAGCCAGTCATCGGCCGCGGCGGCCTGCGCAATGGCAGCCCGCAGGGCGGCGCGTGCCTGCGCGGGTGTTTCGCCCGGGAAGACGCCCATGCGCCCCTCGGCAAGCAGCTCCTCCGCAACGGTAGAGTGCCACTCGCCGGCGTGCACAGTGCCGATTGAGATTGGCGCAGCAAAGCGCGGCTGATCGTAGAGCGCGTTGGCAAATCCGGCATGGCGCGCAGCTTCAAGGTGCTGCACAGCTGCCAGCAGCAGCCCAAACTTTTCGATGGCACTAACGCCGTGGCTGCGCAGGGCAGCATGCGCGGCGCGCCCGGCAACGCGCAGCCGAAAAGTGAGTGCGCCCGATTGCACCGGGCACAGCTGCAAGCCGGTGGGCTCCAGCACAATTGCTGCATCAGCGCGGTAACCCTGGACAATGGTGGTGAGCGTGCCGGCACCGCCGGACTCTTCGCCAATCACACTTTGTAGCAGCACGTCATGCGCCGGTTGCAGTCCGGCGCGCTGTAGCGCCGCCACCGCAAAGATGCCTGCTGCGAGTCCCGCTTTCATGTCACAGCTGCCGCGCCCAAAAATGCGGCCGTCACGCAGCAGCCCGCTCCACGGTGGGTCGTTCCATTGCGTTAGGTTGCCGGGCGCAACCACATCCACGTGGCCATTCAGAATGAGTGAGCCGCGGCCGCGCGCAGCACCGCTGCCGCGCCAGCGCCCGACAATATTGAGGCGACCGTTGGGGGCAAAGCCATCATCGTTGAACGCCGCGTGTGCGCGCAGCGCTGCGAAATCCGTTGGCACTTCATCAACGGTCATGCCCAAAGTCCGCAGCCGTGCAGCAATCTTCCGCTGCACCGCGTGCTCTTCATTTGGCAGGCTGGGCGTGCGCACCAGCACCCGAATGAATTCGACCAGTTCCGGCGCTAGCGCTTTTACTACTTTGGCAATGTCTTCGGCAACCACCTAGTGCATTTTAGTTGAACGCGAAGGTGGACTGCAAGCCAGCAGCAAGATGGAAAGTGCAGGCCGCGCCTGCGCGCTTGCGTTTGGCAGGGTGCGCTTCAGCAGCTATGCTATCCTCAAATTCACTGCGACAGACGCAGTTGTGCGATTACCAGCAAATGATTTTTGAAGATCGCCTTTGGTTCGCCACACCGGCTGCACCGCACCCCATCCCGCTGGCGGCAGCGTGACCGTGCGCGTTTGCTATCTGGGTGGCTTTGATCCGCAGTACTCCCGCAATAATTTTTTGCGGCAGGCGCTTGCGGAAAACGGGTGCGAGGTTGTGATGTGCCGTGTGCCGCCCGGCATGCCGACTGTGCAAAAGTACCCGCGCCTGATTGCGCAGTACCGGCAGGTGTGGCGCAACTGCGATTTGCTGCTGGTGCCCGAGGTTCAGCAGACCACCGTGCCGCTTGGGTGGATGCTCGCGCGCTTGACCCGCAAGCCCGTGGTGTTCGATTTTTTTTTGAGCATGCACGAGATGGTCGTTACCGAGCGCCGCCAGTTCCAGCCGGGCAGCCCGCAAGCCGCGCGGCATGCTGCTGCTGACCGGGTTGCGGGTTCCCTGCCGGATTTGTTGCTGGTGCAAACTCGGCGCTTCGCAACTTTTTTGGAAGCGAGATATCAATTGCAAATTGCCAAAATGCATGTGGCTCCCCTCGGCGTGAACGACCTTGTGTTCTTTCCGCATCGTGCCGCCTTGCTGCCGGATCCGGCGCGCCTTACAGTTTTATATTTTGGTTCTTACATCCCTAATCATGGCGTGCCGGTTATTTTGGATGCGATTGAATTGCTGCGCGGCGACCAGCGTTTCCACTTTCGTTTTGTGGGCGATGGCGAGGGCAAATCCGCTGCGCTGGCTGCTGCCCGGACGCGCGGGCTTGACATAGAATTTTTGCCGCGCGTTGCATTTAGTGAAGTGCCGGAGCAGATCAGCCGAGCGGATATCGTGCTGGGCGTGTTTGGCGACACTCCGCAAGCGGATATGGCGCTGGCAAACAAAGTCCTGCAGCCGCTGGCAATGCAGAAGACAGTTCTGGCCGGCGATACGCACGCCATTCGCGAGCACTTTACCCACGGCGAGCACCTGCAGCTTGTGCCGCTTGCAAACGCGCCGGCGCTGGCGGATGGGCTGCGCCAGCTGGCGGCGGACGCGCCATTGCGTGCGCGGCTGGCGGAGGCCGGCTACCAGCGCTTCTGCGAGCGCTTAACGCCGCGCGTGGTGGGCAATGATCTGCGCGCCAGACTTGAAGGATTGCTGACAGCCCGATAATGGGCAGCATTGAACCTGAAAAGCAGTCCACCGCATGAAACTCGAATCTGTTATCACTTGCCCAAACTGTGGCAGCAAACAGCCAGAGCGCATGCCGCAGAACGAGTGCCTCTACTTTTACATTTGCAGAAGCTGCGGTGCGCACCTTAGCCCGACCGCTGGCGACTGCTGCGTTTTTTGTTCTTTTGGTGATGAGCGCTGCCCGCCGATGCAAATTGCGGGCTCCGGCCGCGTGGAGTAGTGGCGTTGCGCCAGTCTTCGTCAACGCAGCTGGTTTTCGAAAACGGCTGACTGGTGGGTGCTGGGCTGCGTGCCCTGCTGTGGTGTGCAATCAAGGGAACGCTTTGGCTTATCTATCACACAAATCCGGTTGTGGGGTTCGGGTTATTTGAGAATCAATTTTTTGCGCTTGCAGACTGGCCAAGGCTGGCTGTATATCTCATGAATTTCGGCGGCATTTGGCTTCCGGTTGCAATTTGGCAGCACAAACTTGCGGAGCCTTTTCTGCGCTGTGCACTATTGGTATGTGTTGTGCAAATGCTGGTGCTGGGCACAGTCGGCGTGCTGGACGAGATGCGCGTCTATGGCGAAATGATCCCGGTGATTTACCTGGCACTGGTTATGCTGGCCGGGCAGGTGGGTGGCGTTGCGAAGCTGGCGCGTACTTTGCAGCTAAAGTTGTTGGGTTTAGGCGGACATAGCCAACGGTCCGGTGTGCTTCAAATAAAACTTCAGCATCCTCTGGTAGCACATTTATGAACTACCCGCGGTCAGTGGCATTCTTTGACTTTGATGGCACGCTTTCCCGCATTCGCAGTGGGTGGCAGAGGGTGATGGCTGACCACATGCTGGAGGTGCTGCTGGGCAGAGGGGTTGCTGCTGCGCAGCCGGTACTGAGCGCGTGCGTTGCGGATGCGATCGAGGGCTTGTCCGGGCGGCCAACTATTTTGCAGATGGAGTGGCTGGCTGCAGAAGTGGAACGGCGCGGCGGACGAGCATTGCCGGCAGCGGACTACAAGGCGCAATTTGCTGAGCGCATTGACAAGCGGGTCGATGCGCGCGTACAGGCACTGCAATCGGGCAGCGCCCAACCCGCAGATTTACTGGTCCCGGGTGCGACGGAGTTTCTGGCATTGCTGCGCCAACGGAATGTGCAGTGCTACATTGGTTCCGGTAGCGATGAAGCGGCTGTGCGCGCGGAAGCGCAAGCGCTTGGAATTTCCGGTGCGTTTGCTGGAATTTATGGTGCATGGCCGGGCGACCTGCAGCGCGACAAACATGCATTGGTGGCCCAAGTGCTGGCGGAGTCCGGATGCAGAGGCGCACAGCTCGTTGGGTTTGGCGATGGTGCGATTGACATGCAGGCAGTGTGCGCGGCGGGGGGCTTTGCCATTGGAGTTGCATTTGACGAACTGGCTGGCGCCGGGCTAGATGCGGCGAAGCAAGCGCGCCTGCAGGCTGCCGGCGCGCACTTGGTGGTTGCCGACTACGCGGCCCGCGCACTTTTGCTGCAAGCTATCGACGGGCAGCCCGCCTCCCCAAGCTGAAGCAGCCACATGGCTTACCCAATATTTGACCGTTCACAACTTCAGCTGCGCCCGCTGGCAGAGCGCGTGCATGACTTTACGCGCAGTGAAATGCTCAGCCCCGGCGCTGCGCTGCCGGTGCTGCAAAGCGCGGCGCTGGATGCGTTTGTGGAACGGGTGGTAGCGGCGCATCGGCGCGGCAAGCCGCTGATCCTGATGCACGGCGGGCACGTGGTGAAACAGGGCCTGGGCCGGCTGGTGATTGACTTGATGGAGCGCGGCATCGTGCAGCACGTGGCAATGAATGGCTCCGGCCCGATCCATGAGTATGAGCTGGCGCTGATTGGCGCGACGACGGAGAGCGTGGCGCGTTACATTACGGAGGGGCAGTTTGGTTTGTGGCTGGAGACCGGGCAGCTGAATGATGTGGCTGCAGAGGCGGCACGCACCGGCATGGGTTTGGGGGAGGCGTTTGGGGGCTTTATTGCAGAAAGTGGATTGCCATACCGCGCGGACAGCATTCTGGCGGCGGGCTGGCGTTTGCGTGTGCCGGTAACGGTGCATGTGGGCATCGGGCAGGACATCATCCATGAGCATCCCAACTGCGACGGGGCTGCATACGGCGCTGCTTCCTACACAGATTTTCTGGTGTTTACGCAAAGCCTGACGCAACTGCAGGGCGGGGCGCTGCTGGCGGTCAGCTCGCATGTGATGGCGCCCGAGGTATTTCTTAAATCACTGGCGATGGTGCGCAACGTGGCGCGCCAGCGCGGCGAGCAGATCAACCGCTTTGCAACGGCGGTCTTTGACCTGCCGGACTTGGGGCCGGATCCATCCGTTGAGGCATCCCGCGATTCTGCAGAATACTTTTTCCGGCCCTACAAAACTCTTTTGGTGCGCACGGTGGCGGATGGCGGCGAAAGTTTTTATGTGCGCGGGCAGTATCGCGACACCTTTGCCGCGTTTCATCAGCGCGTAATTGCAGCGCTATGAAGCGCGCGCGCTTGCAGGCATTGCTGGAACGCTGCGCGCAGCTGACGGTGCTGGTGGTTGGCGACTTTTTTCTGGACAAGTACCTGCACATCGACGAGGCGCTGGCCGAGCCTTCGCTGGAGACCGGCCTGGTTGCGCATCAGGTGGTGCGGGTAACTTGCAGTCCGGGCGCAGCCGGCACGGTGGCCGTCAACCTGCGGGCGCTGGGCGTGCACGTGCGGGCAATTGGCGTGGCGGGCGTGGATGGCGAAGGCTATGATTTGATGCAGGCGCTGGCTGCCCATGCGATTGACACCACGCACCTGCTGCAGGTGCCGGGCCTGCGCACCCCCGCATACTACAAACCCATGCTGCACAACGCTACCCAGGCGCACGAGCTGAACCGCATTGACATAAAGAACCGCAAGGCGCTGCCGGATGCAGTCCAGGCTGGGTTGTGCAACCGGCTGCGCATTGCGCTGCAGGATGTTCAGGGTGTGATCATTGCGGATCAGGTGGTGCAGCCGGAGTGCGGTGTGATTGGCAGCCGCATGCGGGCGGATCTCACGGCGGCGGCAGCTGCCCATTCGCAGCTGAAATTTGCAGTGGACTCGCGGGCGCGCATCGGCTCGTTCCGCAAAATGCTGCTCAAGCCCAACCAGCACGAGGCTCTTGCCGCCACCGGCCGTGAACCAACAGCCACCGATCTAAAGTCGCTCGCGGCTGCGGGCGCAGAGCTGCAGGCATCGGGCGGGCGGGCGGTGTGCATCACACTGGCGGAGCGTGGTGCGCTACTGTGCACGCCAACCGGTGCGCAGCATATTGCATCCCGTTCTGTTGCCGGGCCCACAGATGCGGTGGGTGCGGGCGATGCATTTATGGCAGCGCTCACGGCAGCGCTGTGCGCGGGAGCTGAGGAGCGCGAGGCGGTGGAACTTGGAAACCTCGCCGCTTCAATAACCGTTGCGCAAGTGGGTACTACCGGTAGCGCCAACTGCGTGGAGCTGCTGGGTGGGGTTGAAGATTGACTGTAAAGTAGTTTGCCGTCAAATCGTGTGTTTCGCTAACGCGGCATTCAAGATGTTTTATGCTCAGCCTTATTTTGTTGGCCGGCGCACCCCCAGCCGGCGCGCCACTGCCTGCGCTGGACCCGCGATTTGGAGAGGTTGAGGCGCACTTGCAGCCGTACGCGGCCGCAAGCCCGCACACCGACCTAGGTTGAGCCGAACCAACTATTTGCCGTTGGCGGCACACCACTTATCCGGGCGGAGCAGCGAGTGCCCCGCGGGCTGTAGGATAATTTTCCCGTGGCCAATTCAGTTGAAGTGCGCTTTATTTCCGATGTCGCCGGCTGCCGGCATTTTCAATATTTAGAGCAGCAGGTGTGGCAGTGCGCCGACTTGGATGTGGCACCGCATCACATCTTGATTACAGTTGCGCACCATGGCGGCCTGCTGTTGGGCGCCTATGCAGCGGACGGGCCCGTTCAAAGCGGCGGCATGGTGGGGGGGCTGCTGGGTTGGCCGGGGCTTTCCCGGCAGGCTGATGGCAGTTGGCGCGCTAAACATTGCAGCCATCAAGTGGGCGTGCTTCCTGCTTGGCAGCGCCGGGGCGTGGCGCTGGCGCTCAAGCTGGCGCAACGCACAGCCGTGTTGGAGCAGGGCACCACTGATTGGGTGACTTGGACGTACGATCCGCTGCGGCGCGCCAATGGCGTTTTCAATCTGCACCGACTGGGCGGCACCAGCTGCACTTACATCCGTGACTTTTATGGCAAGCTGGCGGATGGGTTGAATGCGGGCGCGCCCACTGACCGCCTTCAGGTGGATTGGCGGCTGCAATCTCCGCGCGTGCAGGCAGCCGCAGCTGGACTCAATTTCGCTATTGACTGGCAGACCGCCGGCTTGCAGCGCCTGTTGCCGCCGCCGCACGCACCTGCGCTGCAATTCACGGCGCCGGTGCTGGCTGTGCCTGTGCCGGATGATGTGGATGCGCTGCGCGTGGCTGCGCCCAAAGAGCTGCTACCGTGGCGCGATTATATGCGCGCAGTACTGGAGCACGCATTTGCGGCCGGCTATGTGATGCAAGACTGCATTGCGCTGCCGCTGCACGGCTGGCACTACATTTTGCAGCGCGCAGCCTAAAGCCGGGTCGCAGGCAGTGCTGCTTCCATCCGGCTGCCAAGCCAGGCGGTGGCACCCGCCACCACCGCGCAAAGTGTGCTGCCCCACAACAAATCCACCACGGTTAAGAGCAGTGGCCAGTCGCGCATGATTGCGAGATTGGTGAGGTCGTACGTGGCGTAGGTGAGCAGGCCGAAGAATGCGCCGCGCAACGCTGCGTACAGCGGCGCGCGCGCGCCGGGCAAGATTGCAAAGTAGAGCAGGCCCGCGATGAACAGCAGATAGAAGGCGCATGCTGCGTAAAGGTTGGGGTCCGGTCGCATGTACTGGCCGATCTGCTGCTGGTAGAAGTTGCGCGCGAGCACCAGCAGCCAAAGCATGTCCAACACAAGAAAGATGCCGAGGGCGGCAAGGTAAAGCTTGATGAGGTGGGTACTGTTTATGATGCCTCCACGGCAAGGCGCGCACGATATTGCAGTGCCTCGGCCAGATGCGCTGATTGAATTGCATCGGCTGCGGCCAGGTCTGCTATTGTGCGCGCTAATTTTAGTATGCGGTGCACGGCGCGCGCTGAGAGCTGCAGCTGGCGCATGGCAGTGCGCACCAGAGCCATCCCGGTCTCATCCAGCGCGCAGTAGCGGCGCACTTCTGCCACGCGCATGTCTGCATTGGTGAGCAGTTCTGTGCCGGCAAAGCGCGCTGCTTGCAGCACGCGGCTGGCCCGCACGCGGCTGCGCACCACCGCTGAGGGTTCGCCGAGGCGCGTGCTGGTCAGTTTGTCGTACTTGACGCGCGGCACTTCCACATGGATATCGATGCGGTCGAGCAGCGGGCCGGAGATTCTTTTCTGGTAGCGCAGCACGGCACCCGGGGCGCAGGTGCACGGCTTTTCTGGATCGCCATGAAAGCCGCACTGGCACGGGTTCATTGCCGCCACCAGCTGGAAGTTGGCGGGGAAGGTAAGGGTGCCTTGCGCGCGAGAGATTGTGACAACCTTATCTTCCAACGGCTGGCGCAGCACCTCCAACACGCGCTGGCTGAACTCCGGCAGCTCATCCAAAAAAAGCACGCCGCGATGCGCAAGGGAAATCTCGCCGGGGCGCGGCCAGTTGCCGCCACCCACCAGCCCGGCGTGCGAGATGGTGTGATGCGGCGCGCGAAACGGGCGCGTGCGCACAATTGGCGAATCGTCCTGCAGCATGTCTGCGATGGAATAAACGCGCGTGACATCCAGTGCCTCTTCAAAACTTAGCGGCGGCAAGATGGAAGGCAGGGCACGTGCGAGCAGGGTCTTGCCGGCCCCGGGCGGGCCGCTGAGCAGCACGGTGTGCCCGCCAGCCGCTGCCACCTCCAGCGCACGCTTTACATGCTCCTGGCCGCGCACCTCTGCAAAGTCCGTCAGGCTCGCGGGTGGCTCGTCATCATCCGCCGGCGCAGCCGTCAATTGTGGCGCAATCGCAGTTTCGCCCTGGAGGTGCGCCACCAGCCCCGCCAGATCCACGATGGGCAGCACCTCAACGCCTGGCACCAGCGCCGCCTGCAGCGCATCGCAGGCTGGCACATAGATGCGCTGTACATCTGTGGCGCGTGCCAGTGCCGCCATGGGCAACGCGCCGCGCACATGGCGCACGCTGCCATCCAGTGAAAGCTCGCCGACCACCAGCGAATGAGCAAGGCAGTCCGGAGGTAGCTGCCGGGTGGCAAGCAGCGCGCCGATGGCAATCGGCAGGTCATACGCCGGCCCTTCCTTACGGATGGAGGCGGGCGCCAGATTGACGGTGAGGCGGTGAGCCGGCACATCCAGCCCGCTGTTCTTTATGGCTGCCTGCACGCGCTCGCGCGACTCTTGCACGGCGGCATCAGGCAGCCCGACGATGATGAACGAGCGCAAGCCGCGGCTCTCGTAATCAACCTCCACTTCAATAACAACGGCCTCCATGCCAACGACTGCACACGAGTTGACTTTGGCGAGCATGGAAGTTTTGCGCGGCAGTATTTACAATGCGCGAAGAAGTGTGGAGCGGCGAGGCACGCGCATCGGCAGTTCGTTATGCTGGGCGCTCAACCTGCCACAAGGGGCGGGTTATTGTGGCACTGCAATAATCAAATTGAAGTGAACGCAAGGGATTCTTCTATCCTCGGAATTCAAATAACATCATGGTCTGATCCAAATCTGGTTATAGATGCGGCCCCATGCTGGATGATCTTCAAACATTTCTGAGTGGCGCTTTTGGTGCAATACTAGACCCGCATCTGATAGGGTACTGGTAATTCTGCCAGTCTCAGATGGAAAATCATCATTCGTCTCTACCAACAGGCCTTTTACGTCTCGTAAAATGGATGCTCCCGCTTCCAGAATCAAAGGTTCAATTCCATCGACATCAATTTTTATGAACTCCGGCGGTGGCACCTCTAGCTTTTCCACCACATCTACCATGGTCATGCCAATAGTTTGAAATCTAAATGTCTCCCGCAGTCGGTGGCCATCTAGGAACAACTCATGCCCGAAGCTCGACTCAGCTCCGCCCCATTCTGTAGTGGTCATTCGCATCTGGCTTGCACCTAAGCTGTCACTCAGCGCTAGTGGCACAATGCAAATTAGGTCCTCCAAGTGGTTGAGAAAAATGTTGCGCGCGAGCATTTCCAAATTAAACACAGATGGTTCGAATGCCCATACGCGACAGTGTCTTCGCTTAGCAGCGTAAACCGAGTACAAGCCTGCATTTGCGCCAATATCCCAAAGCGTCGAACCCTCAGGCATCGCGTCAATCCACTCAAGCGTTTCAGGTTCTTTTGTGGCGAAAGTTTTGGCTCTAAGGTCGCCAATGATGTTTGGGATTGATAGCTTGAGCGAGATCCCACTGTAATGTACCTCAGCAGCCTGGCTCATAGCACCGTTCACTATCTGATCGTGAATGTATCGGCCAACTCCTGTCTTCTGGCTTGCAGATACCATCGCGGCAAGCACCGATTGAACCGTGCGCTTAAGTTTTGGATTCATGTCTTCCCCTTTGCTACGCGGAGTATAAGCAATTGAAATGGTGCAACTCCAATCGCTTGATGTTTAGTATAGTTTTTCATTTCTCAAGGTGGGTCTGCCAGCTGTTAAGTGTCACTAGTGTTTGAAGTGCCGGCCTCTATGCCCGGTGCTCAAACTGCCACAAGGGGCGGGTTCCGGCATCCACGCCGCCATCAACGTTTAGCACCTGCCCGGTTACCCAACCGGCTTCGTTGCTTGCCAGATACAGGGCGGCATACGCAACGTCTTCGGGCCGGCCAGTGCGCGCCAGGCCGGCAACAGCTTGCACGGGGCCGTCCGCCAGCGGTGCGCGGACCAGCCCCGCGCCGATACAGTTGACCCGAATCTCATCAGCATAAAACTCCTTCGCCAGCGACTGGGAGAGCCCGATCAGGCCGCCCTTGGCTGCACCGTACGCGGGGTTGCCTTCCTGCCGCACGGAGAAGCTAGCAGCAACCGTGACGATAGCGCCGCCCCCACGCAGGTGCGGGCGCGCTGCCTGAGTGATATGGTAAAGGCCGTCCAGTGTGTTGCGCAGCGCAAGGTGCCAGAATTCCAAATTGACTTCGGCATACTCTCTGGCTGCGGTGAAAAATCCGCCCGCGCCAAAGTACAAAATATCGAGCCGGCCGTAAGTTGCAATTACTTGCTGGACTGCATGCTGTGCTGCATCACCGTCGGCCAAGTCGGCACTCAGCGCCATGGCAGTTCCGCCGGCGGCGCCGATGCGCTGCGCAGTTTCTATGCCGTTGGTTTCGGTGCGGGCAACGACGGCCACACGGGCGCCGTGCTGCGCGAAGAGAAGTGCGGTTGCGCGGCCCATGCCCGGACCCGCCCCGGCCAGCAGCGCAACCTTGCCTTGCAGGCGCATCTCAGGCATGCTGTTCGTGCGCTGCCGCGCCCGCCATCCGGCTGCAACGCGTGCTCATGGATGCGCCAGCGCAGCGCGCAGCGCAGCCACAAACTGCTGCGGGTCCGCCACGCTCAGCAAAACAGAGTAGCCGGCGCTGGTGGGCACAAGCGCCACACGCTGTGGATCAGTAACAAAGAGCAAACCCCACTCGCCATTATTGAGCTTGAACCACCCGCTCCGGTAGCCCGGAACGGAGATGCCGTTAATGCGCCAGCGGGGTTGCAGCTGTGGCTCCAGCGCAAAGTCAAGCGGTCGGATTGCAGCAGCTTGAATAACGGCGGCAGGCACTAGGCGCCCGTACAAATCGCCGGTAACACGCAGGCCGGCACTGGAGATTTGAAAGCGGACGTTGCGCGAACCATAGGCCGGAGATAGCGCGAGACCAGCCGCAGCCAGCAGCAGCATGGCAATCACAACAACACTTATCGCAGTGGAATTGCCGGCTGGCACAATCGCGAACTCCGTGTTCATGAGCACCTCGCTATGCTGTCTGGTAAACCATAGAGACTGGAGTGTTGCAATGGCTAACGTGCTGAGTGCGACAGCTGCGCACAGCCCGCTGTAAGTGTCCACATCAAGTCCGGGCATCCACAAAGCAATTTGGGCGGTGGCAACAATTGCGGCACCTGATGCCAGCAGGCGCCAGCCGGCGTAGCGGTTGGTGGCATACCACAGAGATGCACTGTTCAGCGTCCGGGGGGTGCGGAAGCCGTACCAGTAGTTGGGCGGCACGCGCCCCAATATTAGCGGGAGAGCCAACCCGCCCAGCAATATCCCGGCTCCGCTATACAACCCCCACAACGTGCCCACCGCATACCTCCCGCGTGGCGCTGTACAGTCTACAAGGGAACGCGCACTGCGCCGCCGTCGAATAGCACAGCTTGGCCGTGCACGTAGGATGCAGCCGGCGACGCAAGCCATGCCAGCGTGCGCCCGAATTCCTCGGGGGTGCCCATGCGGCCGAGCGGAATGCCAGCCGTAACCTTGTCGGCTTCAGCTGCCGGTGTGCTGTGGTTGGCTGCCGCGCGCGCCGCCAGCAGCTGGTCGATGCGCTCGGTTTGTGTGAAGCTGGGGTTGAGCGAGTTGACGCGAATGCCGTGAGGCCCCAGTTCAACTGCCAGCGACTTGAGCAGGCCGATCACCGCGAGGCGGACGGAGTTGGAAAGAATCAGGTTGTCCACTGGCTGCTTCACCGAAGCGGATTGAATTGCAACTATGCTGCCGCTTGAGCGCTGCAGCATATGCGGCACAACCGCGTGGCACAAGCGCACTGCGCTAAGCAGTGTTAACTGCAGCGCCTGCTCCCATTGATCAATCGTTAGCGACAGGAAGCTGCCGGGCGGCGGCCCGCCGGCATTGATAACGAGAATGTCGATCTGCCCGAAGCGCTCCATAGTTGCTGCCACCATGTGCGCAACATCTGCGGCCACACTAACATCCCCGCGTACTGCCAGCACTTGCGCCCCCGTGGCAGCACCAATCTCTACGGCAGTCTTTTCCAGTGCTGCGCTACGCGCACTGATTGCAATCTGCGCGCCCTCGGCAGCCAGCGCCATTGCAGAGGCACGCCCCAGCCCTTTGGAGGATGCGGTTACCAGCGCCACCTTGCCGCGCAGTTCAAGATCCATAAATACTGAAAGCTAGCTTGCGTTTCGGCGCATCACTTGAAAAGATTGCGGTACAAAACTGCAGCTGCGGCTGCACCGGCCAGCGGCCCCGCAAAATAAATCCACAGTTGGCTCAAGTTGCCCGTTAGCAGCGCCGGCCCAAGCGTGCGCGCCGGATTGAGCGACGCACCCGTCAGCGGGCCGCCCATCAAAATTGCGAACGTAAGCGTGAGGCCAATTGCCAAGCCGGCGAGGTTGCCGGCCTTGCCGCTCACGGCCGTATTGAAAACCGCGTTGGCGAGGAAGAAAGTAAGAATGGCTTCAACCACAATACCCTGCGCCACCGTAACGCCGGGCGCAAGCAGTGTTGCGCCAAGCCCGGACTCCGCGCCGAGCACAAAGCGCAGCGTCGCCGCCGCAGCCGTTGCGCCCGCAAACTGCGCCACCCAATAACCGGCAGCTTTCGCGAGCGGAATTTCCCCAGCCACCCACAAGCCAAACGTGATCGCGGGGTTCACGTGCGTGCCACTGATGTGGCCGTAAGCATACGCAAAGCCCACAATCACAAGCCCGTGCGCCAGCGCCACGCCCACCAACCCGCCAACGCCGAGTGCGCCGGCGCCAGCTCCAATAAAAATAAGTGCAAACGTTCCAATAAATTCCGCGGCGAGAGATTTTGTGTTCATGATTAAAGAAGTAACCCCCGTTGGATGCATTGATTCTACCCGACAAGCGCTGCCCCAATGCGACCAGGCTGACAAAGTTAAAAGTACGAAGTATCCGGTTATGCGGATAACTAAAATGCCGCGGCATCGCGCAGAATTGTTTGGGATTGCAAATTGGATGTGCATTGCAGCTAGGGTGGGGCAGCGCAACTCCGAATGTAATTAGTTCACAGGCATACAGCCGCTAGCGGTCAAGGCAGAGCGCTTAGCTTAGGCGTGTGGCAGCGCGTGCCTGGTGCGGCGTTTTGCGGCGCAAATCCGGCAGGTGATGGCGCGTCTGCGCACACCGCATTGAGAGCGGCTGCAGGCGAGCGGGTGGCAAATCGGCACACTGCGGTGAGTTTGGCGGCTCTCATTGCCTTGGGTGGCTTTCTACGGCGCAGAGCGCAACGCAGCGCTGGTTTGAACGCCGCTGATATACTTGCTGCGTGGTTGCAAAACAAGCGCTGCCCGAAACAATCAAGCACGTGGCGCCGGTGTGGTCGCGTGGTGCGGCGCTGCTGGCAGAGCGCGGTGAGGGCGCTTACTTGTACACCAGCGACGGCCGGCAGTGGCTGGACTTCACCTGCGGAATTGGCGTCACCAACACCGGCCACTCGCATCCGGCGGTGGTGGCAGCCATTCAGGCGCAGGCCGGCCGCCTCCTGCATGCCCAGGCCAACATTGTGTACCACCAGCCGATGCTCGACTTGATTGAGCAGCTGTTTACGGTTGTGCCCGCGCCGCTCGATCAGTTCTTCTTCAGCAACTCCGGCGCTGAGATCAGCGAGGCAGCAGTCAAGCTGGCGCGTCAGGCCACCCGCCGCCCGAACATCATCGTCTTTCAAGGTTCATTTCACGGCCGCACAAATCTGGCCATGGCGATGACCACCTCAAAAACGATTTACCGCGCAGGCTACCAGCCGCTGGCTGCTGGTATTTTCGTGACGCCTTACCCTTACAGCTATCGCTTTGGCTGGGATGATGAAGCAACGACCAGGTTTTGTGTGCGCGAGCTGCGCCACCTGCTTAAGACGCAGACAGCGCCGGATGAGACGGCTGCAATTATTTTAGAGCCGGTATTGGGGGAGGGCGGATATGTTGCGCCGCCGCGCGCGTTTGTGCAAGCGCTGCGCGCCATTTGCGACGAGCATTGTATTTTGTTGATTGCCGATGAAGTGCAGTCGGGGTTTGGGCGCACCGGGCGCTGGTTTGGCATTGATCACTTTGGCGTGGTGCCGGACATCATGATCATGGCCAAGGGAATTGCGTCAGGCCTGCCGCTTTCCGCTTTGGCGGCATCGGCGCAACTAATGGCACTGTGGACGCCGGGGTCGCATGGCGGCACCTATGGCGGCAATGCGGTGGCGTGCGCAGCGGGTGCGGCCACTGTGCGCGCCATGCGCGCGGAGCGCATGGTGGAGAACGCTGCAGCAATGGGGCAGGTGTTGCAAGCCGGCCTGCGCCGTTTGCAAGAGGATCATCCCTCAATCGGCGATGTGCGCGGCGTGGGTTTGATGGTGGGCACGGAGTTCACAACTGCGCAGGGCGAGCCGCACACCGCCGCAGCCAAGGCAGTGGTGAAGCAGGCGTTTGAGCACGGCTTGCTGCTGCTCACTTGCGGCACTTATGACAATGTGGTGCGCTGGATCCCGCCGCTGATTGTTTCCGAAGCCCAGATAAAGCAGGCGCTTGAAATATTTGAGGCCAGCTTGCAAGAAACGGCTGCAGCTTAAGCACGACTGATGAGTGAACATCCGCCGCGCGGTGCGCGCATGGCGCCTTTTTGGGGAACCGTGCTGGCGGTGGCAACAGGCGCGCTGCTGCCCGTGCTGGCGTGCGGCGGCGTGCTGGCAGCATTGCTCGCTGCGGGCAGCGTGGTGCCCGGCGCAGCCCGCAGCGTAGGCAGCGGCCCGGCGGTTGCCATCATTCACGTGCGCGGAGTGATTCTGTCAAGTGCCGGGGCGCTGGACAGTTCCGCCGCAAACGCGCAATCCATCATCAAACATATTCGCGATGCGTCCAAAAACGAGGACGTGCGCGCCATTTTGCTGCGCGTCGATTCGCCCGGAGGCAGTGTCGTTGCCTCCGATGAAATTTACCATGCGCTCAACCAGGTTGAAAAGCCGCTTGTTGTAAGCATGGGAGAGCTGGCCGCATCCGGCGGTTACTACATTAGCGCCAACGCAGACTGGATTGTCGCTACGCCCAACACACTCACGGGTTCAATCGGCGTGATCAGCGAGTTCATCAGCCTTGAAGGCCTGTTGGCTGACTATGGCGTGAGCGCAACCACAATTGCGACCGGTAAGCGCAAAGATTTCGGCAGCATGTACCGCGATATGACCGCCGATGAAAAGGTGTACTGGCAGGCAACCGTCGACGAAATCTTTGCAAGCTTTGTGGATCTAGTGGCAGCGGGGCGCAAGCTGCCGCGCCCGCAGGTGCAGGCGCTGGCAGACGGCAGTGTGTACACCGGTCGGCAGGCACTTGCCAACCACCTGGTGGACGAGCTGGGCTACCAGCAGGAAGCGCTGCGCAAAGCCGCTGAACTGGGCGGCATCACTGGCGAACCGCGCACTATTGAATACTCCGACGAGCCCAGCTGGCTGCAACTGCTGCAAGGCTTTGCCGGCCGTAGCGCGCTGCCCAGCCGGGCGGAAGTGCTTTCGCTGTTGAGCGTGCCCGCACTGCAGATGCGCTGGGCTGCCCCCTAGAATTCCTTCGAAGGCATAATAATCTCCATGACCAGCGCAGCCCGCACCCACGTTGAAGCGCTTGCCGGCACGATTGGTGCGCGCGGCAGTTGCACCCCGGAAGAAGCGCGCGGCCACGCGTATTGCGCGCACACACTGAGTGGCATGGGCTACGCAGCGCACACAGAGTCATTCCGGGCGCCGTTGTCTGTGTGGATGCCGTATGCGCTCGCTAGCGGGCTGGCATTGCTGGCCGCATTTTTGTTTTATACGCAGGGCGGGGCGGGCGCGCTAGCCGGGGCTGCGCTGATGCTGCTGGTGGTGAGCTCAACATTTTTGCAGCTGGCTCATCGAGACAATGCACTGCGCTGGCTGTTGCCGACCGGTGAAAGCCGGAATGTTTGGGCGCAGTGTGCTTCCGCGCAGGCGGCCACCCGCACGGTTGTGTTCGTGGCGCATGTGGACACGCACCGCCACGCCTGGGTGATGAGTGGCAGCGGCCCGTTTTTGCTGCTGCGCACGCTGAGCACACTGGCGCCCGCGGCTTACATTGGCCTGCTGCTGGTTTGTTTTGTGCGCTTGTTCACGCCGTTGCCGGAGCTGTATCCCATCTCGCTGGTGCTGGCCGCGCTGGCGCTGCCAGTGTTCGGCCTCGCCCTCTGGCCGGACTTCACGCGCTTTGTGCCGGGCGCCAATGACAATGCCAGCGGCGTTGCTGCGGTGCTGGAATACGCAGCCCGTTTGCGCGCGGCGCCGCTGCGCAGCACACGCGTCATCTTCTTGTTTACCGGCTGCGAAGAGGTGGGCGCTTTCGGCGCAGCGGCATTTGCGCGCCGGCACCCCGAGCATTCTGATGCCGACTATTTAGTGGTGGACAATATTGGCGGGCGCGACACCCACCCGCACTTCCTGCTTTCTGAAACGCTGCTGACTGCGCTGCGGCCGGACCCGGCACTGCTCGCCGTTGCCGAGCGCGTGGCTGCAGAGCATGCATCGCGCCCCATCATGAGCCGCCACCTGCAAGCTTCTTTCACCGACCTCACTCCATTGGCTCTTGCTGGTCGACGCGCTATTGCGTTCGTCAGCTATCGCGCGTCTGATGGGATGATCCCGGATTGGCACCAGCCCACGGACATCGTGGCGCGCATGGATTGGGATGCGTACGTGCGCGCGCGCGAGTATGTGTGGAGTGTGCTGCAGGCGCTCGCCGAGCGCAGCTGAGCCCGGACAACTAAGGTAAGCTCGCTGCCGTAGCAGCGCCGTGCTGCAAGAATCTGACGCCAGCTTATAAATGCTGGCGCGTTAGCGCTGTAAAGCTACTCCGGGCCGGCAACTGCCAGCACGCGGGCCTGCGGCTGCAAATAACGCCGCGCGGTATCGCGCAGTTGCGGTCGGGTCAGCGCCGCAATCATGCCGGGCATGCGCTGCAAATAATCCAGACCCAAACCGAACGACTCCATTGACGCCAGCGCGCCAGCCACGCCCTCGTTGCTTTCCAGCTGCAGCGGCAACATGCCAATAATCTGCGACTGATTCTCAGCCAGCTCTTCCGCCGTCACCAGTGTGCTGGTCATGCGCTCCGCTTCGCGCATCATCAGTTTTACGGTCTTGTCCACGTTGGCGGGGTTGACACCCGCCAGCATGCGCCACGTGCCCGGTCCTAAGCTGGCATTGATGCGGCTCAGCGAGTAGTAGGCGAGCCCGGCGCGGTTGCGCACGCTTGCGCCCAGCCGCCCGTACATTCCAAACACTCCCAGAATGTTGTTTGCAACCCGCGCCGCTTGATAGTCCGCGTCCGCGCGGCGCGGCCCCAAGAACCCAAGCACCACATCAGACTGGGTTTTGCCGGCAACTGGCATGCGGCGCGTAACCGGTGCACTGGGCGCCGTGGCATCGGGTGCCGCAGCGCGCGCTGCCTGCAGCGGATTTTTCCAGCTGCCAAAGTAACGCTCCACCAATGCCACCGCGCCCTTCACTGTCACTCCGCCCACAATCACAAGCGACATGCCGGCCGGACCGTAATGCGCAGCGTGATATGCACTGAGATCCGCAGCGGTGATGGCTTGCACCGTGTCGGGATAGCCATCGTCCTCATAACCGTACGGGTGCTCCGCGCCATACAATGCATCATAGAAAGCCATCGATGAAACTGCGCGCGTGTCGTGCGCGCGCAGCGCCAGGCTGGTGAGGATTTCGCCGCGCACGCGCTCAATGTGGTCAGCCGGAAAGGTGGGCGCCTGCAGCACTGCCGCGCCCAACTCCAGCAGCAGCTCCAGGTCTTCAGCCAGCGCCTTGCCACCCACGCTCAGCGTGTGCACGCCGCTGGAGAAACCAAGGTTCGCACCCGCCGCCTCCAGCCGCTCATGAATTTCGTCAAAGCTAAACTGCGCACAGCCGCGCTTTAGCATGTCCGCGGTAAAGCTCGCCAGGCCGGCGCGCGCGCGCCCCTCGTAAATTGCGCCCGCTTGCAGCACGCCGTCCAGCACCACAGACGGGCTGCCCGGGTTCTCGCGCACCAGCACACTGATGCCGTTGGGCAGCACAACGCGCGTGGTGTCATGCGGGCCGGGCAGCGCCGCAAGATTCAATTTAGAAGGCGCCGTGCTTTTTTTGTTTGGCATGCGATGACCGCGCTAGTGCCGCGCCAGCGGCCAGCGGTATGTTAGCGGCTGCTTCACGTGCGGGCCGCTGCCGCTGCGCTGGCTGCCGGCCGGTAGTTGCCTACAATGCGATTGGTGCGCGCGAGATAGCGCTTGGCAACCCGGTGCACATCTTGCGCCGTCACCGCCATCAGCCGCGGCAGGTAATTGGCAAACCATGTATGGTCATCAAGAATTTCTGCAAAGCCGTACCAGAAACCAAGGTTGGAAACGCTCTCGGCGCTGTAGGCAAAAACGGCTTTGGCTTGCTTGGCAGCTTTCGCCAGCTCGGTGGCCGTTGGCGCTTCGGCCACAATCCGGTCAAGCTCCGCATCCATAGCCGCCTCAACTTCTTCCGGTGTGCGGCCGTCGCGCACCACGCATGAGATCCCGTACATATACGGATCAACGGTTGCAGAGATGCCGCCGCTCACATTTGCAGCCAGTTCCGTCAGCACCAAAGCGCGGTACAGGCGACTGGTTATATTGCTCAGCCCGCCGCCAAAAACGTTCAACGAATTTCCGCCCGCCAGAATACTGTCGAGCACCACCAGCGGCAGAAAATCCGGATCGCGTGCGCCGGGAATGTGATAGGCGACTTCGAGAAACGAAGTTTGCCCGTCACCTGAAAGGTGCACGCGGCGCTCACCACGTTGCTTCGGTTCGGCGCGGGAAAACTGCTGCGGCGCCTTGCCCGCCGGAATTTTGCCGAACAACTCGCGGATGCGCGCCAGCATCTGCGGCGCGCGAAAATCGCCCACCGCCACAACGATTGCGTTATTGGGCACATAATGCTCGCGGTAGTGCTCGTACAAGTCCGCGCGCTGCATGCTCTGAATATCCGTCTGGTCGCCCAGTACTTCATGATGATATGGATGCACCCGGAACGCCGCTGCCTGCAGTTCTTCGCCGAGCAAAAACAACGGGCTGTTCTCCGCGCCCTGGCGCTCGGAGATGATGACGGTGCGCTCGGAGTTGACATCCGCTGGCTTGAAGCTGCTGTTGCGCATCCGGTCCGCTTCCAAACGCAGCGCCAGATCAATCTCACTGGATGGCATTGTTTCGTAGTAGGTCGTCCAGTCCATGGAGGTCATCGCGTTCCACACGCCGCCCGTGCGAGAAACGGAGCGCTCCAGTGCGTCGGCCGGGAAGCGCGCCGTGCCTTTGAACAGCATGTGCTCCACCCAGTGCGAGGCGCCAGTGCGCCCGGTGCGCTCGTTGCGCGAGCCCACGCGGTACCACACCCAAAAGCTCACCACCGGAGCGGTATGCACTTCGCGCAACAATACGGTCAGGCCGTTGGCCAGCCGCGTTTTGTGCACGAGCGGCTTAAGTTTTCTCTTCGGTTTTGCCACTGCCGTCGTAGCCGCGCCCGACGCCGCGGTAGTTAAACCCGTGCGCCTTCATCACACCGGCTGCATACAGGTTGCGCCCGTCAATCAGAATATTGTTGCGCATCGCCTTGTGCATGCGGGCAAAATCCAGTTGTTTGAACTCGTTCCACTCGGTCACCAGCACCAAGGCATCGCAGCCCTCAGCCAGCTCGTACGGGTTTTCAGCGTAGAGCACAGCCGGCGCGGCGCGGCGCGCGTTTGGCATGGCCACGGGGTCATATGCGCGCACGGCGGCGCCCGCAGCCAGCAGCTCGCCGGCAATATCCAGTGCGGGTGCATCGCGGATGTCGTCCGTGTTGGGCTTGAACGCCACGCCCAGCAAGCCAATAGTCTTGCCCTTCAACTTGTCGCCGAGCATCTCGCGCAGCTTTGCGCCCACCTTGCGGCGCGCGTCAGCGTTGATTTCCATCACAGAGTTCAACAGCTGCGGGTGACGCCCCTTCTCGCTTGCCATGTGTGCCAGCGCCTGCACATCCTTGGGAAAGCAGCTGCCGCCGTAGCCAATGCCCGCATCCAAAAAGCTTGCGCCAATGCGATTGTCATACCCCATTCCAATCGCCACCTCTTTCACGTCTGCGCCCAGCGCCTCGCAAATGTTTGAGATTTCGTTGATGAAAGAGATCTTTGTGGCGAGAAAAGCATTTGAAGCGTACTTGATCATTTCCGCCGTGCGCAAATCTGTTACGACGATCGGCGCGCGCAGCGAGAGATGCAGCTGCGCAACGCGGTCTGCAGCTTCGCGGTGCAAGGACCCCAGTACGGTGCGGTGCGGGTTCATGAAATCTACAATTGCACTGCCCTCGCGCAAAAATTCCGGGCAGGACACCACCCAGTAATCTATGGGTTGCGGCTGGTTGTCGCGCAGTATTGCCGCCACCCAGTCACCAGTGCCCACTGGTACCGTGGATTTGTTCACGATGATCAGCGGTGCGCGCATATTGCGCGCAACTTCAATTGCGGCCTGGCGCACGTACTGCAGGTCAGCCTCGCCGTCCACGCCCGATGGTGTGCCAACTGCAATAAATGCAAACTCTGCGCCGGCTAATGCCTCGGCGTAGCTGGTTGTAAACCGCAGGCGGCCGGCATCTACATTGCGCTGGACCAACTCAGCCAGGCCCGGCTCGTAAATTGGCAGCTGGCCGCGAGTTAAGTTGGAAACGCGTTCGGGGTCGATATCAACGCAGCAGATATTGTTGCCAAGGTCGGCGAAGCAGGTGCCGGTAACCAATCCCACATATCCGCACCCGATGACGGTTATATTTTTCATTTACAAATGACAAAGTGATGCTTTTTGATGATACCACAGCGATCAATCTGAGTGCGCGAGTTTATAATGCCTTGGGTGATCTAGCGGGCAGTGCCGCCAGCCATACGCTGCTCAACTGGACACCCTCCATCAACATGTTCGAAATTCTATTTCTGGGAACATCGGCCTCCGCACCGTCCGTGCACCGCGGGTTGACTGCCAACCTCGTGATGCATCAAGAGCACCGCTTTTTGGTCGATTGCGGCGAGGGCACCCAGCGCCAAATTTTGCAAAGCGGCTGCGGGTTCAAGCGCCTTGACAAAATTCTTATCACGCACGGGCATCTCGATCACATTTTGGGACTTGGTGGATTGCTTTCAACCCTCACCCGCTGGGAAGCAGTGGAGAAGGTGGAGATTTTTGCTGGCCACACGGCGCTGGAGCGCATCCGCGATCTTTTGTTTCAAGTGGTATTTCGCGGCGAGCGCGCTCAATTTGATATTGAGCTGATGCCGTTGGAGACGGGTATTGTGTTTGATAGCAAGTTATTTTCGGTGCGCGCATTTCCGGTCAGCCATCGTGGCTCTGATTGTTTTGGCTTTGTTTTTGAAGAGAAGGAACACCGACCATTCTTAAATGACCGCGCTGATGCACTGAATGTGCCCTTTGGGCCGGAGCGCAGCCAACTTGTGCGCGGACTGCCGGTAAAGCTGCCTGATGGCCGCATTGTGCAGCCCGCGGAAGTGCTTGGCCCTGTGGTATCCGGAACCAAACTTGTGTATGTTGGCGATGCTGGCCGGGTAGACAACTTGGCGGAGCACTGCCGCAACGCGGACGCGCTGGTGATTGAAGCCACTTACATCGAGCAGGAGCATGAGCTCGCAAAAAGTTTTCAGCACCTTACGGCGCACCAGGCGGCCACACTTGCATTGGAGTCTGGCGTGCAGCAGTTGTTGCTCACGCATGTCTCCCGCCGCTATCGCGAGCGCGATATTCTGGCAGAGGCGCAGGCCGTCTTCCCGAACGTTTCTGTAGCGCGTGACATGGACCAGGTTCAAGTGCGCCGTGCTGCGGCTGCCCCAGGCTGATCACTAGTTTCGTTCGCGGCGCGCCTTGGTAATGGAAATGCCTGTGCTACTGCAGCGCTGGACCAGATTCCGCAACCATCCCCGTTTTTCCCAATCGGTGGTGATTTCATTGTTCGCGCTGATTTTTGCGCAGATTGTATTTTGGCAGCCGTTCTATGGAGTGATGGATGACGCCGGCTACCTGACCGGGATGCTGCCCGCAATGCGTCAGACAGGGTTGTGGGCAGCAATGCAGGAGTGGGGCGGTGCGGGTGCAGCTTCATGGGGTTTCTTTCGCCCGGTCCATCCCATAATGGTTTGGCTGATCTACTCGGTGGGTGAGGCCTACGGCCCGGTTGTTTTCTATCTCTTCAATGCCGTAATTGTGGTACTTGCACTTTACCTAAATGCCATCATATTTGCGCGAATTTGCAACTTGGATTGTTGGCAGATTTTGCTCGGAACTTTGGCTTTTCCGTACACCATTGACTTGTTCATGCACCCAAGTTTGCAGGAAAAGCCGGTGCTAATCTTTGGCGCCTTACTCTTGTTTGCTGCATTCAACCCGCGGTCGTCGTTTGTAATACAAATTGCCGCACTCACTTTGTGGGCAGTTGTGGGCATCTCATCCAAGCCCCAATTCATTATCTATTTGGGGATGGCTGCGCTTGTGTTTGTTTCGCGGGTGCGGCTTGCTTCGGTGCGCGGGCGCTGGACACTGGCGTACGTAATCGTGTTGTGCGGCGCTGCTGCCACCTTGGTCGCTGGGTTTGGGATGCGCGGCGGGTACACATCCGGTGGCTATAGCACAGCTAATGCAATAGCCAATGCAAAAAGTATTTTCGGCTTGTTCTATCTGTTCGTTATTGCCTTGGGCGTTGTCAAATTAGTCGGACCTGCGTGGCGCGCCAAAGCGGCAGCGAGCCTACTGCCTCTGGCAGGCACCATTACATTCACGGCCATGCTGCTGCCCTGGACGCTCTTTCACGGCTATATCCTTTCGGTCTCTGCGCCACTGGTCGCAGCACTGACTCTGCAAATTGTGCCGCGCCAAGTGCGGTTTAGCAGTGCTGGTCTGATTGCGTTGGCTGTGCTTGCTGCGTTAATGAGCATCTATCGCACCGCATCCATATTTTCGAAGCTGGGGGATATCCGCTACTTAGTAAACCATAGCAGCGAATATATGGCTGCGGGTATCAGTGAAATAGCAGTGCCCTGCATGGAAGGCAGCGGGGCGATTAACTCATATCTGGCAGTATTTGGCGGCGCAAAAGTTTCAGCCCGCTACCTCACACCTGCTATGACAATCAACCAGCAGGTCGTGTTTCACGCGCGCGGAATGTGTCCGCTTTCGCAACAGCAGCAAGTGGAAGCTGCTGCCTGCTCCGAGCAGCCGTATTATTCTGGGCCGCTGCCCGGTGATTTCAAACTTTCCCGCTATGTGTGTGCTGACTAAGTATTGAGCCAGCGACTGCAGCCCAGAAAGTTGTCGTAATCCCGCACTCTGTTAGTTTGCATCCGGTATAGTTGGCTGCCGCGATGGCGCATCCCGGATAATTTTCTCGAGCACCCGAAAATCCATGGGTACATAAAATTTGCTGCAGTAGTCGACCAGTTCCGCGCGCTCTTGTTGATGCGTGTTGTCGGATGTTTCGCCCGATGTCCCCACCACCGTCACAAATTCTGCTGGAGTTCGGACAACAAACTTACCTTTGTCTATCTCGTAAAGTGGATCAATGGCCATCTCACCGGGTATTTGCAGGTAAATTGGGCTAAGCCCGCCCATTACCGCCTGAACCACGGCAGTGGTTCCGCGGTACAACGCCCACCGGCATCGTGCGATGTCCTCTTCGAGCGTTTTATCTGATAGCTCAATATTGGTCGGCCGTTTGGTCAGGCGCCGGTTGCGTTTCAACAGGGTTTTAAATGAGCCAATTGGATGCAGTCGCCAAATGAAGTTTATGTTAGGTAGTGCGAGTGCGCATTCCAGCGCAAAGGCAAACAGCGTGTTACATTCACTCTCTATTCCTTCTGGTACTACCACGCAGGCAGGTCGAGCGGAATTAGTCTCATATTGGCTTGAGTTAGGTATTAGCGTAGGGGTCAAGTTCTGGCATCAAACCGCTATGTTCTGATCGGCACCAGTTGCCGAACAGGTACTATTATCGCAAAAATGCATTTCTTTCCGCAAAATTAACGGCACGAATAACTGGCAATCGTATATATCGCATGTGCGGGGTGTTCTAGTAATAACGCCTTAGTTTCGGCGTGCCATTCTAAATCCCCCGAATTTGCAGTTGGCAGATCATGTTAATCTTCGCTATAGAATTGTTGGGAATTGAGCATCTCTGTGAGTTAATCAATCACGGGCTGCCGACATGACTGACCAGCACATCGATCAGTACTTTCGGCAAGTCGAAACTATTGTTGATGAAATTGACAAGCAACAAATTGCAGCTTTAGTCGAGGCGCTGGTTGAGCTCCGGACGGCGGCGGCCCGACTGTTTTTGCTTGGGGTTGGAGGCAGCGCAGGGAATGCTTCGCACGCCGTCAATGACTTTCGGAAACTTTGTGCGCTTGAAGCCTACGCCCCTACGGACAACGTTTCCGAGCTGAGTGCGCGCAAAAACGATGAGGGCTTGGATGGCGCGCTCGCCGCGTGGCTTAGGATCAGTCGCTTGTCTTCCAAGGATCCGCTGCTTATACTGTCGGTGGGTGGCGGCAATCGCCAACAGAACGTGAGTGTAAATCTCATTCAGGCAGTGGACTTGGCCCGGGAGCAGAAGGCGAAAGTTTTTGGAATTGTGGGGCGTGATGTCGGCCACGCGAAACTTGTTGGCGACGTCGTGGTCGTCATTCCGCCGGTTAGTGACAAACATGTCACGCCCCATTCCGAGGCTTTTCAGGCGGTAGTTTGGCACTGCCTTGTCTCACACCCCAGCTTACAGATGGAGCCCACGAAATGGTAGCGCAGTCCCTCCTAGTCCATGCTCAGCCAGCTAGAAAACCCGATCTCTCGCGCCTGAGCATTTCAGCGGTCAACAAGCAAACACGGATGAAGTTATGGCCAACCTAAACTCTCTCAAAATTAAAATCTTTGGGGATGGCGCAGATCTTGGCAACATTCGTGCGTTGTATTCACAGCCATTTGTGAAGGGCTTCACCACCAATCCCACCCTGATGCGACAAGCGGGAATTGACGATTACAAGGCATCTGCTTTGCAAGTACTTCAGATAGTTCCTGACCGGCCAGTTTCATTTGAAGTGTTTTCAGATGACATTGCCGGCATGGAAGCACAGGCGCACGAAATTAACTCATGGGGCCGAAATGTCAATGTGAAGATTCCCATCACAAACACTAGAGGGGAAACTACCGCGCCCTTAGTGGGTCGGCTCTCTGCGTAGGGCGTAGTGTGCAACGTAACGGCTATATTTACGCTTGGCCAGTTGCAGGAGATTGTCCAAGTGCTAGACCCGGCAACGCCAGCAATATTGTCAGTTTTTGCCGGTAGAATTGTGGACACTGGTGTTGATCCAGTACCTCACATGCGCGCCGCAGTTGGAATCGCCAAAGCAAAACCTAAGGCGGAGTTGCTCTGGGCAAGCCCGCGTGAACTCCTGAACATATTTCAAGCAGATGAAGTGGGCTGCCACATCATTACCGTTACCCATGATGTCTTGAAGAAGCTGTCTGGCGTTGGCAAGGATCTCTCTTCCTTCTCGCTGGAGACTGTCGCAATGTTTTATAAGGACGCACAAGTGGCCGGGTACTCAATTGAGACCCGCTAGTCGAAGATTAACGACATATAAAGGGCGAATCTGAATGCAATTCAAATCGATATTTGTTACCGGGGGCGCCGGCTACTGCGGCAGTTTGCTTGTTCCGCAGCTGCTCGCGCGCGGCTACCAAGTAACCGTCTATGACATCATGTACTTTGGCAATGACTTTCTGCCAGTCAACAACCCGAACCTCAAGCTGGTCGCCGGGGACATTCGCGACACCCCGAAACTTGAGGCAGCCTGCCGCAATCATGATGCTTTTGTAAGCTTGGCATGCATCTCGAACGACGCCAGTTTTGAGCTCGACGAGAAATTGTCCACGAGCGTAAACCTCGACGCCTTCGAGCCCATGGTGATGGCGGCAAAGCGTTCTGGCATCAAGCGCTTTGTTTATGCATCCTCCAGCTCCGTTTATGGTGTATCAGACAAACCCGACGTAACTGAGGACCATCCGCTGGTTCCCCTCACCCTCTACAACAAATATAAGGGCATGTGTGAGCCGCTGCTGCGCAAGCATACAGATGGGAATTTTGTCGGCGTCACCTTCCGGCCCGCCACTGTCTGCGGCTATGCGCCTCGCCAGCGCCTCGATCTATCCGTCAATATTCTCACGAATCATGCTATAAACAAAAACCAAATCACTGTTTTTGGCGGAGATCAATTGCGCCCCAACTTGCATGTGCAGGACTATTGTGATGCGGTGGAGCTGCTGCTAAATGCACCCGACGCCAAAATTGCGGATGAGATATTCAATGTTGGTTATCAAAATCTTTCGATCATGGATATCGCACATTTGGTAAAGGCCGTTGTCCACACCGAGTATCCTGAGAAAGCCGGATTGGGTATTGTGACCACGCCGAGCGATGACAATCGCTCTTATCATATAAACTCGGACAAGATTAAGCGTGCGCTCGGATTTCAGCCACGGCATTCAATTGAGGATGCCGTGCGGGGGCTTTGTACCGCATTCCGCGGTGGCAAACTCCCCGCCAGTTTTGACAACGATTTTTACTTCAACGTCCGCCGCCTTAAGCGCCTGCAAGCTGCATGACAACCAGCCCAGTTGCCATTGTCACAGGCGGCGCTGGCTTCATTGGCAGCCACATGGTGGATCTGCTTTTGGATCGCGGCTTCGAAGTGCGCGTACTAGACAATCTGTCCGGTGGCCACGAACGCAACTTGGCGCACCACGCCGCAACTCCGCGGCTCCACTTTGAGCGGGCCGATATCTGCAAACTAGAATCTGGGAGCAGCTTATTTCAGAACGCCCAGTATGTATTTCATTTTGCAGGCATTGGCGACATCGTCCCATCGATTGAACAACCGGTTAAGTACATGCAGACGAATGTGCAGGGTACCGTGCGTGTCCTGGAAGCGGCTCGCGCTGCGGGCGCCAAAAAGTTTGTCTATGCTGCCTCGTCCTCTTGTTACGGGCTTGCAGCTACGCCCACCCGTGAAGATCACCCCATTGCGCCCCAGTATCCCTACGCCCTCAGTAAGTTTCAGGGCGAGCAGGCGGTTTTTCACTGGCACCAAGTGTATCGGCTTCCCGTAAATTCCATCCGCATCTTCAATGCCTATGGAACCCGCGTGCGCACCACAGGCGTTTATGGTGCGGTGTTTGGCGTGTTCTTCAAGCAAAAACTTTCCGGTAAACCATTTACGGTCGTTGGGGATGGCAGTCAGACGCGTGATTTTATTTATGTAACCGACATTGCCCGTGCCTTTTTGGCTGCGGCTGAAACGACAATTGCCGGTCAAGTTTTCAATGTTGGTGCCGGCAATCCGCAGAGTGTCAATCGGTTGGTCGAACTGCTTGGCGGCACACCAGTGTACGTGCCAAAGCGCCCGGGAGAACCGGATTGCACATGGGCGGACATTGGCAAGGTAACCTCACAACTGGGCTGGCAGCCTGTTGTTAGCCTTGAGGACGGCGTAGCCAAAATGGTCGCGGAGATAAACAATTGGCGGGATGCTCCGCTCTGGACCCCAGAATCAATCGATGCTGCGACCAGGACCTGGTTCAAGTACCTTGGGCCCTTGCGGCAAGTTGCCTGATGACAACTGAGTTCTTCGAAAAGTACCGCTTTAAGGTTAAGACTACTGGCGAGTTACTTTCGAAAATCGGCACTTTTCCGCGTAAAAAGACGATCATCGTGTGCTTGGATTTGGGCTGACTATGCGGCGGTCGTTATCACCACAGTCCGCGAAATCAGGAAAATCACCCAGCGCTCCAGAAATCGTTATCAGCATTAGTTTGTTGCCACGTACTCGGATTGTTCAGTTCAAATGAAGCTTACACTAGGGATAGACTTCGACAACACAATAGCATGCTACGACAATGCTTTTTCGGTTGTTGCGCATGAGCTTGGTCTGATGGATTTCCCGATTTCTTTTTCAAAATCTCAGGTCAAGGAAGTGGTTTTCGCCCGTCCCGGAGGCGATCTCGACTGGCAAAGGTTGCAGGGTCAAGTCTACGGAAAGTACATCCATTTAGCAACGGTGTTCCCTGGGTTCGTGGAGTTTGTGTGTCGCTCAAAGCTAAATGGGCACTCAGTGTTTATAGTAAGTCATAAAACAGAGCACGGACATTTTGATGATACGCAGGTCAACCTGCGCGATGCAGCTCTTAGCTGGATGACCCGTAACCGGATTATTGGCTCTGATGGCACCGCAATACTAGAGTCAGAAATATTTTTCACGTCTACCCGCCGCGAAAAACTCGATAGAATTCGCTCTCTCGAGTGCACCCATTTTATTGATGATCTCGAGGAAGTATTGGCTGATCCATTGTTTCCCGAATGGACCGAACGGATTTTATTTTTGCCGGACTGTTCGGCAAACTTTAGATGTGATTTCCAGGTCGGAAGTTCGTGGCAAATGCTAAAAACTGATTTTTTTGGCGACGACTTTGATGACACACGTCCTATCCCGCAAACTGGAATCACCACAAAGTCAGCTATGGAAGCAAACAATCTTCCCCCAGAAACAAGCCAGCGTGTATAGGTATGGATCTGCGCTCTAAGCATCTTAGGAGGCTGATAGTTGAGGCCCTAGAGGGTGGCGGAAGAGGCCATATAGGCGCTTCACTGTCGCTTGTCGAGATTTTGCGTGTCTTGTATGACACCTATCTGAGTTTCAATGCCTCCAATCCAAGCTGGCCGGAGCGTGACAGATTGATTCTCAGCAAGGGACATGGATGCCTAGCTCTCTATGCTATTTTGGCGGACAAGAAGTTCTTTCCGCAATCCGAGCTGAGAACTTTCTGTAGGCCTATTTCCAAGTTAGGAGGGCACCCGGAACTCAATAAGGTTCCGGGCATCGAGGCCTCAACAGGCGCTCTCGGCCATGGACTTCCCATTGGCGTTGGAATGGCGGTGGCGGCAAAAATTCGAGGCCTGCGGCATCGTGTTGTGGTTATCGTTGGGGACGGTGAAATAAACGAGGGCTCCGTATGGGAAGCCGCACTATCAGCCTCAAAGCATCAACTTGATAATCTGGCAGTATTTATTGATTACAATAAACTGCAGTCCTACGGGAGATCGACAGAGGTACTAAGCTTGGAACCTCTATCGGAGAAGTGGCGCAGCTTTGGCTTCGCAGTCCAGGAAGTTGACGGCCATGACATCGATGAACTGGAAAGTGCAGTCAAACAGCTGCCATTTCTAACTCAGAAGCCTTCGGCGGTAATTTGTCATACCGTCAAGGGCAAAGGCTTTCCTTTCGCCGAAGGCAATGCCAGCTGGCACCATAAATCGGATCTGACATCTGATGAAATAGCAGCTATGCATGGCTGCCTAGGCTGAACATTAGAGTCCATGCGCAAAACTGCACTTAACCGCGTCTTCGAACTTGCCAAGAATGACGAACGCGTGGTGTTTATCGGTTCAGACCTGAGTGTTGGTGTTCTTGACGAAATGAGAAGCGCGCTACCCAAGCGGTTTTTTATGGAGGGTGTGAGTGAGCAGCACATAATTGGTATGGCTGCGGGTTTGGCGTTGGAAGGGTTCATTCCGTACGTGAACACGATAGCCACCTTTCTCACGCGGCGGTGCTATGAGCAAATCGCGATGGACTTATGCCTGCAAAATCTTCCGGTGCGACTCATAGCAAATGGTGGGGGCGCGGTGTATGCCCCGCTGGGGCCCACCCACTTGGCGGTGGAAGATCTGGCCATACTACGCGCGCTCCCCAACATGACTGTGGTGGCACCTTGCGATGCTGCGGAAATGGTCAGGCTCATGGACGCAACAATTGCGTGGAAACAACCCATTTACATTCGTTTGGGCAAGGGTGGCGACGCGATAGTTAGCCGTGCAACAAACCACTTTGAAATCGGAAAGGCGATCTTGATGAAGGAGCTTGGCCGGGGCCTATTTATTTCTACTGGGGTAATGACCCAGATTGCCCTAGAAGCCAGCGACCTACTTGCATTGGAAGGCTTGGCCTGCGGCGTTCTTCACATGCACACCATCAAACCGCTGGACAATGGAGCACTAATGCGCCTGTTGCCATCAGTCGATGGAATCGTCACGATAGAAGAACATACCCGGATTGGAGGCTTAGGAAGCTCTGTGCTGGAGTTTTGTAACGACCATTTTCCGGAGCAGTCTCCTAAAATTACTCGAATCGGAATCCCGGATCAGTTTGCCAACCAGTACGGCAGCCAAAACTCCTTGCTGGAGCACTGGGGCATAACTGCCCAATCTGCTAGTAATGCAATGCGGTTACAACTGAAGGGTAAATGAACACGGCTAAATATATGAATATATTCTGCGAATTGATGTTCAAGACCTGCCGTGCGAAAGCCTGAGGAAATCACAAACTAGAACGGAGGTTATGTATGGGTCAAATCAGAAACTTCGTCACCGCGCTCCACCAAGCAACACGACGCGATTACCTTGCCCGCATGGTGGACGACAAAGTACATTGCATGCTTAAAGCCAAGGAGTACGGTGCGACCTACTGGGATGGCGATCGTCGCTATGGCTACGGCGGCTACAAATATATTCCGGGGCGTTGGAAGCCAGTGGCACAAGCGCTCATTGATACCTACGGTCTCAAGCCAGGCTCGCGGGTACTTGATGTTGGCTGTGGCAAAGCTTTCTTGCTTTATGAGATGCAACAAATTGAGCCCGGACTCGAACTTGTTGGCTTTGACACTTCCAGGCACGGGCTGGCTAGTTCTCATCCAGATTTGAATGCCACACTGTTTCCCTACCGCGCACAAGATGCATATCCTTTTGGCGACAAGGAATTTGACCTAGTAATTTCGCTCGGGGCATTTCACAACTTGCGGTTGTTCGAACTCCAGGCTGCGCTCGGGGAAGTCGAAAGAGTCGGCAAACACGGATACATTATGCTGGAAAGTTACCGTAATGAACAGGAACAGTTCAACTTACAATGCTGGGCTCTAACCTGCGAATCTTTTTTTGACACCGCCGAGTGGATCTGGCTTTATCGACACTTTGGATATACCGGCGATTACGAGTTCATATATTTCGAATGAGAGCTGCAGTTCTAGTTGAGACCTACCAGCCACTTATAGTGGCCGAGCTACAAATGCCGGATGTACTGTCGTATGGGCAGGTGCATGTAGGCATCTGCTACAGTGGCATTTGCGGTGCTCAGATCAACGAAATTGAGGGGGCAAAGGGCCCCGACAAATTTCTGCCGCACCTGCTCGGTCATGAGGGTTCCGGCATAGTTAAACGGGTGGGTCCCGGGGTCAAGACAGTGAAACCAGGTGACCATGTTGTACTTCACTGGCGGCCTAGTTCCGGACTTCAGGCAGAACCTGCCAAATACAGCTGGGATGGACGGACAGTAAATGCCGGATGGGTGACGACATTTAACGACGAGGCCATAATTTCCGAAAACCGGCTTACGGCAATTCCGAAGGACTTCGACCTGCGTTTGGCTCCACTGTTTGGTTGTGCGGTGACCACCGCTGTAGGGGTTATCAATAATGATGCCCGATTGAAAATTGGGCAATCTATCGTTATTTTTGGCATAGGCGGCGTGGGCTTGAACATCGCCCAAGCAGCGCAGATGGTATCGGGATATCCCGTAATTGGAATTGACATCGTAGACTATAAGGTTAAAAACGGGCGGCACTGGGGCATCGACTACGGCTTCAACTCAGCCACAACCCCTGACCTGAAGGAGCAAATACTAAGGTTGGTCGGCCTGGGCGGAGCCGATGTCGTTGTAGATACCACTGGGCGCCCCCGTGTCATTGAGTTGGCGTATGAGCTGACACACGCTGACGGGCGCACAATACTAGTTGGCGTTCCACGCAAGGGGGATAACGTCAATATCTACACGCTCCCCCTCCACTTTAACAAGGTCATCACGGGCTCACACGGTGGCAGTGCCGTACCTGACCAAGATATTCCGCGGCTGATTCGGCTGGTCAACCAGGGGCGAATGAAGCTTGAGGGATTGTTTACCCATGAATTTCCGCTTGCTAAGATAAACGACGCTATTGGTGCGCTACGCTCTGGTGACGCAGGCCGAGTGTTGATCAACATGTCCATCTAGTAGTGCCTGCCAGAAACTCACGAAACATGCGATTACACAAAGACAACTCCCCCCAATTGGTTCTTTGATTTGATTGATCTTTCGCGTGCTGCTCCGTCACCCAATACCGACTACGAAAATTATTTACCGCCGCGATGAATCCGTATTAGTCCCCGATTGTCTTCACAGGTTTGCGCGTCTTGAATATTTCGCATTCTCAAAAACTTGCATGCAGAGTACCGACCGATGACCGCAGCAGCAGGCATTTTGCCGCAATCGGTTCGCTCAGTAATAGGTGATCTTCTCGTTGAGGTTTTATATGAGCAGTCACTTACTATTCACTCTGATCCAACACTTTCCGAAAAATGGTAGCTGTGGCCTTCTACAATAGAGTTGTTAGCATCCGAGCTCAGGGCTTGGGTAACTACGCACGAATTCTTCTGCATGCCCCGCGATTTCACAGGGTTTTTGCGATTTACCAAATGGTGGTGGGCGGCTGCCGAAGTGCCCTTCGCGCAGGTGCTTATCGTCTAGCTGTCGGTCTATCAGTGCCATGGCCAGCTGCAATAATTTGGCATCTTGGAAAACTGGCAGAGCGCCTTTCTAAGAATATTGAGTCCGATGATTATGACGCCGTTTATGCAGCGAAACTCGATGCGGAAGCCGTTCGGCAACTTAACCTGCTCGAGCAGTTTTCGCCAGATTTGCAGGCAGCTGTAGAACTGCGATCTTTATTTGCCTTGTGGGCTGGCCGCACAGGTGAATGGCTTGCTACCCAATACAAAATATTTGAAGTTCAAGAAAATCGCGCGCGCTTAGCTGGCGCTGGAAACCAGAACATCCGCATTCTGGAGCCGCACTTTCATATTCTTATCGGCATTGGGAGCACCGTGCATCTGGACGCATACGTCAAGGCTGGCATCCTTGGCTTGCGGCCGCCATCACGGACAGTTATCTTGCATGAACCATGGCTAAAGCGCTACGCGGTAAATCCATGCATGCTGGATTACTGGAGAAAATACATCGACCTTGTTGAGGATCCCGCGGAGTTGCAAAGTTTGCGACCGATGCGTAAGAGCTTAGGATTTAATGTTACTGGACCTATGCAGTGCGGGACCAAGACTATTCCGTGGGGACATTCAGCAGCTGTTTATGTGCAAGAGCGGTGGGACAGCCAAATGCGCCCGCCATTATTGTGTCTCACGGACGAACATCGCATGCGTGGAAAGGAAGCGCTAAAGACTATCGGGCTGCCGGAAGATGCATGGTTCGCGGCTCTGCATGTTCGAGAAGGGAAGTTTGGCGCGCACCGAATGGCTGAGCCATATCGAGACGCAGACCCGTCAACCTATATTGAGGCAATCACAGCAATCACAAGCCGCGGTGGATGGGTAGTTCGGCTAGGCGACTCGTCAATGTCGCCCCTGCCAAAGATGAGCAATTTGTTTGATTACGCCAAAAGCGAACTCAAGAGTGATTGGATGGATGTCTTTTTATGTGCAGCGGCGCGATTTATGATCGGATGCTCATCTGGCCCCGCGACAGTCAGCCGTGCTTTTGGGGTCCCCATTGCCTTGGTCAATTACCTGCCAGCCGGAGCTTTATATTTGTCCAGACAGGACTTGTTTCTTCCCAAACTACTGCGGCGCCGAGCCGATGGGAGCTTGTTGCTTTTTGAGCAGCAGATGTCTCCACCTCTGAGCACTTGTACCAGCGATGGAATGTTCGCCAATATCTACGGAATTGAAATCATTTCAAATACTGCACAGGAGATTCAAGACCTGGTTGAGGAGATGTTGGATAAGCTTGATGGAGTACCCAGTAACTCCACAGAAGATGAAATTCTACAAAAACGTTTCAAGTCCATGACTGCCGAGTGCGGAACTCTGCCGGGCTTACCAGGCTACGAACTACAGGGCAGCATTGGCTCGAAATTCCTGAGGCGGCACATTGATTTATTACCCTAAATCTGATTGTGCAAGGATCTACGTCTAGTGAGTGGGGCTTGCTTGATGCTTCAAGCCGCGTACTGCAACTCGATAAAATCCAACCCATGAAATCGCCACGAATATTGATTACCGGGGCCAGCGGCTGGATTGGACGATCCCTGTTCTTGCATTTACATGAATTCGAGCCGATTGGGGTATATTGTAACTCAACCATTACATCGCCGACCGACAGGCGGGTGAAGGCAGATCTACGGAATGAGGCTGAAGTTGTAAAGCTACTAAAAGTCTATCAACCTGATGTGATATTTCATCTCGCAGCTCTGCCATCACCGCGCATCAATGAGGAAAACCCAACATTAGCAGAAGACACAAACGTAGGGATAACAACAAACTTAGTTGCCCTTTCGTCAAAATTCGTACATATATTATTCATGTCGACTGATAAAGTACTCAATGGTAAGGACCTTGCGCCAACTGAAGCTTCAGTTCTTGAACCAGTTTCACTGTACGGGCATCTAAAGGCGCGGTGTGAGAGTATTATTTCCCAGAACCATAGGCGTTATCATATTCTGCGGTTCTCAACTGTTCATAGCTTTGGCGATAACCGCTCAAACTCGTTTATTGACAAATCTCTAATCAAATTAAGACAGGGCGAGAAGGTACATGCATTCGATAACATCAGCCGCTGTTACCTTCGAATTGATCAACTGCTGGATGTATTGGTTAGTCTCATTGACGACACACAATACGGAATTTACCATCTCGGTTCACCACTTACAACTTATTATGAACGAATTCGAGATTTATGCAAAGAAACGGGAATTGCGTGGAGGGGTAATTTGCTCGCTACAGACGGGGATGTTGTGCCCCAGAGCCAGAATCTACACACCGACAAGATAAAGAGACTGCTCAATTGTGTCTTTACCTGATCAATTATTACCTGGTTCTGTGTCGGTCTGCGAGAGAGCAACTCAAATGCTAATGATATACTGCAATTCTTGCAACATGGGTTGTAAATTTGCAATCTAGTGCAAGCGGTGTGAATTTTCATGATGAAGTACCCCCTCACTTTTCTCGCTGCAATCCTTGAAAAAAACAACGAGCCGTTAGCGCTTAAGCCTGTGGAGTTTCGGGGCCCGCTGTTAGTTGGGCAAATTCTTGTGAAGCTCAGATTCAGTGGTATCTGCGGCAAACAGTTAGAGGAAATCGACGCTAGTGATGGTGCAGACCCCTTTTTGCCCCATCTCCTTGGCCATGAAGGTACCGGTACCGTTATGGATACGGGTCCGGGGGTCACAAAAACCAAGCCGGACGATACTGTTGTTTTGCACTGGATGAAGGGGAGCGGCATTAATTCACCTCTCCCGAATTATTTCGGGGCTTCGGGGGAAAAAATCAATGCGGGTTGGGTCACGACGTTCAATGAGTTCGCCATTGTCTCGGAGAACCGGGTTACTGTGATTCCAAATTCTAGCGACTTAATGCTTGCGTCACTTTTGGGCTGCGCCGTTACCACCGGAGTTGGCACCGTCGTCAACCAAGCGCAGGTGAAACCGTATGACACGGCTGTAGTTTATGGCTGTGGAGGCGTTGGACTTTGTGTTTTGCAAGGTTTACAGCTTTCCCGCCCGAGGCTCATTATTGCCGTCGACATTAGTGAAAAGGCGCTCGAGCTTGCGCGGCTCCTGGGGGCAACCCATTGTGTCAACCCAAAGGATCAAGATGTGAATTCTGAGGTTCGGCGCATTACTGGTGGAAAAGGGGCAAGCAAGGTATTTATTAATACCGGTAATCCGAAAGCGATTGAAGCAGCATTGAATACTGCCGCGGTGCCTGGAGTCTGCTATTTTGTCGGCCGGCCTCCGAGGGGGATCAATATTGTGGTGGATCCGCTGGCAATCTTTCAACAACGGACGGTGGCAGGCAGCCACGGTGGTGACTGCTTTCCTGATCGTGACATCCCCACTTATTTGCAGCTCCACGAAGAAGGGTGTCTGAATCTCGGCAAGCTTGTGTCCCGAGTGCTTCCTTTTTTGCAGATCAACTTCGGAATTGAACTAACAAGGAGTGACAATCCGGGGCGCTGTATTCTCAGCTTCCCCTAGTTGTTGAAAAATTGAGATCGTCAGAGAATGGATCTCGGAATTGCTGGCAAATTAGTATTAGTAACTGGGGGCAGCAACGGAATAGGGGCTGCGGCCGCTCGCGCCTTCGCAAACGAGGGCTGTAGGGTGGTATGCGTGGCGCGTAGGAAGGACCGGCTCGAGCAAATAATCACTGAGCTAGGGGGGGGGCAAGCGGGCCATGGCTGCATGGCAGTTGATCTGTCGGCGCCCAACGAAGCGACCACCGCAATCCAAAACTTGGTCAACCAATTTGGCAATTTTGATATAGTGCTGCATAACTTGGGCGGGGCATTGGGAATTAAGGAACCGCTGGCGGATGTTGGGCAGTGGCAACGAGTATGGAATTTCAATGCAGGAATTTCAATTACAATAAACAACCTTCTGATCCCATTCATGAAACAGAATGGGTGGGGGCGGGTCATCCATATATCCTCTATATCCGGCAAAATTGGCGAACCGCGATTGTCCCCCTTTGGTGGCTCTTTGCCCTATGCAGCCGCAAAAGCGTACTTGAATGCGTATGTGCGGGGACTTGGCAGGGAGTTAGCGGAACATAACATTGTTGTTTGCGCATTGATGCCCGCCGCCGTTCTGTCAGAAGGTAAGTACTGGGACAAAGTTAGCCAGCAGGACCCACAGCTTGCCCGATCTTTTCTCGAGAGTCACCATTCGATTCGGCGCTTTGGCAAGCCCGAAGAGGTAGCTGCGTTTGCCACGTTCATGGCGTCGCAACACGCATCCTTTGCCTGCGGTGCACTTATTCCTATAGACGGCGGCAGAGTATAGTTTTGCGAAAACTAAACCAGGCGCAACACCCACTTGTGCCGCATCAAATTTGCGCCCGACTTGTGCGGTTGTTTGCTAAAGCATCCTCTATTTTGTGCTGGTGAGTTTGGAATGCTTGCCACTAATTCAACTATGACCGCCAAAGTAAATGAGCCAACACCGCAAGCGGACGGACTGGAACACCGTGCAAAGCTGCTCGAGATTGCCACCAGACTGTGTGCCGGGCAGGTAAACAACATTTCCGAGGCGGGCGCCGGAGCAAACAGCAGGATACTCAAAGTTACCTCTGGCGGCAATACTTACGCGCTCAAGTTCTATCGAGACGGGGCCGTTGAGCGGTGCAGTAGACTCATTACAGAATCAAAAGCGCTTCGTTTTATGGCGCAAAATCAAGTTGTGGATGTGCCGCAACTGATCGCTACGGACATGGAGGCCAACTGCGCACTAATGGAATGGCTGGATGGATCAACAGTTGAAAGCATTGGTCCAAGTGAAATTCAGCAGACCTGTCGGTTTATTGAAATACTGCATGACTTGCGGCACGCAGAAAGTGCTGGCGAGATAGCACCCGGCGTGGAACAGTGCCTGTCGGGGGCTGATCTCGTGCAACAATTGAATTCGAGACTGGCACGCCTCCGGCAGTCGGATGACGCGAGGCTGCATAAATTCTTAGATCAGATGTTTGTGTCATTGGTTGAAGAAGTTGTGGCGTGGAGCACGGCAGCTTTCAACTCGATAGATTTGTCCTTTTCGGAAAGGATTGACAGAGCGAAGCAGACTCTAAGCCCGGTGGATTTTGGATTACACAATGCACTTCGCCGAAAAAATGGAAATATTGCATTTCTTGATTTTGAGTATTTTGGATGGGCCGATCCAGTTCAGCTTGTGGTGGACACTTTACAGCACCCGGGAATGTCTATGCCCCACGCAGACCGCCAGCTATTTTTTGATTTGTGCAAGCGCTTATTCGTGTGCAATTCTGATTTTTACCCCCGAGTTAAGAATATGTTCCCGTTGTTTGGGCTGCGCTGGTGCACAATTATGCTGAATGCCTTCCTCCCGCAGTATCGGCGTCCTGGAGATCAGTATCCCCATGGATTGAGCGAAATGCAGTTCAGAAAACATCAGCTTGAGCTGGTAGTGGCAAGGACCGTAGCAATTCAAAGCCATTACCAAATATTTCCATACTCGGATTTATGAACTGGATACAGAATTAATTCATGACCAAAACCACAGGCTTGGACGAGCGTTCACTATACCTGCGCCGACAGGTCATGAAGGGTCTGGCAAGCACCGGGAAGGGGCATGTTGGCTCTGCCTTTTCGCTTATAGAAATTATTCGGGTCTTGTATGACGATGTTTTGCGGTTTAATCCGCGGGAGCCTCACTGGCCGGAACGGGATCGGTGCATTCTCAGTCCTGGGCATGGCTGCTTGGCACTCTATGCGGTACTTGCAGACAAGTTATTTTTCTCTGCAGACGAGTTGTCCAGTTTTGTGCAATTGGATTCGCGCTTGGGTGGGTGTTCCGAGTCGACGGTGCCGGGGGTGGAAGCAACTACTGGCTCACTCGGGCACGGATTTTCGGTTGGGGTGGGAATGGCGCTCGCAGCCAGAATTCAGAGGCGGGACAGTCGCGTGTATGTGATAGTGGGTGACGGCGAACTCGGCGAAGGCTCAAACTGGGAGGCAGCTATGTGTGCGTCGAAACACAAGCTTTCCAACCTAACGGTAATTGTCGATGATAACAAAGTGCAGTGCTCGGGGCCGACCCACCGAGTTTCAAATTTTGGATCATTGGCAGAAAAGTTCACAAGCTTTGGTTTTTTGGCGCAGGAAGTTGATGGTCACGATTTGAATGCACTTAAGCGTGTGTTTCAAGGTGTTCCCTACGATGTTGGGCGGCCCTCTGCAGTTATTTGTCACACTGTTATGAGCAAAGGGCTGCCGTTTGCTGAAAACGATGCCGAATGGCATTGGAAGAGCAACTTGGATCAGGAAATGTTTGTGAAAATGCACGCAGCACTGGTGACCGGCTGATGCAGTCAGCCTGTTTAAAAATGATTTACGAGCTCGCAAAGAAAGATCCGCGGGTCGTGTTTATTGGTACTGATAACGCGCCGGGTTTACTGAGTGATATGCAGGCCGACATGCCAGACCGCTTCTTTATGGAAGGCACCTGGGAGGCAAATCTGATTGGCCTCGCATCAGGGTTATCAGCAGATGGCTTTATTCCCTTTATCTTGAACCACGCCACCTTCATTACCCGCCGGGGATACGAGCAAATTTTGCTCGATTCTTGTTTGCAAAAACGCCCGGTAGTTCTGATCGGCTCGGGTGGCGGAGTAGCTACGGCTCATCTCGGGCCAACCCATACCGCAATCGAAGATATGGCCATAATGCGCACTATACCGGGAATGACGGTAATTGCACCATGTGACGCAGATGAAGTAACCCGCATCATGCCCCTAATTTTAGACTGGCCGGCAAGCGTTTATCTGCGCCTTGCAAAATATGGCAAGCCCATAGTTAGCAGGCCTGAGCCTACAGCCGAAATTGGCAAAGCCATCTTAATGCGCAACGCAACAACCCAAGGTAGAGGTGTGTTGATTGTTTCTACCGGCGCCATGACTCACAGGGCGTTGGCTGCGGCAGAACTACTATCCAAGCAGGAGGTGGATTGCACTGTACTTCATTTTCATACCGTGAAACCACTAGATCAGCCGACACTAATCCGGGAAGCTAGGCAAGCCAGGCTATTGGTAACAATTGAAGAGCATATTTTTACGGGGGGATTGGGTTCAGCTTGCTTGGAGGTATTAGCGGACAACATGTCGGCTCGAGAACTTCCCGATATTTACCGCATCGCGCTTGCAGATGAGTTTGTCCAAAACTATGGATCTCAAGATGCTCTGCTAGAAAAATTCGAGATGCAGCCGATTGGCCTTGCCGGTAGAATTGCCAGACGAATAGCTCAGACGGCCCGTTAGCATTGGTCAGCGCGGGTAATTCAGGAAATTGTGCACAGTAATCCGCACTAAGACTGAAAATGGTATATTCATGGTTCGTAAGCGCAGAGTCGACAATATCGAACATCTCTGGTGTTATTGATGTCCGTGTTGTCTATTGAAGAACATCTGGAGTCGCCTTAGCATGATTGCTGGGTGTCTGTTTCTGAAGTTCAATGTGTTTGCGATTTCTTATGACTAACCCAAGTGCGCCGTGTAAATTGGAAAGTGCTTAAGTAAAGCTGGAGTGCCGTACTGGTTTTTACGTAGCAGGCGGATGCTTGTAAGTGCGTGGTAATCCTGTCTGCTATATTTGAGCGGTCACCAGCTATTTCTATTCGCTCATAGAGCATGTCGAATGGAAAGAATTACTCCGGAAAAATCTCACACACTCTGTAAATGCGCAATTACTTCTTGAAGTTTTTCAAGCTAGTTCGCACAGTATGGTTCTGTGCTCTTTCGGCGCCAATTGTCCTGCTTTTAAGGCTGGTGCGGCCTGCAATTCGGATTCGCCTAGGCGCTTTAGATATTGGCAGGCTTGGTGGTTCGTTTGAGTTGTTCTGGTACTTGATTTGCCGGGACCCGGCGGCACCTTACAAATATAGGTTTGACTTTTTCTTTTTCATTCCAACCGATGTTGTTTGCAACAATTTCTGGGTGGCAATACTATCCAGAGAGGTAAAGGTTTTTTCGCCAGTGCCATTTTTATCTAAGCTTTTACTGACCGTAAGTCGGCTTAACAAGTTCCTTCCCCATTCCCACCTCAATGAGATCCCGCCTCCCGCAACATTTTCTCCCAGTAATGAGCTAACCCATGCGGCTATTGCTAATGCTAAAGTACTTCTTGAATTCACAAGAGAGGAAGAGGAGTTGGGAACCAGGGGTACTGTTGGCTTGGGAATTCCAGTTGAAGGGCAATTTGTTTGTTTTCATGCAAGGGATTCGAGCTATCTAGATGCGAAACACCCCGGTATTGACTGGCACTACCATGACTATCGGGATTCTAAAATTGGCAACTACATCCCTGCTGCGGAAGAACTTTGTAGCAGGGGATTATGGGCAGTGCGGGTTGGTGAAATCGCATTGGAGCCAATAATTAGTTCTAATAGGGCAGTCATTGACTATACCTACAGCGGAAAACGAAGTGAATTCATGGATATTTATCTCGGTGCAAAATGCAAATTCATGATCTGCTCGGAGACCGGTCTCATATTAGTGCCTACAATGTTCCGCAGGCCAATCGTGTTTGTAAATTGGGTCCTAATCCCATATATCCATGTGTGGAGTACAGGTGTGGTTATTACGAAAAAGTTTTTTTCTGTGAGCAAGAATCGCCTTCTTACCTACCGTGAGATACTTTCGCGAGAGACGGGAGTTTTTGGCGATCTTGGAATGGCATTAGAAAGCGGTATACAATTGCACGAGAATTCCCCTGCTGAAATTCAGGCAGCTGCGGTGGAAATGAACGATCGAATCGACGGGCTGTGGGTAGACAGTAAAGAGGATATTGCGCTGCAAAATCGGTTCTGGGAGATCTTTGGAGTAGACCGACTTCGAAACCCGGAATTGCGCATTGGTGCAGAGTTTTTGCGTAGCAATACCAATTTGTTAGATTGATCTGTAACCACGGTTACCCCAGATAATTCCAGCTGGCAGGTTCTCACCGAGGTCCGCCTCTTGCCCTACTGGGTCACGCATTCAGTTTGCTTTCGTTGTGGGTGGTTAACCAATAAGTTAGCTACAGGTTGTTCGGATATCCAAGCAGCGTAGAATCGACAGAGAAATAGGTATTGGAAATCAAAAGAGTTTTCGTAAGCGGCTCGTTTAATGTTCTGCACCCGGGTCACTTGAGGCTGCTCCGGTTTGCGAAAACATGTGGTGACCATCTGACAGTGGCGGTCAACTCAGACCGGCTCGCCGCGAATGAAGCGTACATACCACAGCAGCTTCGCCTTGAAGTGGTCGGCAGCAATAGCTATGTTGATGAAGCTGTTCTACTGGATGAGCCAGTCACGGATCTGATCTCCCGCCTGAAGCCAGCGATTGTTGTTAAGGGCAAGGAACACGAATTGCGGGCCAATCCAGAACTCGCTGCTGTTCAGGAATATGGCGGAATTTTACTTTTTGGCTCCGGCGAACTTGGCTTTTCCTCTTTGGACCTCCTGCATCAAGAGTTTCTTGACATAAACCCTTCGACAATACGCCTGCCCAAGGACTATATGGACCGCCACAATATCACTTGTGCGCGGCTGGAAAATCTGGTGGACAACTTCGGCGGGCTAAGAGTATGCGTTGTGGGAGATCTTATCGTCGATGAATACATAACCTGCCAGCCGATTGGTATGTCCCAAGAAGAGCCCACAATAGTCGTCACTCCAGTCGACAAGTCTTGTTTCATTGGGGGAGCCGCTATTGTTGCAGCCCATGCTGCGGGCTTGGGTGCGTCTGTAAAATTTATCTCTGTAACTGGAAATGACATTGCAGCCAAGTTCGCGCGCACTGCGCTAGAAGATGCGGGAGTGGAGTCTAATCTGATGGTGGATGATAGCAGGCCAACCCCGCTCAAACAACGCTTTAGAGCTGGCGGCAAAAGCCTTTTGCGGGTGAACCATCTTCACCAGCGATCAATATCTTTGGCTTTGCAGAAGGAGTTATTGGGGTTACTTCTCCCGATGGTCTCGCAAATTGATTTACTTGTGTTTTCGGACTTCAACTATGGGTGTCTGCCACAGAAAATAGTTGGCCCAATTGTTGATTTAGCAAAAAGTTATGGGATAGTATTGGCAGCGGACAGCCAGTCCTCCTCGCAAGTGGGAGACATCGGTCGATTCAGGGGCATGCATCTGATCACCCCTACCGAGCGAGAGGCTCGGATCAGTACGAGAAATCAGGAAGATGGGCTTGTCGTCTTATCTGAGCAAATGCTTCAGAGTTCGGACGCTCAAAATATTTTGCTTAAAATCGGCGAGGAAGGCGTTTTCATCAACTCTCAACCGCTTGATACTGGCAGGGAGGATAGGATCGCAGCCCTCAACTCTTCTCCCCAAGACTTAGCAGGGGCAGGAGATTCACTCTTAATTGCTAGTGCAATGGCGCTGGCTAGCGGCAGTGATATTTGGGAGGCTGCCTGTGTGGGTTCGATTGCTGCGGCTGTACAAGTAGGACGGATAGGCAATACCCCGCTTCAAAGGCAGGACTTGCTTAGTGTGGTTCAGCGCCTTGCTTGACCAAACGCTGCCAGTTGATTGAATGTCAAAAAAATAAGGCACATTACGGCCGGTGCGTGCAATTTTATTGGGGGCTGGATTTGGGACTCGCCTCCGACCTCTAACGGATAGCATTCCAAAGTGCTTGGTGCCTATCCGCGGTAAACCATTATTGGAAATCTGGCTTGATAAATTGATCAGCGCGAACCTCCGGCCAATTTTGGTAAATACGCACTATCGTAGCGAACAGGTTAACGCATATGTTGCAAGATGCCCGCATCGCAGCTTCGTCACACTAAGTCATGAGCCGGAGCTGCTTGGGACCGCGGGCACCCTAATCGCAAATCTTGGTTTTTTCGCGGGACAGGACGGACTGCTTGCACACAGCGACAACCTTTGCCGGATGAATTTGGCTGATTTGGTGGCTGCGCACATGCAACGCCCCCCTGAGTGTCTTCTCACGATGCTTACTTTTCGGACCGAGAATCCATCCGCGTGCGGCATAGTTGAATTGGATACACGCGGGGTAGTGATCGGATATTATGAGAAGGTGGCTGCGCCGCCGGGTAATTTGGCAAATGGTGCCGTATACATTTTGTCTACTGAGTTAATCACCAGATTTCTTGTGAGCTTGCGTGAACCGAGGGACTTTAGCGCTGATGTACTGCCGCTTTTAGTTGGCCGAATTTATACCTTGACTACCAACGACCTGTTTATGGACGTTGGCACACCAGATGCCTACGCCAGAGCAAATATTGAATGGTAATCTGGTTTTCGCCAGGTCCGCGGAGTTATTTGTATAGGCACTCAATAAAAGTCACTTGATCCACTTTTGGGAAATACGAAAGTCTTGTTACGCAGCGATTTTTTCTTACTAATTGGGCATGAGCGGATCTTTAGTTGAAATTTATGTGTTTCCATACCAGCTGTCCTATAGTGCTTGGTAGTAAAGTGACGGTACGCCCCAACCATGCTGACTAACTCCTCAATCCTCATTACCGGCGGCACCGGTTCATTTGGCTCTACATTTGTGCCGATGACCCTGGCCAAATATAACCCCAAGCGTCTGGTCATTTATTCGCGGGACGAGATGAAGCAGTGGGATATGGCGTACAAGTTTGCGGAGGATGCACGGGTGCGCTTTTTCATTGGCGATGTGCGCGACAAAGACCGGCTGGCGCGTGCATTGGACGGTATCGATTTTGTGGTGCACGCAGCGGCCACCAAAATTGTTACCACAGCGGAATACAACCCATTCGAATGCGTAAAAACCAATATCATCGGGGGTATGAATGTAATCGATGCCTGCATCGATCGCGGGGTGAAGCGGGTTGTCGCTCTGTCAACAGATAAGGCCAGCAACCCGATTAATTTATACGGTGCAAGCAAGCTCGCCTCCGATAAACTATTTATTGCGGGCAATTCCTATTCTGGAAAGCAAACCGCGCGTTTTTCAGTTGTCCGCTACGGCAACGTGATGGGCTCGCGAGGGTCGGTAATTCCGTTTTTCTTGTCACTGGCGCACACGGGTGTCCTGCCCATTACGGACCCGCGCATGACACGGTTCATGATTACGCTTGAGCAGGGCGTTGAGCTTGTCTGGCATGCGTTCAAGGATATGCAGGGCGGCGAGATTTATGTCAAGAAGATTCCATCCATGACTCTCCCTGACATTGCCAAAGCTGTTGCGCCAAACGCCACGCATAAGATTACGGGGGTCAGGCCCGGGGAAAAAATCCATGAGCAGATGATTGGGTTTGAGGATGCGCCTTACACCTATGAGTATCCCGGCCACTATAAGATTCTTCCTGCGATCCACAATTGGTCTATGGATCCAGCCAGAATAAATGGCGGCCGCAAGGTGGGTGACGATTTCACCTACACGTCTGATCAAAATCCGGAATGGATGCCCGCGGAGCAACTGCAGGCTTGGATCGCCGCCCATTCTGATTTGCTTGTGAAGGCGTAAGCCTGCACTCCGGTGCGTAATAGCAAGCGCACCCAACTATTAGTGAAAATTCTCATTACGGGCGGATCTGGCCTGCTAGCCACCAATTGGGCACTTGCGGCCCGTGCGGAGCACGCCGTTGTGCTCGGGTTGCACAACCGCAAGATCTCGCTGCGCAATGTAACGACATTGGTAATCGAATTGGAAGCCGCCAATCGGCTTCAAGCCAGCTTAGCAGCAATCAAGCCAGACTTGGTGGTTCACACTGCCGGTGCAACCTCTGTCGAGTGGTGTGAGAGTTTCCCGGAAGAAGCCCACCGTATTAATGTAACTTTGACTGCTAATGTAGCGCGTGCCTGCAGTGCGCTAGCGGTGCCAATGGTGCTGATTTCCACTGATCATCTTTTTGAAGGGATTGCCGCATTGGTCGATGAAGGTTGCCCGCCGGCGCCGCAAAACGTGTACGGCCGCACTAAGGCAGAAGCTGAACAGGCCACGCTCGAGTGCCACTCGGCTGCGCTGGTTGTGCGCACAAATTTTTTTGGCTGGGGAACCGGTTACCGCCAATCTTTTAGTGACCGGATCATCTTTCAGGCGCGGGCGGGCCAGCCGTTGATGTTGTTTGTGGACGTGTTTTTTACGCCGATACTGATTGAGGCGTTGGTCATGGCCGTGCAGGATTTAGTGCAAACTCAGGCCAGTGGTATCCTCCATATTGTGGGGGACGAGCGTATTTCCAAATATGAATTCGGGCACGCAATTGTCAAGCAATTTGGTCTTGACCCAAGCGTGATCAAGACAAGCCGCATTTCTGATCAAAGAGATTTGGTGCGCCGCCCCAGAGATATGAGCCTCTCCAACGCCAAAGCATGCAAACTCCTTGGAAGACGCTTAGGCTCAATCAGTGCCCAGTTACTCTCACTTCAGGCGCAAGAGAACTCCGGCAGGGCGCGGGAACTACAATCGCTGTGATCCCCTACGGCAGGCACTTCATCGACGAAGACGACATCCAAGCCGTGGTGGATGTCTTGAGAAATGGTGCCCTTACTCAGGGGCCCGTGATTGAAGCTTTCGAAGGCGCAATTGCAGCCTATGTTGGCGCGAAGTATGCTGTGGCGGTTTCCAGCGCAACTGCCGGGCTGCACCTTGCTGCAGTCGCAGCTGGTGTGGGTCCCGGCACAGCGCTGATCACTTCCCCCATCACTTTTGTTGCGAGTGCAAACGCTGCGCTATATGCTGGTGCAGCGGCTGCATTTTGCGATATTGACGCGGACACCATCAACATGGTCGCGAGCAGTTTATTCGATGCACTTCGCAAACATCCAAATGTGCGCGTTGTCATGCCAGTTCACTTTGCCGGCTTGCCGTGTGACATGCCCGCCATTAGGGCAGCTAGCGACGCAGCCGGTGCAGTGGTAATCGAAGATGCCGCGCATGCGCTAGGTGCGCACTACCCAGACGGGCAGCGCGTGGGTTGTTGCGCCCACTCGCTGATGGCGGTCTTTTCGTTCCATCCGGTGAAGAATATTGCCACCGGTGAGGGCGGAATGATTACCACAAATGATGAGGCCATCTACCGCCGGCTTTTGCGCCTGCGCAGCCACGGCATCAACAAGCTCAATGATTCGTTCCAGCTTCCGGAGCTTGCCACGACTGGTGACCTTCAAAACCCGTGGTACTACGAGATGCAGGAGCTAGGCTTTCACTACCGCGTCACGGATCTTCAGTGTGCATTGGGCTTGGCACAACTAAAGAAGTTAGACCGCTTTCTTGCCCGAAGAACGGCGATGGTTCGCGCCTACGACCAAGCTTTTGCCGGGATGCAGACTCTCCGCCCTGCCCAGAGCTCTGGCCGCGATCGGAGCGGCCACCATCTATATGTGGTGCGGATTGACTACGCCGCTAACAGGATCTCTCGTGCAGAACTGATGCAGTTACTGAGAGCCAAGCAGATCGTGACGCAGGTGCATTACATTCCGGTTCCCGCTCAGCCCCACTATCAACGCTTGGGGTTCAACCTGGGGAACTACGCGAATGCGAAAAAATACTACGAGCAGGCGTTAAGCATTCCGCTGTTCTATGGCTTGGCAGATGCCCAACAGGACCTCGTAATTTCGGCAATCAAGGAGCTTGTCCGATGAAGCTGGCGCTCGGCACAGTCCAGTTTGGGCAGAGTTACGGCGTGGCGAATAAAGTGGGTCAGGTGTCTGCCGCTGACGCCAAGGCCATACTGGAATACGCTGCATCAAATGGCATTAAGTTGCTCGACACGGCGATTAGCTACGGCGAAAGTGAACAACGCTTGGGCGAAATCGGAATTACTGACTGGCAGGTCGTGAGTAAGATTCCAGCAGTACCGGATGGTTGTGGAGACATTTCTGGCTGGGTAAGCGAGTCCGTCCGAAGCTCTTTACAGAGGCTGGGAGTACCAAGGCTCTACGCTCTGCTGTTGCATAAACCACAGCAGCTCTTGGGGGCGGATGGCGGCCGAATCTATGCTGCGCTGCAAAAGTTAATTGAAAATGGACTAGTTCTGAAGATTGGAGTGTCGATTTACGCCCCGGGCGAACTTGACGATTTGTATCAACGCTATAAATTTGATGTTGTGCAAGCACCATTCAACTTGCTCGACCGGCGCTTGATTGACTCAGGTTGGATGAGCCGCCTTGCGGACAGGGGGGCGGAATTACATGTACGTTCTATATTTCTACAGGGCCTGCTGCTGATGCCGCCGCACGAGCGGCCGGCAAAGTTCAATCGCTGGCAGGCGCTTTGGTCTGGGTACTCTGAGTGGCTTCGAGCGGCCAAGCTGACACCGTTGCAGGCTTGCGTGCGTTATAGTTTGTCGTTTCCAGAAATTAGCAGGGTAATAGTCGGGGTGGACAATTCTGACCAGTTACGGACCATAGTTGAAGCCGCTGGCGGACCAATGCTTGTGTTCCCCGGTGCTTTGCAGGTTCACGATTGTGACCTTCTAAATCCGTCTGTGTGGGCGACCCTATGAAAACCCTTGCTATCGTTCAGGCCCGTATGGGATCCACGCGCCTTCCCAACAAAGTCATGCTTCCCATCAACGGCGTGCCGCTGATCGAATTGCTTCTTCACCGGCTTGCGCTTGCCAAACGGATCGACCATATTGTTGTTGCAACTTCTACTGCGCATGGTGATAAGCCACTTGCTGCACATGTGCGTGGTCTGGGAGTTGAGGTGTTTGAGGGCAGCGAAAACGACGTTCTTGACCGCTTCTACAACGCTGCCAAGCCGCACCAGCCTGAAATCGTTGTGCGAATCACAGGCGATTGCCCGCTGGTCGACCCCGAGCTTGTGGACGAGATGGTTGCTTATTTTGGAATGCAGAATGTCGAGTATTTAAGCAACGTTGCGCCTCCTACCTTTCCGGATGGACTGGATATAGAGGTGTTTTCTTTTAAATCATTGGAGCAAGCCGCTTGCAGTGCTGGTATGCCGGACGAACGCGAACACGTCACTCCTTTCATCCGCGAAAGCGGACGATTTACAAGAGCCAATTTTGCTAACCATGAGAATTTATCACATGAGCGGTGGACAGTGGACCAAGCTTCGGACCTCGAGGTAGTGAAAGCAGTGTTTAATCACTTCGGTCCGCGTCTTGATTTTGGATGGGCAGAGGTCGTTAAATTGCGAAAACAACAACCTAAGATTTTCAAATCAAACCAACAGGTGACCAGAAATGAAGGCCGTGTGCTTGGCAGTGGCCAGAAACTCTGGAAACGCGCCAAGCAGGTAATCCCCGGCGGTAACATGCTGCTTTCCAAACGCGCCGAGATGTTTTTACCTGACCAGTGGCCCGCCTATTTCAGCAAGGCCAAGGGATGCAAAGTGTGGGACTTGGATGGCAAAGACTACATTGACATGTCCATAATGGGCATCGGCACAAATACACTTGGCTATGGGCATCCTGAAGTCGATGAAGCGGTGCGCCAAACAGTTTTATCCGGTAATATGTCCACCCTCAATTGCCCGGAGGAGGTTTATCTAGCGGAGAAACTGGTTGAGCTGCACCCATGGGCAGACATGGTGAGTTTTGCACGCTCTGGTGGCGAAGCTAATGCGATTGCAATCCGAATTGCGCGCGCCGCGAGTGGCAAGGATAAAGTAGCTTTTTGCGGATACCACGGCTGGCACGATTGGTATCTTTCTGCCAACCTTGGCGACGAGAAGGGCCTTGATGGGCACTTGCTCCCCGGGCTTGAACCCAACGGTGTTCCGCGCAGTCTGCGAGGGAGTGTTTTGCCCTTCAGCTACAACAACTTCGCTGAACTGGAAGCGCTTGTAGATGCACATGACATTGGCGTTATCAAAATGGAGGTGGCGCGCAGCACTGGCCCCCAAGATAACTTTTTACAAAAAGTGCGCGAGCTTGCCACAAATCGCGGCATCGTGTTGGTTTTTGATGAGTGCACCTCAGGCTTTCGGCAAACTTTTGGCGGCTTGCACAAAATGTATGGCGTAGAGCCCGATATGGCGATGTTTGGAAAAGCCCTCGGAAACGGTTACGCAATCACCGGCACTATTGGGCGCAGAGAAATTATGGAGGCTGCGCAGTCCACATTCATAAGCAGTACTTTTTGGACAGAACGCATCGGCCCAACCGCTGCGCTGACGACGCTAAGGGTGATGGAACAAATTCAGTCCTGGGACATCATCACCCAAACTGGCTTGAACATCCGCAAGGGTTGGCGACAACTTGCTGAAAAGCACGCTCTTAAGATTGATCACTGGGGCTTACCTGCGGTCACCGGCTTTACTTTCCGAAGTCAAAATGCCTTGGCTTATAAGACGCTGATTACCCAAGAAATGCTATCTAAAGGGTATTTGGCCGGCAACAGCGTCTATGTCTGCATCGACCATACTCCCCAGGTTGTTACTGCGTTTTTTGAAGCTCTGGATCCCATATTTGCGGTGATAAAGGAGTGCGAAGAAGGGCGTGATGTAATGGGTCTGCTGAAAGGCTCGGTTTGTCACGGCGGGTTTAGCCGGTTGAATTAACTTTGATGCGAATAGCATTTCGGGTTGATGCAACGCTGGAGAGTGGCGTCGGCCACTTCATGCGGTGCCTTACACTCGCCAATGCACTGAAAGTACGTGGTGCGAGAACACGTTTTGTATGCCGTCATGTACCAGAAGTCATGCGAAAATTACTTGAGGCTCAAGGGCATGGACTTACAACCCTGACCAGTGATAGGTGCATTGCTGATCAAGACGAGCTTGCACACGCATCCTTTTTGGGCTCAAGCCAATTGAGTGATGCCACAGAGACAGTCGATGCTTTCAAGAATGAAACTCAGGACTGGTTGGTGGTTGATCACTATGCATTAGATCACAGGTGGGAGTCGGCGCTTAGGCACTGTACCGAGCACATTCTAGTTATCGACGACCTTGCTGATCGAATGCATAACTGCGATATTCTGTTGGATCAGAATTATTACTGCGACATGGACACTCGATACAGTGGCAAAGTACCGCCTAATTGCCATTTGTTGCTTGGCCCGCGCTATGCACTACTTAGAGATGAGTTTCTTCAACTGCGGCAACAGGTCGAGGCGCGTACTGGGCGCATGAAAAACTTGCTGATTTTCTTTGGTGGCGTGGATGCGAGTAACTTGACTGGTAAGGCGATAGAGGCTGTAGTGCGGGCGGGCTTTGAGGGGCTAAGGGTTGATGTGGTTATCGGTGCACAACACCCATGCGCGAACGAAATTGAAGAGCTATGCAAGCGATTTCAATATACTTTTCACGCACAAGTTGATCAAATTGGTCGCCTGATGGCTGCTGCAGACGTGGCAATCGGAGCGGGGGGATCTTCAACTTGGGAACGTTGCTGCTTGGGCCTACCTACTTTTGCAATTTGCACAGCTTCAAATCAGAATAAGCAGCTTTCGGATGCCGCCTTTGAAGGCTTGCTCTATTCGCCCTTGCTCTCTGGTGACATGACTGCCGCCATAAGCAGGCATCTAATTTCTCTTTCAGAAAATAGTTCCCTCAGACGGTCCATCTCAGCCAAGGGCATGCTGTTAGTGGATGGTCGTGGCGTAGCACGGGTGATAAGTAAGCTGGAAGCCAATGAACTTACAGTTCGATTGGCAAACCGAAGCGACTCCCGTCAGCTGTTTGAGTGGCGTAACCACCCTGATATTCGGATGGTGTCTAGAAACACTGAAATCATATCGTGGGAGGTTCACGAAAACTGGTTTTTGCAGGTGCTGTTGTCTACGGACAGAGCGGTTCTTATAGGTGAAGTGCATGGTGTCATGGTTGGTGCTGTTCGGTTCGACATTTATGGGGCCTCAGCCGAAGTGTCGATCTATCGTTCCCCAAGTCTAAAACAAACTGGCTTGGGGCAGGATTTACTTCGAAGCGCAGAACGGTGGTTAGCAGCGACTAGGCCGGATGTTTGTAATGTGCGGGCTCATGTGATTGGCAGCAATGAGCCATCGCACCGCCTTTTCTCGGGTGCTCACTATCACGTTGTATCCACAACTTATTCAAAGGGACTACAGCCGAGTGAATAGTAGGTTAAAGATCAACGACAGGCTGATCGGGCCTGGTCACCCTCCCCTCATTATTGCCGAGATGTCCGGCAACCATAATCAATCGCTCGAACGGGCATTGGCTATCGTAAGGGCTGCCGCTGGATCTGGTGCACATGCTGTGAAGCTCCAAACCTACACGCCAGACACGATGACGATTGACCTGGACGAGAGGGAATTCCATATTAGTGATCGCACCAGCCTGTGGGCAGGCACTTCGCTCTATAAGCTTTATGCAGAAGCGTACACTCCATGGGAGTGGCATAAGCCGATCATGGACCTAGCGCGGGTGCTTGGTATCTTTGCATTCTCCACTCCTTTTGATGAGAGTGCTGTGGATTTCCTCGAGAGCCTCAATGTACCGTGTTACAAAATTGCTTCTTTTGAGAACACTGACCTGCCTCTCATTCGGCGCGTGGCGCGCACCGGCAAGCCCATAATTATTGCTACTGGCATGGCTACCGCAGGTGAATTGGACGAAACAGTTCGCACTGCGCGCGCGGCCGGTTGCAAAGATCTGATCCTTCTGAAGTGCACCAGCACTTATCCTGCAACGGCTGAAAACAGTAATATTCTTTCCATTCCGCACCTGCGTGAAATGTTCGATTGCGAAATAGGACTTTCCGATCACACAATGGGGGTGGGTGTGTCTGTCGCCGCGGTGGCGCACGGCGCCACAGTTATTGAAAAGCACTTCACCTTCAACCGGGCAGATGGCGGAGTGGACAGTGCATTCTCGATGGAGCCGGCTGAGCTGACGCAACTGGTGGTAGAAACGCAACGCGCCTGGCAATCACTTGGTCAAGTGTCATACGGCCCTACCGAAGCTGAGGTTAATTCGCTCCAATATCGGCGCTCGCTATACGTGGTGAAAAATCTCAAGGCAGGTGATGTGCTAACACAAGAGAATTTGCGCGCCATTCGACCGGGGTTGGGCCTGCCGCCTAAATATTTGGAAGTAGTGCTGGGTCGGGCGCTGAACCAAGACGTGGTGCGCGGAACCGCACTGAATTGGGGATTGATCAGATAAACGTTTCCGTTAGGGTATCTGCTTCCCTTGCTTGTTCTCGAACACGAAACAAAGTTGGGTGGCTGCGTTTACCTTCTGTTGATCGGGAACAGAGCATTGCAGCGGCTACGAATGTTTTGTCCTGTATCCTGTGACGCGGTGGGCTAGGTGCCTTCAATAGTTACCGCCTCTTCTCACAGCCTTCCCCTCACCTTGATTTTCATCTTATTGGCGCGACATGCGCGCCGGCGCCTCATGCAGACTATGCGCGGGTACCGGTACTTGAAGCAATCAGGCGGCATTGGCAGACTAGTTGCCCTGCTACACGCTCTCACGGTAAGCGAAATCGAAAGCTGCAAGGGGAGCTGCTCAAAGCTTTTGTTTGGTGCAGGTGTTGACAAGGCCGAACTTGCAATTCGCCAGTATCTAATGGTGCGGGTGGCTTTTCCAAGGCTAAATGGTGCAGTACTGCATGCGCTTGGAAAATCTGGCGCTGGCGTGGTGCATTACCTCCCACCCGAATGGCGAGCTATTACCCGGCAACACGGCTTTGAGGTTTCTGACCTTTGGTCTAGTTTTGCCTGGTACGGTTTTGTTGCAATCCGGTTCGGCAAAGGAATGATCAATTTGGCGCAAATCGCGTGGACTAGTGCTGAGCAAATTCTAAGCAGATCACAAAACAAACTGGGAAATTATGTTTTCTTTGACGCAATGGCATTAGACAATTTGCCCCAGCCAGGAATTGATGGCCGCAGTCATGACATTTTCAATTGGTATGAGCAGTGGGTAGGGCGAGTGCCAGAGGTGGATAGTTTGTGCCACGGCATTAGCGACGCAGGGCCCAAGCTGGCTAACAAGATACCAGTACTCGGAACGCGCTGGCCAGTGCCTCCGCTTGCAAGTATTGCATCCGTCGCCCGCTTTTTGGCTTGGGGCTTGATGGCGACCGGCCTGGCTTTGTTTGATCTGCTGCGCGGTCGTTGGTGGCACGCATTGATGCTTGGTGACGCGGCTACAGCGGCGCTGGTTCGCATGCAAGTGCAGGACAAGTTGGGCAAAGAGTACCTCTACACCCAGTCGCGTAGTTGTGATCGACCACTCTACACCTATGAGTTAGAACAGCGCGGAGTGAAAAATACTTTCTACTTTTACTCAACAAACTCAGAGCCGCTAACCCGCCCGGCGGGGCGCCAGACTCAACTGCACACGTGGCAAGCGATGAATTGGCCACGTTATTTAGTCTGGAATAGTTATCAGGTTGAATTCATGCGCCGGATGGTGGGTGATAGCGCGCCGATCAGCGTAGTGGGTCCGATTTGGTTTTCGACAAGCGCAATTGAGCCTCCTGTTATTCCTGAAAGAACAATCGCTGTTCTTGATGTTCAGCCCATGCGGATGTCGTTTTACAGGCTCCTGGCTCCAGAAGTAGATTATTTGGTACCGTCAACCTGCAAGCAGTTTTTGTCCGACTGCTTTCACTCAATCCGAGCACAGGGCGCCATTATGGCTTTCAAACGCAAGCGAGCGTTCAATTCGAAATACCACCATCCTCAGTACGTCAGATTCGTAGAGAGGCTTAGCCGATGGGAAAATGTAGTCACGATTGATCCTGACACTTCTGCCTATAAAGTGATTGAAAAGTGCAGTGCGGCGATCTCAATGCCCTTCACTTCCACTGCGCACATTGCGCGGGAGCTCGGAAAGCCGGCATGTTTTTACGACCCGACCGGGATGATCCAGCGTGACGATCGGGCTGCGCACGGAATTCCGATTATTATTGGACGAGCTGAGCTACAAGCTTGGCTTGCTTCGCTTGAGCTGCCGACGCCAGCCCTCTGACGATTGTTTGGCCCGCAGATGCCCCGCGCTCTAATCACTACTATTCCATTCGGCGAGAGAGATGCAACTCCACTGCATCTGCTGCGAGATGCGGGTCTTGAATACACCATCAACCCGCTTGGGCGTAAGGTTACGGAAAGGGAGCTAGCAGAGCTGATTGTAGATTTTGATCTCTTAATTGCCGGCACCGAGCCAGTCACTGACGACGTAATGGCGCAGGCGCAGAAGCTAAAACTTATCTCGCGCGTTGGGGTCGGGCTGGAAAGCGTTGATTTGCTGGCCGCGCAGCGCCGGGGAATTCAGGTTTGCTATACACCAGATGCGCCGGCTCCGGCTGTGGCCGAATTCACTATCGGCCTGATGCTGGCGGTGTTGCGCCATGTACCACTTGCGAATGCCCAAGTGCAGCGCGGCATCTGGCAGCGCCACTTTGGGCGGCGTTTGGCTGCCTGCTCTGTTGGCATTATTGGTGCCGGCCGCATTGGCGGGCGGGTGGTTCAGCACCTGCAGGGGTTCGGGCCGCCACGCATTATGGTGAACGACATAGCCCCAGAGCCCACACTGGGCAGTCGCTATCCCTTGCAGTGGGCCAGCAAGGAGGAGATCTACAGGGAAGCCGATATCATCACGCTGCATTTACCATTGACCGCCATCACCCGCAACTTAATCCGCAAAGAGCAGCTGCTCATGATGAAGCCCGACGCTGTTTTGATTAATACAGCGCGCGGGGGTATTATTAATGAGGGTGATTTGGCGGCCGTGATGCAGACGGGGCACCTGAGTGGCGTGGCGATTGATGTTTTTGAGCGCGAGCCGTACAGCGGCGATCTGGTGGGTATTGAGCGCTGTTTGCTTACGGCGCATATGGGTTCGATGTCTGTGGATTGCCGCACGCGCATGGAGATTGAGGCGACGCAAGAAGCGGTGCGCTTTGTGGGCGGGGAGCAATTGCTGAGCCCTGTGCCGCCAGAAGAATACGAGGTGCAAAGGCAAGGCAAATGAATTCGAGTGGGCAAAAAAGGAAAGCCTGTGTAATTGGCGGCTCCGGTTTCCTCGGGTCGCATGTGTGCGATCAGCTGAGTGACGCGGGCTATGCGGTTGCTATTCTGGACCGCATAGCGTCTCCATGGCAGCGCTCAGACCAGCAGATGCTCGTGGGCGATTTGCTGGATGAGGCGCTGCTTGATCAGGCCATCGCTGGAAGTGAAGTGGTGTACAACTTTGCTGCGATTGCTGATCTGAACAAAGCTCTTGCAACTCCGGTCGAAACTGCCCGAGTTAATGTACTCGGCAATGTAGTTGTACTGGACGCCTGTGTGCGCCACAGCGTGCGGCGGTTTGTTTACGCCAGCACAGTGTACGTGTACAGCCGCGACGGCGGCTTCTACCGCTGTAGCAAGCAGGCTGCCGAACAGTATGTGGAGGAGTACCAGAGTGCGTATGGGTTGGATTACACCATTCTGCGCTACGGCTCACTGTACGGCCCGCGGTCAGACAGTAGCAACGGATTGCTCCGTATTGTGCGGGAGGCAGTGGAAAAGGGGGTTATCCGTTATGAAGGCAGCCCCGAAGCGATGCGAGAATACATTCATGTAGAGGATGCTGCCCGGGCTAGCGTGGTAGCACTTGGCCCGGAATTTTGCAACTCGAGTGTGGTGCTGACTGGCCAGGAAGCAATGCGGGTCTTAGACCTGCTCAAGATGCTGGCCGAAATTCTGGGCGTGACAGCTCCCGTGGAATTTGTGGAAGCACAATACGAGGGCCATTATGTGCGCACGCCGTACGCTTATCAGCCCAAGCTTGGCCGCAAGTATGTGCCGCCAATGCATGTGGATCTTGGGCAGGGGTTACTGCAGTTGATTGGGGAAATTCAGAAGGTCAAAGATAAACCTTAGCCAACAAATGGGGGTAACAACCACCAAATTTTGGTTGGGAAAAACCATTGTCCTCTCTTGTGATGCCTATCGTACGGTATCATAGGTGCATGATTTGTGCATTACTGATTGGCAGAGGCGGGAGCGTTACCTTTCCCATAAAGAATATTTTCCCGGTGGTGGGGCGTCCTCTTTGCGCGTACCCGCTGATTGCTGCGCAGGCTTCCAATTACGTCACCAAGACTTTTGTTTCAACCGATTCCCCAGAAATGGCAGCTATTGCACGTGGGTTTCAGGCGGAGTTGATCAACCGGCCGCCTGAACTGGCCGCAAGTTCGGCTCTGGGAGAGCATGTATTCCAACATAGGTATTATGAAATTAAGCGCCGGTTGGCACTGGCTAACGAATTAATGGAGCTAATAGTTCTGCTCTTTGCGAATGCCCCCACAGTCACGGCAGGTTTGATCGATTCTAGAATCGAAATGTTACTCAAAGACCCGGATCTTGACTCGGCGGTAACCACCTCTATCTACAATATGTGGAGTCCACTTAGGGCGCGAAAGCTAGACGAAAGCGGCCACTTGCAACCCTTCGTGCCTTTTGAGACATTCGGAGACCCAGCAACCTTGAATTGCGACCGGGACTCGCAAGGTGATGTTTATTTTGCAGACATGTCAGTCTCAATTGTGCGGCCACGCTGCCTAGAGCAACTCGAAGCCGGGCTGCTGCCGCAAAAGTGGATGGGGCAGCGGATTGCTCCGATACCCTCATTGGGGGGTGATGTAGATTACGAGTGGCAAGTGCCAGGCGTAGAGTATTGGCTGCGCCAGCACGGCTACAACCCAGCGCAGGAAGCACTGTCATGACCAGCGACCCGCACGTTTATAGTAAACACAACAGTTTCGGAGGTTTCAGGGGGCACGCTGCCGATGATTCAGGATTAACCCTTGCCAAGATCGCGGTAGCCCTTGATGAACCAAACAACTCGAAGCAACGACCACTTATTTCCAGTATATTCTTGAAAGTGTCAAAACTGACCTATTTACGAGCGGTAGTTTAGATCGGCCACGATTTGGGCTGACCCCACATGTGGCCAAAGAGATTGATTTGCTCGCCGAGCGGGACATTGCGAGGTACCTCGTGCACCGTTATCGGTATGAAATTCACCCGCAGTTGCATGCACTGGATGACTTCCCGCCATACCTTCAAATCGAGCCCACCTCGATTTGTAACTACCGCTGTGTATTTTGTTACCAGACCGATAACTCATTTACCAGGCGCTCCAAAGGTTTCATGGGGCATATGACGCTGGAGACATTTATGAATTTGATCGACCAAGCGGAAAGTAATATTGAGTTCATTTCCCTTGCCTCCAGGGGAGAGCCCATGCTTTGCAAGGACATCAATTCAACACTCGCCTATACCCGTGGTAAATTCCTGAACCTTAAGCTTAACACTAATGCCTCTGTCCTGGATGAGGAGAAAGCACATGCTATTCTGCAAAGCGGTGTAAATACCTTAGTGTTTTCAGCAGATGCGGCCGAAGAACCACTCTATAGCCAGTTGCGGGTAAACGGGAGCCTAGAGAAGGTACTCGGGAATATAGGTCGGTTTCAGAAAATTCGCGAGACGCAATATTCGCAAGTCAAGATCATCACCCGGGTTTCAGGGGTCAGAGTACGTGCAGAACAAGACCTTGAAGGTATGGTGAGTTACTGGGGCGGATTAGTCGACCAAGTGGCGTTTGTAGACTATGTACCATGGGAAAATGTTTATGACGCAACGTACACCAATATCGCAACGCCCTGTTCTGACTTATGGCGGCGCATGTTTGTGTGGTGGGATGGAAGGGTCAACCCCTGCGATGTTGACTATCGCTCAACCCTAACCGCTGGACTACTGGCTGGCTCTAAGTTAAAAGATCTGTGGCGCTCTGAGGCCTATGAAGCATTGCGCTCTAGGCATGCTGGTAATCTACGATCGGCTGTTTCGCCTTGCAACCGGTGTGTCGTGGTGTGAGAAACACTGAAGTGCCACCTAAACAATCTATATTAGTAGTTGGTGCTTCAGGATCTATCGGATCGGCTGTAGCCCAATCCTTGGCTTTTGCGGGCTTCTCAGTGGGCCTTCACTACTGTAGTAATACCAGGGCTGTAAACGATCTGTCTGAATTGTTACACAAGGCAGACTGCAAATCATTTGTTCTTCAATGTAACTTGAGTTCGATAGCGGAGTGTGAGGGGCTGGTAGAGCGCTTTGCCACTGGGGAGGACCAGTTTTATGGCATTGCTCTATGCGCCGGAAGGGTTCCTTGGAAAGCATGGCAGGAGACTGACGAAAGTGCCTGGCAGAGGGTTTACTGCGAGCATTGCATCATTCCCTTCGGGCTTGCACGGTCGGCTCAGGGGAAGCTATCACCCGGTGGGAGGATCGTTTACTTAAGTTCGATTTCGGCTAAATATGGTGGCTCGAATACGACAATCCATTATGCTGCATCAAAGGCTGCGCTTGAAATTTCTATGAAAGGACTGGCTCGGGAACTGGCACGGTCTGATATTTTAGTGAACGGTGTTCGTGCCGGATTTGTAGACACGCCCCAACAGCGGCTGGGGCGCTCGCAATTGGATATCGATAAACGAATTGGCAAAATTCCTCTTAGACGGGCAGGTACTACGGCCGAAATCGGGTCCGCATTTAGTTATTTGTTCTCGCCCGGCGCGACTTTTATTACAGGAGAAATATTGACAGTTGCGGGAGGAGATTGATAAGTACTTTGCCAAATGGGTGTACTTATGGTTTGCATAACGCTGGCAGTCTCACAGCAGGTCTTCTAGGCGAGAACACTGAACTCAGTCTAGGGTAGTTTGTACCGGTGTAGGGCTAAAAGAGTACTTAGTTGAGCTACTTGATAGGCATGTGTAGTGGTGCCCTGCGCACACGGTTAGGGCAAAACGACAGCAGACAACCTCAACAGCCGTTTCTGCTTGGTACTTCTGGAGCGCACTACTGTAAATTGTTTGGTGGACAGCTGACCTCTCCTATAGTAACTTCAGTTCATTAAAAGGCTGGAGAAAAATGCAGGGCGAAAATTTCACATGGGATACTGGTACCAGTGCTCTTTTCCAAGAGTTTAGCAGTGCTGCTGCACGCGCATATGCGCGTCCGTATCTCGTCAGTAATCCGACACTTTCCAAAATCAATCTGCACTCCCTGTTCTTTGAGTATTCGCAAGGGAAATCAGCTCAGGTGGCTTCTTTCCTTTCAGTGACACGCAGCACATTTCTGTATTACGTAAAATCCGGAATCGAAATGCTCCTACTCGCTGGAGCAGTGTGTTTGCAAAAAGTCTCCAGACATGATAGGTTTATTAAGAGCAAGCAGGATCTATTTGTTGATGCTTATGTAGTGGTTGGGTCAAATACCAACACTGGTTTGGAAGACTACCTACCACTGCTCCAGCCAGTTGCATGCAAGCGTAATTGGAAGCTCACCATTTTGCCGCGATTCTATGGCAGCCGAAATCTTTTTCTGCGGCAAAAGCAGATTAGTGCTTTGCGGACAGCTGGATTTGATGTGCTTACTGAGCCCGACCTTTTATTTCTGTCAGACTATCTTTACTTGTGCGTACATATAATTGCCTATCCATGGCTGGTATTGGCGTTAGCAAGTGGTCTTCCACGGACCCGCGAGGGCAACTTTGTACGATTTGCCTTGCTTAGTGAAATCGGGCAATCAAGCCTGAGTGGCGCAATCAGATACCGGCAGGGAAGACGGCTCGCTCCCCTAGTATCGTCCAGAGACCGCTTGGTTCAGTGGTATGAAAATCAACCCTACGATAAGAACCTAAATCGTGGTCTCCGAAGCGCAGGGGCACGAATACCAATCTACGGTGCACAGCTCTTTATTGGCTGTCCAGAAATTTCAAATTTGCGATTAGACGGAGCAGAACCGCTCTGGCATAGCCCGGATAAAGTTTTGGTGACAGGCAGATTTTATCTGGATGAGAACGCACATGTACCGTATAAAGTAGGCCCCTCCCTCCGCTACGCCAAACTTTTCAAGGGTTCAGTTTTTAGACCTGTATCAACAGAAGTTCTCGTGCTACTGTCATACATGGGTTCCAGCGCTGCATTTACGCAAAAAATAGCTCTCCGAAGTCAGCCTGCCGGGGATTTGGTTTTCAAGTTCCACCCAGCTGCACCGCATCCTACTCTCAAGCGCTTAGTACCGGAGTCAAGCCGGATTATTGCCGGAGACTTATACGATGCTCTTGGGAATGCGAGGCTGGTAATGGGAGCAGCTTCCGGCGCACTCTTGGAAGCAATTGTGGTTGGAATTCCTGTGATCGTTACTCGCGACCCGGACGACGTGCATTTTTCTTATGTTCCGGAAATCGGGCGGGGATTGTTGTGGGCAGAAGTGTCGTCAGCCCACGAAGTGGCAGGTTCGATTGAGGAGCTCCGGGCGGCAAGCGTAAACCGGAGAGATGAAGTCCTTGCTGCGAGGGAAGAGATGCGCAAGCAATGTTTCGGGATTGAGCCAACCGAGGAAGCGATCAAATTAGCCTTTGATCTGTAATTAGTCGTTGCAACGCAGGGGGAAAGTATGATCAATCCGGTCGGCCAGTTTTATCGCCAAGTGAGCCTGTTTAGCAGGCTGGCTAAAGCCGGCTAGTGTTCTTGGGCCGAAGGCTCAGCTGGCGAGAATACTTTGCTGGCTAGAGGATTTGGCCTTAGGGGAGAAGTTGCTCTACTTTTGGGTGATGATGGATATTTGGCGGGTGCGCGTGGTCAAGGCGGATGCGCTCTTCCAAGCACCTGCGCACTCTCAAGGTACTGCGCAGGTGCCCGAAGCCACTAGCGGCTCAACGGCTGGCAGATCGTAGCAATCGCAATATTCCACGTTTAGTCCGTCGGCTAATCCTCGCCACACAAGAAAGCGCACCCGGGTGGTTACGCACGCGCTGTCAGGCGCTTGGGCAGAAAGGCGGCGCGCTTCCCACGCCACCCCGGCCTGTTTGTTGTTGCTCAACAGCCAGATGCGGTCACCGCTAAAATTACTGCGTTGCCATTGCAGCTGGCCACGGGTGGCAAGCAAAAGCGCCAGTAGCGGCACGAATAGAATTACAATCCACAGCAGCAGTGCGAGAGTAATTAGGATGCGCCGCACAGCTCGACCTAATGATCCCGAAAACATTGTAGTAATGATACTTTTTCCCAGCCTGAGTTTAGCCAACATCCTTCCACTTGGCTGTAGCACTTGCTATCAAATGCAGGTATGACAACGCAACTGCAGGTTGAAACGCTGGCGCTTGGACCGGTAGAGACCAACGCATATGTCGTTGCTGACACTGCCACCAAGCAGTGCGTAATTATCGATGCAGCTTGGGATGCACCAGTATTGGAGGAACGCATTAAGGCGCGCGGCTGGACCCTGACGGCCATTTGGCAAACGCATGCGCACTTTGACCACATTGGCGCGGTGGCCGGGCTTATGCGTACGAATCCAAAGCTACCGCTTGCCCTGCACGCACTGGATTCCGATTTGTATGGTAACAAAGGGGGTGCAACAATGTGGGGCGCGCCTATGGAGGCTGGCCCGCAGCCCACGGTTTGGCTCGCAGCCGGGCAAGAGTTGACGCTGGGATCGTTGCGCTTCACGGTGTTGTTTGTGCCGGGCCACACGCCCGGCCATGTTGCCTTTTTTGAACCGGCAGCCGGCGTGCTCTTTGGCGGAGATGTGCTCTTCCGCGGCGGTGTTGGCCGCACTGATATTCCCGCTGCCAGCCACCTTGAGTTGCTGCACAGTATTCAGAGCCAGTTCATGGTGCTGCCAGACGCGACTGTTGTTTACCCCGGCCATGGGCGATCAACCACGATAGGAGCGGAGCGCAAATCCAACCCCTTTTTGCAGTAGCGACCGCGAGGTACCGTGCGTGGTTCCGCTGCGCAATTTATTGCTTGCTGGAACTCCTCGCGTGCAATAATGACGGCATCAATAGCCTGAAAATCGCTAACGCAGAGCTGGCCCCATGACCAACCCCGCATTCTTTCCGCTGCCGGCAGCGCGCGTTGACCCGCGTGATCTGAAGGCGGGCTATGTCGTCTCGGACCGCAACGGATATTACGACAGCCAGAATATTGTCGCGGTGGGTGGGCGGAATGGCAGCGCGCCCGTGCTGTGCGTCGTGCTGCACCACTCAGAAAACCATGAAGGCGGGCCGGGCCTGCGGCTGTACAGCACGCGCAGCACCGACATGGGCCGGACCTGGGCGCCACTCCGTGTGATAGACCACTCTCCGACGCGGCAGTCGCACGACGGCTACCAGCTTGTGAATGTGCGCCCGGACGGCAGCGAGCGAATTTTTGTGTTCTACGGCTGCAACGAAGGTGCCCGCTCCTACAGTGCCGACGCCACCGCCGCTGGCTGCATTGAGCTGCCGCGCAGTGACATGCAGCTTGAGGAGGGTTATTACTTTCGATTCTCAGATGATCAGGCGCAGAGCTGGAGCAACACCGCTTACGTAATTCCAGTGCGGCGCACACGGATTGACCGCGCCAATCCGTGGCAGGGAAAAATCATGGGTATGTTCATGTGCGACAAGCCCTCCGTCATCGACGGCGCAGTTTATTTTGCGTTTCAAAAAACTCCTGACGGCGGCGGCGAAACTCCCAACTCGGAAGTGTTTTTTCTGCGCAGCCGCAACTTGCTCGTTGTAGCAAATCCGCAAGATGCGACCTGGGAAACACTGCCACTTGGAGATGTTGGACTGAAGCCGCCCGGCGGTGAGCTTTCTTTGGGAGAAGAGCCACACATTGTGGCAATCGGTGCGCATCGGCCCGGCCGGGTCTTTTCACTTTGGCGGACCGAAACCGGAAAGCTTGCTGCCGCCTATTCAAGTGACGGCGGAGAGTCCTGGGAGCCATCTTTTTGGCTGACTTACGAAGGTGTACCGCCCGGGCAGGGCGGCGCGCGCACAATAAAGAACCCGCGTGGGGCCATCACTCCCGTTCGCTTGCGCCGGTCTTCATTCTGCGGCCGCAGCGAGTTTGCGCTGCTCTTTTACAACAACGGATACACAGAGCGGCTTGGTTACGGGGGCCGGCGTGTTTACTGGATTACGGTGGGCCGCGAAACTGATAAAGGAACAATCAAATGGAACCAGCCTGAGATTGCACTCTGGTGGGACGGCCCCGGGTACGAGGACCGGCCGGACTGGAACGTTGATGTTTCAATTGTGGACGGACCCGGGTACCCCGACTGGCTGGAGCTTGATGATGGCTCGCTAAGTTTTGTGGAGTCCAACAAGCTGGCAGTTCGCTACCACGTTGTGGAAGCACGCCTGCTGCAGTTCTTGCGTGCGCAGCCGGAAGTTTGCCACATACCTGCGGAGGGGAAGGTTGTGGACGTAAGTCCGCCCATGATTAATTCGCTAGCAGAACCGATATTTGCGCCTGTGCTGCCGGACCTGCGCACCGGTGGCGGCTTTACGCTGCTGGTGCAATTCCGCGGCGCGCGTGATGCAGTGCTGCGCGGCAACACGCTGGTAGCGGCGTTGACTACAGTTACGGCTGCGCTTGGCGAGCAAGCCACCGACCGCACGATCACAAAGGGCTACAAGATCTCGGTGACCCCCGCGGGCGAGATTGAGCTTATGCTGACGGATGGGTTTGAGATTGCATTCAGCTTTGCAACCCATACCGGCGTCAATTCCGGGATTTGGGATGGACGCGACCATGTGGTGACCTTCATTGTGGATGGCGGCCCGCGGGTTGCGAGTGTAGTGGTGGACGAACTCCTTGACGATGGCGGAGAGACTGCGGTGCAGGGTTGGGCTTTTCACCCACGGGGCTTGGGTGAGATTGGCGGCTCCAGCGTGCGGCTGGCACCGGAGTTTGGTGGAACGCTTTCCCGTTTTGTGTTGTATGACCGTGCGCTACTCACCACTGAAGCAATTGCTGCGGCACGTGCACTTTCACCACAATAGGTCCATGGGGTCCGGTATCTGATCGCCCGCAGCTGAAGTGCGCGTTAGCTAAAGACTCATGAACTGAGTGCGCAACGTGCCAAAGTCGGCCCTGAAGAGCCCGCCCTTGGCAACACAGCTGGCAACCATCCAACCAAGTCATGTTTAGCGTGCTGCTTACAAACCGCGACGTGCGGCGCCTGTTTATTGCCGACAATATCTCGATTATGGGCGATTACTTTACGTACATCGCACTTGCCGGGTTGATCAAGGATGCCACCAACTCAAACCTGCTGGTTGCACTGGCCTATGTGGCATTCACTCTGCCGGTGTTTTTCTTTTCGCCGGTCGGCGGGGCCGTGGTGGACAAGTTCGATCGCAAGCAGGTGCTGGTGATCGTGTCGCTCATGCAGGCGGTGTGTGCCGTGGCGCTTTTGTTCACCAGCGCTTCCACTATTTGGCTGGGCCTGCTTGCGCAAGTTGGCATCACCGCGCTGTCTGCGTTTATCAACCCGGCTGTTTCGGCAGCCTTGCCAAATGTGGTGCGCAACGCGGACGAGCTGCGGCAGGCGAACGCCTTGTTTGGCGCCAGCTGGGGTGCCATGGTGTTTCTAGGCGCAGCACTCGGGGGCTTCTTCTCGCAAACCTTTGGCCGCACTGCAACTTTTGCTGTAGACATTGCGACCTTTGTGATGGCCGCCGGCCTGATTGCGCTAATCAAAACGCCAATGCAGGAGAAAAACGCAGTGCCCGCGCGTGCGCCGGTGCGCCCCTGGCGCGACCTGCGCGAGGCATTCCACTTTGCGCAAAGCGACCATGCCATCTTAGCGCTGGTTGCATCAAAGGCAACTTTTGCAGTGGGCGCCGGCGCAGTCAGTCAGCTCGCAATACTTGCGGCCGACGCATTTGATAGTGGCGACGGCGGGCACGGTCTGCTGCTGGCGGCCCGCGGCTTGGGTGCTGCACTGGGCCCGTTGATTGTTACCCGGCTTGTAAGCCACAATTTTTCTCGGCTGCTTACAGTTTGTGGAATCTCCGGATTTGCTTTTTCGTTGTGTTACCTGGGCGTGTCGGTTGCGCCGTCGCTTGCGGTGGCCTGCATGTGCATCTTGGCTGCGCACTTTGGCGGCGGTGCGCAGTGGACGCTTTCCACATTCGGGCTGCAGATGCGCTCACCCGACGCCCTGCGCGGGCGGGTGCTGGCCGCGGACATGGCGCTGGCAACTTTGGTGATGGGGCTAAGTAGCGTTGCCAGCGGAGTGCTGGGCGAGTTTTTTCCCGTTCGCACCGCAATCGCAATCATGGGAGGCAGTGCGGTTGTGGCCGCCAGCAGTTTTATGCTGCTGACGCATTCGCTGCGCCGCCAATTGCGCGGCGAGTTGCCACAGCAATAGGCCGGCTGCTGCGGCAGAGCGTGCGCAGTGATCGCGCGCACGGGTACATCTGTTGCCAGTAACGAGTGTCAGGTTGAACGCAGGCTAAGTTTCAATCACCCCAGGTACAAACATACGCGAGCAGGGGCGCTGTGATTGGCTATCGCGGGGTTAGGGAAGTGCGCTGAGGCCGCGCGGCAATGCGGCGGGCCCAGAGCGCTGCAATGCGGCAAGCCACTCCCGCAGCTGGCCTTGTGGTTCGGTGCCGGCAATCGCAACTATAGTGGTGAGCGCACTGTAATCTGATTCGCCGGGCTGGCGACCATCAATTGCAAGCGGCGTACTGCCCGCTGGAAGCTCGGAAAGCCATGCATATCCCACAGCACCCGGCGTAGCGCCCACATATTCAATCATTGCGCGGGCGCTGGACAGAACGCGTGCGGCCGGTGTTGGCGCCTTGCCATCAAGCAACAATTGCTCAAACGCACTGCGCGCTGCCGAGCCCTCCTCGCGATACGCAATTTTCACCGTGTTCGTACCAGCACCGAATGAGTTCCACTCTATTACTGCTCCCGTCACTAGTGCCTGCAGTTGGCTGCGTGTGAGCGCAGCCAAACCCAGCGCCGGGTGCCCGATGATCGCGAGCGCTGTCCGGGCCAGAGGAATTTGCACAAACTGTGAAGCGGGATCTGAAATGCAGCTCAAACCGGCTGCAACTCCGCCGGCTTCAACAGCGCGCAGCAGCTGGCGGTGTGACGAGTAATCGACAATCGTGACGGCCGCAGGAACAGATTGCAACCACGCCTCTACCAGCGGGCGGGTTTCCGGGGTGACGCCAATGCGCAGCGGGACTATTGGGGGTGGGGATGCAGCCGGCGCACACGCGGCGCTGGCAAGGACGAGTAGCAAGAAGGCTGCGCGCTTCACGCGCGCAGCAGCAACACGGCCAGCGCCAACAAGCCGGCGGCAATGCGGTACCAGCCAAACACCAGCAGCGTCCGGCGCTGCAGGTATGAAAGCAGCCAGTAGATGCTGGCGAGTCCCACCAGCATGCTCGTAAAAGTTCCAATCAACAGTGGTAATAGCAGTGCGGAAACATTGGGCGTGGCTGCCAAATCGGCAGCAGCCAGCACACCGGCGCCAGCCAACACCGGCACGGAGAGCAGGAAACTGAAACGCGCTGCATCTGGTCGTTGCAGGCCGCGCAGCAGCGCACCACACATTGTTGCTGCCGAACGCGAAACACCGGGCACAAGGGCGCTGGCTTGAAACGCCCCGATCAGCAGGGCATCCAGCGCGGTCAGAGTTGCGAGCGGGCGCTCGCGCCGCCCCCAATGCTCGGCGCCGAAAATTAGGGCGGCCGTGCCGGCAAGCACGCCGGCTACCACTGCGGGCTGCTGGTGCAATGCCTCAATGTACGGCTTGAACGCAATGCCCAACACCACCGCGGGAATTGTTCCGGCTATTAACAGCCAGCCGAGGCGCGCGGTCGGGGTTTGCCACGGTGTGCGCTGCGTGATGCCTTGCAGCATCGCAGCTGCAATTTCAATCAGGTCGCGGTGAAAGTAGATCAGCACTGCGGCCAGCGTCCCAAGCTGTAGCAGCACATCAAATGCAAAGACTGCATCAGCCTGCAACTGCCAGCCCAGCAGGTGCGGCAACAAAATGAGATGCGCGGTGGAAGACACTGGCAGAAATTCAGTGAGGCCCTGCACGACACCCAGGACAACGGCTTGCAAGATGGTCACGCGCTGGCCACCGCCTGCCGCTGAGCACCTGCCGGCTTGAAGGCTGCAAGAAATTGCGCCGCCCACGGCTGGAATGTTCCGGCCTGAATTTCTGTGCGCATCTCGCGCATGAAGCTTTGCAGCAGGTGCAGATTGTGAATGCTGATCAGCACCGACGCCAGTATCTCGTCCGCGATGCAAAGATGGCGCAGGTAAGCGCGGGAAAAGTGCAGGCAACAGTAACAGTCGCATTCTGATGCCAGCGGCGTGCGCTCAGCGGCAAAGCTGCGGTTGCGCAGATTCAAACGGCCGGTCCGCGTGAGCGCTGTGTGATTGCGTGCCATGCGCGTGGGCAGCACGCAGTCAAAAATGTCCACGCCGCGCAGCACGCCGTTCACCAGATCTTCCGGCGAGCCGACGCCCATTAAGTAGCGGGGTTTGTGATGGGGCAGCAGCGACAAAACCACGTCAAGCATCGCGTGCATATCGGCTTTGCTTTCACCCACCGATAGCCCGCCAATGGCGCAACCGGGAAGATCCAATGCGCCAATATAGCGCGCCGACTCTGCGCGCAGATCCCCAAAAATGCCACCCTGTGCAATGCCAAATAATGCCTGCTGCGGATTGTTGTGTGCGGCGTGGCAGCGCACAGCCCACGCGTGGGTGCGCGCCAGCGCGCGCTCATTGAGGGCGCGGTCGTGTGGTGGCGGGCACTCATCGAGGGCCATGATGATGTCTGCGCCGAGATCGTTTTGCACCGCGATGCACTGTTCGGGGGTGAAGCGGTGCTTGCTCCCGTCAATGTGCGAGCGGAAGGTCACGCCGTCCGCATCGACTTTGCTGATGTCGCGCAGCGAAAAGATTTGGAAGCCGCCCGAGTCTGTGAGGATGGGGCCGGGCCACTGCATAAATTTATGCAGGCCGCCAAGATCGTGCACAAGCTGCGAACCGGGCCGTAGATAGAGATGGTAAGTGTTTGCCAGCACGAGGCTGGCGCGCAGCTCCTGCAGTTGGCGGGGGGTGAGGGATTTGACGGTGGCTTGGGTGCCAACCGGTGCAAAAACCGGCGTGTGCAGAGCGCCATGCGGCGTGTGAAAGATGCCGGCACGCGCTGCGCCATCGGTTGACAGCAGCTCAAACTCAAACATTTTGATTAATTATACCGGCGGGGTCTAAAAACAAATTTGTGGCGGGAGGTCCGGTGGCTTATCCGGGGTGGAGATAGCGAATGAGGCAAAAAATTTTGCTTTCTTCAGGCGTCCGCGCTTGGCTGAAATCAATGGGATGCCGTGCAGTGCGGCATGGCGACGGCTGGCAATGTGGTCTGGCGCGCATTGCATGGATGGGCGGGCCAAACAAATTTAGGCCCTGCAGCTTGACCGGGATTTTTCTAGACGGGATAACCTTGAGCCGGTTTTCCCCGTGTATGCCACGCTTGACATGCTGCGGGCGTTAACCTAAACTCTAAGTTAATTGAACGGGTGGCGGGGAGAGACGCGCACGATATATCCGGAGCGCGCACCGAAGGGGCAAGCCTGCATTGCAGGTGAATCTCTCAGGTAAAAGGACCCGGCGCCTGAAAACCTCTGGAAAGCCGCAAGGCACCGACGGGGCAAGCCCATCCGGGTGAATCTCTCAGGTTGAAGGACAGGGGGCACACGTGTAATGCACGCTGTGCCCCCTTTTTATTTGGGCGCAAAGCGTAAAAAGATTTATAAGGGAGGCTAGTGCCATGAGCTGGAAAACGCTGCCGGAATTGAAATATACGGAGAGTGACGAGTGGGTGCGCATTGAAGGGGATACCGTTACGATTGGGATCACAGACTACGCGCAAGACCAGTTGAATGACGTGGTGTTTGTGGAGCTGCCACGTGTGGGTGACAAGCTGCAGAAAGGCGCAAACTTCGGGGTGGTCGAGTCTGTGAAGGCTGCTTCGGATCTGGTGATGCCGGTGTCCGGCGAGCTTGTGGCGGTAAACGATGCACTGACGCAGGCGCCTGACCTGGCGAACAGCGACCCGTTTGGCGGCGCTTGGATGATCAAGGTGCGCCTCGACAATACCGGCGATTTAGCTGCGCTGCTCGAACCTGCAGCATACGAAAAATTTTGCGCGTCGCGTGCACACTAGGTCGCGCGCAAACAGATAACTCAAGGTCAACCAACATGCCCCATCAACAACATGCCCCGACGCCGTTTGTGCAGCGCCATATTGGGCCGCGCCCGGCGGAAATTGAGCACATGCTGCATGTATTGGAGCTTGCTTCGCTGGAGGAGTTGACGGCGCGCACGGTGCCGGCCGCCATCCGCATGGAAGCACCGCTGCAGGTGCCGCCAGCTGGCAGTGAGACGGAGGTGATGCAGGAGTTGGCTGATTTGGCAGCGCGGAACCAGGTGTTCCGCTCCTTAATTGGCATGGGCTATCACGACTGCGTAACGCCCGCAATCATCCAGCGCAACATTCTGGAGAGCCCCGGCTGGTACACCGCCTACACGCCGTATCAAGCGGAAATCTCGCAAGGGCGCATGGAGGCGCTGCTAAATTTTCAAACTTTGGTCACTGACCTTACCGCACTGCCCGTGGCGAACAGTTCACTGCTGGATGAGGGCACTGCGGCGGCTGAAGCGATGACGCTGTGCCGGCGGGCCCTGGGCCGCAGTGGAGAGGCGCGCGATGTGTTGCTGGTGGATGGCGGCTGCCATCCCCAAACAATTGCCGTGGTGCGCACGCGGGCGGAGCCGCTGGGCATTGACGTGCAAGTGGGCGATTGGCAGACATTTCAGTTTTCGGAGCGCGTGTTTGCGGTGCTGATCCAGTATCCTGACACCAGCGGTGCCGTGCATGAGTACGCTGCGCTGTGCCAACAGGCGCACGCGGCAGGTGCGCTGGTGATTGCGGCAGCTGACTTGCTAGCACTCACGCTGCTGAAGCCGCCGGGCGAGTGGGGCGCGGATGTGGCTGTGGGCAGCGCACAGCGCCTGGGAGTGCCCCTGGGCTTTGGCGGCCCGCATCCGGCATTTATGGCCACGCGCGAAGACCACAAGCGCCACTTGCCGGGCCGTATCATTGGTGTCTCGCGCGATGCTAACGGGCAGCCGGCCATGCGGCTGGCACTGCAAACGCGCGAGCAGCACATCCGGCGCGAGAAAGCCACCAGCAACTTGTGCACGGCGCAGGTGCTGCTGGCTGTAACTGCATCAATGTACGCTGTGTATCACGGCCCGCAAGGGCTGCGCAGCATTGCTGCGCGCATGCATGCGCAGGCGGGGCATTTGGCAGCGGCGCTGGAGACCCTGGGCTGCGAGCTGCATGCGGCAGACTTCTTTGACACGCTGCGCGTGCGCCCCCAGCTGCGGACGGTGGCGAAGGTGCTGGCAGCAGCCCGCTCGCATGGTGTGAACCTGCGCGACTTTGGCGATGGCACCATTGGCATTGCGCTGGATGAGACGGTAACTGAGGCGGACTTGCATAGCGTGGTGCAGGCTTTTGGCGGCGGCGCGGCAAACTTCGATGAGGCAGCAGCCGGCGAACCGGCAGCTTTGCCAACCGGGCTGCAGCGCACCTCTGAGTATATGGAGCACCCGGTGTTCACCCGCTATCACTCTGAAACCGAACTGCTGCGTTATATCCATCGGTTGCAATCCAAAGATCTTTCGCTGACAACTGCAATGATCCCGCTGGGCAGCTGCACCATGAAGCTGAATGCTACGGCGGAGATGGCGGCAATCTCCTGGCCGGGTTTTGCGCGCTTGCATCCGTTTGTGCCGGCGGAGCAAACGCAGGGGTACACAGAAATGTTTTCGCGGCTGGAGGAATGGCTGCTTGCAGTGACCGGCTTTGCGGCGGTGTCGCTGCAGCCAAACGCCGGCTCGCAGGGCGAGTACGCGGGCCTGCTGGTCATCCGTGCCTATCATCACGCGCGCGGTGATGTGCACCGCAACGTGTGCCTCATTCCAAGCTCTGCGCACGGCACCAATCCCGCAAGCGCAACCATGGCCGGCATGCAGGTTGTGGTGGTGGCTTGTGATGCAGATGGCAATGTGGATCTTGCAGATCTGCGCGCAAAGGCGGCGCAGCACAGCACCAAGCTGGCAGCGCTGATGGTTACTTATCCTTCCACGCATGGTGTATTTGAAGAGAGCATCCGGGACATCTGCGCTGTGGCGCACGAACATGGGGCGCAGGTGTACATGGATGGCGCAAACATGAATGCCCAGGTGGGCGTTTGCCAGCCGGGCGAGATTGGCGCAGACGTGTGCCACTTAAACCTGCACAAGACATTTGCCATTCCGCATGGCGGCGGCGGCCCGGGCATGGGGCCGATCTGTGTGGCAGAACATCTGGCGCCATTTTTGCCGGGGCACCCGGCCGCTGCGGTGGGCGGCGTGGAAGCGGTGGGGCCGGTTTCTGCCGCGCCGTGGGGCAGCGCTTTGGTGCTTGCGATTTCGTATGCTTACATCCGGCTGCTGGGCGCGGATGGCATGCGCGCTGCTACGCAGGTGGCATTGCTCAACGCTAACTACATTGCGCAGCGCCTGCACGGCCACTATGAAGTTCTGTACCGCGGCAGCAATGGCTTGGTGGCCCATGAGTGCATTCTGGACACGCGCCCGCTCAAGGACTCGGCCGGGGTGGAGGCGATGGACATTGCGAAGCGCCTGATGGACTATGGCTTTCATGCGCCGACTGTGTCGTTTCCAGTGGCGGGCACTTTGATGGTGGAGCCAACTGAGAGCGAGTCGCTGGCGGAGATCGATCGTTTTTGCGACGCCATGATTGCTGTACGTGATGAGATTCGCGAAATTGAGCAGGGGCGTGCCGATCGCGAAAATAATCCACTCAAGCGCGCACCGCATCCGCCGCAGGATGTTTGTGCGGATGTGTGGAACCGCCCCTATTCACGCACGCAGGCGGCGTACCCGGCGCCGTGGAGTTACGTGCACAAGTACTGGCCGCCGATTGCGCGCATTGATGATGTTTTCGGCGATCGAAATCTGGTGTGCACGTGCCTTCCGATTGAGGCATACGCTGCGGTGGACGCCGCATAAGTTTGCGAGCGGGCAGCCGATTGGTGGCTGGCTGCCAGCTTGCTAGCACTGCGGAGATTACTCCGCAGTTCCAAACCTGTGCGCGAGCAACCGCTGACCTGGTCTAGCGGTGCGCAACAATGGGCCGCCAGCGCTTTGCCATTTACGTGCCGCTGAAGTCGTCGAGCCCCCAATCAGCCCAAGATTTGGGCGGTTTTTACGTCCTGCCGCAGCAGATAAGTGGATCCCCAATTTTATAATCAGCGCTATGACCCGCGCCGAACCGGCTGGGCGGAAGCATTGCCGCTGCAGATCAACGCTGCTAGCAGGATGTGGACCGCATATTTATGCTTTGCGCGGCTGGCTGCTGCTGTGCGTCAGTGCGTTTGCGTTGGGGGCCTGCGGGCAGCGGGCAGCGCGTACACCGGTTGCACCGGCTTTTGCGGACTACTACGAAGCCCATGGCGGCATGCGCACACTTGGAACAGCGCTAAGCGGAGCGCTGGTTGTTGAGGGTACTGAAACACAGTACTTTCTTGGCGGGTGTTTGCAGCACTTTCCTGGGTTGGAGGTGGGCAGCCCCGTAATCCCTTGCGTGCTGCCGGCGGAACTGCGCTTGGAGCAGCCACGCCTCGCAGTGGATGCGGTGCCGGATAGTGCGCTTAGCTTTGCCGAGACCGGCCACACGGTGCAATTTGCTTTCCGCGAATTCTTTACCACTCATGGGGGAGCCAGCTTCTTTGGCTACCCGCTTACCGAGGCACTGGTGCGCAACGAGACGCAGCTGGTGCAATATTTTGAACGCAGTATTTTGGTGTGGGACAGCCGCTTGCCTGCCCCGGAAGCAGTGCAGTGCCTGCCGGTGGGCAGCTTCGCGTTCGATCGCAGTCAAGCTCCGCTGCAAGCCTTTCTGGCAGGGCCTGACGCAGTGCTTGCCGGCGCTGACAGCCCCGCGGATAATGCGGATGCGCTGGCAACTTTTGTAGAAGCGCATGGCGGCGCAGCGGTGTTTGGCGCGCGGCTGAGCGGCCGGCGCACGGCAGCAGATGGTGCACAAGAGACTGTCTTCGAGAACGGCATTCTGGTTGAGGATAGTAGCGGCGGGGCAACGATGCGTGCACTGGGGCGCGCAGCGCTGGGGCAGCCGGTTCCGCCCGCGCAGCAATTAACGCTGCCCGGTGTGCAGTTCTTTCCGGAGACCGGCCACAATGTGCGCGATGCTTTTCTGGAATTCTTTGCGCGCCATGGCGGCAGTGCGTTGTTCGGGCTGCCGCTCTCGGAAATGCACATCGAGGACGGCATGCTGGTGCAGTACTTTGAGAATGCAGTGCTCACATTCCGTCCCGGTGCGGTCAACGCGCAGGGGGTCGCGCTGCGCAATTTGGGCCGCAGTGCACTATATGCGACACCGGCCAGTACAGCCACTGCGGAGCCGGCTAGCGGGCTTACGCTGCATACCTGGGCGCGCTTTCCAATTGCACGGGCAGATGACGAGCAGGAAATTTTTGTGATCGTGCTAAACCGTGATCAGCGGCCGGTGGAGCAGGCGCTTGTCACGCTGCAGTTTGTAACCGCCGCAGGTCCAGCGGTTTTTGTACTGCCGGCCACTGGCGCGGACGGACGCACAGGCTTGTTGTTGCCGGTGGCAGCATTGAAGGCAACCGAGCGCGGCGCCGTGGCGTTCACAGTGCTGGCGCGGGCGGGCCAAACCGAGGCGGAACTGCGCAGCAGTTTCAATGTGCAGTAGAGACTTCTTGAGCGGCCACAAACCTTGTACCAGCATAAATCAGTTGAGACAGGTGATATACAATCTATAGCGTGGTGAAAGACGCAGCGCATAATCGTTCCAAGCTTCGCCATTTAGGTGGTGCTGCATTTTTGCTGGTGCTAGTTCTAGCGGGTTGCGACCGCATCAAATCCGCCTCGGACCGCAGTTTTACAATCCCCCAAAGCCGGTTGCTCGGCTCGCTGGAGCAGAAATCCGGCTTGATTGCGTACATTGGAACGGATGGCAACATTTACACAATGAACCAGGCCGGCCAGAATATTTTCCAAGTAACTAAGGACGCTGAAAGCGCGGATGGTAGTCTCCGGTATTACGGCCACGTAACTTGGGCACGAGATGGCAGCCAGATTGCATTTGTAAGGTACAGCGGCACAAAACAGTCGGATGTGCAAGCCCACTTGTATGTTGGCAAGAGTGACGGCACCGGCGTAAAGGAAGTTTTTTCCAGTGACCGCCTACTGCCTGTGTTTTTGTACTGGGCGCCGGACGGGCGTGTGCTTGCCTACCTTTCGGCGCAAATGGACGGCAATAGTGCGGTGCTGCATTTGGCTGACGTTGCAAGTGGCACGTCGGCGATTGTAGACAGCGGCCAGCCCTTGTTTTGGGTGTGGGAGCCATCGGCCGCCGGCGTGCTGGTACACGCCAATGGCGCGCGCGAGATGAAGGCTGGTGCGCGCGTGGCGCGCCTCACTTTTGGCGCGGATGTAATTGAGGAGGCGTTGGATGCGGTGCCGGGCCACTTTCAGGCGCCGGCCATCTCGCCCGATGGCAGCCGCTGGCTAGTTGGCGGGGAGAGTGCCGCGGGCGCCACTGCCTTGATGCTTATCAATCGTACAGACAATCAGAAGCGCGAGCTCGCATCCTTTCAAGGCCGGGCTGCTTTTGACTGGTCACCGGATGGCTCGCGCGTTGCCTGGGTACCGAGTGTGGAGGAACGGTTTGCAGCGTTGGGCGCGCTGCACGGGCGGCTGGTGGACGATGAAAGTGCTGCGCCTTTTGTAAGCGCAGAGAAGCAGGTGGTTGCGTTCTGGTGGTCGCCCGATGGCCGGCAGGTTGCATATTTTGATGCGCAGCTAGGCGAAGCTGCTGCGGCGGATGCGGCCGCGCCCGTGCAAATGCTTACGCTAATGGTGCTGGATGTGGAAGAAGGCGTAAGCCGCAAGCTCTTCGAGTTCACGCCCACGCCGCAGTTCCTCGGCTTGCTGCCTTTCTTTGACCAGCATCAGCGCACACTGACGCTGTGGTCGCCGGACAATCGCTATCTGGTGATGCCCGTGCAAACCCAAGGCGGACCACGGATTGCGGTGGCGCAAGCGGATGGTGATTTTGCGCCGCGCTTGTTGGAAGCAGGTGCTTTGGCGGTGTGGTCATGGCGCTGAAAATAGAGTCAGTGATTCGGGCTGCGGCTGCACTGCTTTGTGTTGCACTGCTGCCGGCTTGTAGCCGCTTGCGCCTGCCCGAGAGCAACTTGCTGCGCTATTTGGAACGCAGTGCGGGGCGCATCGTCTATGCCGGCCTCGACGGCAACATCTACACAATGAACCAGACGGGCGAGGACGTGCGCGCGCTCACAACTGATGCAGGCGACAGCGCGGCCTATTACTATCCGGCATGGTCGCCGGATGCAAAGCGCGTGGCGTTTGTGGGCTACTCGAAGACGGATGGGGAGCCGCCGGTAGCGGTGTTTGTGGCAAACAGCGACGGCAGCGGACTCAACCGCATCTTCTCCAATCCTGATCTGCGCCCGTTCTACCTGTACTGGCTGCCGGACAGCACGCGAGTGAGCATGCTGAGTGGCAGTGCGAGCGACAATAATTACACGCTGAATGTGGTGGACGCCGATGGTGGCGCGTCTGTGAGCATCGGGCGCGGCCGGCCGTACTATTGGGCTTGGGCACCGGACAGCAGCGCGTTGGTTTCCAACACTGGCAGCCGCATGCAACAACCCGCGGACGGCAAACTCGCTGTGTCCACACTTGCAACGGGTGTTGATGCGCGCGATGTTGGAGCCGCCCCGGGATACTTTCGGGCGCCAGCTTACTCCCCGGACGGAAAATTTGTGGTGCTTGCGATTGATGACGAGGGCACTGATACTCTGGTTTTGCGCGACAACGAAAGCGGCAGAAGGCAGGCGCTCGCACGCACGGCAGGCGGCGTCGCTGCGTTTGAGTGGTCCTCGGACGGGGAGCATCTCGCATTTTTGGATGGCGGCCCGGCGGAGGCCGGGCCACTCGGCACCCTCAACATTTTTGACCTCTCCGTTCCGGCAGCGCCAGTGCTGGCCAAGGCAATTGTTGACAATGTGCTTGCATTCTATTGGGATCCGGCCGGCGAGCGCATCGCATATTTGTCCCCGCGCATCGTGCCCGCTGCTGCCGGCGAGGAAGGCCAGCGCTTGCTGCTATCACTCAGCATCATGACGGCTGAAACGCAGGCGGTTGTGGAGATTGCAAACTTTGAGCCGGCACCTGCATTCATGTCACAGATCCTGCCGCACTTTGATCAGTATCAGCGCTCGGGCTCGATGTGGTCGCCCAACAGCCGGTTTCTGGTGATAAACGCCATGCACGACGGCAAACCGGCTATCTACGCAGTGGATACAACCGGAACGCGCGAACCTGACTTTCTAGTCGACGGACAGTTCGCTTTCTGGTCCGGCTGGTAAGCGGGCAGGCGCAGCGCTGCGCGGTGTGCGCAGCAAATTTCCAAGCTGGCTCAGGCTTGGTTCACTTATCCGGTTAGCGCGGCAACACTCAATTTTAGTCTGCTACACCTTCGGCAGCACAATTGTCTGCTGCCCCTGATATTTCCCCTTGCGGTCAGCATAAGAGGTTTCGCAAGCTTCGTCGCCCTCAAAAAATAACACCTGCGCAATTCCCTCGTTTGCATAGATGCGCGCGGGCAGTGGGGTAGTGTTGGAAATCTCCAGAGTTACATAGCCCTCCCACTCCGGCTCAAATGGCGTTACATTGGTGATGATGCCGCAGCGTGCGTAGGTGCTTTTGCCAACGCACAGCGTGAGCACGCCGCGCGGGATGCGGAAGTACTCCACTGTGCGCGAGAGTGCAAATGAATTGGGTGGAATGACGCACACATCGCCGGCGAAATCCACCATTGAGCGTTCATCAAACGCCTTTGGATCCACCACGGTGGAATGCACATTGGTGAAAATCTTGAACTCATTGGTCACGCGAATGTCATACCCGTAAGAGGAGACGCCATACGAGATGTACCCGCCGCGCACCTGATTCTCCACAAACGGTTCAATCATGCGCTGCTCGCGCGCCATCTTTCGGATCCAGTTATCAGACTTTAAGCCCATTAGATTTTCCTCGTTGATCGAAAAATTTTCGCATTAGGAATCAGTTGGCCGGCTTTGCCTACATTTCCTGTGGTGCTGCAACACCCAACAGCTGCAATGCGCGCGCCAGCCCGATGCGCGCGGCTTCCACCAGTGAGAGGCGCGCCGCGGTTTGGGCGGGCTGTTCCGACTCCACAATGCGGCAGTCGCGGTAAAAGGCATGCACGCTGCTGGCCAGCTCGCGCGCATAGCTTGTGAGATGGTGCGGTGCCAGGTCCCGCACCACCAGTTCCAAAACTTCCGGCAACTCCAGCAGGCGGCGCACCAATGTGTGCTCGGTAGGGTGCGTCAGCTGTGCCAAGGTCGCTCCCCCCGCCACCCCTGCTGCAGCAGCTTTGCGCAGCACACTGCACAGGCGCGCGTGCGCGTATTGCACATAGAATACCGGATTTTTTTCGTTCTGCTCCAGCGCCAGGTCCAGGTCAAACTCTAAGTGGCTTTCAGCAGAGCGCATTAGCAAAAAGTAGCGCACAACATCGGCACCCACCTCGTCCATCAGCGCATCGAGCGTGGTGAAGCGGCCGGCACGCGTGCTCATGCGCTCCCCCTTCACAGTCACAAATTGGTTCATCAGCAGGCGGATGTTGGTGGCATTGTGGCCCAGTGCCTGCAGGCCGCGCATGACATCAGGGAATGCATCTTTATGATCTGCGCCCAATACATCCACAATCAAGTCAAAGCCACGTTCCAGCTTGTGGCAGTGATAGGCGATATCCGGCAGGCGGTAGGTGGGCTCGCCATTGGACTTGACTAGTACGCGATCTTCCGTCCCGCCGCAGCGCGTGGCGGCAAACCATACGGCTCCCTCCTGATCAAACAGGTAACCCGCAGTGCGCAGTTGCTGCAGCACGCGCTCAAGGCTGCCATCCGCATACAGCGTGTTTTCGTTGAAGAACACATCCATCTGAATATTTAGCCGCGCCAGAGTTGCGCAAATATTTGCAAACATGTCGGCTTCAGCTAAATCCTTGAAGCGCTCGATGCTTTCGCCTGCCAGCGCAGCGCCGTGCTCGGCCACCAGCTTTTGCGCCAGCTCGGTGAGGTACTCGCCCTGATAATGTTCCGCCGTAAGCTCGGCGGGCATGCCCAGCGCACGCAGTACGCGCACCTGCAGAGATTCGCCCAGTACGCGCATCTGGCGCCCGGCGTTGTTAAAGTAATACTCGCGCGTCACGCTGTAGCCGGCGGCCGCCAGTACATTTGCCAGTGTGTCCCCAATGGCGCCGCCGCGACCGCGCCCCACTGAGAGCGGCCCGGTGGGGTTGGCGCTCACAAACTCAACCTGCGCTGTTTTATTGCGGCCGAGATCCAAATCCGCGTAGGCTGAGCCGCGCTGCAGGATGCGCTCCACTTGCTGCGCCAGCCATGCCGGAGCCAGTGTAAAGTTGATGAAGCCGGGCGCCGAACAGCCGGTGCGCTCCAGCAGCGCGCTGTCGGGGATGCACACTTGAATAGCAGCTGCCAGATCGGCGGGCTTTGCGCCGGTGGCCTTTGCCAGCTGCAGGGGGAGTGCAGAAGAGAAGTCGCCCCACATGGCGTTTTTGGCAGGTGCGACGGGTGCGCTCTCGGGCAGCTCACAGGCGGGCAGCGTGCCTGCATGCTGCGCCGCACGCGCGCCTTGCAGCAACAGGGCGGATAGCATTGCCGGAATGCGCTGTGCTGCTTCGTTCAAAATTACTTGTTTCCGCTTGCCCAAGTGCGTTGGTGCGCGCAGCAATCAGGCTGGAATAAAGCCGGAATCATCGATGGATGTCTGAGGCGGGTCACGAGTTGGGTTGGAACCGGGGGAGCCACAGCTCACACCCGCTGCTTGTGCGTGCGTATTGTAGCATTTGGCAACAATTTAACTGGCAGGTTTTGAAAGTAAAGTCAGAGCGGCTTGCGAGCCCAGGCAAGATCGTAATCCAGTTCCCACAGCTGCACGTCAATCTCGCATAGCCCAAGCTCGGACAGCACTGCCAAAAATTCGGGCCGCGAAAATGTCATACCCCTGAGCCAGGGCACATCCGGGCCAACGCGGTTGGAAAGCAGCAGCCAGCCGCCAGGGCGCAATACGCGCACGGCCTCGCGTGCCGCAGCTTTGCGGTCCGGCAAAAATTCCAGCGCCTCCAAAAAGCTGACGGCATGAAAAGTATTGTCTACAAATGGCAGGCGACTGGCCGGGCTTTGAACGCGGTGGACGCGCCGGGCGTGCTGTGCCAAGTGGTGGCGGGTGTGCAGCAACATGGCTTGTGACAGGTCCAGGTTCACCACCACCCCCGCAAACGCGGGCTGGCGCAAGAGTGAGCGCGCCAGCCGCCCGGTGCCAGCCGCCACATCAAGCACGTGGCAGGGGGCAATCCGCCGCAAGGCCAGCGCAAGCGGCTCCCCGAGCGCACGGTCTTCATATTCGATGTCAAACTTTTTTATCGACTCGTAGCGCTGTGCGGTCCAGTCATAAAGCCGGACAACCACGCGCTGGCCGAGGTGCGCGCCTTCCGCAATCACCAGCTCCCAATAGGCGAGGCCGGCCAGCACCAGCGCGCCAGCTGCGAGCGCGCCAACTGTGAGCCAGGAGGTTGCCTGCACAAACCGATTGTAAATGCTGTCAGTCAGCCGCCGCAGCTGGCAGCTTTGGCAACGCTAGTTTAGTGGGCCGCGCTCACCGGCTCAACCGCAAAAGTACGCTATTCAAAGGGCGCAATGCTATAATGCCATCAAAAGGGCGTGTAGCTCAGCTGGTTAGAGCGCTTCTCTTACACAGAAGAGGTCGTAGGTTCGAACCCTATCTCGCCCACAAGCGCATCCGGCTTCGGCGTGCAACTCAGCAGCCTGACTCTGCGGGCTGTTGCGCCATTGCCCACTGCCGCCCGAACTGCAAATTTTAATCATGGACACTTTCAGCAGCACACTCGCGCGCTTCACCCAGCAGTTCGGCTGGCTAAGCCTGCTGGATATTGTGCTTGTGGCGGGCGCATTCTATGCAGTGTTGGTGGTTTTGCGCGGCACGCAGGCCGTGAACTTGATGCGCGGCGTGGTGGTGTTGATTGTGGGGGTGGTGGTGCTCTCCGGGGCACTGCGCCTGGTCGCGATTTCGTGGCTGCTGCGGGCGCTGCTGCCGGCACTGCTGCTGGCGTTTCCCGTTATTTTCCAACCGGAAATCAGGCGCGCGCTGGACCGCCTCGGGCGGGCGGGTACCTGGCTGAACTTTTATAAACGCGACGAAAACATTCCGGCAATTGTCGAAGTGCTGGTGGCAGCTTGCACAGAGATGGCGGCGCAGCAGCAGGGTGCGCTGCTTGTGATTGAGCGCACTGGCGGCTTGCAGGAATATGTTGATAGCGGTGTGAAGCTGGATGCCGCGCTCTCAGTTGTATTGCTCAAGCAAATTTTCCACAAGGACACGCCGCTGCATGATGGCGCCGTGGTGCTGCGCGGCGACCGCGTGGCTGCGGCGGCCTGTGTATTGCCGTTGGCAGTGAGCGCCCGCGTGACGGATTTGCGCTTCGGGCTGCGTCATCGGGCTGCACTTGGCATCAGCGAACTGGGTGATGCCGTGGCGGTGGTGGTGTCCGAGGAGACTGGTTCAATTTCGATAGTGCATAACGGTGAGATTGACAACGGCCTCAACGCTGGCGAGCTGCGCACGGGGTTGCTGGCGTATTACGGGGTGCAGTCTGAAAATGGAAAGGGTGCCATGCCGCGCGGTCCGCTCGCGGGCGCGCGCAAAAGAACGCCAGTATGACCTTCTCAATTGCGGGTGTACTGCGAAATATGGGCTTGTTTGGTATCAGCCTGGTGCTGGCAGTTGTGGTGTGGGTTGTTGCCGTGAACGAGGATAACCCGCTGGAGGAGCGCATTGTGCCGCGGGCGGTGCCGGTGGAAGTAACCGGCTTGCAGGGAAACGTTATGGTGCTGGGCGGCCTGGCAACAGAGGCAACGGTTACGCTGCGGGCGCCGCGCTTGACCTGGCCGACACTGGCCATCAACAAGCTGCGCGTGGTGGCGGATGTGGCGCAATGGCAGTCCGGTTCGCAAGTGGTTACGCTGCAGGGCTTACTGCCGGACCAGCAGGCTGAGGTGGTGAGCATTGAGCCGCCGGTAGTTACGCTGCAGCTGGCCCGGGTGGTAACGCGCACACTGCCAGTGCGCGTGCGCATCATCGGCGACCCGGCGATTGGCTACACCTTTGAAACGCCTGTGCTCTCGGTGCCGGCTGCTGCAATCAGCGGACCGGAGGAATTGATTGATACCGTAGCAGCGCTTGAGGCGCGCATTGATTTACGCGACCAGCGCGAAGCAGTTGCTGAGACGGTAGTATTGCGCGCGCTAAACAGTGACTCGCAGGCCGTCAACGGACTACAGGTGTCTCCCCCCAGCGTTGGCTTGCGCGTGGCAGTCACACAGTTGGGCGGCTATCGTGACCTGGCCGTGCGCGTAATGTTCAAAGGCAGCCAGGCTCCCGGCTACCGCATCAAGAACATTACTGCGTCCCCGCCCTCCGTGACCGTCTTCTCCGCCGATCCGGACATGGTGGCTGCGCTGCCCGGATACCTTGAGACCGAGCCGGTTGATATCACAGAGGCAATTGCCACAATTGATGCGCGCGTGGCTATGAAGCTTCCGCCCGATGTATCACTGGCTAGTGACCAGACTGTGGCTGTAACGGTGAGCATTGATGCGGTCGAGAGCAGCATTCGAATTCGCCGGCAAGTGGAGGCTACCGGGCTGGGACCGCGGCTGGCAGCAACTATTGCACCGGAAAGAGTTGATGTTCTTTTGTCCGGGCCGCTGCCGGCGCTTGAAAAGCTGGGTGCGGACGATGTAAAGGTGGTGCTTGACCTGATGGGGTTGCGCATCGGTGTGCATACCGTCAAGCCGGCAGTTCTGATAACCGGGCTGCAGTCTGTGCAAGCGGGCCAGGTGCTGCCGGAAGAACTGCAAGTAACCATAATCCGCGACCTCAACACGCCGACGCCCAAGCCGGCCGCCCCCTAACGATCTCTGCAGCCGGCGCGCACGGGATGGCGTGACGGCCAGTTCCACCAATTGCGATGCGAAAAGTTCAACAAAATTCATTCCGGGCGCGCGCCGGCTGCCGGCCGGCTGGCAATAGGTAAAAGTGGCACGGCCAATTGTGGCGCTCGTGGGCCGGCCGAATGTTGGCAAGTCCACACTGTTTAACCGGCTGGCCGGGCAGCGCCTTGCAGTGGTGCATGACGAACCGGGCACGACGCGCGACCGCTTGTTTGCCACTGTGGAGTGGAATGGCAGAATCTTTGCGCTGGTAGACACCGGCGGCATTGAGGGCTTTGATGACGTGGTGCGGCACAGGCCGCTTGCCACAGGCTCTGCGGATTTTCTGGCTGAGATTCGCGCGCAAACGGAAATGGCCATTGCCGATGCCGATGTAATCATCTTTATGGCCGAGGCAAATGTGGGTGTTACTGCAACGGACGGCGAGATTGCCGACCTTTTGCGGCGGCGCCAAAAGAGTGCCGGCGGTGTGCGCCGGCCGCCGGTACTGCTGGCTGTAAACAAAGGTGACAACCCTGAGCGTCGCGCAATGGCAGTAAATTTTTACGAGCTGGGACTGGGCGACCCAATTGCGATTTCTGCTGCGCACGGCATCGGTACCGGGGATCTGCTGGATGAAGTGGTGGCACTCTTGCCGCCGGCTAGCTCTGAGCCGGCGGACAGCGCGCTTAAGGTGGCAATTGTGGGCCGGCCGAACGTTGGCAAGAGTAGCCTGCTCAACCGCTTGCTGGGCGCCGAGCGGGTAATCGTTTCACCGATTGCGGGCACCACGCGCGATGCGGTGGATACGCAACTGCGCTATGCGGGCACGGACGTCACGCTGATTGACACGGCCGGCATCCGTCGCCGCGGGCGCATTGAAGGCGGCGTGGAAAAATACAGCGTGCTGCGCGCGCTGCGCGCCATTGAGCGCGCGGACATTGTGGCGGTGGTTGTGGATGCGCTGGAGCCGTTTACTGCGCAGGACGCGCATATTGCGGGCATGGCGGTGGAGCAGGCGCGCAGTGTGGTGGTGGTTGTAAACAAATGGGACGCAGTAGAGAAGGACAGCCACACCATTGAGGATTACCGGTTGCGGGTGCGTGAGCACCTGAAGTTTTTGGACTATGTGCCGGTGCTGTTTGTCTCTGCGTTGACCGCACAGCGTGTGAATCAGCTGTTGCCCACCCTCATTGAGGTGCAGGCTGCGCGCACTGAGCGCATTGGCACAGCCGCGCTAAACCGGCTGGTGCAGCAGGCTATGGATCAGCACGCGCCGCCATCGCAATCCGGGCAGCGCCTGCGAATTTACTTTGTGGCGCAGGTTGCCACTGCGCCGCCGTTCTTCGTATTTCACATCAACAGCCGCAAGCTGGTGCACTTCTCCTACACGCGCTACTTGGTTAACGCCATTCGCCAGCAATATCCGTTTACTGGCACGCCGCTGCGCATTGGCTTCCGGGAGCGCGAGGAATAGTGCGGCATCTCTGCGCCGTGAGTGGCATGCACCAAAAAGTATTCAGATGAGCATCGACAAACCGCCTCCGAGCCGTGGGCGCGTGAATTGGCGCATGCTGCTGATCGAAGTGGTGGAGACCGCTGTGATGGCGGCCCTAATTTTTTTTGCGGTGAATCTGGTCAGTGCCCGCTTTCGCATCGACGGCGCCAGCATGCTGGATACTTTTCGGGCGGGCGAGTACATTGTCGTCAGCCGCTTCAGCTATTGGTATACCGATCCCCAGCGCGGTGAAATCGTTGTGTTTGTACCACCTAGCAGCACACCGGGCTCCCTGCTGGATGGAATGCTGGGGCGCGCCGGCGAAACAGATCTCATCAAGCGCGTGATTGGCGTGCCCGGCGATACAGTGCAGGTGCGCGACGGGCAGGTGTTTGTGAATGGCACACCGCTGGTTGAGCCGTACCTGCCTGAGCCCATGCTGGATTTTGGCGGTCGCGTATGGGAGGTGGCTGCGGATCAGTTATTTGTGCTGGGCGATAATCGCAATTACTCAAAAGACTCACGCGACCCGGAGGTCGGCCTCATTCCACGCGCCCAAATCATCGGCAAAGTGTGGGCGGTATACTTTCCAATTGACAGCTGGCGCCGCGTTGCGCAGTTTGTGTACCCAGAACTAGCTCCGGTACCCTGAACTAGGCGCTGTTGTCGGCAGGGCTGGCGTGCGTTAGCTTCCCACAGCCCTCGCTCAGTGATAAAATACCGGCGTCGGTGACCAATTAGTTTGGTGCAGGTGCCGAAATACCGTTGATTAACACAACACCGTACATTAACGGCCGGGCTTGCACCCACTGTGGGTTTGGGGTGCTGCGCTCGCACTCCGCGGCGCATGCCGGCTGGCACGGCAGCGTCTTTGTGGTGGTGCCAAATTTGCCGGCTTGGAAATGCCATTACTGTGGATTTGTGGAGCCTGATCTCTCGACCATGAATCGCGTGGCAACTGTACTGGGCTCAAGTGCAGAGTTTGCGCAGCAGCGCCTGCGCCGGGTGCTGCGCCAGCGCGTGCAGGCTGTGCAGCGCCGCCCCAAAGCCAGCACTGGCGCCCGTTAGCCACCGCCACTGGCAGCGGCTGGTGTGCAGCGCTCAAACCGGTCGCGCCAGCCAATTTTCGCTCCGCTGGCCAAAAAAATCTCCCGCCGGTAATAATTCCAATATGGTAAACTGCCGTGCTCTGTTGCTGAGCCCCCATCGTCTAGGGGACTAGGACGTGGGCCTTTCAAGCCTAAGACCGGGGTTCGAATCCCCGTGGGGGCATCACCGGTCTCCACCGCCTCCCGGACCCGGGAGGTGGCGCTGCTTTTGCACCGCACTTCACCATGCTATGCATTACCATTTGGCTGGCGGGCATTTTGAAAACTTCCCGGCTGATTGAACCCTTGCGCCGCTGTGCAACGCGACACAAGCTGCTGCGCCTTGCGCGGCTGGCTGCCCGCAGCTGGCTGCTGCCTTGCGCCATGATGCTGGCGCTGGCGGGCTGCGGCTTGGTGGCAACCCCCCGGCCGCCAGCCACCGCGGCACCAGCTCTAAAGCTGACGCTGTGGGTGGAGTGGCCCGTGCTGCATACTGACCGGCCGCAGGTGGCGCATGCGGTGGTAGCCTCGGCGGCAGGCGAGCGCTTGCGCGGCGTTACCGTGCAGGGCCAGGTTACACGCCCCGGCGCAGACCCGCTACTGCTGATGTTTTCAGTTACCGATTCCGACGGGTACGCTACGGCCGTCTTTCCCATGTTTGAAGCGCCGGCGGCCAGCGAGACGCACCGGCTTGTGGCGCAGGCTGCCATAAATGCGGAATACGGTGCGGCGATGATTGAGTACGAGGTGCAGCCATAGGAACCGCGCTGCGCAGCCGGCTAGCCGGCACCGCGCATCCAACCGCAAGGGCTTGACCACAGCGTGAAGTCTCTGTGCCGCCGACATGGCACAACAGTTTTAGCTGCATTGTGCTTGCTGGGTGCGTGCAGCCCGCAAGCTGCGCAATTGCCGCCGCCTCTGGCACCCAGTGCCACCGTGGCAACAGCTGCGCCCGCGGTGGCTGCAACTTCCACTGCAACCAGGCCGGCACCCGCGGTCGCCATCATTTCGGTACGCACCCAAACGCCGCAGCCCACTGCTGTGGCGGATGCGCTGCTGGGCCCGCTCACTTACCCCGCCAACATAAATCCGCTGACCGGGCTGCTGGTCTCCGACCCGCAGGTGTTGCTGCGCAAGCCGCTTGCAATCAAGATCTCAAACTTTCCGCGTTACGTGCGGCCGCAAGCCGGGCTCGCAGCTGCAGACATGGTTTGGGAGCATTACTCGGAGGGCGGTACAACGCGGTACACCGCCGTGTATCTTGGGACCGCTGCGGAGCGCATCGGGCCGGTGCGGTCGGCGCGCCTGATTGATACAACCCTTGTCGATATGTTGGACGGTGCTCTTGTGGCTTCAGGCACATCCAAAGGCACCATGCGCCGGCTGGCTCCCAAGCCTTGGTTTCCAGCCGTCATTACCAATCTGACGGGCTTTGAGTGTCCGCCGTTGTGCATGGAAAGCATTGATGCTAATGCGGTCTTCACCTCAACCGCAGCATTGTGGCAGGTGCTTGCGGACAAGAACCTGAATGCGCCGGCCCGGGTGCGTGGCTTTGCCTATCAACAGCGGACTCCATCTGGCGGGCTGCCGGCGGTAACTGTGGGGGTGGACTTCAGCGGCGAAGCGCTGACGGAGTGGCGCTATGACGCGCCCCGCGCAAACTACAAGCGCTGGATAGACAGCTCTCCCACCGCGCTGGCGGAGCACCTTGACGCTGCGACCAACCAGCAGCTGGCCGCCGATACGGTGGTACTGCTGTTTGCCAACCATGTTGTGGACTTTACTGTGCCCGAGGACTACGATGCCGACGGAATTCATTCCACTTACGCAACTGAGGTGCAGCTCTGGGGCGCTGCGCCGCGGCCGCTGCTGGTATTCCGGGATGGCCAGGCGTTTGCGGGGCAGTGGCAGCGCGCGGACACCGGCGCACTGCCGCAGCTTACCGATGCCGGCGGTGAACCGCTGGCGCTAAAGCCCGGAAAAATCTGGATTCAAGTAGTGGGATTAGAGTCTGACCGCACCACCACCGGTGGCAAGTGGTACGTGCGCCATCACTCACCCAAAGACTACGGTGAGCTGGGGCCCAGCCCCACGCCATCCATCACGCCGGAGGGTTTTGTGGCCAGCAGCACGCCGGAACCCACTGTGACGGCAACCACGACCGCGGCGCCGTAAAATGCGCGCAGGACAACATTGTTGCCAGCCTTTGAATGCAGCTCACATGCGCTGCCATAAGCAGGGGTAAAAAATGAAACTCGCAGCCCGCATGCAATCTGTGCAGCCATACTTTTTTGCCAAGCTCGCAAAGCGCATGGTCGCGCTGCAGGCGGCCGGTAAGGATGTGATCCGCCTTGATGTGGGTTCGCCCGACCAGCCGCCCGCGGCATTCATTCGCGATGCGCTCAAGCATGCCGTTGACCAGCCGGGCACGCATGGCTATGTGGCGGCAGGCGGCCTGCCGGAGTTCAGGCAGGCAGTGGCCACCTATTACAGCCGGCGCTTCGGCGTTGCGGTTAATCCGCATACTCAAGTTGAGGCGCTGATTGGCTCAAAGGAAGGATTGTTTCACTTGAGCATGGCATACCTTGAGCCCGGCGATGTGGCGCTGGTGCCGGACCCGGCCTATGCCGTGTACGAAGCGGCTGCCCGCTTTGCGGGTGCGGACGTGGTGCTGCTGCCGCTGCGCGCAGAGCATGGCTTTCTGCCGCAGCTGGCTGAGATTGCGCCGGATGCAGCCCGGCGGGCCAAGCTGCTCTGGCTCAACTACCCTAACAATCCCACGGGTGCATGTGCGCCGCTGCAGTTGTTCACGGAGGCCGTGGCGTTTGCGCAGCTCCATGATTTGCTGGTGTGCCACGATGCACCATATTTGGATGTGACTTACGATGGCTACACGGCGCCCAGTATTTTGCAGGTGCCCGGTGCGCTGGAAGTAGCGGTGGAATTTAGTTCGCTCTCCAAAACTTACAACATGGCTGGCTGGCGCATGGGCATGGCGGTGGGCTGTGCTGCTGCCGTGCGCGCGCTGCATGCGCTGAAGAGCAACATAGACTCAAGCCAGTTCAAGGCTGCACAACTGGCAGGCGTGGCTGCGCTCACCGGTGACCAAACGTGGCTGGCGCCGCGCAATGCGCTGTATCAGGAGCGCCGCGATGCGGTGCTGGCTGGGCTGCGCCTAGCGCAGCTACCGGCACAGACTCCGGCGGGTGCAATGTACGTGTGGGCGCAGGTGCCAGCGGGAATGGGCTCCGAACAGTTTGCTGATGACCTGCTCGAACAGGCCAGCGTGTCCGTGACACCCGGCGCGATCTACGGCGTGAATGGCGAGGGCTACTTCCGCATTTCGCTCGGCACTGCCACGCCGCGCGTACGCGAGGCAATGGCGCGCATTACGGAGTGGGCGCGCGCCCGCAGCTAGCGCGGCTGGGTTGGGGTCTGCGCTGCCAGCTGCAGCGGGTTGGGATTGGGGTGGTGCGAGGCTGCGTGCTTTGCGATGCCCTGCAAAGCCCGCCCGCAGGCTGCTGCCAGCAGCGTTGGCTGGTGCCTGCAGGCTGGCTGCGGCGGCTTGCAAGGTAAACTTGATCGCACCGCAATGCGCAGTGCTTGGTGCGGCTGAATAAAAAATGGCACCCATTCCAATTACTTTTTTTGAGGAGCTGCGGCCGGAGATGCTGGCGCAGCTGGCGGCGTTTGTGAGCATTGAGTCGCCGTCGTTGGATAAGGTGGCGCTGGACCGCATGGGCGCTGCGCTGCGCGCTGCGCTGCAGCCGCTGGGCGCGCAGGTGCGTATTGATGAGCAGGCAGAGACGGGCAATAACATTGTGGCGGCGTGGCCCGGCGCGGATGGCGGCACGCAGGGCGGATTTGTGATCCTGTGCCACTTTGACACGGTGCATCCGGTTGGAATGCTGGCAGAGAACCCGGTGCGCATGGCGGACGGGTGGATGTATGGGCCGGGCATCATTGACATGAAGGGCAGCCTGACGCAAGTGTTGTTTGCTCTGAGTGCGCTGCGCGAGCAACAGCGCTGGCCTGCGCGGCCGGTGACACTGCTGCTGACCTCTGATGAAGAAGTGGGATCGAATAGCTCGCGGCCCTTGATTACAAGTTTGGGCGCTGCGGCAGGATTGGTGTTGTGCATGGAGCCGGCGCTGCCGGATGGCGCGTTGAAGACCGCGCGCAAAGGCATTGGTGGCTTCACGGTTACGGCGCACGGGCGGGCTGCGCATGCCGGCGCAGATCACGCCAATGGCGTGAATGCGATTGCGGAGATGGCGCAGCAAGTGCAGGCGCTGCAGGCGCTGACAGATTACCCGCGCGGCACAACCGTCAGCACAGGAATTGTGCGCGGCGGCACGCGCAGCAATGTGGTGCCGGATGAATGCACGGTGGAGGTGGACTTCCGCGTGGAGACAGAGGCTGAAGGCGCGCGAGTGACCGCCGCGGTGAACGGCTTGCAGCCACAGCTCAAGGGCGCCCGGCTGGAAGTGAGCGGCGGGCTGGAGCGCCCGCCCATGCCGCGCAGTCCGGCAATTGCCGCTGCGTTTGAACGCGCGCGAAGCATTGCGCAGGCGTTACAACTGGAGCTGCGCGAGGGCAGCACCGGTGGCGGCTCGGACGCAAACCTGGTGGCGCCCTACGGGGTAGCCATCCTGGATGGCCTGGGACCGCTAGGAAGTGGCGCGCACACGCGCACGGAGGGGCTGCGCGTGGCGCAGTTTGCTCCGCGGGTGGCGCTGCTGGCTGCAATCCTGAGCGAGTGGGACGGCGGCTGAAACCAGCAGCACCGTGGCTGGCCGCCATGCTGCTGTGGTGGTGGGTGCGGTTGCACAATCTGCTGCAGCTGCCGGCGTTTATAGACGAGGGCGCGCATCTGCAATGGGCCCGCCTGGTATGGCGCATGCAGCCCTTTCATGGCGCCTCTGATGGCAAGCTGTTGGGCATCTGGCTGGGGGCTATTTTTTGGCCGTTTGCCGGCGGGTTGTGGCTGTTGCGCGTGGCGGGGCTGCTGGTGGGCATGTGCGGCTTTGCGGCGCTGCTGGCAACTGCGCGGCGCTGGCTGGGTGCGCGCGCAGCCGTAGCGGCTGCCGCCCTCCTGCTTGTTTTGCCGCACGCGCATTTTTTTGAGCGCATGGCGGTTGCTGATGCTGTTTCGCCAGCGCTTTTGATGCTTGTGCTTTGGAGCGGGTTGCATGCGCTGGCAGGCCGGCGCAACCGCGCCGCGGCTGTGGTCTGCGGTGCGCTGCTGGCGGCCGCAGTGCTTGCCAAACTTTCCAACCTGGTTTTTGCAGCGATCCCATTTCTGGTTGCGCTGGTTTGGCTGCGCCCGGCAGTGGGGCGCAGCCAGCTAACCGCGCTGCTCCAGATTTATCTGGCTGCTTTTATTTTGCTTCTGCCAGTCTGGCTGGCGTTGACTCTTGTGGACTCGGACATGGGATTTGATCTCTTAAATCGCAAGGGGCCGCACACACTTGGCGAGACGATTCTCGAAAGCGGAAAAATAATGCGCAGCCTGCCCGGTAGCTTGGCGGCATATTGGACCATGCCGTTGTTTGTGTTGACCAGCTTGTTGTGGGTGGTCGGACTGGCCGGCCGCAAACGCATGGCACTATTGTGCGGTTTTGCTGCGGCTGCCTTCCTGGCGTTGGTGGTTACGCGTTCAACCGACGGCATGTTCGAGTCGCGCTACCTGCTGCCGATGCTGCCGCTGCTTGCGCTGCTGGCAGGCGCCGGCGCCGAAAAGCTGCTGGGTGCTGCGAGTGCCCGCGCGCAGCCGCTGTTGTCGATTGTTGCGCTCGGCGCAGCCGTGCCTGCGATGCAATTTGTGTGGCTCACCTGGGTGGCACCGCAACAGCTGCCGCTGGGGGCGTTTCCGGACCGCTGGGAGTACATTACCGGCTGGCCCAGCGGCTTTGCGCTGCGCGCTGCTGCTGCCGGCCTGGCCGCGCGCAACACGCCGCTCACCGTCATTGCAGTTGATCAAGGCAGCTGGGAGCGCATGCAGGCGCATCTGCCGTACGGCTCGCAGGTAAAAGCCGTGGTGTGGCCGCCGAAAGATTGGCGCAATGGCAGTGGGCCGCCCGGCATGCAGCCGGATGAATTATTGCTGCTCGACCATCCCCGTGATGATGCAGTGCCGCAGCAGCTGAGTGTGGGCTTGAGCGCTGTGGAAACCTACTACCGGCCGCAGCACGAGTCGTGGGTTACGCTTTACCGCATGCGGCCGGCGCCATAACCCGCGGCGCCTGCAAACCCGAACGGCTGGTGAGCTGTGCGCTTACCCCGGCGCTGCGCCGCTGTTAGTGCGCCGCAAGAATTGCAGCAGGCGCGGCAGTGCAAACTCGTACAAGGTGTAAGCTGCCGGCCTGAGCACAAGGTCCCATGCGCCCGGCGTGTGCACCACGCGGCCGTTGAAGCCGGACTTGAAGCGCCAAACTCCCGCCATCGGGTCGGCTGGGTCAGAATTGTCCGGTGCGCCCCACATGTCGTATGAAGTGCAGCCGCGCGCATGCGCCCATTGCAGCGCGTGCCACTGCAGCAAATAGTTCGGCATTTTGTCGCGGTGGGTGCTGGCGGACATGCCGTGCATGTAAACGGCTTGCTGCGCGTATGCGAACACCACCGCGCCTGCAATTGGCTGCGCACCGTACTCTGCAATCATCGGCTGCGCGAGGCCGGCCTGCGCAAAGCTCGACCATAAATCCAAATAGTAAGCCTGCGGCCGGATGGGAAAGCCGTCGCGTTGGGCAGTCTGCTTGTACAACTCGTAAAGTGCCGGCAGCTGCTGCGCAGTGGCTGGCTGGACTTGCACGCCGTGGCGCTGGGCGAGCCGGATGTTATAGCGCGTCTTGGGCTTGAAGGCGGCCAGCAGCTTTTCCAGCGGCTGTTGCAAGTCCAGCATAACTGTGTTACGAAATTGAATTTGGCTGGCTGATAGCCTCCAACCGCTGCGCGCCAGCAGGTCGGCTGCGGCTGTGGTGCTGGCATCCGCGCCCGGGGTGGTTACCTCCAGCGCCGGATCGATCTTGATAAAGATTGCGTTGGCCTGTTTTCCGGCTGTCCGCAAGTCTGCCAACACTGTTTGTGCCAGTGCCGTATTGCGCCAATCCAACAAGGGCCCGTGCGGCACGTATTGGATTACAGCGTTCAGCCCGAAGGTGCGGGCGCTGCGCTGCAACAGTTGTGCGCCGGCGGCTGCGCGCGCGTTGCCATCCCACAGCATGCGCCGCGGTTGCCAGCCATGGCGCGCTTTGAAATCGCCCCACTGCCAGGCTTGGAGCAGCGGCGGAGCCGGATCAATTTGCAACAGGGCGGCATGCCAATCTGCTGCGGAGACTGCATGGCGCAGTGGATGCTGCGCGGCTGGACTGCTCAATGCGTTACCGCTCAATCAGCCGGGCAAACCATGGCGCTGTGCCAGCCGCAGATAGGTACGGTACAGAAAGTGCGCCCCGGGCCTGTAAACATGATCCCAGGCACCGCAGTTGCGCGCCAGAGTGCCGCCAAAGCCGCGCTTGAAGCGGTAGACCGGCCAAAGCCCGTCGCCGCGGTTGATGAATTCGGTCTCCAGTTGCGTTTCGTCGGCATCGGGCACTCCCCACAAATCATAAGTGCAGCAGCCGCGGGCCTGCGCCCACTGGATTGCAGCCCACTGCACAGCATAGGGCGCCATGCTGGCGCGATCCAAATCATCTGAAGCGCCGTACAGGTACCATGCGCGCGCTCCGCTGGAAAATATCATTGCGCCGGCCAGCATGCCGCCCGCGCCTTCAGCCAGCAGCAGTGCCACGCGGCCGGTTGCTGCAAAACTCTCGTAAGCAGTTTGATAGTACCGTTCACTGTGAATGCCAAACTGATCGCGCGCTGCGGTAGATTGCAGCAGGCGCCAGAACGCAGCCAGCTCCGCACCTGCATTCTGCAGCGGCGCACTGCGCACCACCACACCTTTTTTTTCAGCCAGGCCAATGTTGTAGCGCGTCTTGGATTTCATGCGCGCCAGCGCCGCTGCGGGTTCGCAAGCGATGTCCACCAGCAGCGTGCGCCGCGGCTGCAGGCTTTGCGCGCTCGCGTTCCAACCAAGTGCTTGCAGTAGTTGGCGGGGCTCGGCGCCATGCGCCAGATCCGGTTCCAGCTTTAAGAAAATGGCGTTCTCGGCACGCGCGGTAGCATCGCACAGGTGCAGCAGCGCTTGGGTTTGCGCAGCGTCTTGCCAGTTCACCAGCGGGCCTTTGGGCAGGTAGGCAATGCTGCCAAAGGCGAGCGGCAGCCGGCGCACCAGAATCTGGGCACCAGCCACAATGCGGCCCGCGCTGCGCAGCGCCACGCGCCTCACGCGCCAGCCGAAGGTGCATTTAAGCTGCGCCCAGGCCGCAGTTTGCAGCAAGTGCGCCTCGCCGCAGAAGCCGGCGGGGCCAGGAGCAGAAGCAAAAGCGTCCCATTCAGCTGCGTCAATTTGGGCTTCCGGCACGGCTTCGATTATAGTGGCGCCAAATGGTTTCGTAAGTACAATCAACAAGTGAGCATCATGCGCGCGTCGTGCTTTTTGGAAACCCACCAGCAGCTGCCTTTATGAGTTTTGAAGTAGCGGTACGCCAGCAAACAATTGATGTGCCTTTGGCTGCTTTAGAGTTTGCCAAAGCTATTGCCTATCCGGATTTGGATGTAGCGCACTATTTGGCGGAACTCGACGAGCTTGCCCGCGCCGCACAAATTGCAATCCTCCACCACACAGAAACTGCTGCGCGTGCGCGGGCACTGGCGGCTTTTCTTTTTCAAGACGAGGGCTTTGCAGGCAACACCACTGACTACGGCAATCCGGCCAACAGTTACTTAAATGATGTGCTTGATGATCGCCGCGGCCTTCCCATCGCACTTGCAGTTTTGTACGTGGCCATCGGGCAGCGCTGCCAGCTGCCGGTGTACGGTGTGGGTATGCCCGGGCACTTTGTGGCGGCGTGCAGCACTCCGGCCGGCCCGCTCTTTATTGATGCCTTCAACGGCGGGGCAGAGCTTAGTCCAGAGAATTGTGCGCAGCTGGTGCAAAAAATGACCGCGCAGACGCTAGTCTTTGAGGCAGCTTGGCTGAACGAAACTTCGGCAGAGGACACGCTGGTGCGCATGCTGAACAATTTGCGGCAGGCCTATGTGAACCGGCGCGAGTGGAACCTGGCACTTAAGGTGGTCGACCAGCTGCAGGTTTTGCATCCGGCGCGCGCCGCCCATTGGCGCACGCGTGGTTTTATCCACTTGCAGGCGGGAGAGCTGGGCGCCGCACTGCGGGCGCTTGAGCAGTTTTTATGCCGGGCGCCAAGTGGGTCGGACGCGCAAGTCATCCGCAACGCCTGCAATCAAATTCGCAACAGTATTGCGCGCTTGAACTAGGCGCGCCGACAACGGCTAGCGGGGCGGGGGAATGAGCGCGGTGTTTACCACGTGGATCACGCCGTTCGAAGCCAACAGGTCAGTGCCGGTTATTTGCGCAGCGCCATAAAACAGCGCGCCAGCGCTGCCGGAAATCTTTATGCTCGGACCGGCGAGCGTGAGCACTTCCTGAGGTGTCAGGTCGGCCTGCATCAGTTTCCCGCCCACCACGTGGTAAAGCAGTACCGTGCGCATTGTATTCGCGTCTAACAGCAGGAAGTCCACAGTGCCCGGCGGCAGAGTTAGGAACCCGTCATTCACTGGTGCGAACACAGTGAACGGGCCTTCGCCCTGCAATGCGGTTATCAGGTCGGCCCGCTCCAGCCAGCTGTAAAACGTGGTGAAGCGGTCGTCGACAGCGAGCACGTCGATAACGGTGCCTGTGTCAGGCGTCTGCAGTACCATGCTAATCGGGTGCACTAGGCCGTTGCCGGTGGCCGGGCCGGCTGCAGCCACCAGGACGCCATTGACTGTGGCGCCTGTGTCTGCGACGCGCAGCACCAGCGCCGGACCGAGCACGGTGCGCAATGCCGGCACAGTTGCAAAACCAGACTGCTCCAGCCGCTGCGGAACCAGATGGTAGCTGAGCAGTTCTGCGAGCACATCCGGGTTTTGCAGCAGCTGCTCGAGCGTGCCTTCGGGTAGCTGCTCGAAAGCTGCGTTGGTCGGCGCAAACAATGTGAACGGCCCGCCGCTGCGCAGCGTCTCGGCCAAGCCGGAACTTTGAATGGCTTGCACCAGCGTGCTGAACTGCGGATCGGAGGTAAGCAGGCTGAAAATGTTAGCGGTTGGGTTTCCGGGAGCGGGTGGCGGCTCACTGGTGGCGGCGATCGCCACCGCCGTGCTCGAGGGTGGTACGGGTGCGGGTGTTACGGTGGCCGGCAGAGCAATCGCGTTTGCCGCGTCCATCGCCACCATGGTTTGCTGAACAAACGCCTGCAAGGTGGGCAGACCAACCGGCACGCGCGTCGCGGATTCGGTGCTGGCAGCCGTCGCGGCAGCCGGTACCGCAGCAGTTTGGGAACTCAGTATCCACCAGCCCACCAGTCCGCCGCCCACCAGTGCAACCAGCAGCGACATCACAGTTATCGTGCCCAAAAAGGCAGTGATGATTATTGTTGGCGCAGAGGCCTCATCTAGAAACTGGCGTAATCTTTGCATCGGCGTGACTAAATCGCAGGCATCCCCATTGTACTCCGCAACCGCTGCGCAAAGCCAGATCCGGTCTGGATTAGCACGGCCCCACTACCGTGCGCGAGGGTGCGCCCCCTGCATCAGTCAGAATAAACTGGTTGAAAGCTAAAAGAAGCCGGTCGATCAACCTTGGATTGGCTAGGTGCGTCCCTGTGCCAGTTTAAATTCCATCCAACGCACGCCGCGCGAAAGTAGGATGGTCATGGTGAGATACATGAACGCCAACACACTGTAGGACTGCAGGAATACAAACGAGCTGCTGGCATATAACCGGGTAAGCTGAGTGATGTCTTCCACGCCCAGCACACTCACCAGCGACGAATCCTTCAGCATGGAGATGAAGTCATTTCCGAGCGTTGGCAGAATGCGCCGGATTGCCTGCGGCAGCACGATGTAGCGCATGGTCTGCAGGTAGTTCATACCCAGCGCGCGGGCGGCTTCAATCTGGCCTTTTTCGATGGATTGGATGCCGGCCCGGAAGTTCTCTGCTTCGAAGGCGCCGTAGGCGAAGCCCAATGCCAGCACCACGCGCCATTCATTGGGAAAGCTGCGCGGCGTGAGCTTGCTCAACCATGCATTGCCAGTCATTGCGCCCAACTGATTTAGTTCGTCCATCAGCAGCGGCACGCCCACAAATGCAACATAGAGCAGCAAAACCAAAATTGGAATGCCGCGCACAATCTCCACATAGAAAGAAGTGATGTTGCTGATGACAGGATTTACCGCGGTGCGCCCCAAGCCGGCAAACAGGCCAATTACCAGAGCCATCGAATAACCGAGCAGCGCTGTGCGCAGGGTCACGACGATGCCCGGTACGATTGCACGAAACGCATTGCCGGTTTTTTCATCCGACATGATGGAGTACAGGATGAGCAGGCCAAGGAAAATTGTTGCCAGCAGCCACCAGGGCAGGCGTGCGAGCCAGTCTGAGAACTCGGGCGCGATGCCGGGGCGGCGGTGGCGGCTCACCGGTGCGATAGCAGCCGGATCAGCACTCATTTAGATTTCCACTGTGGCTGTGGCACTGCGGCGGGCTATGCGCACTGGGCCAGAAAGAGCAAAGGGGCGCAACGGACAGGGTGTCTTGAAAACCGACCCTTGGCCCGTCATGCCCCTTTGCATGCGAAACAAAAATTCAGGCGTTTACTTTGATCCGGGAATCCACTTTTCCTTGAGCTTGGCAAAAGTTCCGTCAGCGCGCTGATCAGCCAGCGCCTTGTTAAAGACATCGCGCAGGTCGCTGCCCTTCGGGAAAACAAAGCCAAGGTCTTCGCCGGCCAGCACTTCGGATAGTGTTTCAAGCTTGTCCGGGTTGGCCTGCATGTTGCCAGAGCTGGCTACATCGTCCATCACAGTGGCGTCAATGTCGTTGTTCATCAAGGCTTGCACAATCAGTCCAAACTGGTCGTATGCCTGAATGCGGTCTTTGCCAACGATCTTCTCCATGATGACATAGTTGGTGGTGCCGGGCTGGGCGCCAAATATCAGCTCCGCATTGGCTTTGAATTCGTCGCTGGTCTTGAAGCGGGATTCGCCCTTGCGCACCAGCAGGCGCTGGGCAACATTAATCACCGGGTCGCTGAAATCAACATTCTGGGCGCGCTCGGGGGTAATGGTGATGCCGTCGGCAGCCATGTCCCACTCCGCCTTGCCTTTCGATTCCATCACCGCGACGATGGCATCCCAACTTGTGGTGACAAACTTCGTCTTGCAGTTCAGGCGCTTGCAAATATCGTTGATCATGTCATAGTCCAGCCCCACATTTTCGCCGGTCTTTTCGTCCTTGTAATTGAAGGGCGGGTAAGCGTTCTCGACGGCGATGACCAGTTCGCGGCCGCCGAGATCGTTGGGGTTCGCGGCGGCTGGCGCTGCGGCCGGTGCGGCGCAACTGGCCGCAAACAATGCCAGACTTGCAATCATGAGTAAATTTCTGCGGTTCATTTCAAGTTCTCCTATAGCTAACAATTCGGATCAGTAACAAATCTTCTTGGTTGGACCCCACAACAATACCATGCACTCCGAAGCTGGTCAAACGGTTTCCGGCTGGCAGGGTTGCACCGCGGGCATTGTTTTGCGGTAAACTTTGCATGTGAATTGCGAAGCCTCCCGGCGGTGAACCCATTGATTGTTAGAGGAAAAAAAATTGAGCCGCGTGCCATGCTGAGCTGGGCGCGCTTGCGGCGCACGGCGCTGGCGGGCTGCAATCTGCAGCAAGCCATCCTGCAGGGGGCGGACCTGCGGCAGGCGGATCTGCAGGGCAGCAATTTGTCCGGCGCGCGCCTCTCGCATGCTTATTTGCAGGGTGCAAATCTCGCTGGCGCAAACCTGAAATACGCGGATTTGCGCTGCGCCGATCTGACGGGCGCCAAGCTGAAGGGCGCGTCGCTGGTTTGCGCGCACCTGGAGGGCGCCATCATTGCTATGGACCAGTTAGGTTCAGTGAGTTCCTTGGCAGGTGCCACGCTGCCAGACGGTAGCAAACAAGGGCGTTAGCCGGGCGCAATTACTGTCGCACGGAACTTAGACGAGACAAATCAGGTGTTGGGCTGCGGCCCGGTGGTTACGGCGCATCTGTGCGCCCGCTCGAATGGGGTTAGTTTTGCGAGGGACCGCAGCCGCCACCACAGCAGGCCCCGCCCAAGCACACCGGTTGGGCAGCAGTTGCGGGGCCGCCGGAAGTTGCAAAGAACAGAGATAACACGCGGGTCGCACGCGCAGTGTAACATTGCGGGCAGGTAGCCGCTTGGTCGGCAGCCTTAATCTGGCGCAGCTCCTCAAATTTCACGGCACACTCCGGGCACAAGTACTCGTAGATTGGCATGCGCAAATTGTAGCACTCCCCACGGGTGCCAAACTGCATTGACAAGCAGTTGCGCGGACGTATAATCCCGAAGTACATGGCGGGCCACGCCAAGCGCGGCTTGCATGTGATGCGCTAGCGTTACCCGTTCTTCCATTGTCCAATCTATCTACTTCCACTCTAGAAGCATGGGTGGGCGCATTTGCGCCGACTACATCCGACCTCGAACACATCACGCATCAACTCATTGAGCGCGAGGTTCCGCTCTCTACCCGCGAATTGCTGCTGATAATTTTGGAGCGGCAGATTGCAGAAGAGCGGGCGCGGGTGCGTGCGGCTGCGGTGGGGGATGCCAGTCCGTATCTTCCGGGCGGAACTTTCAGCGTGGGGCAAACGCTGAGCTTCCCGGCGCTGCGTTTTGCAATCGGGCGCGTGGTGGAGACGCGGGTGGGCAGCAACCCGTTGGCGGGCAGCTTTCAGGTGATTGCGGTGGACTTTGCGGACGGTAAACGGCGCGAGTTTGCGACTCAGATTGAATCGCACCCGCTGAATTCAAAACCAACATCGATGAACGGCGGCAGTGACAGCATTGCCAATCAGGAGCCGGCGGCTTTAGCAGATGCGTTTGCTGCGCGGCTGGAGCAGCGGCTGGATGCAGCGCTGGAGGTGACGGGCAAGCTTTTGCGCATCAGTGGCAAGTGGTTTTCACGGGACTTGCTGGTGCATGTTGACGAGCATCAGTTAAATCTGGCCGAGGCTGCGCTGGACATGGCGGGCGGCGGCCCGCTATCCACTGAGCAACTTGCGCCGCAGATTGACCTGCCAACTGAAGTGAACGCCAAGTTGATGGTGTTCTCGCTAGCACATGCACTGCACCGCGATGACCGTTTTGATGAAGTGGGCCCGACTGGTGAAGTGTTGTGGTATTTGAACCGGCTGGAGCCGGATGAAGTGCTGCGCCCGCCGCGCATGCTGCAGCCAGCCCAGCCCACCGTGCGTGGTGCGGCGCTAACGCCGGAGCTGCGAAGGCTGGCAATGGAACTAGACGACGAGTACAGCGAGCACGCGCACCCCGCAAACGGCGAGACGCAGGTGCGGCTGGTGCTCACTTATCCGCACCGGCGCGCGGGCACGCTGCCGCTTACGCCGCGGCTGGCGGCGGTGTTTCCCACTGCGCGCATTTCGCCGCGCGTAAGGATCACGCTGGTGGACGGGCACACCGGCAAGCAGCATCCCGGCTGGGTGGTGCGGCGCGAGCGCTTTGTGTGGGGGCTGGCGCCGATCTTTGCGCAGTATGAGACGCCGGCGGGTAGCTTCCTGAGCGTATCCCGCGGCGAGCAGATTGGCGAGTACGTGGTTACAGTTGAGACGCGTCGGCCTGTGGCAGACTGGCTGCGCAGTGCGAATGCGCCGCAAGGCCAGCTGCGCTTCTCCATGAGCAAGCGCTCGCTGGGCGTGCAGTACATGGATGAGCTGATAATTCTGGCCGAGAGCATTGAGCAGCTGGATGTTTTGCGCGCGCGCCACGAGCAGCAGGCGACAACGCTTGAGCAGCTGGTGCAGGATGTGTTTCGCGAACTTGTGAAGCTGACACCGCAGGGTACAGTGCACGCCAAGACACTTTATGGTGCGGTGAACATTGCCCGGCGGGCTACTCCCGAATCAATTTTTGCGGAACTGGTGCAGCGCCCGAGCTTTGTGCATGTGGGCGATGCCTACTGGCGCTATGCAGCGCAGGCGGCAACTGCATGAGCGACGAAGAAACAGTGGTGGCACCGCGCGCGCCGGCTGCGCGCTTGAACAAGCCCGGGCTGGGAACGCGCTTCCACATTGACTTCGACTGGTGGCAGCGCGAGGAGCGCGAGATTGAAGTGTATTTGCGCACCTATCTTTCCGAGGCACAGCTGGAGCAGCTGCGGCAGGAGAACGCGCCGCAGACGGTGGACTGGGTGGATCCCGAGACCGCCGAAGTGCGCAGCATGAACTTCATGGAATTTCTGTTTCGCACCAACGCCGCTGAACTGATGGCGGGCGAAGAGAAGGGTGCTTCGCTAGTGGATGCGATCTTTCGGCTGTTCCTCGCAAGCGGAAACCTGCCGCTGACCCCGTTTGAGATTGCAGAAAGGGTGGGGCGGTCCGGGCAGGAGCGCACAGTTTTACGCACGCTTTCCGGGCCGCGGGTGTATAAGGGTATTCGCCCGGTGAATTGATTTTTCGTTTGGTACCGGGAGCGGATCTGTGCGTACATGATAATTTTCGGCGCCGGCAGCAAGTTACAATGCGCGAGAGAGTCCGCACCCCCGTAGCTCAACAGGACAGAGCAACTGCCTTCTAAGCAGTAGGTTAGAGGTTCGAGCCCTCTCGGGGGTACATGCAACGGCCACTTACAATGTGGCCGTTTTTTTATTTGCCGGTGGAGCGCATAATACTCCTGCTAAAATCCCGCACATGCCGAAGATCACCACGACAGCGCAGCTGCGGGCACTTGAAGCACAAGCGCATGCTGCGGGCGTCTCGTACGAGAGCATGATGGAGCTGGCAGGGACGGCGTTGGCTGCGGCGATCAGCGGGCGCCTGGGCGGCATGGATGGCGTGCAAGTGCTGGTGTTGGTGGGGCCGGGGAACAACGGCGGCGACGGGCTCGTGGCGGCCCGTCACTTAGCGCAGGCGGGGGCAACCGTCAAAGCTTATTGCCTTAAGCCGCGCGCCGCTGCTGACCCGCAATTGATGGCTGCGCTGGCTGCTGGAGTTTTCGTTGTGGATGCGGAGAGTGATCAGCGCTTGCGGGTGTTTGCCAATGTGCTGCGCGGCACGCGGGTGGTGGTGGATGCGCTGTTTGGCACGGGCGCCCGCCGGCCGATGCCTGAGACTGCAGCGCAGCTGCTGCGCAAGGCCCATGCCCACATTCTGCAAACGCCCGGTGCGCTCAATGTTGCGGTGGATTGCCCCTCGGGCTATGACTGCGACACGGGCGAGATGGAACGCGATACGATGCCAGCTGCCCTGACGGTGACATTCGGCGCGGCCAAGTTTGGGCAAGTGGCGCCTGGCGGTGCGGATGTCATTGGCGACCTGATGGTTGCAGACATCGGCTGGCCGGCGGATATGCAGGCGCTGCAGGCGATCAAACCGCAGCTGGCAACTGCGGCGGATGTGTGCGCAAGCCTGCCGCCGCGCCCGCGCAGCGCGCACAAGGGCACATTTGGCACAGCCCTAGTTGTGGCCGGCTCGGTGAATTACACGGGCGCTGGGTATCTGGCGGCCGCGGCGGCATACCGCATTGGCAGCGGGCTGGTGACAGGCGCAGTGCCAAATGCAATCTACCCGATCCTGGCTGCGCAGCTGCCCGAAGCCACCTGGCTGCTGCTGCCCGCGGACATGGGCGTGATTGCCGGCAAGGCGGCAGCCGTTTTGCGGGCAGCGCTGGGCGCTGCCAGTGCGCTGCTGCTCGGTCCCGGCTGGGGCGAAGAAAAACCAACGGCAGAATTTTTGCGCCAGCTGTTAATAGTCGGCGAGCCAACTGGAAAGAATGGCGGCATGGGCTTCGGGGTACAGCCTGCGCGCGGCCCGGCTGCCGCGACGGCTGCCAAGCTGCCGCCAACGGTGGTGGACGCCGACGCGCTTAAGTTGCTGACTGCCATCGACGAATGGTGGCTGCGCCTGCCGGCGCCGGCGGTGCTCACGCCGCACCCCGGCGAGATGGGCGTCTTAAGCGGGCTGGGGCGTGACGCAGTGCAAGCGGACCGCATCGGCGTTGCGCTGCGCTGCAGTGCGCACTGGGGGCATGTGGTACTGTTGAAGGGCGCTTACACTGTGGTGGCTGCACCCGATGGGCGCGTAACTGTGCAGCCATTCGCCACGGCGGCGCTGGCGCGGGCGGGCACCGGTGATGTGCTGGCGGGAATGACAGTGGGCTTGCTGGCGCAGGGCGTTGCGCCGTATGAAGCTGCGGTTGCCGCAGCATATCTGCATGGCATTGCCGGGCAGCTGGCGGCTGCACGTGTGGGGTCACTCGCCAGCGTGCTGGCCAGTGATGTGCTCGCCGCCATTCCGGCGGCGCTGAATACAGTGGGTGCTGCTTAGTGGCGCTCTGCCGTCCGCGCGATTAGGCTTCGGCGTCCTCTGCTTTGCCGCGCATTTTGCTGCGCGCTCCTTTCACAACTTCTTCGCCGGCGTTCTTGGCCCACGCGGAGGCTTCGGCTGCCAACTCTTCTGCGCGCAGGCGCGCCTCATGTAGTGCACTTTCGCCGCGCTCGCGCAGTTCGACGCCTTTGCGCAGCAGGTCCGAACGCGTCTCTTCGCCGGTTTGTGGCGCCAGCAATAGTGCCACCGCTGCCCCCACAAGTCCGCCGACAATGAAGCCGACCACAAATGAGCCTGAGTCGTTGCTATTGTTTGACATGAAATAACTTCTCCAAAGAAAATGTTTGTCTATTAAAAGCCGGCATTTGGCGCCGCATAGTTCTGCGAAAAGCTAACGGCCCCCGGTGAACAACGCTAGCAGCCGGCGTAGCAGCGCGATGCTTGTGCTCACCTTGATCACCGGCTCTGCCAGGTTTTCGCTCAGAAAGCGCGCTGTGCCGTGCACGGTGGAAATTGTATCACCCACGTCCTCAAGCATTGGCTTGATCTCCTCGCGCAGCATTCGCGTGAGCTGCGCCACCTGTTGCGCGAGCACCACCAGTGCCACGCTGGCCAGCAGCGCCGCCAGCGCAATCCAAATAATGAGCAGATCGCGCAGCGTGGTGAGTGCGGCCGGTGATAGCACCGCCACCACGCTCGCGCTGCCCGCCAGCACCAGCATGGCCACCAGCAGGGCGGGCAGCAGCCAGCGCTTGTTAGTTCTGCCGCTGGCAGCGGGCTGTGGGGAACTGTCCTGCATTGACGCCATTATTTTTGCCGCTGCGCTTCACTATTTCTGTGCGGGCTCCTTGAGCATGAGCACTGTGGCACCGACCATAAACAGCAGTGCGAAGCTGGCAGCTTCGACTACATGGAACGGGCCCACCACCGGCAAGTTAAGCCCGATCAAGGGCGCTACTACCTGCCCCACGGCAAAACCCGCCCAGCTGCATGCCAAATACAAAAGCAGGCGCATGGCACCGCCACCGCGCACCAAATGGAACAATGCCCCAAAAAATGTTGCGAGTGCCAGCGCAAACAAGTAATGCGGTGTCATCATGATGCAATCACTCCGCCGCCCAAAATTTCCGCACCCGCGTAGAAGACTGCGGCCTGCCCGGGGGTTGCACTTTGCACCGCTGCTTCAAACTCCACTGTAACTCCATCACTGCCCTCCGGGATGATGCGCGCTGGTGCGGGTCTGCCGTGCGCGCGAATTTGCACCTCGGCCGCAAATGCTTCCGCGGGCACAACGCCCGAAACCCAGTTTACCCGCTCCGCGCGCAGCCGTGTGCTCGCCAGCGCGCCGCGCGGGCCCACGCGCAGCGTGTTGTTCACTGCGTCCATTGCCACCACGTACTGCGCTTCGGGCCCGGCCAGCCGCAGGCCCTTGCGTTGCCCGATGGTGAAGAGCGGCAAGCCGGCATGCATGCCCACCTGCCGGCCGGCGCTGTCTGCGATTGCGCCGGGCCGAAGCGTTGCGGGCGCATGCTCCTGCAGAAACGGGCGATAGTCGCCGTCCGGCAAAAAGCACAAGTCCTGGCTGTCCCGGCGGCTGTGCACCGGCAGGCCAAACCCCCGCGCAAGTTCGCGTACCTCTGCTTTTGTATAAGCCCCGACTGGAAACATGGCGTGCGCCAGCTGCTGCTGGTTGAGCACGCTCAGCACATAAGATTGATCCTTGGCCGCATCCGTGCCGCGCAACAGCTGCCAGCTTGCGGGCTTGCGCTGCACCCGGGCAAAGTGGCCAGTGGCCAGATATTGCGCACCCAGGCTCAGCGCTTCATTGAGCAAAAATGTCCAGCGGATGTAACGGTTGCATTCAAGGCAGGGGTTGGGTGTGGTGCCCGCGCTGTAGCCATCCAGAAAAAACTGCACCACCTGCTCGCGAAAAATCTGTTGGGCATCAACCACATAAAATGGAATTGCAAGCTGGCCGGCAATCGCGCGCGCCTCGATGATGGCGTCCGGCGCGCAGCACTTATTGTGGCTGTTGCGTGAATCTTTAGCCGACTCATCGCTCCACAAGCGCAGCATCAAGCCAAGCACATCGTAGCCCTGCTCCACCAGCAGCGCTGCCGCCACCGAGCTGTCCACGCCGCCGCTCATCGCAATCACCACGCGCGTGTTGGCGTTTGCGAGTTTGGCCGCGGGCGATGTTGTCATTTGCGCAGCGCTGCCACGCAGCGCTCCACAGTTTGCACCGAGTAATCAATATCCGCTGCCGTTGTGGCGCGGCCCACGCTGAGGCGCAGTGATCCGCGCGCCCACTCCGGCTGTATGCCCATCGCCAGCAGCACGCCGGAAGGGCGCGGGTCGCCGGTCTTGCAAGCGGAGCCGGAGCTGGCTGCCACGCCCTCCACATCCAGGCGCCTGAGCAGTGCATTGCCGTCCACGCCCCGGAACACAAAGCTGGCGTGGTTGTGCAGGCGCAGCTCCGCGTGGCCGGTAAGCCGGCTTTCAGGCACGCGTTGCAGCACTCCCGCAATCAAGGCTGCGCGCAGCTGCAGAAATTTTTCGTTGTCCGGTGCGCGGCGCTGCTGCACAAGTTGCAGCGCTGCCGCCATGCCGGCAAGCAGCGGTACGTTCTGCGTTCCGGCGCGCAGGCCGTTCTCTTGGCTGCCGCCGGTTTGCTGCGGCTGCAGTTGCGTGCCTTTGCGCACATACAAAGCACCCACACCTTTGGGTCCATAAAACTTGTGCGCAGCAATCGAGAGCAGGTCCACGCCCAGTGCCTGCACATCCAGCTCCAGCTGGCTTGCGGCCTGCACCGAGTCCGTGTGAAACAACACGCCGCGCGCGCGGGCCACGGCGGCCAGTTCTGCCACCGGCTGCAGGCTGCCCACCTCGTTGTTGGCTTGCATAAGCGAAACCAGCACCGTGTCCGGCCGCATTGCATCTGCCAGCTGTTGGGCGCTCACACATCCGTGGGCATCCACCGCCAGCAGCGTCAGCTCAAAATCAAAATGATCAGCCAGTTGCTGCGCAGTGTGCAGCACAGCATGGTGCTCAACCGCTGTGGTGATCAGGTGGCTGCCGCGCCCGGCAGCCTGGGCCGCCAGCGCTGCGCCGCGCAGCGCCAGGTTGTCGCTTTCACTGCCGCAACCGGTGAAAAGAATTTCGCCGGCAGTGCAGTTGAGGGAAACTGCCAGCTGCTGGCGTGCGGCGTACACGGCGTGCTCGGCCTGCTGGCCCCAGCGGTGGACTGAATTTGGATTGCCGAACTGTTCGCTAAAGTACGGCAGCATCGCAGCCAATACTTCCGGTGCCACCGGGGTGGTGGCAGCATGGTCAAGGTAAACCTGCGGGCGCATGGTAGTAGTGGCTACAACTGGAAGCCGCCGGTTGCCAGGACTACTTTTTGTGTCAGGTTATCAACATATTCACGGAGCTTATGCTCCAGCGCCTGCCAGTCGTCGCTGGCCAGAATGCGGTGCATGGTCGTGGCATCCGCTACAGTGCCGGCGGTGAGGATCTGCGGGCATGTTCCGTAAAGTGTGTACCAGGCATCTGATGGCTGAATGCCGAGCCGGGTAATGTTGGGCACCCAGTCGCGCACCACAAACTCGAAGTACTCCTTTTCGAGGTCGGGCTTGATGTCCCAGCTGAGGAGCAGCTTTACCATGATTAAAGACTGATAATGAGCAGAAAAGGGCGCGCGCGCCGCGCGTCAGGCCCCCTTGGCTTCTAACACCACCACCGCAGTTTCTTCGGGCAGGCTGCTCTTGGTAACCTTGAAGGTATCCTGCGGCTCCACTTTGGTGAGGCCCATCTCCTTCAGGAATTTGGCTAGCGGATCAAGCTGCAATTTTGTTTTCGCCAGCTTGTAATGCATGGGAATAACGATGGACGGCTCAATCAGGCTGATCAGCTCAGCGGCCTGCCCGGCGTTCAAGCCGTTGCCGCCGCCGACGGGTACCAGCAGGATATCCACGGTACCAAGTGCCTCCACCTCAGCTTGCGAGAGGATGGCATTCAGGTCGCCAAGATGGCAGACCGTCACGTCCTCATAGCTGAAAATAAAAACCGTGTTCCCGTCTGCGCGGCTTGCAGCGGCTTTGCCTTTGGCGGCCGCGGTTTGCACGCCCGTGATGAATACGCCGCCAATTTCGTACTCGCCGGCGCCGTGCAGGGCACGCGCTTCTTTGATTGCGCTGGCATGATTGTGCCCGGGCGCATCGTGGCTGATGGTCACAATATCCGCTTTGAGGCGCGGCATCGAGAAACCCACTGACGAGTCGAACGGGTCGGTGATGATGGAAGAGCCGTTGCGTTCGCTCAACCGGAAACAGGAATGGCCGAAGTAATTAATTTCCATTGCAATCGACAAGTATACCATCGGGCTTTGTTTATCCAGAAATTTACCCTGCATAGCGCGGGTATTGCTGGCTGTTCTGCGGAACCAGCGCATTTAGAGGCGCAGCGATGCCGGTGCTAAAATCAAAAGCGAAGCTGCGCAAGCACTGGCTGTGGAAACGCGCAGCAACTGAGGGCCAGCCTTTCGATCCCGGCGCCCCACAGAGACCCTGTGACTAAAACTTCCTCACTGCCTTACAGCGCTGCCGACCTTGAAGCGGCAGCCGCGGCTGACAGTCTGCGGGCTTACGATGTGCTGGGGGCGCACTGCTGCCTGCGTGCCGGGCTGGCCGGCGTTGCATTCGCAGTGTGGGCTCCCAACGCCACGCGGGTGGATGTGGTCGGGGACTTCAATGCTTGGCAGCCCGCAGCGCACCCCTTGCAATTGCATCGCAATACCGGCATTTGGCAGTTGTTTGTGCCCGGGCTGCAGGCTGGTGCACTTTACAAGTACCTTGTGTATGGAAGCGGTGCGGTAGAGCCGTGGTTCAAAGCGGACCCGGTCGCATTTGCGGCAGAGCTGCGCCCGGCCACTGCTTCTATCGTGTGTGATTTGAGCGGTTATGCATGGCAGGATGCGCGCTGGATGCAAGCGCGCGCGCACCGCCAGCTGCCGGAGGCGCCGATCTCAATCTATGAAGTGCACGCTGGCTCGTGGCGCCATCAAGCGGCAACTGGGCAGCCGCTCACCTACCGGCAGCTGGCTGCAGAGCTGGTGCCGTATGTGGCAGGGCTTGGCTTCACGCATATCGAGCTGCTGCCGCTGACCGAGCATCCGCTGGACGCATCTTGGGGCTATCAGACTACGGGCTACTTTGCTGCCACCGGCCGCTTTGGCCCGCCGCATGATCTGATGTATTTCGTGGACGCGTGCCATGGCGCCGGGCTTGGAGTGATCTTGGATTGGGTGCCGGGGCATTTTCCAAAGGACGCACACGGCCTGGCACAGTTTGATGGCACTGCGCTGTATGAGTATGCGGATGAGGCACGTGCCGAACACCGTGGGTGGGGCACTTATGTTTTCAATTATGGCAAAGCACAGGTGGCGGCGTTCCTCATTAACTCCGCGCTCTTCTGGCTGGACTTCTATCACATTGATGGACTGCGCATAGATGCCGTTAGTTCGATGTTGTATCTGGACTATGCGCGGGAAGCGCATGAATGGCGGCCGAACGCGCACGGCGGCCGCGAACACCTAGAGGCGGTCGCATTTTTGCAGCAGCTCAATGCAGCTGTGCACGCGCAGTTTGCGGGGGTGATCACCTGTGCGGAAGAAGCCAGCGACTGGGCAGGCGTCACCGCCCCCGCTGCCGGCGGCGGCTTGGGGTTTGATTACAAGTGGAACATGGGCTGGATGTCTGACACGCTGCGCTACTGGAGCACGCCACTGGCTGTCCGCGCTGCCGAGCACAATGCGCTTACCTTTCCGCTCACGTTTGCATTTAACGAAAACTTTTTGATGCCGCTTTCGCATGATGAAGTGGTGCATGAAAAGCGTTCACTGCTGGGTCGCCTGCAAGCTGCGCCTCACCTGCAGCGGGCAAACTTGCGCGCGCTGCTGGCGTTTCTGTTTGCACTGCCCGGCAAGAAGCTGCTCTTTATGGGCAGCGAGCTGGGTGCTTATGCGGAGTGGGATCACGCCAGCCAACTGGCGTGGGAACTGAGCGCGGATGCGCAGCATGCCGGCCTGGCTTCACTGGTGCGCGATCTCAATTCAATGTATCGCGTCTTGCCGGCGCTGCATGCGTGGGATTGCCGGCCGGCTGGTTTTGCCTGGCGGGATGCCGGCGCTGCGCAGCGCGGCATTGTGGCCTTTGAGCGCCGCGCGCCGGGCGGCGAAGTACTGCTGGCGGTGGGCAATTTTTCGGGGGAGGCAGATCCTGCCTACCATGTGGGCGTGCAGCATGCGGGCAGTTACAAATTGCTGCTGAATACCAACTGGCCGCAGTATGGCGGAGCTGGCGTGGATGCAGCTGGCGAGCTGCTCTTGGCCGGAGATGAGCGCTGCCACGGCTGTGACTTTGCGCTCAGCCTTGCATTGCCAGCGCTGTCAGTATTGCTGCTGCAGCGCTTTGACGGGACGGTGTGAAGCGCGCGCGCCTGCGGTGGTGGCGGCGGTGTGCGCGCGGGCTGCTGGCGCTGCCGGCCTGCATGCTGGCAGCCTGCCTGGGTGGCGCAGCAACCCCCACGCCGCTGCCGCCCACATTTGTGCCGGCCATCCCCGCAGTGGGCAATCGGCTCGCACCAACGCTTGTCCCTTTTCTGGCGCGTGCCAATCCGGGCGTTAGTGCGCGCTATACCTTAACCGTAAATCTGGACTACGTGGGCAAGCGCGCGGAAGTTGCGCAACTGGTGGAAGTGACGAACCCGGGCCCCGATGAGTGGAACGAGTTGGTTTTTTATTTGCCGGCGGATTTGCGCACGGAGCGTTTTACTCTAAGTAAGCTGACGCTGGTGGAGCAGGTGCAAGCCCTGGCGCCGCGCATTGAAGTGCGCGATGGGTTTTTGACGGTGCGGCTGCCGGCGCCGGTGCGCCCCAACGAGGCGCGCCTTGTGAACATCACGTACGGCCTGAGCAGCCTGGAAACAAGCTTGCGTGCGCGCCGCATTGTCGGCGACGTTGGCCATACGGACAGCCTGATGCAGTTTATTAACTGGTATCCGCAGCTGGTGCCCTATGAGCGCGGCCGCGGCTGGAAGAAATGGCAGCTGACCGATGTTGGGCCGCCGCTGCTGGCGGAGGTGGCTGACTACGATTTGGAAGTGAAGAGCGCGCCCGGCCTCGTGGTGGCGAGCGGCGGTCCGGTTGCAAGCGGTGCCGGCCTTTCCAACTTCCGGCTGCGGAATGCGCGCTCGATTGCATTTAGTGCCAGCCCGGAGTACGCGGTGCTGGTTCGCGAAACTGATTTGGCAACACTTTATCTCTATCATTTGCAGGATCATGCGGATGCCGGGGCGGCCGTGCTGGCTGCGGCTGGCAACGCACTGCAGCTTTTCAACGAACTTTTTGGCCCATACCCGTACGCGTCGCTCGTGATTGCGGAGAGCGCCTTTCTGCCGAGCGTTGCCAGTGGCGGTTTTGTGCTGCACACCGGGCAGGGTTTTGCCGACTACGATGGCAAGCCGGAGTCTTTGCTGCTGGCGCTGGTGCCGCAAGCCATGGCGCATTTATGGTGGGGCCAGGTGGTGGGCCATGACCCGGTGGCAGAGCCGTGGCTGGGCGCAGCGCTGCCCATGTACAGCGAGTATCTTTACATCGAGCGCTTTCAGCCGGAGCTGAAAGACTGGTACTGGCGCGACCGCGTTGAGTACTGGAAGCCGACCGGTGCGCTCAACCGGACTGCCTACGATTTGGACAACACCGAAGACCTGCTGCAAAACACCTACCGGCGCGGCGCGCAGTTTTTGAATAAGCTGCGCCTGGAAGTGGGCGTTGGTCCGTTCAACATTTTTTTGCGCGACCTGTATCAAACCGGCGCCTTCCGCATTGCCACCAGCGCGGAGTTTTTTAGTTTGCTAAACCAGGAAGCCCCGGTAAATATGGAGTTGCTGGCGCAGCAATATTTTGATGCGGCCTTATTGTTGCCCACGCCGCTGCCTACCATCACACCATTCTTTACGCCGGGAGCAGCGCCGACTGCCACACCGCAACTGCGCATCCATGTGGTGCAGGCCGGGGATACGCTGGCTTACATTGCAGGCAAGTACAAGGTGTCGCAGCAGTTAATTGTCACACGCAACCGCCTGCCGGACGCCGGCATGCTCAGCATCGGGCAGGAGCTGATTATTCCTTACCCGTAAAACCGAGAGCCGTGCGGGCTTCGCCCACCAGCGCCACGCTGCCCGTTACCAGCACCAGCGCTTGCGGGCCGGCCAAGGCAGCCGCGTGGCGCAACGCCTCCGGCACGGTGGCAGCGGTGCTCACCGGGCGCGCGTACGGGGCAGCCAGTGCGCTTAGCGCCTCCGGCTGCACCGAGCGCGGGTTTGTGGCGTGAGTTAGCACCACCGCCCGGGCATCTGGCAGCAGGTTGTCGAACATCCCGGCAATGTCTTTGTCTTGCATGGCGCCAAACAGCAGCACATACGGCAGCCCGGGAAAATGTTCCCGGATGGCCGCGCGCAAGCGCATAGCTGACTCGCCATTGTGGGCGCAATCCAAAATGTAGGGCGGGCTGCCGGGCACCAGCTCGCAGCGCGCCGGCCACACTACAGTGCGAAGCCCGGTGGCCACTGCTGCGTCATCCAGCTGCCAGCCCGCTTTGCGCAGCTCTGCTGCAATTGCCACCGCCACCGCTGCATTTTCCACCTGGTGCGCGCCCAGCAGGGGCAGCTCATATTCCGCAGCTGGCGCAGCGCTGCGCCCGACGGCGCAGGTCTGGCCAGTGCGCTCTAAGCTCAAGCGTTTGTAATGCCAGTCCCGGCCCACAAGGCACAGCACTGCGCCGCGCTGCGCTGCAGTCTGCACCACCACTTGCATGGCTGCTGGCGGCTGGGGGGCGCACACCAGCGGCACACCGGGTTTGATGATGCCGCACTTTTCCGCTGCAATTTTGTCCAGGGTACTGCCCAGCAGTTCCACGTGGTCATAGCTGAGCGCGGTGATTGCGCACACTTGCGGCTGCAGCACGTTGGTTGCATCCAGCCGGCCGCCAAGGCCCACTTCAATCACTGCCAGGTCCACTTTTTCGCGCGCAAAATATTCGAAGGCGATTGCCGTTGTAATCTCAAAAAAAGTGATTGCAGGGAAGCGCTCGATGTGCGGGCGCAGCGCTTGCATGATCTCCGTAAAGCTAGCGCGCGAAATCGGGGTGCGTTCAATTTGAAAGCGCTCGCGCACGTCGTGCAGGTGCGGCGAGGTGTAAAGCCCGGTGCGGTAGCCGGCGGCCCGCAACACTGACTCGGTGAATGCGGCCACGGAGCCTTTGCCCTTTGTGCCGGCAATCAGTACGCTCGAAAATTTGGCCTGCGGGTCGCCGAGGGCAGCGAGCAGCGCGTGCATGCGCGCCAAGCTAAAGTGCTGCGGCGCGTACTGGGTGGCGGGGCGCGCTTCAAACATGGCGTGCTGCCATAAAAACTCAACCGCAGTTTGGTAATTCATCGGGCGAAGCGGGATTATAGCTTTTGCAATCGGAGTAGCCTACGTGTCCTATTCAATTGCTAAATAACGTACAATACTCTTATGCGTCTGCAGGCAAATAATTGTATTGGCTATAGCATCACAATCCGCAGCCGGCTGTGGCCGGGGCGATTGGCCGGACCGGTGTTTCTGCTTGCGCTCACTTTGCTCAACAGCTGCAGCCTGCTGCAGCCTGAAGCGCTGCCCGCTGTGGTGAGTAGACCAAAGAATACGCTTACGCCCACCCCTTACCGATTGCAGCAAGCCATGATTAGTGACCTTGTGGCTGAGGTTCGCGCGCGCAATGCGTCATTTCGAGCCATGGCCCCGGCTGTGTCCGGAACCGTAATTTCAATTGGCGGCTTGGTTGAAACTGGCGTGGCAAGCCGCGCGCGGGTCACACTGGCTGACGGGGCAATCATCCGCCTGGATGAGAACTCTGCGTTTGAGCTGACTGAAATGGAACTTGACTCTGACTGGGATCCAATCACCACTCTAAAGCTTTTGGGTGGCCGGGTGTGGGCGCAAATCAAAGGCGGCAGCCTTGAGATTGAAACGCCCAATTCCGTGGCGAGTGTGCGCGGCTCGAAGATGGGCGTGGGCTTATCTGAAACTGGCGACGTTGTGGTGACCAACCTGGAGGGCGCGGTCAAGCTTGAGGTGGGCGGGGTGTCGGTGGACGTTGGGCGCGGCGAGCAGGCGCTTATTCCGCAGGGCGGGGGCGCACCCGTGGTGGGCCCGATGGATCAGGCACAACTTGAGGCGTGGGTCGCCAACAATCCCGAGGCAATCAGCGACGCGCTGACCTTGTTCCCGAAGATGCGGCTGGTGCTGCCAACGCGGCTGCCTACCAACACGGCAATGCCAGGTTTAGTGGAGCGTGCGCTTGGTGCGTTAGACACGATGAACAATGCTGCGCAAGACCGCCATGCCACACCGCTGCCCACGCGCGATTTGGCGCTGATTGGGCCGGTTGCGTCCGCAGTGTTGCCGACCGGCACACCTGTGCCCACGCGCATTAAGCTTCCGCTTGAGGCTACCATCCCGGCAACTGTCAGGCCCCTGGCAACAGCTATGCCGACCGCTCAACCGGCAACTCCAACCCAGCCGCCAACTGCTGCTGCAACCGCGACCTTCAGTGTGCAGGTTGCGCCCACCGCAACAGTCCCGCCAACTGCGCAGGCAACGGCTGCCGCGCTCATCGTCTGTGAACCGGACATGCTCAGCAATGCCAGCTTTGAGAGCGGCGATTTTAAATGTTGGAACCTTGAAAAATCCGACCCCGATGGCACGTGGGGACTGGCCGATGCGGAGTTGACTGTGGCGAACGGTGCGCAGGTTTATGACTATGCCAGCAAACGTGATGAGCCACAGGTCTCGCCCGGGCTTCCTGACAGCTTCGCCGTGACGGAAGGCCGGCGGGCTGCGTTTGTGATCGCCAACAAGCCCGGAACTTTTCGCGCTTACCAGGATGTTAAGCTGCGCGCTTGTGCAACCGGCCTCACTTGGGATATGCAATACGCCACCCACAGCGCGAACGGCTTAAGCACCCGCGAGTATGTTGCGGTGGACATCCGGTCTCCGGATGCGGATACGCGCCAGGTGGCATTGTTTGTTGCCACCGCAGGACGTGATGCTGCCAGCACGTCCTCAAAATCCTATCAGGCCGACCTCACTAAATATGCCGGGCAGGCCATTCGGTTTGATATTGAGATCGTGTCCCAGAGCGGCCAGTTTGAAGCGGGCTTCGACAACTTTAAAATTACTGGCTGCAACTGAGCCGCGGACGGTGGCAATGCTGCGGCCAACTGCAGCCAAAATATCAAGCGCCCGATGCCAGCATCCGGCGCCTTATTAATTAATTTGCGGGGCTTTGGGCGGACCGCGGGCCGGGTTGCGCCATCGACTGCATCACCGGCAGCAGGGCCAGCCACCACTGCTCGCGCGGTCGCGCCGTAACTGCATCCATCATGCTTGGAAAGTTCGCCAGCGGCGTGAACTGTACTTGCCCGGTGCGCAGCCCGATGAAAGCGCCCGCGGGCTCGGCCTGCTGGCCCTGCTCGTAAATGTAGTCAAGGCACTTGGTGGCAAGGCGTGTTGCCTGAATGCGGTCAAACGGCGACGGATCACCGCCCTGCTGCAAATGCCCAAGGATTGCGTAGCGCGCCTCAAAGATGCCGCGCCCTTCCTCTGCAAACAGCCGCCACATGAAGCGCGTGTCATATACCGGGTTGCAATATTCATTGCGGATAATCAGCCCGAGTTTTTTGTCCTGCTTGAAGCCGGTGGCCATGGCCTGCACATCGGCCTGCAGTTCTGCCAGCTGCACGCCTTGCTCATGCAGATACACGCGCTCGGCGCCGGTTGCCATGCCGGACATCAGCGCCAGATAGCCGCAGTAGCGCCCCATCACCTCCACCACCATCACACGCCGCGATGCCACGGCAGACTGCTTGATTTTGTCCACTGCGTCCACGATGTTGTTAAGCGCTGTGTCCGTCCCAATGCTCAGGTCTGAGCCGGGCAGGTCGTTGTCAATTGTGGCTGGCAGGCATACCAGCGGAATGCGGAATTCCGGGTGGTTGGCACGCTGCTGCAGCAGGCTGTGTGCTGCGCGATACGCACTGTAGCCGCCCACAAACAGCATCGCTTGCACATTTTGCGCTGCGAAGGTGCGGGCAATTGCTGCGTAGTCAGCTGCTGTCAGCAATTTGCGGCTGGTTCCCAGTTGGGCGCCGCCCATGTGCGCCCAGCCGTTTACGCTCATCCACGTCAGCTCACTCATGCGGTTTTCAATCATGCCCTGCACGCCATCCGCAATGCCCAGCATTGTGTGGCCCTGATCAATGCCCATGCGAACTGCTGCGCGCACGGCGGTGTTCATGCCGGCTGCGGCTCCGCCACTGGTGACGATGGCAATGCGCATCTGACGCCGCCCGGGCTGCGGCGCATGCGGGAGGGCGCGCACCAGAGTGCGCACGGTCCGGAACGCATCGCGAAAGCTGCTGCCGCGCAGCTCCATGGCGCACTCAAAGTCCGCGGAGTCCATGGCAGCCGCAATCGCCTGCACGGTGGCAAGGCATTCATGCAGGGGCGTGATGACGGCGCGATTGCCGCGAATGCCCACCAGCTGCGGCTGCGTACCGGGCAGCGCTTGCAGCAAGTGCATCACGGCTGCGCTCCCGAGAATTGTGCTGAGGTTGCGATCGAAAGCGCTTGGTGCGCCGCCGCGCTGCACGTGGCCAAGAATGGTGAGGCGCACCTCTTCTTGCAAATGCTCCTCCAGCGCTGCCTTCACCTCGCTGGAGCTCACTGGGTTGCCGTGCCAGTCGCGCGCACCTTCTGCCACAATCACCATGCTGTCACGGCGGCCGATTGTGCGCCCGGCACGCAGCACGCTGCTCATTTCTTGCTGCCACTCATCCAGATTGGGCGGGCTCTCCGGTATCAACACCCAGTCCGCGCCGGTGGCCAGTGCGCTCATCAGCGCCAGGTACCCGCAGCTGCGGCCCATCACTTCCACCACAAAGCTGCGCTGATGGCTGGCTGCCGTGCTGGTGATGGCGTCAACCGCATTGGTGATGCGGTGCAGAGCACTGTCGGCGCCGATGCTGATGTCGGTGCCAGGAATGTCGTTGTCGATGGAGCCGGGTAAGCCGGCGATAAACAACTCCGGAAAACTGGCTGCCATGCTTGCTGGCACGCTGCCCTCTGCGACCAGCTCGCGCAGCAGCCCCGGCCACTCGGTGTAAAGTATTTGGGCGCCAGTCAGGCTGCCATCGCCACCCACCACCACCAACCGATCAATGCCGGCCCGCAGCAAGTTGGCTGTGGCACGCTTGCGCCCGGCGCGGGCAAGAAATTCGGCACTGCGTGCGGTGCCAATAATGGTGCCGCCCTTTTGAATAATGTTGCTGACACTATCCCAATGCATTTGGCGGATGCTGCTTCCGCCCTCGATCAGCCCCTGCAGTCCCTCGTAGATGGCATAAGCTTCGGCGCCGTGGTCCAGTGCAGTCCGCACCACGGCGCGTACAGCGGCGTTCATGCCGGGCGCGTCACCGCCACTCGTCAACACGCCGATGCGCATCACATGCTTGTCGGCCGCCGGCGGGTTAGCCATCAGTATCCGGGAGTGGGTGTGGCCGCGGGCTGAGGGGTTTCACTCGCAACCGGCAAAGCGGTTTTTTCTGCTGCCGGGGTGCTGTTTGCTTCGGGAGTGGTGGTCTCAGCGCTAGGGGTTCCACCAAGTTCGCAGATTGCGCGCCCTTCGGCCACGATGTTTTGTACCACTTCGTCATCCGCCGCAAACGCAGCCACCTGGCTGAATATCGGCAGCGCGCGGTCACATTTGAGGTAGGCCGCCAGCACAGATCCGAAGGTGTAGTAGTACTCAAGTGTTTCCGGTTCTAGCGGCATGCCACTCACAACTGCGGATGTGAGCGGGTGGGTACAGCCATCAATTGCGCAGCCGAGGTCCGTCACCGCTCCCTCATAGTTTAACGCCTTGAACTCCACCAGCCCTAAGCGCCCATAAATATCCGGATTGGCTGGCTCAAGCTCCAGCGCAGTTTCAATATATTGCGCGGCGCGTTGATACTCGCCGGTTTGAAAATAAGTGCGGGCGATCGAAAGCAGCGGCGCAGTGTCTTTGGGGTCCAGAGCGCTTGCCCGTTGAAAATATTCCACCGCGGTCTCATATTGGCCCAGGACGCGGTAGTTGAGCCCGAGGCGCATGTAAATTAGACCGAGATTGGGATTAATTGTGGCTGCAGTTTGGTAGGCAATGATTGCATCCTCATATGCGGCTACGCTCTCCAGATAATATCCGTAAGCGCGTTGCACATCCATACTGTTGGCGTTGAGGCTGACTGCCAGGCGGGCTTCATCGCCAGCTTGCGCGTACTTCTGCAAATCGGTGAGGATCTCTGCGTAATACGCGTGCGCAAGCGCGTTGTTGGGGTCCAGCTGAATTGCGCGCACACTCGCGCGGCTGGCCTCTTCGTAATCGCCGGTCCAGTCCAGCGCAAACGCGCGCACGGCATGTGCGCCGCTGTCTTCTGGCAGTACCAGCACAGCTGTGTTGGCAGATTCCAGCCCGGCTTCCGCGTCGCCCGCATAAACTTGCAAGCGCGCCAGTTTTACCCAGTACGCGGCATTTGCGGGTTCCGCCTCCGTTGCTTTTTGGAAGGACTCAATTGCGCGTCTTAGCCGCCCGCCGGAGAAGTGCGCTTCGGCTTCTTCCGCAAATGAGACTGCGCTGCGCGTGGCGGTGGGTGTTGCCATCAACATCGGGCGGACGTTGCCCTGATGCTGCTCGCGTATTATGTAGATGCCCAGCACAATCAGCGCCAAATAAATTGCCACGCGCCCCGGACGGCTGCGCTTATGGCGCCGCAAAGTAAATTTCCCTCGATCAAGATACATGTGCTGGTTAGATACCCGGCGCTCTCATAAATGATACCGTCTAACGCCCGGCTGTAGAGGTTTCCGCAAGTCAGAAAGATATAATGATAGAGTTTTGCAAGCACCACAGTCCGCCCCGCCGGAAGTCCGGCCTGTTAGAAGCGCATGGGTATCCATTGGGCTACCGCTGGTTACCGTCCTGCTGGCAGCTGGTCTTGCTGGTTATGGCGGGTACACCGCCGGCACCGAGAACCGGCGAAGCGCTGCCGCCACGGAACTGGCAGATAATCTCGCAGAACAGTTTGTGCTGGCACAGCGCGACCTGGAGGGCGGTCAGCCGTTGCTTGCCTTGCAGCGGCTTGAGTATATTGAACGCTTTGCTCCACAGCATGCCGGCTTGGCAGAGTTGCTTGCACGCGTGCGTGCGGCCGCACAGCCCACCGCGAATGGGGCAACCGCCACGCCGCCGCCGCCGCCAGTCACTGCCCTGCCCTTTGACCCGGCCGAGTTATTTGCCAAGCTGCAGGCAGCGTACAAGGCGGATGATTGGCCCGCTGTCGTGCAGCTTGCATCTGCATTGCACGCCAGCGCGCCGGATTATGAAAGCAGCACGGTAGGCGCGCAGCTGTTTGTCGGGCTGCGCAACCGCGGCATGGAAGCCATAAACAAGGGCAGCCTCGGGCCGGGCATTATGTTGCTGGAGCGCGCCGCAGAGCTGGCTAAGCTGGATGCGGACGCGCTTCAATTGATGCAATGGGCCCGTACTTACACACTCGCAAACTCGTGGTGGGGAATTAATTGGCCGAACGCAATTGGCCAGTATCGCGAGCTCTATGCCATGGCGCCATACTTTATGGACACCCGCGTGCGCCTGCGCCAAGCCTATGCGGAATACGGTGCATTGCTATTAGCCACTGATGCATGCGCTGCGCAGCTGCAATTTGCGGCTGCGCTGGAATTGGAGATTACGCCCGGATTGGAGGCGCAGCGTGTGGCCGCGGAGCAGCTGTGTGCAGTGACCGCCGCGCCGCCGGTTGAAGAAACACCAGCGCCCACAGCCACCCCATGAGCCTGTTTTATTCGCGCAGCGCGGCAATCTGGGCGGCATCAATCCCGCGCACTGCCGCCGCAGCCCGCACACTTGACGCTGGTGCAGCGCGTGGCTATACTGAAAGCCTTCGGGGTGTGGCGCAGTTGGTAGCGCACCGCGTTTGGGACGCGGGGGCCCGCGGTTCGAGTCCGCGCACCCCGACTGGCCGGCGGGCGTCGCCAAGTGGTAAGGCATCAGCCTTCCAAGCTGATATTCACGGGTTCGAATCCCGTCGCCCGCTCTAGTGACTTCGAAGCGCATGCAGCTATGCGCTTCTTTCTTTGTGGTGCCTGTGCGTTGCAAGATTTGCCAACAGTGTCACGGGTTGCTGCCCGCAATGGTAAACTTGAGTGGTCAAGCGTATGCAAAGGGGCTTGTAGCTCAATGGCAGAGCAGCCGGCTCATAACCGGTAGGTTCCAGGTTCGAATCCTGGCGGGCCCACAACCCGCGCAATCTTATCCACCACTCCGCACTACTTTTTGTTTCTTGCCCGCCCCCTAATTTGAGCCGCTGATATGTCACGCCGCCGCATGGGAGAGTTTTTGATCCTGAACGCGATCGTGTCGTGTGCGGTGAGTTTGGGTGTGCTGCTAACGTGGAGTTACTGCTGCCAGACCGAGATGGGCCGGGCGCCGATCCCCACGCCGGATGCAACGCTGGCTGCAATTCAGATGGCCACCAATGCTGCCCTGCCGCAGACGCCGGTGCCCAGCCCGACCCCGCTTATTCACGTGGTACGCCGCAATGAAACCATGGGAGTTATTTCCAATTCGTACGGAATTACCGTTGAGCAATTACTAACCGCCAACGGATTGACCGACCCCAATTCACTTGACATCGGGCAGATGCTTGTGATTCCCGCGCCGCCCACCGCGCTGCCGGCAACCAGCCTGCCGCAAGAGATGGCTGCTGCGGGCGCGGGCAGCACGCAGGCAGCGCCGCTTGCGCCTGCCACAACAGCGCCGCTGACGAACAAGCCGCAGCTCACCATCGTTGGCGTGACGAATGCGGGTGTTTACGAACGGGAGCAGGTGGTTCTGGTAAATTCCGGCGGCACGGTTAGTTTGGCGGGCTGGCAGCTGGCTGGCCCCGATGACGTGGCTTACAAGTTTCCCGCGCTGCGGCTGAACAATAAGGGGCGCGTGGCAGTGCACTCGGCTGCCGGCCAGAACACGGTGATCGATTTGTACTGGGCGCGTGCCGACGCGGTTTGGAAGAGCGGGGCGCAAGTGCGCTTGATTGACGCGCAAGGGGCGGTGCACGCCACCTTTGCGGTGCCGTAGCTTGCAGCGATACCGGTAGCCCGCATGACCACCCCGCAATCCCTCTACCTGAAGTGGCGCCCGGCGCAGTTTGACGGCGTGGTGGGGCAGCAGCACGTGGTGCAAACGCTGCTGAATGCATTGCGCGCAGGGCGCCCATCGCACGCATATTTGTTTGCCGGCCCGCGCGGAACCGGCAAGACCAGTGTGGCGCGCTTGCTGGCGAAGGCGCTGAACTGCACCAATGCAGACGCGGCGCAACGCCCGTGCGGGGCGTGTCCGCCCTGCCTGGCGGTGGCAGAAGGGCGCTTTCTGGATTTGATTGAAATTGATGCTGCCTCCAATAACAGCGTTGAGCATGTGCGCGACCTGCGCGACAAGATCAACTTCTCGCCATCGATCGGGCGCTACAAGGTGTACATCATTGATGAGGTGCATATGCTTTCGGATGCGGCTTTCAACGGGCTGCTGAAGACGCTGGAAGAGCCGCCGCCTTACGCAATTTTTGTGCTGGCCACCACTGAGGCGCACAAGGTTCCCGCCACAGTTGCGTCACGTTGCCAGCAGCATGTTTTCCGGCGCATCGCGCTGCCGGAGATGGTGCAGCGCCTGAAGGAAATCACGGGGGCTGAAGGCTTGGCAGTGGAGCCGGCTGTGCTGGAGCTGGTTGCGCGCCAGGCCACCGGCAGCCTGCGAGACGCAATCAGCTTGCTGGACCAGCTGGTTGCCTCAACCGAGGGCGCGCTGACACTGCAGCAGGCGCAATCCGTGGTTGGCTCCGCAAACGAACAGCTGCTCGCAGCGTTAGTGCAGGCGTTGGCCGATGACCGGACCGCTGCCGGCCTGGATCTTATTAACGAAGCCATGGATCAGGGCACTGACCCGCGCCAGTTTGCGCGGCAGATTGTGGATTACTTGCGCGGCGTGATGCTGTGCAAGGTGGGGCATGCGCAGGGTACTGCTGCCCAGCATGCATCGGACACTACCGCAACGATGCAGGCACTGGCTGCGCATTTTGATTTGGCGCAGCTGACCGGAGCCATGCGGGCTTTCGATGAGGCTGGCCGCGAGCGGCGCGGCGGGTGGCTGGCGCAGCTGCCGTTGGAGCTGGCGCTGCTGAACTGGCGCAGCTACGCGGCTGGAGCGCATACGCATGCGCCGGCAGCAGCAGCGCGGCCGGCGGCTGCGGCTCCCAAGCCGGCAGCTGCGCAGCCACGGGTCCCACCCGTAATCGCCGCGGCACCACCGATCGCAGTGAAAGCCCCTGTCCCCGAGCAGGTGACTGCAGCAGCGGAAGTTCCCGAGGTGTCGCGCCACTGGCCGGTGGTGCTGCAAAACTGCAAGGCGCTGCATCATTCCATGCCGGCCTTGCTGGAGTATTGCAGTCCGCTGCGCATTGATGGCGATACTTTGCTGCTGGGCGTGACAACGGCTTTTGCCCACCAGAAACTGGACACGGAGGAGATGCGCGAGCGCTTGCGCGAGGCGGTGCTGCGCGCGACCGGCCACGCGCTCAAGATGCGCTTTGTGCAGTCGGCAGTGCACGGCGCGGAGCTGCCGGCGGATGTTGCGAGTGACGGCGTGGTGGCAGCGGCTGTCAAGCTCGGGGCGCGTGCCCGCGAGCGCGGACGATAAATTTATCTCATGGCATGCCTGGTGTGGCGGGCACACCGGGGCAAGCTGCAGCGAGGAAACAAATGGGAAAAGGCAAAGGCAACATGGCGCGGCCGAGTCCGCAGCGCGGCGGTGGCGCGGGCGGAGACATGATGGCGCGCCTGCAGCAGGTGCAGGCGCAGATGCAGCAGACGCAGGCGGAGCTGGCGGATGAGTACATCAGTGTTACCTCCGGTGGCGCTGCGGTCACCATCGAAATCTCGGGCGTGCAGCGCGTGCGTGCGGTGCGCATAGCGCCGGAGTTTCTGAAGAGCGGCGATGCAGAAATGCTCGGCGACATTTTGGTGGCGGCCATGAATGCCGCGCTTGAACAATCGCAAGGCATGGCGGCGGGACGCCTCGGCCCGCTAACCGGCAAACTTTCTTTGCCGGGCATGTAATGCGCGGGCTGGTTACGCCGCGCCCGGTGCAGCGCCTTGTAGATGAACTATCGCGACTGCCCGGCATTGGACCCAAATCTGCATCCCGCCTGACGTACTTTATGCTGCGCGCGCCGGAGGAGCAATCGCGGGCGCTGGCTGAAGCGCTGCTGGATTTGAAAAGGGGCACGCGCTTGTGCAGCACCTGCTACAACATCACTGCTGCTGAGGCTGACCCGTGTTTCATTTGCCTTTCCGCTGAGCGCGACCCGGGCGTCTTGTGCGTTGTGGAAGACCCATTGGATGTTGCAGCGCTGGAGCGCACGCGCGTGTTTAGCGGGCACTATCATGTGCTGCATGGCGCCATCTCGCCAATTGACGGGGTTGGACCGGATGACCTGCGCATCCGCGAGCTGGTAGACCGGGTGCGGCGCGGCAGCGTGCGCGAGGTGGTGCTGGCGACCAACCCGAATCTGGCAGGCGAGGCGACGGCCATGTACCTGCACCGGGTGTTGGCGGGCCTCACTCCAAAAGTAACAAAGCTGGCGCGCGGCCTGCCGATGGGTGGCGATGTGGAGTACGCGGATGAGACGACCCTTGCAAGGGCACTCGAGGGTCGTTCGGACATGTCGGTCTCAGAGTAGTAGGTGGAGCTGGTGAAGATCGCCCGGGCTGCCGGCGCGGGATAGTTTTTCAGCTTTGAATTTGCGGTCGTCTGGTTTTTGTAGCCCGGAGGCCAACTTTTAGCCTGCAAAAAGCCGGTTTGCGCCAGAATTTCAGAGTACCTTGCGGATCGGTTCGGGGTGATGCGCCTCGCTCTATGCACACGCCCGTAGCATTTACAAAGATCGCGTTCGGCGGTATTATTCGGCACTGCGAGTAGTAAATGGAAACTCGCTTTCCGCTCCGACTAGGCGCACTCCCCGTGCGCTGAAAGGGGCCATGACCATGGAAAGTAGGAGCTGTAACAAATGAGAAACTATGAACTGGCCGTGGTGCTGAACCCGGAGCTGAGCGATGACGCTCTAGCAACCTTGCAAGGCAAGGTGGCAGACTGGATTGCTGTCGCTGGCGGCGAAGTTGCACGCGTGGATTACTGGGGCCGGCGCCGGCTTGCATATCCCATTGGAAAAAAGCGCGAAGGGGCATATGTATTTTGGTTTGTGCGCCTGCCGCCGGAAGCGCCCGCAGTTGTGGAACGAAAGCTGCGCATTGAAGAAGACGTAATGCGGTTTTTGTTCGTGCGCCATGAGGAGATGCCAGCTGCGCCGGTTGTGCCCGCACCGGCAGATGAGCCGGTGGCGCGTGTTGCGCAGCCAGCTGCTCCGGTGCTTGAACCAGGAGTGGATGAGCCGGACGCAGCCACCGCATAGCTCAGCAGAAGTAAAGCGGCCATGACCCGCGGCTTGAACAAAGTAATGCTGATCGGGCGGGTGGGTGCGCAGCCGGAGCTGCGCCACACTCCCGGCGGCCAGCCCGTAACTTCCTTCCGGCTGGCCACTACGCGCACTTGGTTGAGTACGCAAGGCGATCACAAAGAAGAGACTGCCTGGTTTACGGTTGTGGCGTGGGACAAGCTGGCTGGCGTGTGCGCGGAGTTTCTGCATAAGGGCCGGCAGATTTACATTGAGGGCCGGTTGCAAAACAAAGAGTGGACCGGCAAAGATGGCCTGCAGCATACGCAGGTGGAGATTGTGGCGCGCGAGATGCTGCTTTTAGGCGGCAGTGCATCGGGCGGCGCGGAAACAGTTCAGTTGGAACAACCTGCATCAATGGAAGCGGGGGACGAGTTTCCGTTTTAGATTTTTAGGGCGGGAGAGCAATTATGGCTTATCGAGAATCAAATCGCAGTGAGGGGCGGGGCGGCCGGGAGGACCGGCGGCGGTCGCCGCGCTTCTGTTACTTTTGCAGTAACAAAGTGAACCAGCTCGACTACAAAGATGTGGACGTGATTGTGCGGTCCTTGAACGAGAGTGGCAGCATTCAGCCTATGCGCCGCACTGGTACTTGCGCGCTGCACCAGCGCATGCTGGTGGAGGCGGTGAAGCGCGCCCGCCATATGGCTTTGCTGCCATTTGTGGGGCGGGTGGCGCGCCCGCGCACTGAGCAGCCGGAAGGCCGCTCGGAGTCGCGCGGCCGTGAGCGCAACACAGAGGCGTCGCGCGAAGCGTACCCCGAGGAGTAGCGGTGCACACCGCAGTGGTGGCGCCTGCTGGCAGGCGCTGCTGCAGTAAGTTTAGTAACCCCGCCCATGGCCAAGCAACCAGTTAAGATTCCAATTGTTCCAGTGCGCGCTGGTGCCAAGCGGCGCTGGCGTGAAGACCAGTTACAGACCGGGCTGATTGCCCTGGCGCTGCTTGTGGTGGCGCTGGTTGCGGGCTTAGCAGGCTATGGCGCGCTGGATGAATATGTGCTGGTGCCGCGCCGGGCAGTGGCCACTGTCGGGCAATCCTCCATCAATATGCTTAATTTTGAAAAATCCGTGCGTTACAAGCGCTGGCAGGTGGTAAACGAATTTCAGGCTTACGCCCAAATTCTGCAAATGCTGGGTAACCAACCACAGTACGCGGAGCGCCTGAAGCAGCTTGAGCTGAACTTGAATGATGCCCCCGGTTTGGGGCGCCAGGTACTGGCGTCCATGGTGGATGACGAGCTGGTGATGCGTGAGGCCGCCCAGCGCGGCCTGGTTGCGAGCGAGGCGGAGATCGATGCTGAGATGCGCAATATGTTTGGGTATGACCCGAATACGGTGCCGCCCACACCGGTGCCCGCACCCACCAGCGACCCCGCTGTAACTCCCACTGCTGGCCCGTCGCCCAGCCCACAGCCCAGTCCCACGCCGTATACCGCCGAGGCGTACCAAAAGAACCTCAGTGAATTTCTGACAAACATTCTTGCCCAAACCGGCCTGACCGAGGCCGACTTGCGGGTACGGCTGCGGGCGCGCGTGCTGGCGCACAAGGTGCGCACCGCGCTCACTGCCAGTGTGGCAACTGCTGAAGAGCAGGCGCATGCGCGTCACATTCTTATGCCGCTGGACAAGAAGGTGGAAGCCGAAGCTGTACTGCAGCGGGCGCTGAAGGGCGAGGATTTTGTGGCGCTGGCTGCCGAGTTTTCAACAGACAGCAGTAATGCGAAGACGGGCGGCGATCTGGATTGGTTTACGCGCGGCATGATGGTGGCGCCATTTGACAAGGCAGTCTTCGAGGCCAAGGTGGGCTTGGTTCCCGCGCTGGTGCAAACTGATTTTGGTTTTCACATTATTGAGGTTCTTGGGCGCGAGGTGCGGCCGCTGGCGGAAGCCCTGCTTGAAGAGCGGCGCGACGCAACCTTCAACGACTGGCTGACACTGCAGCGCACTGCGCCGGAAGTGAAGCAGCTGGATTGGTGGGTGCCGCGCGTGCCGACCACACCTGCCTTGGCTGCAGACGCAGTCCAGTAGTTGTTTCCCGCGCGCATTTGGCGCGCACTGCTATCGGGCGCCGCCAACCGGCGGTGCTCCACGCTACCGCCTCAGCGTTCGCAAAAAGTACATAGCTTTCCCGTAACTTACCGCCATATCACCGGCTTATGCTGGGTAGACTGCCAGCGCTTCAACCGGAGGCGCTAGTGACAGCTGGCAGCTCTCGCACCAAGCTGAAGCTCTTCATAGATATCCTGATCTTTGCTGTATTTGTGGTTGCGTGGGATCCACGTTCAACTGGCATTGCCGTAAGCGATTGGCTAACAATTGGCAGCATTGCGGCTTTGGTTGTTAATCTGCTGCTGAGCTGCACCAGGATTGCGGAAATCGGCGTTCGCTTCTTTGGGTGTTACCGCGCGCGGGCCAAGCTAGTGGCGTGATCGGGATGGCGGCGAAAACTTTGTGGGCGCGCTGGGCGGCTCGTTCCTCGTGGGCGGAGTAATGATTGCTGAGAGTGGAGCGCCGCATCATTTTGCGCCGCAAAGTGTCTTCAGCGGCGCGCAGGGCGGCAGGTGGCAAGCCGAGCTTTGGAGTATTGCAGCGCAGCGAGTGAGGAGTGCGAAAACTGCCAATGTGCTGCGGGAGATGGGCGGACAGATGCAACCGCTTGCAAGCTGGCAGAAGCTTATGGTTTAGCCTTTCCCTCCAGCTTCAGGCTGATGATCTGGCTGGCGCTATCTGTGCCCATCGTGATGCCGTACACCGTGTCGGCCACTTCCACCGTCCGCCGGTTGTGCGTGATGATCACAAACTGGGTGGTCTGGCTCAGTTCTTCAACCAGTTCGCGAAAGCGTTCCACATTGCTATCGTCGAGCATCGCATCTACTTCGTCCAGCAGTGCGAAGGGAGTGGGGCTCACGCGCAGCAGCGAGAATACGAGGGCGCATGCCGTGAGCGAGCGCTCGCCGCCGGACAGCAGCGCAAGCCCCTGTTGGCGGCGGCCCGGCAGTTGCGCCATTATTTCTACGCCGGTGTTGGCGATGTCGTTGGGCTGCGTGAGTTCGAGGCGCGCGCTACCACCGTTGAAGAGGCGCTTGAAGGTGAGCTGAAACTCCGCGGCCACGCGCTCGAAGGTTTTGTTGAAGTCCTGCTCCATGAGTACATCCAGCTCGGCGACAAGTTCGCGTAGCTGACTGGCTGCATGGCTTAAATCCGCCACCTGCTCCTGCAGCTCGGTGTGGCGGTCGCGCACTTCCGTGTACTCGCGCAGTACATCGGGGCTGATGCCGCCCAGGCGCCGTACTTGGCTGCGCTGGCGGTTGAGTGCATCCTCAATCCCGTCCGGCAGCACATCCACTGCTTCAAGTTCAACAGCTAGTTCCTCAAAGCTCAGGCCAACCCCGGGTTCCTGGTCGCTTTGCGCAAAGTCCAGCAGTGAGAAGTCCGCGCGCACCCGCTCCTGCAAGGCAGCCGTGTCGTTCTGGCGGCGCTGCAGTTCAAGCTGGGCGTCCGCGTTCTCGCGCTCGGCGGCTGCCAGGCCGGCACGGGTTTTGCTTTCGCTTGTTTCCATTTCGCCAAGCTGGCGCTCGGCATCAGCCAGCTGCGCCTCAGCCGGATCAATCAGTGATTGCAGCGTATTCACAGCCTGTTGGCCCGCCGCCATGCTGGTGCGCAGCGCAGCTTGCTGCCCGGCCACTTCGGTGTGGTCGGCAGCCAGCTGCTGGCCCAACAGTGCGCGCGTGTTGCGCTCCGCCTGCACGCGCTGCAAATCTGATTGCAGTTCGTTGTGGCGCGCGGTGGCGTCTTGCTGCGCGCGTTCCACCACGGCCAGTTCAGTGAGCTGGGTGTTCAGCAGCTGAGCCGGATCTTCGCTGTCAAATTCGAGCAGCTGTGCGGCGAAGACCCGCGCGGAATGCTCAGCAGCTGCCAACGTGGCAGCCAGTTGTTCCAACTGCAGCTCGCCCGCGCTGCTGGCGCGCGTCAAGCGTGCCTGCTCTTCCGTGAGTGCTGCCAGCTGGGTGCGAACCAGCTGCTGCGCTGCCAGGATGCGTTCGCGGGTGGGGCTGCGTTCTGCCACAGCCTGCTGCACGCGCTGTTCCGCCTGTTGGGCGGCGCTGCGGGCGCTGCGCGCAGCCACAGCTGATTGCTGCGCTTCTTCCAGTGCGGCCGCTTGCTGTGCGGTTTGCTGCGTGCAGAGCGCCAAGTCTTGCGTGGCAGTTGCAGTGCGCTCGGGCAGCTCGCGGGCTTCCCGCGCCAGCGCCAAAGCTGCACCGCTCTGGGCGATGCCAACAACAACCATGCCGTCGGCTGTGTACAGTTCGCCGCTGGTGGCAACAGCAGCCGCGCCGGACGGCAGGCGCAGGCTGGCTGCGGCTGCGCTGGCTGCGTCGCGGCACAGCAACACGCGCCCCAGCAGCAGGTCTACTGCGGGCCGGTAGCGCGGATCGCAAGTTACTACGCGCGCAGCCCAATCAATTGTGCCATCGGCTGCGGGCAGCTCCAGTGGTGCGGGCGGGCGCAGTGCCTGCAGCGGCAGCAGCGTGGCGCGCCCGCCGGCATTTTGCAGGAGTTGTGCGGATTGCTGTACCGCTGGTGCGTCGGCCACAATTGCAGCGTGAAGTGCACTGCTGAGCGCGGCGGTTATGGCCGTGTCGTATTCGGCCGGCACCTGGAGCACATCAATCAGATCGGTGAGGTAGGCGGGCAGGGCGCCGCTGGCTGCGGCGTGGCGCAGGCGCGCCCGGCCGGACGCCAGCTCATCCGCAGGCGCGGTTTCCTGGCGCAGCACTTCGGAGCGCGCCAGCAGGCGTTCGCGCCGGGAAACTAGCTCAGCGCCCTGCGCGCGCAGCGCCGCCAGTTGTTGCTCGGCGGCCTGCACGCTTTGCTCGGCAGCATCTGCCGCAGCTTCGGCGGCGTTGCGGGTGGCTGCGGCTGCCTGCAACGCGTTGCTGTCCGCGCTGGCAGCTTGCTCCTGCTCCGCGGACTGCGTGGAAATTGATTGCAGCTCAAGCTGGCGCGCCTCAATTTCCCCGCGCAGCACATTCCAGCGCTCACTGCGATTGCGCTGTTCAGCAGCAGAGCCGGCTTGCTCGCGGCTGGTGTTGTTGGCTTGCTGGCGCACGGCTTCAAGCTGTTGTTCCAGAGTGCTGCGTTGTGCACCGCGTTCGCCCTGGGCAGTGCGCAAGGCTTCCAGGCGCTGCGCTGCCGTGGTGCGCTGCGCTGCCAGCGCTTGCAGCGCAGTTTCCGCAGCCTGCAGTGTGCCGGTTTGCGCCGCCAGAGCTGCATCCAGCCCGATCAGCTCGGTCTGCAGAGCCTGCACTTGCTGCGCAATGTTGCGCGTGCGCTCTTCGCTCACTGCCAGCTGGAGCATGTGCTGTTCCACTTCGCTGTGCTGGTGGGCGGCTTCGCGGTGCCAGGAGTTGATCTGTGCGCGCTGTGCCCCGATTGCTGCCCGCAATGCGCTCAAGTCACTGTCGCGCGCAGTTTGGGTGTTGCGCCGTTCACCGACAATTTTTGCCGCGGCCGCTGCGCGCAGTTGCGCTGCCGCGGTGGTGGCCTGCGCTGCCTGCCAGTGAAAGCCGTGCCAGCTGCGCAGGGATGCGCGGAATGCAGTTGTCACAGCTTCCAGTTCGCTGGCGCGCTGGGCCTGGCGTTCGAGGGCGCGCAGGCGCGGCCGGATCTCCGCCAGAATATCCTGCAGGCGCTCCGTGTTGTGCGCGGTCTGTTCCAGCTTGCGCAGCGCGTCCTCGCGTTTTTGTTTGTACACACCAATGCCGGCTGCTTCTTCAAACAACGCGCGCCGTTGCTCGGCTTTCAGCGAGAGCGCCGTGTCCACCAGCCCCTGGCCCACCACGGTGTAGGTGCGCTGCGCGAGGCCCACTTTGCCCAGCAGTTCGGTGATGTCGCGCAGGCGCGTCTTGTGGCTGTTGAGGACGTACTCATTCTGCCCGTCGCGGTAGGCGCGGCGCTGCAGCGAGACTTCGCTGAATTCAATTGGCAGCCACTGGTCGGCGTTGTCAAAAATGACGTTGGCGCTGGCCATGCTCGAGCGCGGGCGCAGTGCCGACCCGTTAAAAATCATGTCCTCGGTTTTGCGGCCGCGCAGCAGCGAGAAGGATTGCTCGCCCAGCACCCAGCGCAGGCTGTCTGCGATGTTGCTCTTGCCCGACCCGTTGGGGCCGATGATGCAGGTGATGTTGCCGAACTCGAATTCGGTGCGTCCGGCAAAGGTTTTATAGCCGTGCAACTCCAAGCGCAAGAGGCGGCGGGGCATGAGTTTGGCCTCAGGAAGCCAGCAGCTGCTGCAATGCAGGCAAGTCGGCAGGGGTGCCCAGCGCATAGCGCGCTGCGGCGCTGTCAATGCGCTTGAGCAAGCCGCACAGCACGGTGTGCGGGCCCACCTCCACAAAATGTTTTACACCGGCTGCCAGCAGCGCTTGCATGCTTTCGGTCCAGCGCACCACCGCAGTGAGCTGTGTTTGCAGCTCGGCACGCACAGCATCCGGATCGCGCATTGACGCAGCGCTGGCATTGGCAATCACCGGCAAATGCAGCGCCTGCACCGGCGTCGCAGCCACAACTGCAGCATATTCCGCCTGCACAGTGGCCATGAGTGGCGAGTGCGCCGCAACAGATATTTTGATGGGTAGCACGCGCTTGTACCCAGCAGCCCGCAGCAGTTGCATGGCCCGCTCCAGCGCAGCCAGATGCCCGGACATCACCACTTGTCCCGGGCAGTTGTCGTTTGCCAGCGTAACCGGCAGGCCGCTTTCGGCGGTCGCCCGGGCGCAGATGGTTTGCACCACGGCAGCTGAGGCTCCCACTACGGCAGCCATGCTGCCGGGCTGGCGTTCGCCGGCAAGCTGCATCAAGCGTCCGCGCTCACACACCAGCTGCAGGCCATCCGCAAACTTCAAGGCCCCAGCTGCAGCCAGGGCGGTTATTTCTCCCAGCGAATGGCCGGCGGCAAAGGCCGGCTGCCAGCTGGCAGCTTGCTCGCGCAGCGCTGCCAGCGCAGCGAGGCTGCACACGTACAGCGCGGGCTGCGTGTTTTGGGTTGCGTTCAATTCGGCTGCGGGCCCGTCCCAGCACAGGCGGGAAAGCGGCCAGCGCAGCTGGTCATCTGCGGCTGCGAACACCGCGCGTGCGGCTGGAGAGCCCAGCGCCAGCTCCGCCCCCATGCCCACATATTGCGAGCCCTGTCCGGGAAACATTATTGCGGTGTTGTTGCAGGAAGGCGAATTCATAAAAAGAGGCCGTGAAAGTACGGCCTCTGCGCTGTTTGGGGCAGGAACGGCCGGCACTGCCAGCCACCAATGCTACTTGGACTTTGCGATAATCTCGCGCTTGTTGTAATGCCCGCACTTTCCGCACACGCGGTGCGGCAGCTGGGCTTCGCCGCAATGCGAGCACACAATCAAATGCGGCGCGGTCAGCGCATCATGCGCGCGGCGCCGGTCACGGCGGCCGGTGGAATGTCGGCGCTTTGGAAGGGGGGTCATGTTGGGCTCCTTGTACTGCGGGCGGGCTCAGCTTGTATAAACGACCATTATATTGCGGCAAGCGGCAGTGCGTCAAGCATTCGATTCGTCCGGGTCATTGTCGCGGTTGCCGCGCTGTGTGCGCAGGAGCAAAATTCCGTTGCGCACCTGTTGCAGCACGCGCATGATCTCGGTTTCCATGGTAGCCAGCGTCTGCGTGGCATACTCATCGGATTCGCTCACAATCCCAGCCGCCTCGCGCCGTGCAGTTTCCGCAATTTGTTCGGCGCGAATGCGCGCATGCTGCACAATCTGTTCCTGGTCCACTATCATGTCCCGCTCGCGGCGCGCAATTTCCTTGTAGCGCTCCGCTTCCTCGGTGGCCTGCGCCAGCAGCCGGTCACGGTCCGCCAGCACCTTCTGCGCCTTCTTGGTTTCGTCCGGCACGGAAACGCGCATTTGATCGATGATGTCGATCAAGCGGTCTTCGTTGATCATCACCTGATGTGAGAATGGAATTAAGCGGGATTGGTTTACCAGCTCCTCGAGGCGATCTACCAGATGCAGAATATCCATGGGCCATTAGCTCCTGAGGGCGGGCTGCCCGCCCGACGGGTGGCTGCCCTGCAGTTTTTTTGACAGTGCTGCGCAGACAAAGTCCGGTACCATCGAGCTCACATCTCCACCCAGCGTTGCTATCTCGCGCACCGTGGTGGAGTTGATGAAGCTCAGCTCTTCGCGTGTGATCAGCGACACAGTTTCAATCGCGGGCGCCAGCCGGTGATTGGCGAGCGCCATGCGGAATTCATATTCAAAGTCTGAAAACACCCGCAGCCCGCGCAGAATTACTGCAGCGTTTTCAGTGCGGCAAAAGTCCACGGTGAGGGAGCTGTAGCTCGTGACCTCAATCCCCGCGTTGCCGGCAAACGCCTGACGTACCAAATCAATCCGCTCCTCCGGAGAGAATAACAGATTCTTGAGCGGCTTGTCGTACACGGCAATGATAACGGTATCAAACAGTTTGCTGCCGCGCAGCGCCACGTCAATGTGGCCGCAGTGCACCGGGTCAAAGGTGCCGGGGAAAACAGCGCGCCGGATCATCGGGCGCCGCCCGCTATAGCGGTCAACTTACGTCTCCGTGTGCACTGGCGGCGGATTGCGCCACGAGGCCTGCCAGCTGCTGGTGTTCGGGTTGCGCCAGCAGTGGATCCTGCTGGAATAGCAGGTCCGCTTCCTTGCGCGCCAGTTCAATCACCTTCAGGTCGCTCAGACGCGCCATCTGCAAGTCCACGAAGCCGGCTTGCTGCGTGCCCAAGAAATCGCCCGGGCCGCGCATGGCCAGATCTTTGTCGGCCAGCACAAAGCCGTCGGTGGTGCTCTCCATTATCTTCAGGCGCTCGTTGGAATTGTTGCGCGCCGCAGCTGCGCCGGGGTTGCCGGGCTCGGGCAGCAACAGGCAGTAAGACTGATCGGCACCGCGACCCACGCGCCCGCGCAGTTGGTGCATCTGTGCCAGCCCAAACCGGTTGGCACCTTCAATCAGCATGATGGTTGCGTTAGGAACATCCACGCCCACTTCAATTACAGAGGTTGCCACGAGGATCTGGATCTCACCTGCCCGAAACGCGTGCATTATCGCATCCTTTTCCGCGGGGCGCAGCCGCCCGTGCAGCAGGCCCAGGCGCAGCTCGGGGAACACGCTGCGCTGCAGGCGCTCATGTTCCTCCACGACGGCCTTGGTGTCCGGGCTGTCACTGTCTTCAACCAGCGGGCAAATGATGTAAGCCTGATGGCCGTTCGCAACTTCTTTGCGGACCAAGCCGTAGGCGCGCTCGCGCTCTTTGGGCTGCACCAGATGCGTTTGCACTTGCTGCCGGCCCGGCGGCATCTCGTCAATCACAGATAGATCCAGGTCGCCATAAATAGTGAGCGCCAGCGAGCGCGGGATGGGCGTGGCTGTCATCACCAGCAGATGCGGGTGCATGCCCTTCTCGCGCAGCGCGGCGCGCTGCAATACGCCAAAGCGGTGCTGTTCATCCACCACCACCAGCCCCAGCTTGGCAAAGTGCACTTGGGCTTGAATGACCGCGTGAGTGCCCACGAGCACTTTTACGGCGCCGGTGCGCAAGCCTTCGTCGATGGCGGCGCGCTCTGCGGCCGGCGTGCTGCCTTGCAGCAGGCGGATGGCGGGCGTGTCTGCACCGCCAAGATCCAGGTGCGGGAAGGCGGCGAGCATTGTGCGCATTGTGCGAAAGTGCTGCTCTGCCAGAATGCTGGTGGGCGCCATGATTGCGCCCTGCACGCCGTTGCGCACAGCCAGCGCCAGCGCCAGCGCAGCCACCACGGTTTTGCCGGAGCCCACATCGCCCTGGATCAAGCGCTTCATGGGTACTGGCCGCGCTACGTCCGCGAGCAGGTCAGCCAGCACGCGCTGCTGGGCACCGGTAAGCGGAAATGCCAGCGTGCCAATGGCAGCCGCCAGCCAGCCTGCGGGCTCGGCTAGCGCATGCCCGGGCTGCGCCTGCCACTCTGCGCGCTGCTGCCGCAGGTTGAGCTGCAGGGCAAACAATTCATCGAATGCCAGGCGCTGGCGCGCTGCATCCAGCTGCGCTTGGTTTTGCGGAAAATGCGCGGCTGCCAGCGCGGCAGGCAGGCTTTGCATGTGCAGTTTCTCGCGCAGGGCGGTTGGCAGCGGGTCGGTTACGCGCGGTGCAACGCCGTACACGGCGCTATGCATCCAGCGCCGCAGCTGTTTGCCGCCCAGTCCCTTTGTGAGGTTGTAAATGGGCACAATGCGCCCGGTGTGCAGCGCTTCGCTGTCCACTTCATCCCAGTCCGGGCTGGAGAGCAGCAAGCGGCCAAGCTGCATATCCACGCGGCCACTCACTTGAATTTGCAAACTGGTGCGCAGCTGGTCCTGCAGCCACGGCTGATTAAACCAAGAGCACTCGATTTCACCGGTGCTGTCGCCAATTACTGCGCGCACCACGTGTAGCTGGCCACCCTTTACTTTGCGCCCGCTGACTTCGCGCACCGTGCCAAGGATTGTGGCCTGGTCGCCGTACTCAATGCGGTTAATCGGTTTGAGCGCGGAGTAATCCAGATAGCGGTGCGGAAAGTAGTGCAGGGTGTCGCTGAGGCGCGTGAGGCCCAGCTTGCCAAGCATTTCCGCAAATTTTGGCCCAATGCCGGGTATCACGGTCAGCGGCGAATCCAAATGCATGTTGGGGTCTGGTTCGGTGGGCGCCGGGGCGGCTGCCGGTACCGGGCGGGGCGGCGCCGGACGCTCGCGCTCAGCTTGCTTGGGCCGCTGCTTTTTGTTTGAAACTTGCTGCGCGTTTTGTTTTCTACTTTGCTGAACCAATGGCCGCGGTTGCGCAGCTGCTGGCGGTTTGGCAACTGGCACGCCGGCAGCCAATAGGTCCAGCTGCGCCAGCATCTCGGCCACTGCTTGCGGTCGGCGCCCCTCTGGCAGGCCGGGATAGTTGGCAAGCCCGGTAGCAAGCGTCCCCACAAAACCAGCCGGCAACGCAGACTGCGCAGCTTGCTGGCGCCACATGGGCGCAGCCTTATCCAGCCCGCCCACCACGCAGTTGTTCTGAAAGCCCTTCTGGGATTCCAGCTGCAGTATCTTTCGCAGGGTCTCGATGGCAGCACTCATACAAATAACAGGTGGATTGTAACTGTGAAATGGTGGCCGGCCGGCCGTTTATTCCAGGGAAAGAATATAGTGGTAGTGTGGCTGGCCGCCGGAGTAAATCTCCGTCTGCAGTTGCGGGTAGTTGTCCGCAATTTTGGTGCGCAGTGCATCGGCTTCAGCCGGCCCGATGGCTGCACCATGGTAAAGCGTCAGCAAATCAAACTCCGCCGCGCCCATCTTTTCTAACAGCTGCAATGCGCAATCCGGCAGCGTTTCTGTGGCACAGGCCAGGGTGCCGTCGCTCAGCCCGATGAACTGGCCCTCGCGCACGGCTATGCCGTCCAGAGTTACGGTGCGCGTGGCGTTGGTCAGCTCGCCGGTGTGCACTTCAGCCATGCGCGTTTGCATTTCCGCAAGCACCGGCTCAAACTCGCCATCCGGATCAAACCCCAGCATGGCTGCAATGCCTTGCGGCATGTTGCGCGTGGGCAGCACCCGCACGCGTTTGTCGCTTAGGCTGGCTGCCTGCTCGGCGGCCATCTGAATGTTTTTGTTGTTGGGAAGCAAAATCACATCCGCAACGGGAAGCTTGTCAAACGCGCGCAGCAACTCTTCGGTGCTGGGATTCATGGATTGCCCGCCGGAGATGACAGCCACGCCGGGGCGCGCCAGCAGGCGGTTGAAGCCGATGCCCGGCGCCACAACCACTGCCAGCAGCTGGCCGGCTTGCACTTCCACCGGTGCAGCGGCTTGCGCCTGCTCTACCTGGTCAAGCAAGTTTTCCATGTGCACATTTACCACGGTGCCCATGGTTTCCACGTATTCAACGGCTTTCAGTCGCAGCTCCTTTGGCAAGTGCAGATGCATCTTGTAGTTGGCAGCGCCTTCGCCAACTTGAATGGAGCCGCCCAACTGCTCCAGTGATTTATAGAATGATTGCAAGTCGAGCGGATGGTTGGGGCGGAAGTCCACGACCACCTCCCACTCCTGGCCGGGCTCAACGGCTTCGAGCGCGGCGCTCACAGCCGCAGCGCTCAAGGGATGCCGCGCTGTGTGCAGCACCACATCCAGCGGCTCGTGGCGCAAATGGCGCAGCATGCCCTCAAGCAGTACTTGCAATCCAAACCCACCCGAGTCCACCACGCCGGCTTCCTTCAAGACGGGCAGCAAGTCCGGGGTGTGCAGTACAGAGGCGCTGCTCGCATCCACCAGCAGGGCGATTAGCGCTGTGATGTCGGCGGGCTGCGGGTTTGCCTGCTGCGCAGCGCCCGCCACATCTTTGATTACCGTGAGCAGTGTGCCTTCCACCGGCCGCACCACGCCGCGGTAGGCGGTGTTGCGCGCTTCATGCAATGCGCGGACGAGCTGCGCGGTGCCAAACGCGGGATGCTGTTCCAAGCCGCGCGCCAGCCCGCGCAATATCTGGGAGAGGATTACGCCAGAGTTGCCGCGTGCGCCCAACAGCGCGCCATGCGCCAGAGCATGCGCCACCTTGCCGGCATGCAGCTCGCCCGGCACCATCTCGTTGCATGCACTGCGCATGGTGAGCAGCATGTTTGTGCCGGTGTCGCCGTCCGGCACCGGGAAAACGTTGAGCGCGTTGACTGCCTCGTGATTGGTTTCAAGCCAGGTACAGGCGGCTACTGCAAGCGCGCGAAGTCCGGGGCCGTCCACCTGCCGGTCGTGTTCTTCCAAGGCTGCGCCCTATGTATCGGATGCCATCCGGAGGCCGCGCACCAGCACATTCACTTGCTGCACCGTAAGGCCGGTGGCCAGCTGCACGTGGTGGCGCACGGAATTGGCTGCGCTGCGGGCTACGGCTTGAATGTTGGTGCCATGTTCCACTATGACATAAATATCGATGGTGACGGTTTGATCCGCATTCACGCACACGTGCACACCCTTGTTAGCGTCCGGCGTAAGCGCGCCGGCCAGCATGTCTGCGGTGTCTTTTGCAGCCATACCCACAATCCCATAAGACAGGCGCGCGCTATGCGTCGCAATTTTTGCAATGGCCGCAGGCGCAATTTGAATGCGGCCGGGCGGCGGGCTGGCGGCTTTCATTGGGCCGCAGCCTGCCGGGCTGGCCGGTTGTGCGTGGTACAATTTGGGGCGAGGAAGATAAAGTTCATGGCTAAGTGTGTTACCTGCAACAAGATTACCGGATTTGGACGCAATGTGCCCAAGTCTATGCACGCTACCCGGCGCACCTTCAAACCCAACCTGCAAAAAACCACCATCGTAAAAGGCGGGCGGCGCCTGCAGGTGACGATGTGCACCAAGTGTATGAAGGCGCTGGCCAAGGCCTAGCCGTCCGCACAACTGTTTCCTGCCCAACAACCGCTGCCACCAGGCAGCGGTTTTTTTGCGGGCATGGTTGATGATAACCGAGCCCACCACAGGCAGCAAGTGCCCGCTGCTTGACGCCTATTTTTCGTGGATGCTATACTCTTCCGTCTGGTCCCGTGGTGTAGCGGTTAACATGCTGCCCTGTCAAGGCAGAGATCGCGGGTTCGAATCCCGTCGGGACCGCCAAAGGCTGGCGGCCGGGTAAAACAGAGCCCCGCCGCTTGCGCTCGCCGATCACTCCTACATCGTCAATTTTTTAGGTCCCGCAGAATTATTCGGTGGAACCCAATCTGCAGCTTTGCCGTTACTTTTTGCCGGGCAGCGGCGCGCGCCTGGCAGCCGTGCGCGCCGGGCAGGTGTATGACCTGACGGCTGGTAGCCAGGCGAGCCTAGCAACGCTGAACGCCTGGCTGCAATTTGTTACGCGCGCCGGCTTGGCGCAGGCAATTGATTTGCTGCACACCGCGGTGGCGGCTGCGCAGCCGGCTGCGCTGTGGGCGGACTTGCAGGTGGCGCCAGATGCAAGCCGGCCGCACCTGCTGGCGCCGCTGGACGAGCAGGAGGTGTGGGCCGCCGGCGTAACTTACCGGCGCAGCCGCGAGGCGCGCGAGGAAGAGGCGCACAACATCGGGGTCTACGACAAAGTTTACGCTGCGGAGCGCCCGGAAATTTTTATGAAAGCCACGCCGCAGCGCGTAGTGGGCCCGCATGCACCTGTGCGCATCCGCGGGGATTCGTTTTGGAATGTACCCGAGCCGGAGCTTACAGTTTTGTTTGCGCCCGACATGCAGGTGGTGGGCTATACCGTTGGCAACGACATGTCTTCGCGCGACATCGAGGGTGCCAACCCGCTTTACCTGCCGCAAGCAAAAATTTACACGGGCAGCTGTGCGCTTGGCCCGGCTATTACACTGTTGCCACACTTGGACTTGCACCCCGGCGCAACCATCGGGTTGCGCATCGAGCGCGCCGGGGCTGCCGCCTTCACCGGTGAGACAAGCACGCGCGAGATGAAGCGCACGGTTGCGGAGCTGGGCGGCTACCTTGGGCGCTACAACGCATTCCCCGCCGGCGTCTTTCTTATGACGGGCACCGGCCTCGTACCGCCGGATAACTTCACACTTCAGGCGGGTGACGATGTGCAGATCACAATCACCGGCATCGGGATGCTGCGCAATCCGGTGCTGGATAGTTAGAGTTCAGCGCGCAGCGCTTTTGATGCGCTGCTAAAAATATTCGCGCAGCTGGTGCAGCTGCTTGCGCTCCGGGCCAAAGGACAGTAGGCCCACCGGGATTTGCAGATGCCGTTCGATAAAGGCAACATAATTCGCAACCCTCGGCGGCAGGCTGCCAGCTCCCAATCCGGCAGCATCTTTTAGCGGCGGCAACACTTCATACACAGGGCGCACGCGCGCGAAGTCCATGCCCGGAAAGGCAACCTCGAGGCGCTGCCCATCATATTCATACGCCACACAGGCTTGCAGCGCGGGCAGCAGGGCCAATACATCCAGCTTGGTGAGAGCAAGCGAGGTGAGATTGGCGGCGCGCACCGCGTAGCGCAACAGCGGCAGGTCCAGCCAGCCGCAGCGCCGCGCCCGGCCGGTGGTGGCGCCGTACTCACCGCCAAGCTCGCGCAGCGTGCTGCCGGTTTCATCCAGCAGCTCGGTGGGGAACGGCCCGCTGCCGACGCGCGTGGTGTAGGCCTTGCACAGGCCGATGACTTCGTCTGGCGCGCCTTGCAAACCGGCGCCGGCGTAAATTCCCGCCAGCCCGGTGCTGGATGAAGTTACGAACGGATAGGTGCCGTAGTCAATATCCAGCAGGACGCCCTGGGCGCCTTCGAACAATATCTTGCGCTGCTGAGACTGCAGTTCATGCAGCAGGCTAAAGGTGTCGGCAGCATACGGCCGCAAGAACTCGCCAAGTTCGAGCAGCGCGACGGCTTCATCCTTCAGTGATGGGTAGCCCACGTGGTAACGCTGCTCAAAAAGAATTTGCTTCTCAGCCAGCACTTGTGCAAGCTGTGCGTGCAGGCGTTTTTCATCCAGCAGGTCCGCCAGCTTCAGGCTGCGCCGCGCGGCACGGTCTTCATAGGCCGGGCCAATGCCGCGCCCGGTCGTGCCCAGCTTTACCGCCCCCTGTGATTCGCGGGCGCCGTCCAGCAAGCGGTGATAACTGGTGATGATGTTGCAATGCAGTGAGAGCTTCAGGTTGGCGGGGCTGATGGACACGCCCGCCGCAGTCAGCTCCGCATGCTCCTGAGCAAAGCTGCGCGGATCCAGCACGACACCGTGTCCTATAATGGAAAGAGCGTGCGGCGTCAAAATACCCGAGGGAACCAGATGGGTCACGATTTTGCGGCCATCGACAACAATCGTATGGCCGGCATTGTTGCCACCCTGGAAGCGCACCACCACATCGCAGCGGCTGGCAAAAAAGTCGGTGACTTTGCCCTTGCCTTCGTCCCCCCATTGTGCGCCGATGATTGCGAGAGTTTTCATGTTGATGCTGCGCGGCGTTGCCGGCCGCCGCGTGCTGCTGCGCCGATTATAAAACGGCGGGCTGCATGATTGCGCGTTACGAGTGCGCGGATGTGGCGCGCATCTGGAGCGATACCGGCAAGTTCGAGTGCTTTTTGCAGGTGGAGACGGCCCTGCTGCGCGCGCTGGAAACTGCCGGTGGGTTTGGCGTGCCGGCCGGCGCGGCGGCTGTGATGCAGGCCACGGCGTGCATCAACCCCGCGCGCATTGCGGAGCTGGAACGGCGCACGCAGCATGATGTGGTGGCATTTTGCGAATCGCTGGCCGAGCAGCTGCCGCCTGCGGTAGCGCGCTTTGTGCATTTTGGCGCCACGTCGTCGGACATTATTGATACGGCGCTGGCATTGCAGCTGCGCGCAACGCTGCAGATAATGCAGACGGAGCTGCAAGCTGTGCTGCGCCAGTTGTGGGCGCTCGCTGCGCACAGTGAGGATGTGCTGTGCATCGGCCGTTCGCATGGCATGTATGCAGAGCCGATGCTGCTGGCGCAAAAGTGGCTTTCGTTTTACGCGGAGCTGCAGCGCCGTGCGGCGGAGCTGCAACATTATGCGCAGCATGAGCTGACGGCGCAGCTTTCCGGCGCCGTGGGCAATTACACGGTGCTGCCGCCGCGCGTGGAAGCGCTGCTGGCTGCGGAGCTGGGCTTGCCGGTGGAGCCGGTGAGCCACCAAATTATTCCGCGCGACCGGCTGGCAAAGCTGGTTGGCATCAACGCACTGTATGCGGGCGGGCTTGAACGGCTGGCAACTGAGATCCGGCTGCTGCAGCGCTCAGAGGTGGGCGAGGCGGCCGAGGGCTTTGGCGCCGGGCAGGCCGGCTCGTCCACCATGCCACACAAGCGCAACCCGGTGGCCAGCGAGAACCTGACCGGCATCAGCCGCGTGCTGCGCTCGCACGTGGAGATCGCGCTGCAAAATATTGTGCTGTGGCACGAGCGCGACATCTCGCACTCGGCTGCCGAGCGCCTGTACCTGCCGGATAATCTGGGGCTGGTGGTGTACAGCTTGCGCCGCCTGCAGCAGTTGCTGGCCGGTTTGCACATCGACCGGGATGCAATGCGCGCGCGCGTTGCGGCTGCGCCCGGCGTGCAATCCAGCTACTATTTGCACCAGCTGCTACAGCGCACAACTGCCAGCCGCGAGGATCTGTACGCGCGCATTCAGGCGCTTGCGATCGCTGCCGGTGCGGGCCCGGCGGATTTGGGCTCCCAGCTGGAGCTGGAATTTGAAGTGCAGCTGCCGCGATTGGGCTATGCAGAAATGCTTGCGCACTATCAAACACAATATCAAGCGGTAAAGCTGCGTGTGCAGCCCCCCGCTGCGGAGCAACAAGCATGAAACACGCCATTACCTATGACGACGTGCTGCTGGTGCCGTCGTACAACCACTACGAATCGCGCAAGCTGGTAGACACGAGCGTGACCGACCGCAGCGGCAAGCTGAGCCTGCGGCTGCCGGTGCTGACCGCCAACATGGATACAGTCACCGAGCATGCCATGGCCAACTTCATCGGTGAGCGTGGCGGCATGGGCGTGCTGCACCGCTTCATGCCAATCGAACGTAACGTGGCCGAGTACCGCCTGTGCCGCTTTCCGACGGCCGTTTCCGTGGGCTGCGCCCGCGTGGATGTGGAGCGGGCGGTCGCGCTGCTGGAAGCGGGGGCGCAATACTTTTGCATTGATGTGGCGCATGCGCATGCCAAGTATGTGGGGCGCACGCTTAAGACCATGCGCGAGCTGGTGGGCGAGAACGCCTGCATCATCGCCGGCAATGTGGCCACCTACGCCGGCGCTGACTATCTGGCCTCCTGCGGCGCCGATGTGATCAAGGTGGGCATTGGCGGCGGAGCGGTGTGCACTACGCGCATCAAGACCGGCTTTGGCGTGCCCAATCTCACTGCCATACAAGAGTGTGCACGCGTGGACCGCTCGCTGATTGCCGATGGCGGGATTCGCACGGCGGGCGATATTGTGAAGGCGCTCGCCTTTGGCGCGGACTTTGTGATGGTGGGCAGCATGCTGGCGGGTACCCGCGTCACGCCCGGTGCGGTGCTCAACCGCATGGTGAATGGCAGCGAGCAAAAGTTCAAGTCCTATCGGGGCATGGCAAGCGCAGAAGTGCAGGAGGACTTTCACGGTGGCATGGCAGACTGGAAGACGGCCGAGGGCGTGGCGATGGAGGTGCCGTACCGGGATGATGAAGAGGCAATTGTGGCGGACATTGTGGGCGGGCTGCGTTCCGGCATGACATACGGCGGCGCGGCCACCCTGCGCGAACTGCAGCGCAAGCTGGATTGGGTACTGGTGACCGGTGCCGGCCGCACCGAAAGTCTGCCGCATCGGCTGCTGTAGCGTGCCGGGATCGGGCCCGGCACTTAACTCCGCGCGCTAATTATGAACGGAGCGCGCAACCGAATTCTGGATGACTGACTCTAAGTTGCAAGCTGGTGCGGAGCGCACTGCGGCGCTTGGTTTGCTGCGGGGCGTGCGACCGGCTGGCTTGTCATGTTTTAGCGGCCTGTGCAGCGTAACTGCGGCCGGGCTGGCACACATTGGCGTCCGTTTTGGGTCAGTGCATGCAGACGCGGCCAAGCTGGCCACAGCTGCTGCCACCAGCCGGAATGTGTTCGGGTTTGCTTCAGTAAGCGTGCCGCTGGATCTGTGCGTGGAAGCCGAGGCGCTCGGTGCGCGGGTTGACTTTTGTGCGGACGCTGATCCGCCACAGTATCCGCGTGTGCCGCAATTCCCGCTGGCGAAACTTTCCGAATTGCAAATTGACCCGCGCCCGGCGGCGGAGCTGGGGCGTGTGAGTGTGGTCGCGCAGGCCATTCGCTTGCTGGTGCAGAGCGCGGGGCAGCAAGCGCTGGTGGGCGCGTGGGTGCCCGGCCCGTTTACGCTGGCGCTGTATCTGGTGGATGGCGAAGCATTGCTAAACCAACTTGTGGAGGAGCCCGTTGCTGTAAGCGCAAGTTTGCTGCAGCTGGCGGATTTTATTGCGCGGGTTTCGCGGGTATATGTGGATGCCGGCGCTGACTTCATTACGGTGCACGAGATGGGTGGGTCGCCGGGCTACGTGGGCTTGCGTACTTTTCGGCGGGTGGTGCAGGCGCCTTTGCAGCATCTGCTGCAGGCGCTGCCCGCACCACGCGTGCTGAGCATGTGCGGCAAGTTGGATGCGGCGCTGGGTTTGCTGGCGGGCCTTGCCGCTGAGGCCATCAACATTGACCACTTGACGGATGCAGCGGCGGCGCGCGCTGCACTGGCGCCCGGGCAGCTGCTGTTTGGCAACATCGATGCGGAAGGCGTTCTGGCGCAGGGCACGCCCGCACAAGTGCGCGCGGCGGTGGTGGCTGCAGCCGCGCATGTGGATGCAATCTGGCCCGGCTGTGATTTGGACTTGCGCGCGCCGGACGCCAACCTGCTGGCCATGGTTGCGGCGGCGCGCAGTGTGCGATAGCTTGCAGCGCGGCAGCAGCTCTCGATTTAGCAGCCGAAAATTTTATTGTGAGCGCGCGGACTGCAGGCGCACAGCTACCTGGCGGGCTGCTGGCAGCGCCCGCAATTGTGAAGTGCGCACTGAACCTTAGCTGAGCGCTGCGCAGCTTAGTGCTTGCGCAGTAGAGCTGCCGGTGAAACCTGCGAAAGGCGGCGCGCAGCCATCACCGCTACAACGGTGGCGGCAATAAACAAAAAGGCGACAGCGCCAATCACCAGCGGCGAAAAGAAGTACTGTGTGAATTCAAACAACTCGCGGTTCAGCACCAGCACCGTAACATGCGAGATCACCACGCCCAGCACAGCCGCAAATGTAAGGCCGGTGAGCGACTCGCGCACAAACAACCCGAACAGCAGCGGGCGCGGCGCGCCCACCGCCGTGAACACCAGCATGTCATTGGTGCGCTCGCGCACGGCCGCTGCCAGCAGCGAAACAATCATCAGCAGGCCCAGCACAAAGGCCGGCACCGCGGCAGCTGCCACCGCCGCGCCCAACAGCGTCACAACGCGCGCCACTAGCTCAATGATGTCCGCCGTGGGCAATGCAGAAACATTCGGGTAGCGCTCCACCAGCTTTGAGATTGTGCCGTTAATCTCAGCCGGCGGCAAAAAGCCGTAGCCAAAAGCCGAGCGCGGAATGTCTGCAAGCACATCTGGTGAGTAGACGAGAAAGAAAAACGGCAGGCCGCCGCTTGATTGCACACTGCGCATGCTGGTGACTTTTGCGGTCACTGGAAAGCCCTGCACCAAAAATGTGAGTGACGAGCCGAGCACAATGTTTGCGCGCTCGGCAAAATCGCGCTCCACTGAAATCTCGCCGCGGCCGGTTGTGCCATGCCATGTGCCGGCAGTGACCGTTTCGCCCTTAATTAATTCAGCCCGATAAGTCAGGTTGAACTCGCGCGACAGTTCGCGGTCCCGCTGCGCGCCTTGCTCCTCAATCTTTACGCCATCGCGCTCTGAAAAACGCCCGCGCACCACCGGGAACACGCGCCAGCTGTCGCCCACAATTTCGGCCACGCCTTGCTCCTGATCCGGCTGCACATCCAGCAGGTAAAGGTTGGGCGCATCGGCCTGGAACTGGCCGCGCAGGTTTCCAAGCACATTGGCCTCGAGCAAAATGATGGTGGAGACGGCCCCGACGGCAATGGCCAGCGAAGCCACGGCTGAGGTGAACACCGGCCCCTGGTGGTGCACGAAGGCGATGATGGCGCGCGTTTGAAAACGATAGCCAGCGCGGTGCTTGTGCAGCAGCTTCACCAGAGCGTGCGTGAGCAGGGCAATGCCGGCGAAGCTGCCAAGGATGACGGCTACTGCCGTGGCGGCAACAGTGGCGCTGCCGGTAAGCTGCCACACGCCACCGCCAATTGCCACAAGCGAGAGCACCAGGAAGGGCAGCTCATGCTTGGCCGTGGAAGCGGCGGCGGACTGGGAGTAACCGCCCAGCAGAATTTTTGGCTCAGTGCGCGAGATGCGCACCAGAAAACCCAGCCCGGCCATCAGTGCCAGCGCCAGCGAAAACAGCGTCACCGCTGGAATGTTGGCCGTGAGCACATCCGGCTCCAGCGTGCGCTCCAGCAATCTGGAAACATACGGCAGGGCAGCCGCTGCGCCAAGGTTGCCCAGCAGCGCGCCCAGTGCGCCGCCTGCCAGTGCCACTGCGGCAATGATCACCGCGAAGATGACAGCCAGCCCGCGCCGCGCCATGCCCAAAGCGCGCATGATCGCTGCGGTGCGCGTTAGCGCTGCCAGCAGGTAGGCCAGGTTTACGCGGATGTTGACCGCAGCCAGAAAGAGCGCCAGCACAATGACAGTAAAGAAGAAGCGCTGCCCGGCTTGGGTTGCGCGCAGCAAATTCTCCGGGCCGCGCGTGGCCACCGCCACCCGCTTGCCGTCTTCAAGAAAGTGCTCCTCAATGCGCCCGGTCAGCCGTGCTTCTGCACTGCGGCTGAGGCCGGCGGGAAAGCGCAACAGTAGGGTGTTGGTGATGCGGCTGTTTTCGCGCAGGATGCCGGTGCGCTGCCAGCCCGCCTCGGTGGCCAGCAGTGGCGGCCCGAGGCGGAAGCCGCTGCCCAGCTCATCCGGCTCGCGCACGATTATGTTTTCAACAATGAAGCTGCCATCGCCAACCATAATGGCGTCGCCGATGGCTGCGCCCAAACGGCGTGCGAGCAGCTGGCTGGCAAAAATACCACCGGCGGAAGGCAGCAGTGGTTGAGCCTGCTCCAGCAGCAATGCGCCGTACAGGGGGTAGGCGCTGTCCGCAATTTTTGCGCTAGCCAGCGCGGTCGGATTGGTGCCGTTGGCGCGCACCAGCGCCGCATTCAAGTTGCGCGTCATCACCAGCATCTCGGTGGTGTGCGCTAGCTGCATACCGGCTGCAAGCGCTTCCAATATCACCGGGTCCTTATCTGCATCCACGCGTGTGGCGGAGGAGATGGAAACATCGCCGCCAATCAGCACGTTGCTTTCGGCGCGCAGAAAGCGCTCGGCGCTTTGCACGATACCCAGCACAGCTGCGAGCGCAAATGCGCCCACCGCCAGCGAGAGGCCGGTGATCAGCAGGCGTCCGGCATTGCGGCGCAGGATGCGCGCCGCCAGCCGCAAAATCATTTACTGGTCTCCGCCGTCAGCACACCGTTGTCCAGGCGCATGATGCGGTCGGCGTGGCGCGCAAACTCCGGGTCATGCGTTACCAGTACCAGCGTCTTCTTGCGATCGCGCACGCCCCGCAGCAGCATTTCGGTTATCTCGCCGCCGGTGCTGCGGTCCAGATTGCCGGTAGGCTCGTCTGCAAACAGGATGGGCGTGTCTTGCGCCAGCGCGCGCGCAATTGCTACGCGCTGCTCCTCGCCGCCGGAAAGCTGGCCGGGCAGATGGTGCAGGCGGTGGCTCAGCCCCACTGCCTGCAGCGCTTCCGCAGCCACAGCCTGCGCTGCACTGCCGCGGATCTCAAGCGGCAGCATCACATTCTCCAGCGCAGTAAACGCCGGCACCAGCTCAAATGACTGAAACACAATTGCCAGCTGCCGGTTGCGCAGCTGGGCCAGCTCACTTTCCGTGAGCGCGGTGGCATCGCGGCCGTTGAGCACCAGCCGGCCGGCGTCGGGCCGGTCCATGCAAGCCATTACAGACAGCAGGGTGGACTTGCCGGAGCCGGATGCCCCCACAATTGCAACTGAAGCGCCATCGGCAACTTCCAAATTTACGCCGCGCAGCACATCCACAACCGTGGCGCCTTGGCGATATGATTTCACAATGTTTGATAATTGGATCATAAAGCGAGAGTGTACCGTTATCACGGGCGGCGCGCTGTGAGCCGCAGCGGCTCGGGCGCGCGCCCCGCCGGGTTTGCGATGCTGGTTTTTGCGGCCGCTGCGCTGCTCGCCAGCTGCGCCGGTGGTGATACCAGTGTGCCGGCATCCGGTGCGGCAGTGCAGCAGCCGGCTGCAGATGCGCGCAATGAGACGCTGATTATTGCAATGGGCGACAGCATCACCGCCGGCTTGGGCGTGGAACTTGAGGAAGCGTATCCAGCGCTGCTGGAGGCGCGCCTGCGGGCGGAAGGATACGCGGTGCGCGTGGTGAACAGCGGCGTGTCCGGCGAGACAACCGCGGGCGGGCAGCGGCGCGCGGATTTCATTGCGCGTCAAAAGGGCGACATAGTGATTGTGGCCCTGGGCGGCAATGATGCGCTGCGCGGCATCGAGCCCGCGGCCGCAGCCTTGCAGCTTGAATCCATCATTGAGACTCTGGTGCAGTCCGGCGCGCGCGTTGTGCTGGCCGGCATGTACGCGCCGCGGAATTTGGGCAGCACGTACGTAGGCAGTTTTGACGCCATGTACCCCGAGCTTGCAAAAAAGTATGCCCTGCCGCTGATCCCTTTCTTGCTGGAGGGGGTTGCGCTTGACCCCGCGCTCAACCAGCCCGACGGCATTCACCCCACGCCAGCCGGGCAGCGCATCATCATGAAAAAAAACGTCTACCCGGTCATCGTTGGCTTGCTAAAGTAGCGCGGCGCACGTCTATACTTTGAGCTTCGCCGGTTAGCAAGAGTGCACTTTTGGTGCATTGGCGCTGCGGCGAATGGAGAAACAACATGCTGACTGAATCCGGATGCCGGGAACGCCGCCGCCTGCTGTGGGAGCGGCTGCCCGCCTGCGACCTCATCATCATCTCTGAGCCGCGCAATCTTTTTTACCTGAGCGGGTTTCTGATGAACCCCACCGAACTCTCGGGGTGGGGGCTCAACTTTCTGCTGCTCAGCCGCACCGGCGAGTGCCGGCTGCTGCATGACAACAAGGTCCGCAGCGCAGCCCAGACAGCATTTGTGGACGCGCGCGAAGCCTGGAGCTGGTACGACCTTGGCAACTCCGCGCCGGAGAAACTGGGAGCGGCCGCCGGCGCGCTGGCAGCGCTGCTGGCTCACCGCTACAGCGCTGCGCGCAATGTGGCGGTAGAGGCCGGGCACTTTCCGGCTGCAGCCGGCGCCAGCCTGGCAGCTGCGCCCGTGGCCGATGCCGGCGCGCCCCTTTCCGCCATGCGCGCTGTTAAATTTACAGACGAGCTGGCGTGCATCCGGCGCGCCATCCGCGCCACCGAGGCTGGCCACCTGTGCGCGCGCACGGCGCTGCAGGCCGGCCGCACAGAGCTTGAGGTTTATGCGGAGGTGCAGGCAGCCATCACGCGCGCTGCCATGGAGCCGGTTGTGCTGCTGGGCGATTTTGCGGCCGGCAAGCGCACGGAAAGCGGCGGTGGCCCGCCCACCGCAAATGTACTGCGCACCGGTGACTTGATGATCTTTGACATCTTTCCGGTCATTGGCGGCTACCGGGCAGACATAACCAACACGCTGTGCGTGGGCGCGCCCACCCACAGCCAGCAACAGCACATGCTGGCGCTGCAGGCAGCCATGCATGCCGCGGAAGGCGAGCTTCGCCCCGGCGTTCCCGGCGCGCAGGTTTACGCAGCCTGCCGCGCTTCACTAGCGGCGGCGGGTTTGGGCGCGGCATTCCCGCATCATGCCGGGCATGGCCTGGGCCTTGGGCACCCGGAGGCGCCTTTCCTGGTGGAGCACAGCACGGACACGCTGCAGGCCGGCAATGTGGTTACGCTCGAGCCCGGCGCCTACATCAAAGGCTGGGGCGGGGCGCGCATCGAGCATAACTATTTGATCACTGCCGGCGGCTTCGAGCGCCTCTCACAGCATCAGATTGGATTTTAGGCGCAGCTGCTGCGGGCGCGGGCGGCAGGCGCAGCGCTACGCGCGCTTGCGTTTCTTTGTTGTGGCGCGCAGCGCCGGTTTGCGCACCACGGGCCGGGCGGTTTTCTTTTTTGGTTTTTCGGGCGTGCGTTTGGGCGCGGCCATCCGCGCCAGCAGTTTTACTTCCTGGGCACGCTCGCGTGGGCAGATCAGCAGCGCCGCAGGTGTATCAATCACCACCATGTCCTGCAGGCCCAGCGTGGCCACCATGCGGTGCCCGCTGAAGATGAGGCTGTTGCGCGTATCCGGTGAGTAGTGCTGCCCAGTCACTGCATTGCCGTGCGCATCGTGCGGCAACAGGTTGTAGACCACATCCCAGCTGCCCACATCGCTCCAGCCAATCTCCACCGGCAGCACCGCCACGCGCGCGGCTTTTTCCATCACGCCGTAATCAATTGTTTCCACCGGAAGCTGCGGCCAGATCTTTGCCAGAGTACGCGCTGCATGCGCCTGCCCGAGCGCAGCGCCAATCTGTTTCAGCCCCGCGTAAAGCTCCGGCATGTGCAGCGCCATCTCCTCCAGCACGCGCTCTGCGCGCCAGATGAACATGCCGCTGTTCCAGCTGTATGCGCCGCTGGCCACATACTTCGCTGCCGTGTCGCGCGCGGGCTTCTCCACAAAACGCACCACGCGGTAGGCGCGCTGCGCGCCGCGCGCGGGCAGCGCCGCACCGCGTTGTATGTAGCCGTAGCCGGTTTCCGCGCGGCTGGGCGCAATGCCCAGCGTCACCAGCCAGCCGTCTGCTGCAACCTGCGCAGCGCTCCGCAATGCTGCTTGGAACTCGCGCTTTTTTGTAATCAGATGATCAGCGGTGAGCACCGCCATCACCCCCTGCGGGTCGCGGCGCCGGATGTGCAGCGCTGCCAGCCCGATGGCTGCTGCGGTGCCGCGCGCGGACGGCTCGGCCAGAATATTTCTGGCGGGCACGATGCGCAGCTGCTGGTGCGCCAGCACGCGGTAGTCTGTGTGCGTGGCCACAAAAGTGCGCGCTGCCGCAATGAACGGCTGCAGGCGCTGCTGCGCCAGCTGCAGCAGCGAGCCCGCTCCGGTGAAGTCCAAAAATTGTTTGGGCATGTGCGGCTGGCTACGCGGCCACAAACGCGTGCCGCTGCCGCCCGCCATGATTAGTGCGTAGAGCTTTGGTGCCATTGGAATTGCAGCGCGCCACACTTGCGCGTTGCAATTATAGCGGTGGTAAAGTTGCTTGATGGAAGCTTGCATCTCCACCATCATCATTCTGCTGGTGTACAAGTGGCTTTCCAACCGCAGCCGCAACAGCCCGGCCGCGCGGCGCGGCCCGTACTACGCTTCCATCAACAGCATGGTGAACGAGTGTAGTAGCGCGATGGAGCGCTTTCAGTCGCTGCTCAACCTGGTGGGTGCGGACTCCAGCATCCAAAACACACCCGAATGGCAAAAGCAAATCAAGGCGCAGGGTGCGAAAATGACGAGCATGCCGCAGCGCGTGGCGCTGTTGCAGCCGCCGCCGGACTGCATGACGGTCCACAGCCACCTGAGCGGCATGGCCATGCACTACGCGCGCTGGGCCGGCATGTTTCTTGAGGCGTTTGAGAAAAACGACCAGGCGCTGGCAGACACAGCTGAGGATGAGAAGGAACGCGGCGATGCCGCCAGCGAACGTGCCACGGCGGAGCTGCAGCGCCTAAACGCCAGCGATTGAATGTGGCCGTCACAGCTAAAGCGGGCAGCACGGCTAAAGACTTGTACCATTAGAAGCAGCCAAACCATGATCTTTGACCAACTAAGCGAGTGGCCGCGCTACTTTTCGTCCGCGCCGTGGCGCCTGGCGTTTGAGTATGTGCTGGCGCTCAAAGCGGATGCAACGGATGGCCGCCATGCGCTGCAGGGCGATGACATCTACGCGATGGTAATGGCTTACGAGACCGGCCCGGCAGAGCAGAGCGTGCTGGAGGCGCACCGCACCTACATTGACATTCAGGCCACGCTGCAGGGCACGGAACGCTTGGATTGGTTTGCGCTGGCCGGCTTGCAGGTGCAGACTGCCTACGATGCCAAGGCGGATGCCGCCTTCTTTGTGCACCCCGGCCTGGCCGGCGCGTCGCTGCTGCTGCGCCCGGGTCTGTTTACGGTGCTGTACCCGGCGGATGCCCACATACCCAAGCTGGCCAGTGGCGCACCTGCACCCGTCAAAAAGGTGGTTGTGAAGGTACGCGCGGCGCTGGTGCAGTAAGCCGGCTTTGTACACGGGCTGCACCAGCAGGCGCAACCCGCAGTAAACTACGGGTTCGCGTGCGCGCAAATGCGCCGGAATTAATAACGACGGAAAGCATGCAACTAAATATTAACGGCGGGACATTTGAAGTGGCGGATGGTGACGGGCTGCGGCCACTACTGTGGGTGCTGCGCGACGAGCTGGGCCTGACCGGCACAAAGTACGGCTGCGGCGCGGGCATCTGCGGCGCCTGCACGGTGCATCTGGATGGTGTGGCTGCGCGCAGCTGCCAGACGCCGGTGGCACAGGCAGCCCGGGCTAGCATCCGCACCATTGAAGGCCTGGCACAAGTGCAGCCGGACGGCAGCCTGCGCCTGCATGCGGTGCAGCAGGCCTTCACGGACGAGCAGGTGCCGCAGTGCAGCTGGTGCATGAGCGGCCAAATGATGACCTGCGCCGCCTTCCTGGAGCAAAACCCCGCAGCCAGCGAAGCGCAGCTACTGGATGCAATGCAAAATAATTACTGCCGCTGCGGCTGTTATGCCCGCATTCGCAAGGGTGTGGTGCGCGCTGCCCAGCTGGCAGCGCAACCGGCAGGCACAGCATGAACGCTCCAACACCGCGCAAGTGGAAATTCAGCCGCCGCAAGCTGCTGATTGGGCTGGGCGTAACGGGCGGTGCGCTGGCCGTGGGCCTGCCGCTAGCGCTGCCGTTTGCACGCCTCAAAATTGCTGGCATGCTTGACTCCGCGAGCGCGCCGGCTGGCACCATGCCAAAGGATCCCTTTGTGTGGTTTGAGGTGACGCCGCAAAACCGCGTGCGCCTCTACTTGCCCAAAGCGGAAATAGGGCAGGGCGTGCATACCGCGCTGGCCCAAATTGCAGCGGAAGAGCTGCGCCCGGCATGGGAGCAGCTGGAGGTGCTGAATGCCAGCACAGCACGCGGGTTTGAGATGGGCACGATGCTCGTGGCCGGCAGCAGTGTTGTCAGTTCGCTTTACAACCCGCTGCGCGCGGCCGGTGCCGCGCTGCGCCTGATGCTGGAAGAGGAGGGCGCTCGCCAGCTGGGTGTGGCGCCAGAGCAGGTGACGGTAACTGGCGGCGTGGTTGCGGTTGCTGCGGATCCGGCGCGCGCGCTTACCTTCGGGCAGATTGTGGGCGCCAAGCAAGGTGCGTGGGTGGCCTCCAAGCAGGTGCCGCAGTTGCGGGAGCCGGCGCAGTTTGAATTCATCGGCAAGCCCATGCCGCGCGTGGATTTTGCTGCCAAGATCACCGGCGCTGCGCAGTATGGCCTCGACGTGCGCCTGCCCAATATGGCTTACGGCGCGGTGGCCCGCCCGCCGCGCATGGGCGCAAAACTGTTAAGCGCTGCGCCCGGCACGGCGCGCAACCAGCCGGGCGTGGTGGCAGTGGTGGCAACCACGGAGTTTGCCGGCGTGGCTGCAGAAACGCGCGCGCAGGCAGTGGCAGCGCTGGACGCGCTGCAGCTGCAATGGTCTGAAGGCGATGCCGTGGAGCAGGAAGCCATGGAAGCACTGGTCACCGTGCAGCCCGGCGCGGGCACGGTGCTGCAAAGCGTGGGCAGCGTGGCGGCGCCGCTGGCTGCTGCAAACACGCTGCGCGCGGAGTACCGCACGCCGTTTGCAGCGCACGCACACCTGGAGCCGCTGGCTGCTCTGGCGCATGTGCTCCCGGACAAAGTTCAAGTGTGGTGCTCCACACAGTCGGCGGGTTCGCTGCGCGCGGATGTTGCCAAGGCAGTGGGGCGCAGGGCTGCGGAAGTTGAGGTTACCGCCACCTATTTGGGCGGCAGCTTTGGCCGGAAGCTGAATGTGGATGTGGCGCTGGATGCGGCGCGCCTCTCCGCGGCGGCGCTGCGCCCGGTGCATGTGAGCTATACGCGAGCCGAGGATTTTCAGCACGGCTTCTTCCGGCCGCCCACGCATCATGTGCTGCAGGGCGCGCTGGATGGCAACGGCCGGATTGCAGCCATTAGCCATGCTCAGGCCAGTGGCAATGTGTTTCCCGCGCTGGTGGGCCGGCTGCTGGGCGCGGACTTTGGCGCTTACCGCGGCGGCCTCGTGCGTTACAACATCCCCAACCGGCACGTTACCAGCCAGCCGGTTGCGCTGCCGGTACCCACAGGAAGCTGGCGCGGGCTGGGGCTGCTGGCAAATGTGTTTGCCGTGGAAAGTTTTATGGATGAGCTGGCGCTGGCTGCCGGCAGCGATGCGCTGGAATTCAGATTGCAGCATTTGCCGGAAGGCAGCCTGGGTGAACGCTACAAGGCTGCGCTGCTGGCGGCAGCCGGACGTGCCGGCTGGGGCAGGGCGCTGCCTGCCGGGCACGCGCATGGTTTGGCTTGCAGCCTGGATGCCGGCACCGTGGTGGCGCAGGTGGCCGAAGTTTCCGTGCAGGGCGCGCGCGTGCAGGTGCACCGCTTTACCAGCGCGGTGGATTGCGGTGTGCTGGTGAATCCGGACATTGCAGCTGCGCAAACCGAAGGCTCAATCATGATGGGCATCAGCTCCACGCTGCTGGAGGAGATTACATTCAGCGGCGGCCAGGCGCAGGCAACCAACTTTGACCGCTACCCGCTGCTGCGGCTGGGCGATGCGCCGCTGGTGGAGACGGTGTTTTTGCAGGGCGCTGATGTGCCGCACGGCATGGGCGAGCCGCCTTTGGGCCCGGTGGCGGCAGCCGTTGCCAATGCGGTGTTCGCCTGCAGCGGGCAGCGCCTGCGCAGCTTGCCGCTGAAGCTGGCGTAGCCTTGCATGGTGCGCAGGCAGTCCCCAAAAATAAATTCATAAACAAACTCAATGCGGAGCAACAGCATGCCCAACCAACCGGCTTTCCAAAACTTAACCGGCCACCAGTACATGGCGCTCACCACCTACCGGCGCAGCGGCCTCGGTGTGCCAACGCCCGTGTGGTTTGCGCAGGATGGCGACCGGCTGTATATCATCACGGTGGACGGGTCGGGCAAGGTGAAGCGCATTCGCAATAATGCCGCAGTGCGCGTGGCGCCGTCGGATGCGCGCGGGCGCGTACTGGGGCCGGAAGCCGCCGGCGCGGCGCGCGTGCTGGCGCCAGCCGAGGCAACGCATGCCGACGCGTGCCTCAACCGCAAGTACGGCTTTCAAAAGCGCGTGTTTGATTTGATGGGCAGGTTGGGGCGGCGCAAGCGCGTGGTGCTGGAAGTGGCGCCCGCCGCTTCGCAGTAATCCGTAGCCGGCGACAGCCGGATGCTTTGCCCGCCCTACGCCCGGCTCTTGCGCAGGGTTGCATGCCTGCGCTCAGTGATAATCGGGTGCAACCGCATGCTGTTCGAACTCATTTAGATGCGGTGTCAATTTGAACCAGCAACGGTGCTCCGGAGCCTTTGCCAGTGTGTGCGCTTTGCTGCCAGCGGCTTGCACGCGTGCTTGCGGCAGCGGTGGCGTGGCGTGGCGTTGGTGCAGGCTGTGCAGCCGGAAGTCCCTAATCCGGTAAATTTGAGGCAAGCATGAACCCGCAAGCCCATCCCGGCGCGCCAGCTGACTTCTCAATCCATCCTGCCACATTAATGGGACCGGTGTCTCTGGCGGTTGCAAGCCTTGCGCAGCAAATTCAGTTTTACCAGACAGCGCTGGGGTTTCAGCTGCACTGGCGCACCGCGCAGCAGGCCGCGCTGGGGGCGGGCGGCGCAGACCTGCTGCAGCTCTCCGAGGCGCCAAACCTGAAGCGCTATCGCGGCACAACCGGGCTGTATCACTTTGCGGTCTTATTCCCGAACCGGCGCGAGCTGGCGCGCGCGCTGGTGCGCTTGCACGCGCTGCAATACCGCAACCATCCCACCGACCACATCATGACGAAGACCACCTATCTGGATGACCCCGAGGGCAATGGCATCGAGCTGTATTGCGAATCGCCGGAAGATGGCCGCTTCACCATTGAAGACAACGACTTTGTAACGCGCCGCACGGACGGCACGCTGAGCGACGGGCGCGAGCCGCTGGATGTGGCTGCGCTGTTGCGCCACCTGCAAGCGGATGACAATCCCGGCGCGCCGCTGCCGCCGGAAACGCGCGTGGGGCATGTGCACCTGCACGTGCGCAATGTGGCGGCAGCGGTTGATTTTTATCACGGCATCCTCGGCTTTGATGTGATGGGGCATTCCGCAACCTTCCAGGCTGCTTTTGTTTCTGCCGGCGGCTATCACCACCACTTGGGGTTGAATGCCTGGAAGGGCGCAGCCGCGCCGCTGCCGCCGGCTGGTGCGGTAGGCTTGCAGCGCTTCACAATTGATCTGCCGAATCAACCGGCGCTGGATGAGGTTGCCAAAAGAATTGCAGCCGCTGGAATTGCAAGCCAGCTTTTGCCGGAAGGTTTGCTGGTGCACGACCCGTGCGAAAACGGCGTGCTGTTAAGAAGCGTGTAACGAGCTGTTCGCTCCAGCGGCTGCACTAAGAATGTGGGGTGTAACGCGCGCAGGCACCGCGCGCCTTGGGCTGACGCACGGCGGCAATGCAATAAGCCCGCACCGGGCAGCCGCCCGCTTGCCGGGCGGCTTCGGCTAAGTGGTGAGTGTGGTGAAAGGCAGAGCGTTCACATCCGCGCGCCGCAGCAGCGTTTCCGGCCCGTACTGATACGCCGGCAGCTGGCCGCTGTCAATCAGCTGCCACAGGCGCTTGCGCCCGATGCGCAGCACGCGCCGGCTTTGCGCCAGGGTGTAATACGCCATGCCCTGCAGGTCGTTCAGGTTGTGCTTGCGCCGCCGCAGAATGTTCATTACCAGCACAGCGGCCAGCGCCACAACGCCCAGCAGGCTGGCCGTGAACGGAAAGTGCGGCAGCACCAGCAGCACCAGCAGCGACATCATCACCACCGGCGTGCTCCAGTCATCATCATACGTGGTGGTTAGCGCCAGATAATAAAACGGGTACATGTATTTGCGGGCGGTGGCTGCTGTGCGGCGTTCCAGCCGCGGGCTGGAAAGCAGCATCTCCGTGTAAGTTGCAATCAGGTAGTACACCACCATAAAGCCGGCGCTGATCACGCCAAACACCGGCAGGTCCGGCTTTTGCAACACCATGCCGCCCAGGCCCAGCACCAGCCCCAGCGCACAAACTATTTTGTAAGCGCCCGCAAAACGGCAGAACCAAACCGGATAGCCCCAGCACACAAACGAGCGCTCGTACTGCAGGCGCTTGTCGCCGTACAGGTTTACGCGCCCGGCCGAGAAGATGCTCATGGCCAGCAGCGCTTGCAGTAACATGAAAGGAAGCAGGGACAACATTTGCGGTCAACCAGGTTACTTCGTGGACTTGGATTGGTATTATGCCCCAAAACGCCGGCGGCAGTGCGGTGCCGGCGCTGCAATTGTTCAGCTTGTTGCCGAACTGGCAACAGCAAGGCGCTAAAGTGTTCGCAAGTGGCAACAGCACGCTTTCGGCACGCGGGTGGCTGGCAGTGCCCGCAGTTGACAGAAGCTTGAACGGCCTTATACTAATTTTAGCTTCATTGAGCTTCGCAGAGGTGCAACGTACTTTGGGTGCACTCGTAGTCCACACTGGAAGGCGGAGTGTGAGCGCAGATAATAAGTGATGCGGAAAGTGCGGGCAGGTATTGCGGGTTTGCTGGTGGCTGCATTTGTGCTGCAGCCGGGCATGGCTACGCTGCCGCCAGTTCGGGCTGAAGCTGCGAGCACGCCCACGCCGGATGCAGTGCCAACCGCTGCCGCCACCGCCACCGTTGCTCCGCCGGCCACCGCCACTCCCACACCCACACCTTCAATCCCCAACCTTCCAAGCTTGGCCGCACCGGTGGTCTCAAGTGTCGGCGCCACATTTGCCAGCGTCACGCTGCCGGCCAAGCCGGACGGCTTTGATAGCTATGGCAACCAGTTTTATGTAAAGCTGTTTACGGCAGTTAACGCCACCAGCGGAGAGATAGTGCTGGGCGGCTGGCAGTACTCTTACACACCGTGGGGCACGCTGCAAGCAACTTCGGGCACAGCGCTGCTGCCCGGCACCAATTACTGGGCGCGCTTCTGGCTGCGCGACAACCTTGGGCGCGAGGTGTTGTCTGATGCCGCAAGCTTCACCACACTCGCAACGCCGGCCCTGCCCACGCTGCCTGCGCCGGTTGTTTCACAAATTGGCGGTACCTTTGCCAGCGTCACGCTGCCGGCCAACCTGGCCGGCTTTGATAACTACGGCAACCAGTTTTATGTAAAGCTGTTCACAGCGGCGGATGCCAGCAGCGGAGAAAGTGTTCTGGGCGGGTGGGCTTACGCTGCCACACCGTGGGGCACGCTGCAGGCAACTTCGAACACAGCACTGCTGCCCGGTACAACTTATTGGGCGCGCTTCTGGCTGCGCGACAACTTCGGGCGGACCGTTCTGTCTGATGCCGCAAGCTTCACCACACTCGGCTCGCCACTGCCGAGCGTGCCGGCCCTGGATGCACCAGTGGTGACGGCGGTGCTGCCGGACAACGTGATGGTGCGCTGGCCGGCCAAGCCGGCGTGGTTTGATGACGACACGATGACCGAGATCACAATGGTGGCCTGCCCGGATGCAGAGCCCTGCAGTTCAAACAATTACGCCGTGTACCGGCTCGGGCCGGCTATCGGCGGGTCGCGCAAGATTATTCCGTGGGGTGTGGTTGGGCAGTTTGCGGAAAGCAATGGCTTGAAGCTTTCGACCGCCTACTGGCTGCGCTACGTGGTGACAACGCGTTGGGGTGCACAGTCGTGGTCGCCGGCAACGCACGTGGTCACGGGTGCCCTGCCCGCATTGGCTGCGTTGGATGCACCAGTGTTGGCGGCGGTGCTGCCGGACAACGTGATGGTGCGCTGGCCGGCCAAGCCGGCGTGGTTTGATGACGACACGATGACCGAGATCACAATGGTGGCCTGCCCGGATGCAGAGCCCTGCAGTTCAAACAGTTACGCCGTGTACCGGCTGGGACCGGCTATCGGCGGGTCGCGCAAGATTATTCCGTGGGGTGTGGTTGGGCAGTTTGCGGAAAGCAATGGCTTGAAGCTTTCGACCGCCTACTGGCTGCGCTACGTGGTGACAACGCGTTGGGGTGCACAGTCGTGGTCGCCGGCAACGCACGTGGTCACGGGTGCCCTGCCCGCATTGGCTGCGTTGGATGCACCAGTGTTGGCGGCGGTGCTGCCGGACAACGTGATGGTGCGCTGGCCGGCCAAGCCGGCGTGGTTTGATGACGACACGATGACCGAGATCACAATGGTGGCCTGCCCGGATGCAGAGCCCTGCAGTTCAAACA